>Ga0209282_1000166_pt1 | contig 37357 bp, 40 predicted proteins | sample Mtrugardesep15_FD_187529 | JGI IMG/M metagenome (GOLD analysis project Ga0209282, IMG submission 187529) | Root nodule microbial communities of legume samples collected from California, USA - M. trunc garden sep15 (SPAdes) (version 2) | ecosystem: Host-associated > Plants > Roots > Nodule...
TGGCAGCACGTGGCGGCCGGATCATCCTCATAACCGACGAGAGAGGAGCAGCCGCCTCGAAACTCGACACGATGCACACGATCGTGCTGCCGTTCGTCGACGAGATCATCGCACCGATGATCTTCTCGCTGCCGGTCCAGCTTCTCGCCTACCACACCGCCGTCATCATGGGGACCGACGTCGACCAGCCGCGCAACCTCGCCAAATCGGTGACGGTCGAATGATCATTCGTCCGGACACCGAAGGCGACGACGAGGCGATCCGGCAGATTACCGAGGCGGCTTTCGCCGGTCAGCCCTATAGCAGCCAGACGGAGGCTCGGATCATCGATCGGTTGCGCTCCGAGGACGCGCTGACTCTGTCCCTCGTCGCCGAGGAAGAGGGCGAGATAATCGGCCACATCGCTTTCTCGCCGGTGACGATCGCCCCCTTTGCGGTCGGCTGGTATGGGCTTGGTCCGGTAGCGGTGCGGCCGGACCGGCAAGGACACGGCACAGGCAGTGCACTTGTGCGCCGCGGGCTCGATATGCTTCGCAAGGCGGGAGCCTCAGGCTGCGTGCTTGCGGGGGATCCGGCTTTCTATGGGAGATTCGGGTTCCGAAATGAACCTGCGCTGGTGTATGAGGGTTGTGCGCCGCAATATTTCATGGCTCTACCCTTGTCGGGAGCATTGGTTTCCGGCACCGTCACATATCATCCCGCCTTTGGAGCGGAATGACGGATCGATGGCAACGGCATGACGGACAGTTCCAAAAGCGGCATCATCGCGGCACGACTGCGCAATTACTTCTTCACGGGCCTCATAATCTGCGCGCCTCTGGCGATCACGGTATGGCTCGTCCGATCGTTCATCGAGTGGGCCGACGGCTGGGTGAAGCCGTATTTGCCGAAGTTTTATAACCCGGACAACTATCTGCCGATCGCGATCCCTGGATTCGGGCTGCTCGTTGCGGTGATCGTCATCACTCTGGTCGGCTTTCTGACCGCCAACCTTGTGGGCCGTTCGATCATCAATTTCGGCGAGTCGCTTCTTAATAGAACGCCGCTCGTCCGCTCCATCTACAAGTCGCTGAAGCAGATCTTCCAGACCGTGCTGCAGGACCAATCGTCGTCCTTCAAGAAGGCAGGGTTGATAGAATATCCCAGCCCCGGACTCTGGTCGCTCGTTTTCATCGCCACGGACGTCAAGGGCGAGATCGCAGCAAGATTCGACGAGCGCGGCATGGACATGGTGACGGTCTTCCTGCCTCCGACACCGATCCCCACTGCCGGCTTCCTGCTCTTCGTGCCGCGCGACAAGATCATTCCCTTGCAGATGAGCGCAGAAGATGCAGCAAAGCTGCTGATTTCCGGAGGCCTCGTCGCCCCCGATTACAGCCCTCTGGCCAACGCGCCGCAGCTTGCGATCAAACAACAGGAGAGCGTTTGAGGGGCGCGCCGGATGATCAGCCGGCGCGGAGGAACCGGATCGCCTCGTCGCGACGGAAGAGATACAGAAGCATCCTGAGCGCCGCACCGCGTTCCGATGTCAGTTCCGGATCCCGATCGATCACATAGGCGGCATCCTTTCGCGCCATCTCCAGGAGGTCGCCATGCGCCTCGAGACTGGCGATCAGGAAGCCGGGGGTGCCGGATTGGCGCGTTCCGAGGAGCTCGCCTTCGCCACGCAGCCTGAGATCTTCCTCGGCGATCAGAAAGCCGTCTTCCGTCTCGCGCAGGACCGAGAGCCGAGCCCGCCCGGCTTCGCTGAGCGGGCTTTTGTAAAGCAGGATGCAGGTCGAGGCTTCGTCGCCGCGACCAACGCGCCCCCGAAGCTGATGCAGTTGCGCAAGGCCGAAGCGTTCGGCGTGTTCGATCACCATGATCGTGGCGTCCGGCACGTCGACCCCGACCTCGACGACGGTCGTTGCCACGAGCAACCGGATGTCGCCGGTCTTGAAGGCGAGCATGACGGCATCCTTTTCAGGCCCCGTCATGCGCCCGTGCACCAGGCCGACATCCTTGCCGAACCGTCGAGCAAGGCTCTGGTAGCGCTCATCGGCAGACATTGCGTCGGTTTCCTCGGACTCCTCGACGAGAGGGCAGATCCAATAGGCCTTCTTGCCTTGGCTCAGCGCCGCATCGAGCCTCTCCACGATCTCGTCGGTCCGTTCGTTCGGTATCGTGACGGTCTGGATCGGCTTGCGCCCGGCCGGCTTCTCCGTCAGCTTCGAAACGTCCATGTCGCCGAAGGCCGCAAGCACAAGTGTTCTCGGAATAGGTGTCGCGGTCATGACGAGCATGTGCGGCGAGACACCCTTGGCCGTCAGACGCAATCTCTGGTGCACGCCAAAACGATGCTGCTCATCGACCACGGCGAGGACGAGGTGGCGATAGCTCACTGCATCCTGAAAAAGTGCGTGCGTGCCGATCACCAACTGCGTTTCGCCGGAAGCGATGCGCTCCAGTACCGCGTCACGCTCCTTGCCCTTCGTCCTGCCGGTCAGGACGTCGATGGTGATACCCGCCGGTGCCGCCAACTTCGAAAGGGTGGCGTGGTGCTGGCGCGCGAGAATTTCCGTCGGCGCCATCAGCACCGCCTGGCCGCCGGCCTCCAGAGCCGCCAGAATCGCCATCAAGGCGACGGCCGTCTTGCCCGAACCTACATCACCCTGCAGCAATCGCAGCATGCGGTCTGTTCCGGACATGTCTTGAAGGATCTCGTCGACGGCGGTCGACTGGCTGCTCGTCAGCGAAAAGGGCAGGGCGGCGATGACTGGACCGCTCAATCGGCCCGTTGGATGAACAGGCGTGCCGGACACTTTGCGCAGTCGCTGGCGAACGAGCGAGAGCGAAAGCTGCCCCGCCAGGAATTCGTCGTAGGCTAGCCTGCGGCGCGCGGGAGCCTGCGCGTCGATGTCTGCGTCATCCCGTGGTTCGTGCAGGCGCTGAAGACTTTCCTTGACGCTTTGGAAACCCTGCTGGCGAAGTAGGGCCCCGTCCAGCCACTCCGGCAGGTCCGGGACGCGCGCCACCGCCGCCTCGATGGACTTGCGAAGCGGCCTGGAAGTCAGGCCCGCCGTCAGCCCGTAAACCGGTTCGACGAGCGTCATATTCTGCGATTCGGCCGCGCGGACCATGTAATCCGGGTGTACCATGGAGGCCCGCCCGTTGAACCAGTCGACCTTGCCGCTGACGATGACCGTCTCGTCGACCGGCAGGGCCTTTTCGAGCCAGTTGCCCTTCACGCGGAAGAAGGTCAGCGCGAGTTCGCCGGTATCGTCGTGAAGAAAGACGCGATATGGCACGTTCGACCTGCCGCTGGGGGCGGGCTGGTGCCGGTCGACGCGCCCGGTAATGGTGACGATCGAACCGGCTGGAGCATAGGCGATGCCGGGCTGGCGGCGGCGGTCGATCAGTGAATGGGGCGCATGGAACAGAAGATCCACTACGCGGCAGTCTTCGATCGTCTCGCGCCCGAGCAGACGGGCGTAAAGCTCGCCGGTCTTTGGTCCGATGCCGGGCAAAGTATCGAGAGGCGAAAACAGCGGGTCGAGCAGGGCAGGGCGCATGGCAATGAAATTGCGACGATAATTCCGCCTTTGGCAAGGCTGACAACCGGCTTTCCAGCGTTTATAGAGCCCAATGATCTCGATCGCCGAGGCGGCGGACGGCAGAAGGACATCCCATGACCGGCATTTCGCGCACGAGCGCCGATCTCGACCCGCGTCGGCGCAGGATTCTTTTCCGCGCATGGCACCGTGGCATCAGGGAAATGGACCTGATCCTCGGCCAGTTCGCGGAGGCGGAGCTCGCGACCTTGTCCGAAGCGGAGCTCGACGAGCTCGAAGCGATCATGGGCGAGGAGGACAACGACCTCGTCCGCTGGATCACTGGAGAAAAACCGCTGCCCGAGCGTTATGCGACCGAGCTTTTTCTCCGGATTGCTGCCTATCGCCCTGATTTCGACCCGGTTCGCCAAGACACGAAGCAGACATGACGATGATACCTGGCCTCGACCCTAGGAAGGTTCTTGCGGCGACGCGGGAAATGACAATCGGCCCGGTGCCAACGGGTGCCGAGGCGCTCGTACTTGCGGAGCTGGCGCGTGGCGGCGCACCCGTCGCCTATATTCTGTCTGACGGACAGAAGGTCTCAGACCTCGAACAGGTGCTCGGCTTCGTCGCTCCCGACATCCCGGTTCTGACGCTGCCCGGTTGGGACTGTCTTCCCTACGACCGCGTCTCCCCGAGCGCCGATACGTCGGCCCGGCGCCTGGCGGCCCTGAGCGCGCTGATTGCCCATCGACGGAAACCGCATCCGGCGATCGTGCTCGTCACCGTCAATGCGGTCTTGCAAAGGATCTCGCCGCAGGATGTGATCGAAAGCCTCGCCTTCACTGCTCGTCCCGGCAATCAGATCCGCATGGACGACCTTGCGGCCCGGCTCGAGCGAAACGGTTTCGAGCGGGTGCCGACGGTGCGCGAGATGGGCGAATTTGCCGTGCGAGGAGGCATCCTCGACGTCTATGTACCCGGCAGCGGCGAGCCTCTGCGCCTTGACTTCTTCGGCGACACGCTCGAGGCGATCCGCGCATTCGACCCGGCAAGCCAGCGCACGATCGGGCAGGTTCGATCCCTGGACCTCAATCCGATGAGCGAGGTGTCGCTGACGCCGGAAACGATAAGCCACTTCCGAAAGCAGTATCTTTCGCTCTTCGGAGCGGCGACGCGCGATGATGCGCTCTATCAGGCGGTGTCGGAGGGCCGGCGTTATGCGGGCATGGAGCATTGGCTGCCCCTCTTTTATGATCGGCTCGAAACCGTCTTCGACTATCTGAACGGTTTTCGCATCGTCACCGATCATCTGGCGCGAGAGGCCGCCGCGGAGCGCTCGAAGCTCATTCTCGACTATTACGACGCGCGTCTTGCCTCCGCTTCACCGGGCAAGTCCCAGGCCACGCAGGGCACGCCTTACAAGCCAGTGCCGCCGGACATGCTCTATCTCGCCGCGAAAGCGTTCGGGGATGCGCTGACGGAGCGCAATGCCGTCCGCCTGTCACCTTTCTCCGAACACGAGGGCGAAGCCCGACACGTTGTGCATATCGAAGCGCGCCAGGGTGTGCGTTGGGCCAAGTCCGCGAGCGAGGCCGAAAGTGACGGCACGCGCACCAACGTCTTCGATCAGGCAGTGAAGCATATCGCCGAAAAGCGCGCCAAAGGCGCCAGGGTCCTCGTATCCGGTTGGACGGAAGGTTCGCTCGACCGGCTGCTTCAGGTTCTAGGCGAGCATGGCCTGGCCAATATCCGCCCGGTCCAGGCGCTTTCGGACCTCAATTCGCTGAGGCCGGGTGAAGCGGCATCCACCGTTCTTAGCCTCGAAGCGGGTTTTGAAAGCGGCGACCTTGTCGTCATAGGCGAGCAGGACATTCTCGGAGACCGTCTGGTTCGCCGCTCCAAGCGCCGCAAGCGGGGCTCTGATTTCATTGCCGAAGTGACCGGCCTGGATGAGGGCAGCTACGTCGTTCACGCCGAGCACGGGATCGGGCGCTTTGTCGGCCTGCAGACAATCGAAGCCGCCGGTGCGCCGCATGACTGCCTCGAACTCGTCTATGCGGACGACGCCAAGCTCTTTTTGCCGGTGGAAAACATCGAGCTTCTGTCCCGCTACGGTTCGGAAGGAACCGACGCGGTTCTGGACAAGCTTGGCGGGGTCGCCTGGCAGGCGCGCAAGGCCAAGCTCAAGAAGCGCCTGCTGGACATGGCCGGGGGGCTCATTCGCATTGCGGCCGAAAGACACACGCGCCATGCGCCGGTCCTGGCGGCGCAGGATGGCGTCTACGACGAATTCGCAGCACGCTTCCCCTATGACGAGACCGAGGACCAGCTGAACTCGATCGATGCCGTTCGCGACGATCTCGGCAGCGGCAGGCCGATGGATCGCCTCGTATGCGGAGATGTCGGCTTCGGGAAGACGGAGGTGGCGCTGCGTGCCGCTTTCATCGCGGCGATGAACGGCGTGCAGGTGGCTGTGGTCGTACCCACGACACTGCTTGCGCGGCAGCACTTCAGGACCTTCTCCGAACGTTTCCGCGGTCTGCCGATACGGATTCAGCAAGCCTCCCGGCTCGTCGGCTCGAAGGAGCTGGCGCTCACCAAGAAGGAAGTTGCGGAAGGCAAGACGGACATCGTGGTCGGCACGCATGCATTGCTCGGCTCGTCGATCAAATTCGCCAATCTCGGCCTGCTGATCATCGACGAGGAGCAGCACTTCGGCGTGAAGCACAAGGAACGCCTGAAAGAGCTGAAGACCGATGTGCATGTTCTCACGCTCTCGGCGACGCCCATTCCGCGGACACTGCAGCTTGCCCTTACCGGCGTGCGTGAATTGTCGCTGATCACCACGCCGCCCGTCGATCGCATGGCGGTGCGGACCTTCATTTCGCCCTTCGACGCGCTGGTGATCCGAGAGACGCTGATGCGTGAGCACTATCGCGGGGGCCAGAGCTTCTATGTCTGTCCACGTGTAAGCGATCTTCCGGAGATTCACGATTTCCTGAAGTCCGACGTGCCGGAACTGAAGGTGGCCGTGGCGCATGGGCAAATGCCAGCAACCGAACTCGAAGACATCATGAACGCCTTCTACGAAGGTCGCTACGATGTCCTGCTCTCGACCACGATCGTCGAGTCCGGTCTCGACGTACCGACCGCCAATACCCTGATCGTGCATCGTGCGGACATGTTCGGTCTGGCCCAGCTCTATCAGCTGCGCGGCCGCGTAGGGCGCTCCAAGGTCCGCGCCTTCTCGCTCTTTACGCTTCCGGTAAACAAGACCCTGACCGGACCTGCGGAGCGGCGCCTCAAGGTCCTGCAGTCGCTTGATACGCTCGGAGCCGGGTTCCAGCTCGCCAGCCACGATCTCGATATCCGCGGCGCCGGCAACCTGCTGGGCGAGGAACAGTCGGGTCATATCAAGGAGGTCGGTTTTGAGCTCTACCAGCAGATGCTGGAGGAAGCGGTGGCCGAACTCAAGGGCGAGGAGGAGATCCGCGATACCGGCTGGTCGCCGCAGATATCGGTCGGCACACCGGTGATGATCCCCGAAGACTATGTGCCCGACCTCAACCTGCGGCTCGCGCTCTATCGGCGTCTGGGCGAGCTGACGGATCTCAAGGAGATCGACGGCTTCGGTGCGGAACTGATCGACCGTTTCGGGCCGCTTCCAACGGAGGTGCAGCACCTCCTCAAGATCGTCTACGTCAAGTCGCTCTGCCGCACCGCGAATGTCGAAAAACTCGATGCCGGGCCTAAGGGCGTCGTGGTGCAGTTCCGCAACAAGGAGTTCCCCAACGCGGCCGCTCTCGTCGGTTACATCGCCAAGCAGGGGACGATCGCCAAAATCCGCCCGGACCAGAGCATCTTCTTCCAGCGCGATCTTGCCACACCGGAAAAACGGCTCTCCGGTGCCGCAATGGTCATGACGCAGCTCGCAGCGCTCGCAAAAGCCGCATAGCGGAGTGCAGCCGAACGCGGCGGTACGCCGCTATGCGGGCTTCAGTGCGCGGGGTGCTCGGCTTTCATCTGTGCGATCTCGCGCAAAGCGCTGGACAGCACCTCGACCGACTGCGCACCCATGACCGCGTATTGCTGCTCGATGATGAAGCAGGGGACGCCGGTTACGCCGATTTCCCGCGCCATATCGATTTCCTGCTTCACCGCTTGCTTATCCGCGTCTGAAGCAAGGAGAGCGGCGATCACCGGCCTTTCGAGGCCACCCTGCTCGGCAATGTCGAGAAGGACGGTGTGCTCGCCGACATTGCGGCCTTCTTCGAAATATGCCTTGAAAAGCAGGTTTACCAGCTCAGCCTGCGCCGCTTCGCCGCTGGTCGCTGCCCAACGGATCAGCCGATGTGCATCGAGCGTATTCGGGCTGACTTTGACCGCATCGAAATTGAACGCGACGCCGTCTTCCATGCCGAGATTTTCGAGCATCCGGTGCGCGTCGTCGACGGCGGCCTGACCGCCGAGCTTTGCCGCCAGGTGCTGTTTATGGTCGACGCCCTCCGGCGGCAGGTCGGGATTGAGCTGGTAAGGACGCCACTGGACTGCAACGTTGATCTCGCCGGAGACATTGGCGATCGCCTGTGCCAGGCGATTCTTGCCGAGATAGCACCACGGGCAGACGACGTCCGAGACGATATCGATATTGACGGTTTCCATGGTGGCGGCCTTTCATATTGCCAAAACTGCCAGATAAGCCGCGCAGGCGCGTCTTTCAACGCGTTAACAAAAGGGCGCCGGCTTACTGGACCCGCTCGTCCCACCAGCTCGGCAACTGATAGCCATAGAGCGGCTCAGCCGTTGGCCGGCCGATACGCTTCCACCGGGCGATCCATTGCGCATCGAGGTGGTAAAGCGGAACCACATAGGAATTGTTGACCAGCAGCCGGTCGTGCGCGCGAACGGCGGCGGTGAAATCATCGGGGTTTCGTGCCTGGAGTATGTTGTTGATCAGTTTGTCGACGTCCTTGTCGGCGACCCCGGCGAAATTGTCGCTACCTTGCCTGTCCCGTGTTCGCGAGCTCCAGCGGTTGATCTGTTCGAGACCCGGGGAGAGCGACGACGGAAACGACTTTATGATGACGTCGTAATCGAAGGACTGGCTGCGCAACTGATATTGCGAATCATCGACCGTCCGAACCCTTGCAACAATGCCGAGCGGGGCCAGAAAGCGCTGGTAGGCGAGGGCGATCTTCTCCTGTCCGGCATTCTGGCTCATGATCTCGAAAGCAAGCGGCGTGCCGTTGCCATCGACCATCTTGCCGTCCTTGATCGAGTAGCCCGCTTCACGCAGCAGCGTCACTGCCTCCCGAAGCACGTTGCGATCGCGACCCGAGCCGTCCGTAACGGGGAGCCTATAGCTGCCGTCGAGGATCGCCGGATTGATGCGCTCCCTGACATCTCCCATGAGGTCAAGTTCACGATTGTCGGCTGCTACGCCCAGGAAGGAAAGCGACGAATTCTGCCAGTAGCTTTGCGTGCGGGTATAGGCACCGTCGAAGAGGTTCTTGTTGACCCACTCGAAGTCGAAGACGAGAGCCAGGCCCTGTCTGAGCTTGATGTTGTCGAATACAGGCCTGCGCGTGTTGAAGACAAAGCCGAGCATTCCGGAGGGCGTCTTCGGCTTGAATGTTTCCTTGATCACGTCGCCGCTGCGGACCGCGGGGAAATCATAGGCGCGAGCCCATTTGGTGGCGCTTCCTTCCGGATAGATGTCTACGACGCCCTTCTTGAAGGCTTCGAAAAGCGTGTTCTCCTGAAGAAAGTACTCAACCGAGATCTCGTCGAAATTGTCGAGACCGACCTTGGACGGCAGATCCTTGGCCCAATAATCGGGATTGCGGCGATAGACGATTCGTTCTCCGGGCCTGACTTCCGCGACGCGGTAAGGGCCGGAGCCGAGCGGCGGTTTGAGGCTCGTTCGATCGAACGCCTCGACGTCGACCGCATGTTTCGGCAGCACGGGTGAAAGCCCAAGCAAAAGCGGAACCTCTCGGTCGGCATCCTCGGTGAAAGTGAAGCGCACGCTTCGCTCCCCGACCTTTTCCATCTTCGCCACCTTGGAGAGGCGGTTGCTGAAGGGTGCGCGACCTTTGTCGCGCATCAATTCGAAGGTGAAGATCACGTCTTCTGCGGTTACCGGCTGACCGTCGGCCCAGCGCGCCTTGGGATTGAGGTTGAACTGGATGAAAGTACGGTCATCGTCCCATTCGACGGTCTCGGCGAGCAGGCCATACATGGTGAAGGGCTCGTCCTGCGAGCGCTGCATCAGGGACTCGTGGACCAGATTGCCGAAACCGGGATCCCACATGCCGCGCGCAGTCGTGCGCATGCTCTTCAGGATGAAGGGGTTGAGGTTGTCGAACGTGCCGACGACGCCATAGGCAATCCTCCCGCCTTTCTTCACCTCCGGGTTGACGTAAGGGAAGTGCTTGAAGTCGGCTGGCAAGGCTGGTTCGCCATACATGGCGATCGCATGCACGGGCGCGGCCAAAGCACCGTTGGCAAATATGCTGGCTGCCACGAGCATCACCAGGCCGGAAAGAACTGCGCGCAACTTCACCTCCCGTAGGATTCTGCAGGCCGATTCCGGGCAAGTTATCAATGCGGGCGCGCATTTCCAACCGCGGCGGGCCGGGAAAAGAACAAAGCAGGCTCCTGCCACATCGCGCAACGATACGAAAGGGCCGTTCAAAGCAAATGGTTGCAAAAAGTTGCAACAAACACTGGATAAACCGGCCAAGCCAATGTAACAGATGTTTCCGGAATCGGGGCCATTCAAATGCCTCATTTGGCCAACAGGACAACGGCGGCTGACGATACTCACTCTGCGGAACTTAAGTTCCGTGACCGGATTTCAGGAGACGGAATCACAATGATCTTCAAGTCGAACTTCACCACACGCGCGGGATTGGCAGCGCTGGCGCTTTCGTTCGCAGCCGCCGGCGCGCCGAGCGTCGCTTCCGCGCAGCAGGCGGGAGGCAAGCCGCCGCAGGGTTGGTTCAAGGTCTGCACCAAGCAGGAAGATAACGATGTCTGCATCGTCCAGAACCTGCTCACCGCCAATAACGGACAGCTTGTTACGGCAGTCGGACTCATTTCCGTCTCGGGCAAGGTAAACCGCAAGGTCATGCAGGTTTCGGTGCCGTCGGCGCGCATGATTCCGCCAGGCATCCAATTGCAGATCGACGGTGGTAAGGGCGTCAAGCTCGACTACGCGATCTGCATGCCCGACAAGTGCGTTGCCGAGGCGCCACTCTCCGACGCGCTTATCGCGCAGTTGAAGAAGGGCAATGAGGTCGTCTTCACCTCCGTCAACTTTCAGCGCGCTCCAAACCCGATCAAGATGACGCTCGAAGGCTTCACTGGCGTTTTCGACGGCGAACCGATCGAACAGTCCCAGCTCGAAGAGCGCCAGCGCCTGCTGCAGGAAGAGATGCAGAAGAAGGCCGAAGACGCCCGCAAAAAGCTGGAAGAGGCGCAGAAAGCTGCCAAGCAGCAGTAACCGTCAACTCCCTCAATGAAAAGGGCGTCCGAGTCATCGATCCGGGCGCCCTTTTTTTTGTACGGGCGCCGGATCACGGTCATGCAAGTGTCGGCAAATCCCACCGCGACAACCATTCGAAAAAGCCTTGCGGCAGGCGAGCGCTCTGTGCTTTTGCGATCTCATAAGCGCCGACGATCGGCGCCAACGTTGGAGACAGAGCGAGAAGCTGCCCGCTGCGAAGCTCCCGCTCGACGAATGAGGGATTGGCCTGGCCGACGCCCAGGCCAGAGATGCAAGCGTCGATAGCGGCCTCATCCGTATCGAAAACTAGGGTCCCGCCGCGCGGCTCGAATGCAAAGCCGGCGCATTCGCACCAGCGATGCCAGGACCAGCCGTCTGCCGTGTCCAGAAGCAGAGGCAGATCAAGAACCTGCCCCGGCTCGCGACCTGCGCTGAGGCTGGAGAACAGTTGCGGCGAGGAAACAGCAATGGTCCTGTCGACCAGCGATCCTCGCGCGAATGTTTCGATCTGCGTACCACGCCGATAGGTCACCGTCACATCGGCCGTTTCTCCGGAACCAAGCGCCAGCGAGTGAATGGAAATGTCGACGGCCGGATTTTCCTGTAGATAGGAACCCAGACGCGGAATAAGCCAGCGTCGCGCCAGCGTAATCGGTGCCTGGATCACCAGTCGAGAGCGATCAGGCAATATCGCCCGGGCCCCTGTTTCGAGCGTTGAAAGAGCACTGTTGACGTGGACCAGGAAGTGACGCCCGGCCTCAGTCAATTCTATAGCATTGTGCCGGCGGCGAAACAGCATCACGCCCAACGCATGTTCGAGCGACTTGACCTGGCGGCTTACAGCTCCCGGAGTCACATGCATCTCGGCTGCCGCCGAAGTCAGACTTCCAGCCTTCGCAGCAGCGGCGAAAGCCGGCAATGCACCAAGCGGGGGAAGACGCATGTTCCTGGTTTGAGTTTTATTCATGCTGGCGTGAAAACCTTTCGCTTGCAATGGAAATGTCTATCGACTTCATAAGTCAAATTCATTTCGGGGAATATAGCGTCCACATGAGTCCTTGTTTCGAATGATTCTAAATGAGGCTTCGAGAATTACGAAGCTTTGGATCTATATAACTCACATCGTTCTCCGGTTTATGAACGAGAACTCGATGGTCATTGGCCATTCGAGCGATTTTCTGTTTTCGGTTCCAACTATTCTCGGGAGCGCTCCGGAATTTCTTGAGTGTACTAAAAACTAAACTTGAATATATTTATCATGTATGCAATTCAATCCACATAACGACGCAGGGACTGGCGGATGCGGGCAAGGAAAGTCGATGGACGCAGCGAAGACGCGCTTTGCGAGGAGGGTGGCTTGCGGCTTTCTCACGCAGAGCGCCTGCGTCCGAGCACGCATAGCAGCCACTTTTGTCCCGACGCGCCCATCATCTGCTGTCGGCGCAGTCGCGCCAGGATCCACGGATACCATCAGGAGGCTTCCCATGTTTTCCGGCCATAACCGAAATTCTCTCCGGTGGACGTGGCGCATTTGCGCAGCCGGCATAGCGGCGCTCGCGATTACGGCAAGTTCGGCCCATGCAGACGAGATCAAGACGTTGAGCGTCATCGACGATCGCGGCGTCGCGGTCGCGGTTCCGGCTCCGCCCAAAAGGATCGCCTCCGTTTCCTATTTCGCGGCAGACGTCGCACTCGCCCTCGGCATAAAGCCGGTCGCCAGCACCTACATGGTCCAGGGCCGGAATCCCGACTTCCTCGCCGACTACCTCAAGGACGTAAAGGAAATCGGCCAACGAGCCACTCCCAATCTCGAGCTGCTCGCCGAGGCAAAGCCAGACGTGACGATAGCGATCCGACGCTACACCGAAGGCAATGCCGACCAGATTGCAAATGTGGCACCCTATCTCGCCTACAATCTGGAACTCTATGCCGACAGCGACAGGACCATAAGCCAGCTCGCGGCAATCCTGGGCCAGGCAAAGCGCGGACAGGAACTGAACGCGCGCTTCAAGGCAGCGATGGAGGAATTCTCCGCCAAGGCCCCGAAGGACCGGCATCCACGCTTCGTCGTCATGTGGGGTGGCGATACGCCCTGGGTGTTTCGCTCCGAGAACATGACGGCGGCGATCCTGGTGGCGCTGGGCGGGGACAATATCGCCGGACAAAACCCGACGCCCTATCTGCCCGACAACTGGGGGATGGAGATGAGCCTTGAGACCATGCTGGAAAAGGACCCGGAAATCATCTTCGTCTATGACTACGGCCCGGACCGGCCGCATGAAAACAATCCGATCTGGCAGCAGCTTTCCGCGGTGAAGAACGGGCGTGTTCACTATGTCGGCGATCACTGGGTCGAGACTCACGGACCGATTGCCCGGGAGATCGTCCTGCGTGAAGCGGCACATCTGCTTTACCCGGAGACTTTTCCTGCGGTTGATGTCAAGGCCGAAGCGCGAAAACTCATACCGGCCTCGGTCGAGTAGCGGCAAAATCGGGAAAAGCAATGACGCCGCGTGGCCGTTGTATCGCTGCAATCCTTCTGGCAGTTTCGACGGCTGCGCTGATCGGCTTTGCGGCTCTGCTCGTCGGTGCTAAGCCCATGAGTTTGGAGGCGGCCATTCGTGCGGTTCTCGCACCCAACCAGGGTGTCGACGGAATTATCGTATGGACGCTCCGGATGCCTCGCAGCATCGCGGCTTTCCTCGCCGGTGCCGCGCTGGCGGTCGCCGGCCTGCTTTTGCAGATCATCACCCGCAATCCGCTCGCTGCACCGGACCTCACGGGCGTTTCTGCGGGCGCGGTACTGCTGATTGTCTTCACATTCGTGGCCTTCCCGGCGGTCTCCTCGGTATTCTATCCCTTCATAGGAATGTCCGGTGGGCTGCTAGCGGTTGCGCTGACGATCTGGGCAGCGCGGAGCGGGCGTGGACCAGCGCTTCATCTCGCACTCAGCGGCATCACGGTCTCGCTGTTCCTCAATGCGCTGACGGCCTACATCCTCATTCGCGGCGCGCCGCAGTCGCCTTCCATGCTGTTCTGGCTGTCGGGGGGCTTTCAGGGACGCTCGTGGCCTCAGGTAAGCTATATGCTGCCGTGGGTCGCCATCGGAATAGGTGCCGCACTTGCGTGCCACCGCGTCATCGGACTGCTCTCGCTCGGCGACGAGGCGGCCGCCGGCATGGGGCTGAACGCTGCACGGTGGAAGCTCGCGCTGCTCCTTTGTGCGGCGGGGCTGGTCGCCGGGGTCACTCCCATTGCCGGGCCGATTGCCTTTATCGGGCTTACCGTGCCGCACCTCGTTCGTCTCCTGCGGCCCGTGGATGCAGCTACGGCGATACTGCTGAATGCGTCGACCGGCGGCGCTCTGCTGCTGACAGCCGACGCGCTCGCACGTTCCGGCGCGGCGCCGAGGGAGATCCCGGTCAGCATCTTCACCGCGCTGATCGGCGGGCCGGTCTTTCTTTATCTCGTGCAGCGCCGCCAGTCTTTGCCCGGCAGGGGAACGGTGTGATGAGCCTGGCCACGCCAAGATCGGCCCGAAGGAAAGGGGTTCTGATCCTGCCGCTGACGATCTCGGCGTTGTTGCTCATTGCTTCCGTTTTTCTCGGTGTCGTCGATCTGCCGGCCAAGGATATACTGGCGGTCCTCGTCGGTGGCGGGTCGGACGATGCGGATCTCATCATCGGCACCACCCGGATACCGCGCATCGTGACCGGCATGCTCGCCGGAGCTCATTTCGCGGTTGCCGGGCTCCTGCTGCAGGCGATCACGCGCAACCCACTCGCGGATCCAACGATCCTGGGCATATCACAGGGCGCGACACTGACGGTGGCGATTTTCCTGCTTTTCACGGTCTATGGGGCGAGCGCCGACGCCCACACGCTGTACAGTCTGCCGCTACGCTGGCTGCCACTCGTGGCCAGTGTCGGCGGTATGGCGACCGGGTTTCTGGTTTTCTGGATCGCGATACGCAATCGCTTGAGCCTATTGAGGCTGACGCTTTCCGGCATTGCCATCGGAGCGACATTGCACGCGCTGGCCATGGGGATGATCGCCGGATGGGGCAGCGCCCGCTTCGAGATCGTCATGCAATGGCTGTCGGGCAGCCTTTACGCACGCAGCTGGGAGCATGTGATTTTCCTGCTGCCGTTCACGGTCGCGGCGGTGATCGCTCTACCGCTGCTGCACCGTTCGCTCGATATGCTCCGCTTCGAAGAGGACGTAGCGCGGTCCTTCGGCCTGTCCTACCGGCTGCATTTCAGCCTGGTTCTCCTTACAGCCTGCGGCCTCGCCGCAAGCGCCGTCGGAACGGTCGGGCCGCTGATCTTCGTCGGCCTCGTCGTGCCGCACCTGGCGCATTTTCTCGCCGGCCGGCGCTTCGGCATGGTCATGCCGCTCACCGTGGTCCTCGGCGCATCTCTCGTCACCGGAGCCGACCTGGCCGGACGTCTGCTCGGCCAGGCGGAGGAGATCCCAATCGGGGTGATCACCGCTCTGGCAGGTGCCCCAGCGCTCCTCATCCTTCTGCGCCGTCGTTCCTGAGGCAAGCCGATGATCCTGAAAGCAACAAATGTCGGCGTCAGATACGGTGCGCACCGCGCGCTCGATGCCTTTTCGCTTGGCTTCTCGCAGGGCGAGATCGTGGCGCTGATCGGGCCGAACGGGTCCGGCAAAAGCACGGCACTGCACGCGCTCGCGGGACTGACGAGCCCGGACGAAGGAGAAGTCGTCCTTGACGGGAGGGAGATGAGGGCGTGGAAAAGGCGGAACCTGGCCAAGCGCCTCTCGTTTCTGCCGCAAGCACCTTACGCGCCCGACGACATGAGCGTGGAAGAACTGGTCCGGCAGGGACGCTTTGCCCATGTCGGACTGTTCCAAAGCTTCCGCAGCGAAGATCGCGAGGCCGTCGAGTGGGCGCTCGAAAGCACCGGGCTCGAGACCCTTGCCGATCGCGGACTGAAGGCGTTGTCGGGTGGTGAACGCCAGCGTGCCTGGATTGCTGCCGCGCTTGCCCAGGAAAGCGGCATCCTCATTCTCGATGAACCGACGTCGTTTCTCGACATCGGCCATCAAGTCGAAATACTGGAGCTGATTTCCCGGCTCAGCCGTAAACGCGGCGTCACCGTGATCATCGCAATCCACGACCTCAATCATGCCATGGCAATTGCAGACAGGATCGCCCTTCTTTCCGCGGGAAGGCTTGTTTTTGAAGGTTCGCCCACGGCCCTAAGCGGCACCGGCCTTCTCGAAAAGACTTTCAAGGTCGAGGGCGAGTTCATCCAATCAAGCGGCGGGGAAGCGCCCTATCTGCAGGTTCGCGTTCGCCGCTAGGGCGGGAAAGCCTGCACGCGTTTCCGTTCGCCCTCGCACCAGCGTTAGGCATGATCACGATTGCCATCCGGCAAAGCGGCAGGCCCAAGCATGAAAAAGCCCGGCTTGCGCCGGGCTCAGACCGCGCGAAAAACCGCTGCGCTTGCCTGCAATCGCCCTAATGCTGATAGACCGCCTTGGGCTTATAGTGCCCGGCATCGGCCCGTTCGAACAGGGCGTCTACCTGGGGGTGGCGGACCGGCCTGTCGCTCTCGTCGGAAACGAGATTCTGTTCCGATACATAGGCGACGTACTCGCTTTCTTCGTTTTCTGCGAACAGATGATAGAAGGGCTGGTCCTTTTCGGGCCTGATCTCCTGCGGAATCGCATTCCACCATTCATCGGTGTTCGCATATTCCGGGTCGACGTCGAAGATGACGCCGCGGAACGGGAACATCCGATGGCGAACCACCTGTCCGATCTCAAATTTGGCGTTTCTTTGTTTCATGACGCAACACATCCTTTCAGACAGTTATCTGGGTTGTCGCATATGGAACATCAAGAGGGAAGCGCCCCCCGTCAGCGAGCTTCCATCGGCATTGACTGAAAAAGGCGGGCCTCGGATGAAACCCGCCTCCGTCGTTCACCTTGCATGGGCAGAACCTTCGGCAGGCCTGCCCGTTCCGTATCAGACGGAATAATACATGTCGTACTCGACGGGGTGCGGCGTCATTTCGAAGCGCATGACTTCCTGCATCTTCAGCTCGATGAAGGAGTCGATCTGATCGTCGTCGAACACGCCGCCGGCGGTCAGGAACTTGCGGTCCTTGTCGAGACTTTCAAGCGCTTCGCGCAGGCTGCCGCACACGGTCGGAATCTTCTTCAGCTCCTTCGGGGGCAGGTCATAGAGGTCCTTGTCCATAGCCTTGCCGGGGTTGAGCTTGTTCTTGATGCCGTCGAGGCCGGCCATCAGCATGGCGGCAAAGGCGAGGTAGGGGTTCGCCGTCGGATCCGGAAAACGGACTTCGACGCGCTTCGACTTCGGGTTGCTGCCGAATGGAATGCGGCAAGAGGCCGAGCGATTGCGTGCCGAATAGGCCAGCAGAACCGGTGCCTCATAGCCCGGGACCAGACGCTTGTAGGAGTTCGTCGACGGATTTGTGAAGGCGTTCAGAGCCTTGGCATGCTTGATGATGCCGCCGATGAAATAGAGGCAGGTTTCAGAAAGGCCGGCATACTCGTCGCCGGCAAAGGTCGGCTTGCCATCCTTCCAAATCGAGAGATGAACGTGCATGCCCGAGCCGTTGTCGCCGAAGATCGGCTTGGGCATGAAGGTGGCAGTCTTGCCATAGGCGTTGGCTACCTGGTGTACGACATATTTGTAGATCTGCATCTTGTCGGCGTTGCGGACGAGGGCATCGAATTTTATGCCGAGCTCATGCTGCGCCGCAGCCACTTCGTGGTGGTGCTTTTCCACCGTGACGCCCATTTCGGTGAGCACGGTCAGCATTTCCGAGCGCATGTCCTGGCTGCTGTCGACCGGCGGAACGGGGAAATAGCCGCCCTTGACGCGGGGGCGGTGGCCGAGGTTGCCGGTCTCGTAGTCCGTGTCGTCATTGGAGGGCAGTTCGGAGCTGTCGAGCTTGAAGCCGGTATTGTACGGATCAGCCTTGTACTTGACGTCGTCGAAAACGAAGAACTCTGCTTCCGGGCCCACGAAAACCGTGTCGCCGATGCCCGACGCCTTGAGATAGGCCTCTGCCTTCTTGGCCGTGCCGCGCGGATCGCGGTTATAGGCTTCGCCCGAAACCGGATCGAGGATATCGCAGAAGATGACCATGGTGGACTGCGCGAAGAACGGGTCCATATGGGCTGTTTCCGGATCAGGCATCAGCACCATGTCGGACTCGTTGATAGCCTTCCAGCCGCCGATCGAGGAACCATCGAACATCACGCCATCGGCGAACATGTCTTCGTCGACGCAGACGACGTCCATCGTCACGTGCTGCAGCTTGCCTTTGGGGTCGGTAAAGCGCAGGTCCACGAACTTGACGTCGTTTTCCTTGATCTGCTTCAGAACTTCACTCGCAGTCGTCATTTGTTGCAATTCCCTGTGATGACGAGGATTGGAAACGGGGCCGGATGGCCCCGGATGTGGTAACGTCGCTTGGCGACGTGATCAGATGGCGTCGATTCCGGTTTCACCGGTGCGGATGCGGATGACCTCTTCCACGTTGGATACGAATATCTTGCCGTCGCCGATCCGGCCGGTTTGTGCGGCGTTACGGATGGCTTCGATCACGGCCTCCGCATTCTCATCGGCCAGCACAACCTCGACCTTCACCTTCGGCAGGAAGTCCACGACGTATTCTGCACCCCGGTAAAGCTCCGTATGACCTTTCTGCCGCCCGAAGCCCTTGGCTTCCGTGACGGTAATCCCCTGCAAGCCGACCTCCTGAAGGGCTTCCTTCACTTCGTCGAGCTTGAAAGGCTTAATGATCGCTTCGATCTTTTTCATGAGAAAATGTCTCTCCGCTTCTCCCTTAAAGCAGGTTCTGCCCGCTTGGTTTCCCACTATGCACGTAGCGTGCCACTTTTGTAGGGGCATGACGCGCAGATTGCGAAATTTCCAGCGGTCACGCCATGGGTGCCGAGGGCACAATGGGCTTTTGCAGCAGCAATCTGCCTATTTTTTATGAAGTTCGCAGGCTTGAGCCCTCATCCGATCCAAGAAGCGCCGCCGTTTCATGCTCGGAGCACGTAATTTAAGCACCTATAGTGTGCAAATGCATAACCTTTAATCATTCTCGTTTCCTATCGACGCTACTCTTGTTTTCTCTCCTTCCGTCGCGTTTAGATCGCTTCCATGTCCCAGACACTTTCAAATATCTTTGTGACTCCGGCCGAAATGACATCGGTCGACAAGGATGCCGCCCATTCGGGAATCGACAGCTTCTCGCTCATGCGTTCAGCCGGAACGGCCGTGTCGGCCGCCGCCTTGCGACTTTACCCGGGAGCCCTGCGGTTCGTGACGCTTTGCGGCCCCGGCAACAACGGTGGCGATGGCTATGTCGCCGCAGCCGCGCTGGCGGAAAGCGGCGCATGCGTCACGGTGTTCGCGCTTGGCGAGCCGGCGAAGTTGAAGGGCGATGCCGCAAGGGCGCGCGAACGGTGCGCGCTCGCGCCTGGACCGCTCGACGGTTACGAGCCGCAACCGGGCGACGTCGTTATCGATGCGCTTTTCGGGGCAGGGCTTGCGCGTGAGGTGCCCAAGCAGGCGAGAAACGTCATCGGCCGGGTGAACGCCAGTGGAGTACCGGTAGTCGCCGTCGACCTGCCATCCGGCATAGACGGGCGGACGGGTGAGATCCGTGGCGCAAGCTTCGTTGCGGCCCACACCGTAACGTTCATGGCTCCAAAGCCCGGCCATCTGCTGATGCCGGGTCGCGCCCGTTGCGGCACAATCGAAGTCTTCGATATCGGCATCCCGGGGAGGTTCGTTGTCGGCAGGGCCGGTGATTTGCACATCAACACCCCCACGCTCTGGGAAGAGCACCTCGGCGCGCTCGATCCGGAGGCCCATAAATACAAGCGCGGTCATCTCGCAGTATTTTGCGGCGGATCGGCCTCGACCGGGGCCGCGCGATTGTCGGCGGCAGCCGGCCTGCGCGCTGGTGCCGGGCTCGTGACGCTTGCCTCTCCAGTGGAAGCGCTCGCTACGAACGCGTCGCATCTCACGGCCGTCATGCTCAAGGAGATCGACGGCACAGCCGACCTTAGCGCCTGGCTCAAGGACAAGCGGCTGAGCACTTTCGTTCTTGGCCCCGGTTTCGGGGTTGGCAAGACGGCACGGGACTTCGTGCTCATGCTTTGCGACCGGGCGCTGGTCCTCGATGCCGACGGCATCACTTCGTTCAAAGAGGCGGAAGAGCAACTCTTCGACAGGATCGCGGAGGAGGGCGGCGAAGTGGTGATGACGCCGCACGACGGTGAGTTTGGGCGTATTTTCCCCGGCATTGCTGCGGATACGGCTTTGTCAAAGATCGAGAAGGCACAGGCGGCAGCAAAACTCAGTCATTCCGTGATCGTCTACAAGGGCCCGGATACCGTCATTGCCGCGCCTTCCGGCCGGGCGGCCGTCAATGTCAATGCGCCCCCCTGGCTTGCGACGGCAGGCTCCGGCGACGTGCTTGCCGGGATCATCGGAGCGCACCTGGCACAGGGCATGCCTTCATTCGAGGCAGCGGCGGCGGCAGTCTGGCGCCACGGCGAAGCAGGTGTCGCAGCTGGCCGTACGGCGACGGCCGAAATGCTCATCGAAAGCATGCCGCCGCTTTGAGAAAATGCTCCGATCTTTCCCCGAACGTGTTCTAACCGCGTGTGCCCTTGGCGATAGGCTCCTGGTAGGTGAAGCCCAGATCCCAAGGGAAATAGATCCAAGTATCCTGGCTGACCTCGGTAACGAAAGTATCGACCAGCGGACGCCCTTTCGGCTTTGCGTAGACGGCGGCGAAATGCGCCTTTGGCAGCATCGCGCGAACCTCGGCGGCGGTTTTGCCGGTGTCTGTCAAATCGTCGACGATGAGAACGCCTTCGCCGCCGCTCTTGGCGATCTCCGGTGAGATGCTCTTCAGCACCTTCATCTGACCTTGCGTATCGTAGTCGTGATAGGAGGCGATGCAGACCGTTTCGATCATCCGGATGTTAAGTTCCCGGCTTACGATCGCGGCCGGAACAAGGCCGCCGCGCGTGATGCAAACCATCGCGCGCCATTCCTGTCCGTTATCCGCTAGCCGCCAGGCCAGAGCGCGGGCGTCGCGATGGAATTGATCCCAGGATACGGGAAAGGCTTTCTCGGGAAGAGACATGGCGGGCTCCGGCTTCTTTCCACTGTCCGTGGCAAGCGTTGCTGCAGGTCGGCGGCCACACGGCCGACGCTTTCGTGTCTGATGCAATAACGGCAATGAAGCCGAGAGTGCAAGGGCCAGTCCCGCCTGAGTGCCGCGATCCAGCGTTTTCGGCGAACGGGCCCCTTTAACGGCCAAGATCGGCCGACTTCAGGGCTGCTTTTCCTCACGCAAGCGGCCGATCGCCTCGATCATCGAGATCACATCCGCTTCGGCTGCCGCAATGATCGCGGCGTCCCGACCGCGGATCACAATGTCGGTCGAGAAATTCTTACCGTCGAATTTCGGATAGGAGCCAATGCTCGTCTCGGGATTTTTCTTCTGCACCTCGGTGAGCGGAGCTCCGATATCGCCCTCGCCATAGGGAGAGCGAACGGTACGGGACTGGATCGGCGTGCCGGTCTCCAGGCTCGGCAGCAGCGCGTCGAGCATCGCTTGGAACACCTGGGGCACACCGGCCATGACGTAGACGTTCTCGACGGCGAAGCCGGGCGCAGTCGACACCGGATTGGGAATATGAGTCGCGCCTGCGGGCATGCGGGCCATCCGCTTGCGCGCATCGGTGAAGTCCATGCCGCGTCGCTCGTACATCGCCCCAAGCAGGTCCATTGCCTTTGGATCGTGAATGCACTCGACGCCGAAGGCCCTGGAAATCGCATCGGCGGTGATATCGTCATGGGTTGGACCTATGCCGCCCGATGTAAATACATGGTTGTAGCGGCTGCGCAGCGCATTGACCGCATCCACGATCGCTTCCTCGTCGTCGGCGACGATACGCACCTCGCGCAAATCTATGCCAACCAGCGTCAGCATATCGGCAAGATGGCCGATGTTCTTGTCCTTGGTCCGGCCGGAGAGAAGCTCGTCGCCGATGGCGAGCATGGCGGCGGTGACGATCGTGGGGCTGGTCATGGATTGCTCCGGTCGTATTCGGGCCGCGAACGCGACCTCGTCATTGTTGAAGAAAGCTGAACAGTCTGTCGACCATCCCTGCGCTGGCGGCTGCTCGCGTTTTGATAGATCCTCCCGTCCGCGGCGATCAAGCGGATTTGCCGGACATGAAGGAGTATCGCTTTGGCTAGAGTACTGGTTCTTTACTATTCGGCCTATGGCCATATCGAGACGATGGCGCACGCGGTCGCGGAAGGTGCGAAATCGGCGGGTGCCGAAGTGACCGTCAAGCGCGTTCCCGAACTCGTGCCCGAGGACGTGGCGAAAGCCTCCCATTTTAAGCTCGACCAGTCCGCACCGGTTGCAACGGTCGAGGAACTGGCGGATTACGACGCGATCATATTCGGCGCGGGCACGCGTTACGGTACCGTTGCTTCGCAGATGCGCAACTTCATCGACCAGACCGGCAGCCTTTGGGCCGGTGGAAAGCTCGTCGGTAAGGTGGGCTCCGCCTTCACCTCGTCGGCGACACAGCACGGCGGCCAGGAATCGACAATTCTGGGCCTCATTCCCACTATGATGCATCACGGCATGGTGGTCGTCGGCCTTCCCTATGCTTTCCAGGGCCAAATGGGCGTCGAGGAAGTCAAGGGCGGATCGCCCTATGGCGCTTCGACGATTACCGGCGGCGATGGCTCGCGCCAACCGTCTGCCGTGGAGCTGGAAGCGGCGCGCTTTCAGGGTGCCCATGTAGCCAAGATTGCCGCAAAACTCGCGGTCGGATGATCCGCCTTTCGACGTTTGCGCGCGGCTCCCCTTGGGCCGTGCGTTCCTCTTGGGGCGAGGGGTCGTGTCCCGCCCTTCCGTCGTGACCGCGAGGCGCAATCCCGCCTGCAGACGCTCGTAAATGTGTCCCCAAACGGCGATTTTGTGTTAACATCGCACCATCCGGATCAGAAATGCCCAACAGTGCCGTGCGGCTTTTGAGACCCGCAAGGTCGTTGCAGCGGTTTGAACGGCAGTCTTAGGAGGAACGCAGGGGCCGCGCGGCGTGGCCCTTCGGGGCAGTGGACTGTCCTTGAATATCCATGGGAGTGAAGGATGGTGCGGATCACTTATTCCATCGTTCCACACGATGGCGGCTGGGCCTACAAAGCAGCCAATGCATATTCAGAGCCCTTTCCCAGTCGCGAGATGGCCCTGGCGGCCGCCAAGGCTGCAGCGGCCGAACAGCAGGTCGGCGGCGACGACGAGGAAATCAGCTTTCAGGATGAGAAGGGAAACTGGCATTTCGAACATGCCGACGGCGGCGACCGGCCCGAAGCAACCGTAGAGGACGGCTGAAAACTTGCGCTGAAGGAAGATTGCCCGGGCCAGTTGTCATCGCCATGGCCCGCTACTCGGCGACTGAAGCGACGGAGAATTTCCATGCATTACAATGTTCAGATCTTCACCTGGACTGCTCGCCTGGGCGTTCACCAGGTTGGCTCGGTCATCGAGATAGACGCGCCCAATCCAAAGGCGGCGGCGGTTTCGCTGCTTGGATTACGGTTAGACGAGACCGGCGAGTCGTCAAGATTGGCAGTCAGGGTGTGGAGAGGCGAGGACGCCACGAAAGCCGACTGCGATTGTTTCTACTATCATTAGGCCGGTTCACGGCGTGACGCATCGCCTTTGACGAGCTCCCGCTCATCGTTTGTCATGCCTGTCTCTTTTGCTGATGAGTCTGGCTTATGAAGGCTTGACCAGCTCGAAAGAGGTGCGCCTCGTCCTTTGTGCCAGCCTGATATTCCCGGATCAGCATCCTCCCGAACCGCTGAGCCTGCGCGCTCTCGCGAGGCCATCGCTGTTCGCGGCACAGGCTATCGAATACGCGCTGCAGCGCGTCGAGGTCCTCCGGCAGCAAGGCTATGCCGCCGAACGCTTGCAGTGAACGCACGCCCCCACCCTCCGTCATCGATCGAAACACTCTGTCAAGCCCTGCATTATCTTGCCATTGACACGCCGCGATTGAACCCCTGACGAATCAGGGGTTGATGAATTTCCTGGGCGAATGCCATTCGTCAAATGAGGAACCTTCAGAAATGTCCGGGGTTGAACTGGCGAAAGCCAGAAAGGACCGAGTCATGAGCAACCCCAAAGATGATGATCTGACCAATCAGCCCATGCCATCCCCCACATGGAAACCGACGCCGAAGAGCATGGACATGGACCCGCAGCCGCTTCCGGAGCAGGCGGCGGCGTCCGGCACGGAGGATGCCGATGTGCCCCCCGCCAGGAGCGGCAAATCCGAAAAGAAAGAGAAACCGGTCGAGGGAGCAGGAGCTGACAATCCGGTCCACCACACCGGCCGAATTCCACCTGGACGCTGACTGTCTCGCCGTTGGCGCCGGCCTTGCCCGCGTGCTTCAAAAGCGATCTAATCCCCGCGATTCACGAGTATCAGTTGCTCGGGATACAGGTATCCGTGTTCCCATGTCAGGCATTATACTTTGCCTGCCTGGGAATCGTATCAGCGTTTGGAGGAAATGCATGTTCTACGCGATATTGGCTTATCACGAGGAAGAGATCGTCGAATCCTGGACCAGGGAAGCTGACGCAGAGTTGATGGACGAGTTGCTGCAAGTTAATGACCGCCTCGTCCGCGCGAAGCGTTTGGGCCCCGCCGCACGGCTCGGCTCGACAAAGAGCGCTGTGACGTTGCGCGGAGAGGGCGCCGGCATGGTCATCGACGGTCCCTTTGCCGAAACAAAGGAACAGTTGCTCGGGCTCTACGTCGTGGATTGCCCAAGCATTGAAGCCGCCGTCGAGACTGCGCGTGAGCTGCGGCGCGTCAATCCAACCGCAGTGTATGAAATCAGACCGATTTCTCTCTATCTGCCCGGTGCTACGCTTTCGGCACCTGCCGACAATCCAGCTTGAGCTGGTGAGGCGGGAAGGGGATAAAACCATCCTTGGCTGAAGTTTCGGGCGAGCCGCCGAACGGCGGCTCGCTTCGATGTTTATTGCTGTGCGCCCCCCGACGGTGCTGCCGTTCCCTCTCCGCCTGCGGGCGCCTGCGGCGCCTCGACAGGCACGTTCACATCGACGTTGGTATCTCCACCGCCACCTCCGGTTCCATCGAACAGATCGCCGCCAAACAGGAACAAGGCGCCGACAATCAGTAGAACCAGGATTACCGCGACGGCCCAACCGCCGCCACTGCCCCCCGTATTGACTACTGTTGGTCCTCTATCAGCCATTTAGGAAACTCCTTGATCAATCTTGCTCGAAGAAAACCGTCACGACAGAATTAAGTTCCAAGTAGACAAACAATAGATTCCGTAGGTCTGGCGGCGCCGGCCTTTATTATGAAACCTAGTATCTATAGTAAGTCGGCCGACCGCCGCGCTTGCGCTTGATCTCTTCCTAGTATTCGTCGTCGCCCCACTTGCGCTCGATTTTGCAGCGACCGCGACGATATTCTTCCTTGAAGGCTCTGCGCTCGGAGCGAGTCTCTCCAAAGTGGAAGCCTCCTCTCCAGCGACCGTGCCCGCTCTCATCCTTCCACGGATCGGCGTAGGCCGTACCGGTCATGACCCTGAGTAAAGCGCCAATGGCGGTTGCTATAATCGCACGCTCATCGTCCTGCTCCTACACATCGGGACCAAACGCATCCCGAAGGCCTTGGTTTCCGAGGGGACCGTTCTGCCAGCGGCAGGCAAAGTCCTATCGGACCTTAGTCCGACTTCGTGATCGCAATAGTCCTAGGCGAACGGCCTGGCGGATCCTTCGGCAAAATTTCGAGTTGTCACTCCGAGCGGCACCCTCGTCCGCCGCTCGGGTGAGTGAATGCCGCGGGACTGCCCGAGCCGAACCTTCCGGACAGCCCGAGGCGCACTCATCTGACAATGATCCACAGTCCGGAAGGAGCCTGGTCGATGCGCGATAAACACGATTTTGAATGGGCTGAGCAAAGGGCAGCTACCGGTCTGCCCGTAAGTGTAATGCTGTTATCTCTGCTGACGATTGTCGTTTATCTGATCGTCGGCAGTGCCTTCATGGAGAGCCCGAACCGGGTAGCCACGGCTTATGCTCCTCAGCCTGCCGAGGCAATTCCAGTCGCCAAGGAATAGGCGCCCCGACTGTTGAATCCCGGTTGATTCGTCAGAGAAGCCGGGCCACGTTCACCCGTCGCCGGCGCGTGGCTCAGCGGAAGCCGTGTTCTCGCAATACGAAAAAAGCATCGCTCAGGTCTTCCCAAAAGGAAGGCGCTAAGATACTGAAATCACTGATTGCGGACGTGGCGAAACTGGTAGACGCAAGGGACTTAAAATCCCTCGCCGCAAGGCTTACGGGTTCGACCCCCGTCGTCCGCACCAAATTGAAATCATTGACGAAAACGGAATTTACCTCGCCGAAGAATGGACCCCTAGAGAACGGCTTGGCCCTACCAGCGGCCCTACCAGCGTCAACATGGCCCTGCTATCATCCTTCTGCCTCTTAGAGGCCGGGGCGTCGGGCGGGTTATCACTGAATCGTTGCGCGACTCGAACGACGCCCTTTGCGAATCAAACGCCGAAGGAGTGAGCCCATGGACGACGTCGCCGAGATTGCCCGAATGATCCACCGCCTTGAAGAGGCCGGTTTGTCGCGAAGAGAGATCGCGGAAGGCTCACAGACCAGTCCTAGCGCCATCTCACGGATCGCCAATCTCAATGCCAAGAATCCGACGTTCGCAATGGTAAAGGGCATACGGGCGTTCTATCATCGCCACTTCCCGAACAGCGACCCGCATCGCCGGAACGATCTGCAGCAGCGTTTCGCGCCCGGATGCCAGCCAAGGGCGGGGCGGTGAAAGCAAATACGACACCTGTGTCGGTTCTGCTTACCTCTGGTAGGTAAAAGCGAAATACGGTTCGCTTCTGCTTATCTCTGGTAGGCGAATGCAGAATTGATTCCGCATCCGCCAAGGGCGGGAATACGCTTGAAAATCTCAAGGGTTTCTCACGGCGTCCGCCGCAGCAGTCCGCCCGGTCGGCTTTCGCGGACAATGACGGCTTGAACCGCCTTGTCGATCTCCTGCCCGAGCGCTGCGCCCTGTTTCGTCGTTGCAGCAACGCCGGACGGGACGTTCACGGTAATATTGCCGATATCGACGTTGCTTGCTGCCATCGGCATTCCCGCGCCGCCGCGCCGTGCCGTCCTCGGTAGGACGATCTCGCCCTTCTGCAGGATCGCCGGGAATTCGTCCGGCATGAGGCCGCCATGCAGACGTGGTGCCCCTGCGAAGATGGCGGGTGAGACCCTGCGCCGCGGTGCGGTCGAGCCGACATCGCCGCCAGAGTGACGGACAAGCGCCGAGACGGGTGCAGCAGGAAAGCCGCCGCCGCCGAGCAACTGGCTGATGACGCCGCCGAGCGCGTTCTTCGCGAACATCGCCTCAATCGCCATGTTGATCATACCGTCGACGACACGGTCGAGCATGTTGCGGAAGGCTTCGCCCGCCGACACGCCGTTGCGAAGATCATTCACGAAACCGGAAAATGCCGTCTTGGCGGTCTGGCTGATCTGATTGGCAAGCTGCTGGTAGGCTTCCTTGTTGCGCTCGGCCGTCTCGGTCGCCCGGTTCTGCGCCTCCTTCATCTGATCGGCGGCCAGCCCGAGTTGCGCCATCTCATGCGCCGTCGCGCGGATTTTCTCGCGCTGCTCGTCGGATACCGTGCCGTACTGCCTGATGGCGGCGTTCAGGCCCTCCTGATAGAGACGTTCCTCTTCCTTGGCGGCGGCCTTCTGGCTGACCGTGGCGGTGATGTCCTTGTCAATCAGCGCTTCCTTCTGCCGAAGTTCGATTGCCTGCCGCGACTTCGCCAGCCACTCGTCCAGGTCCTTGCTTTCCTGTTTGATGCGGCTCGACCCGCCGCTCGCGCGGTTGGCGGCATAGGCCAAAACATCCTCACGCCGCGCGCCGCCGCCGAGCACAGAGGGATTTGCCGCGATGGCGTCCTCCATGCCGGGAATGTCGGCGATGCGGGTGCCGCGCGGGGCTTTCAGGACCTTCAATGCGCCGCCCGCGCCGAGGAAGTGCGCCAGTTGCAATGATGCCTCGTTGACCGTCTCGCCTGCGCGCGCCAGCGCCTCGGCGTTGTCGGTGGCATAGGCGCGGATCATGCGGCGGTTGGTTTCGAGATCGTCGCGCAGCGCCAGAATTGCGGCGTCGGACATGCCCTCGGCTTCGGCGGCGAAATGCCTCCTGAACACTTCGAGCCACGTGCCTTTGATGAACTGGCCGTATCCGTGCGCCGAGGATGCGCCCGCAAGGTTCGGACCGCCGCGCGGCGCTTCCGCCTGTATGACCCGCTCGACAAAGGAGTCGATGGCGTCGGCGGCGTCTCCCATCGCCTCCTCGAGTCGCTCTGTCTCGGTGTGACGGATGGCGATACCGAGACCGGGCGTCGGCGGTCCGGCTCCACCGAGCGAGCGCGGCAGACCGCCGAAGGAACGCGTCATTTCCGACGCCTCGGTATTGGCATTGCGGAGTGCCGGGACGATCTGGCGGTTGATGGCGTCGGCAAGGTCCTTTGCGCCTGTCACCTGTAGCGCAATGGCTTGCAGGACGAGGTTCTGCAGGTTGACCATCTCCTGCAACGGGTACCGGTTCGCCGCGACTTCCGTCTTCACCTTGGCGAAGCTGCGGGCGATCTGTCCGCCGAGGTCCTGTTTGCCGATTGCCGATAGCCGCGATTGCAGGTCGAGGACCGAGTTTTCGGTCGCGGCAACCGCCTCGGATGCAGGCTTGAAGATGTCGGTGACGATCGCCTTCAAGTCCTGCTGCTTTTTCAAGGACTCGGTCGCCCGCTCGATCTCGCCGATATATTCCGCGACCTCCGGGATCGTCGCGCCCCAGCGCTCTTTGATCTCGGCAAGCAGCTTGGCATGCTCTTCGAGCGCCTTGTTTGCCGCGTCGGCATCGCTGTCGGCATCGTCGAAATAGGCTTGCAGCGCCAATGTCGCGGCGGCCAGTCCGGCAAGGACGAGGTTGACCGGATTGATAAGACCGCCGACAGCCGAGCCGACGAGGGCAAGCGCGCCCCTCAAGCCGCCCGCGCCGGAAAGCGCCTGCGACAGTTGCCCGGACTGCTGCGCCATAATCGTGAATGGCGACTGCCCGGAGGCCAGTCCGGTTGCGATATCGTTTATTTGATATTGCAGGTTCCGGACATCGCCCGCGCTGCTGCGCATCGACCGGCTGATCTGCCGCGCTGCGTTGTCCGCCGACGATCCCACCTTGTTGAAGTTGTCGTTGACCGCGTCGGTGGTCTTCTTGACCGTGATGTCCGCGTCTTTCATCGCGCGCTTCAAGGCGGCGATGTCGGCGCTAATCGCAAGGATCAGTCTGGTATCTTCGGTCGCGGCCACTGCTCAAACCCTTTCCCGATCTGAATGCCGGTCGGACCACGTGGCCCGACTAAAATCCACCACGGCTGTAGAAAAAGGCGGCCCGGTCAAGCAAGAAACCGGGCCGCCCGGCCGATGCGCCGCCGAAATCCTCATGACAGCGGCGCAAAGCTCTAGTTCCCGCGAAATGCCGCGAGGCCATAAATCTTCTCGACCAGGGCGGCGGCCATCTCGTCGCGCGTCAGGCGTTCGGCGTCCATCGCTTCGCCGTTCGGGACGCAATGGAAGCCGCTGCCATCGGGCATGACGATCAATGCAAAGACGCCGTCGCCGAAGCTCCGGCGATGACGCGCAATCGCCTCGGGAAGCGGTTCATGCACTGGAGATTTCGTTTGAAGTGTCATTTGTCGCCCCGTTAATGCGGGGTTTCAGTTGGCGAACTTGCCGGTTACCTTGCGTTTGCGCTTCCAGTTCCTTCACCCGTCGCTCAAGAGCCGAAATGCGCGCATCCATGTCCTTGCGCAGGTTGGCGAACAATCGCCGGGTCGCCTCAATGACTTCGCCGACCGTGTATTCGTCCGCTGCAAGGCTTGCCTCCTTGAGCCGTTTCAGATGCGCCTCGGCCGTCATTTCGAAGTCCTCTTGCCTTTGCCGCGCTCGTCGGCGAGTTCCTGCCTCAACTTCTCGATCTCAAGCGCCAGCTTGTCGTAATCGCGCTGGATCGCCGCCATTTGCGTCCGCCGCTCGTTCGCCTCTGATCGCGACTGCCTGATCAGCGCGCGCGCCTCTTTCAGGAAACTGGAAAAATCGGACTGCGCCTCGCGGAAGCGCTCGTCGATCTCGCTGCGCAAATCGCCGAATCCCAGAACGGTGGCCTCGATGACCTCATCGAGACGAGCCTTGAAGCGCCGTTCGAGCGCCGCAAATCTCTGATCGGTCGCCGCCGCCTGCGCTGCTGCCTCGCGTGCGGATGCCTCGCGCACTTGCCGCTCGCGGGCCTCGTCGAAAGTTTCGTAGGTGCCATTCGGCCCGGTCGGCGACCGGAAGGTTCCCGGTTCGCTCACCATTTCACGCCCTCCATCCATGCAGAGCGTCCAGCCGGAAGCCCCCATGCGACTTCGAGAATGACGCGCACCGCTAGAGTGTCCGTCTGCCACAAATTGCGTGTCGGGCTTGCCGCCGTGCCGCCCGCGACAATCGGCGCAGGTGCCGTGTCCTCGTGGATGGTCGCATCCTTGGAAGCATCGACGGCGGCGGAACCATTGCCAGAAATGAAGGCGGGACCGTCGACGGCTATCACGGTTCCCGCTGGCACTGCGGGCGTGTCGACGACGGCGTAGGCGATATTCGGCAGGAAGCCGAAGGAGGTCATTTGCACGGGGTTGACGAGGTAAACCGGCATGGTGCCGCCGCCTGCCATGATCTCGCCCGCGAGCTTCGCAAGGTCGGCGCGCATGGCGACGAGCGGGTCGGTCGCCGCCGAGGCGGTGACAGCCGCGACGTTGAAGCGAAGGCCCGCCGGACGCACCGCGCTTCCCGGCTGATCGTCGACAAGAGCCGCGTCGACAATGCTCGCGATGTCGGTTCGAAGAGCGGAGTCGAGCAGCATCTCGATGTCGGCTGCCGCGCGCTTCTTCAACTCGGCGGTAAAGATCGAGACCGCCGCCGCCTTTCGCGGCGAGACCGAGACGGTGCCGAAGTCGAGACTGTCTGCCGGGATCGGCGCGCCTTCGCCAATCCAACCGCCGACATCGTCGCCGGGCGGACGAAAGGGAATGCGCAGCGTGCCGATGCCGTCGAGCGAAACCGTTCGGCCAAGGGCGGCCAGTCGCGACAGCGCCAGAGGCTGCACGCCGGTTGCCAGGAACTCGCCGACGTCGACCGCCGCAAGTTCCGACGCCCATTCCGGCACCGTCGTCGTGGCGGGGGACGTTGCGGCTCGCTCGCGATAGACCTCGCGGTAAACGTCCTCATAGGTGATGCCGGGACGGTTCGCCGCCAGAGCCCTGAGAACCGCATGGCGGACGAAGCGGTCGCGACCGGACAGTCCGGACTTCGTGCCGCGTTTCAGGTCGCGAAGGGCACGCGAGGTATGGACGGCGAGTTCCTTCGCCTCACTCGCCTGCCGCGCCACTCGTTCGAGCGTGTAAGTCATGAAAATACCTCCTCGCCGGGAAGGCGGGAGGTTCAAGAAACCTACGTTGCTGATGCCGATATCCCAGCGCTTCCACGGCAAGGACCATCATAGCGAGCAGCTATTTCAGGGGTGAAATGACGGCACATTTATTTCGGGCCGATCCCGTTTGAGGCGGCGGACGGTATAGGCCGCGCCGTTTCCGCGCTCGGAGGAGGTTACATTGTCACCTCCACCCGTATGCTGATTGACGCCATGCCGCGCCAGTGGCGTCAGACCGAAGCGCTCGCCCCGACGTAGCCGATACTGCGGATATCCGCAGTATGGATCGGACGTTCGTCCGGGTTAGGCGAGGTTAGCGCCGGTTTGTCGGCGGACGATCGTTGATTTCATTGGGAAAAATCACAAGGGGGGTGTTTACTTTTTCCCGATTTTTAGCGTTTGTGGGGGCCGCCGGTCGAGGGGAGGCGTCCGAAAGATCGGGACCTCCCCCCCCTCGCTCGGATTCGCCCGCCCGTTTTCATTCGTAGCGCGCGATGCTACGTTATAGGCGGGGTATCAAAAACCCCATGTAAAGAGGGCGGCTCATGATCCGGTTCAATCCACCTATCCATCCCGGCGAGGTCCTGCGCGAAGAGTTCCTGATCCCATTCGGCATCAAGCCTTACACGCTCGCCAAGCACCTGAACGTCCAGCGCACTCGCATCGAAAGGATTGCCGCCGAGAAGCAGCCAATCACGCCAGACACGGCGTTGCGGCTCGCGCGGTTCTTCGGCAACTCGCCAGAGTTCTGGCTCAACCTGCAGGCGTCTTACGACATTGCCGTCCTCTCGGCAGAGCGTGGCGACGAGATAGAGGCGATAGAACCGCTAACGACGACGGCATGAAAGAAAACGCTCGAAAGGAACAGGGGGAACAAGGCAGGAACACCTCGATTTCTGTTCCCTCGTTCCTCGTTTCGCCGGTGTCCTTTCAAACCCCCGGTCACAACGGTCACAATGATCACATTCGCTTTCATTGTGACCGGTACGAAGACTAGACCAGTCACATTCATCGATTAGGTAAGTCGTTGTAGTCATTACTCTCTAGCCCATATTGTGATCATTGTGACCGTTGTGACCGGGGATAGCGTTCGCGCGCGCGAGGATTTTCGCTAAGTGGCTGATTTCATTGATACCCGTTCCAGCGGCCATTGTGACTGGTCCGGTCACTAGACCGGTCACAAAGGCGGTACTGTCCGCGCGTGGTCTTCTCGACCTCGCCAGCCGCGACCATCTTGCCTAACAGCTTGCGAACATTGTCGTCCCTTAAACCGCCAACCGCAGCGATCTCCTTCGGGGATAGCGCATAGGGTGTTTCCGCCAGTATCTTGAGGATCGCGTTGCGTTGGTCGGAACGGAAGACATCGGCCGAGTTGCCGAGCGCCGAAAAAGAGCCGCGCGTTGCATCGAAGTTAACGGCGGTGTCGAATTCCTCGATATCGCGCCCGCGTCCGTAGAGCCGCATGCCGTTGCTATCGCGGCTAAGGATGGCAACCGTGTCGGCTGCGCCTGTTAGTCCGGTAGAGCCTGAAACGAGGTCGAAAGGGTCGGCGGCGTCGATGCGCTTGGAAACGTGGTGGCAGGCGACAATCGCGAGGTCGGTCCGCTCGTCGACGAGGCGTTTGAGCGGTTCGATTGCCGCATAATCGGCAGCGTAGATGTCCTTGGCGTGCACGCGTGGCCGCAACTTGCCGATAACGTCGACGACGACGAGACGCGGTTTCTTTATCCGTTTCAATTCGGCGCGGATAATATCAGCGCCGTGATTATCGACGCGCGGCCATTCGGTGCCGAAATGGATGCAATCCGGAATGCTGCGATCACCCGCCAATTGCTTGAGCCTGGCTTGCAGCCGCCGCTGGTTATCCTCGAGTCCGAGATAGAGGACGCCGCCTTGCTCGACTTCGACCGTTCCCATGGCGACGCCGCCCCATGCGACTGCAAGCGCCCAGTCGAGGACGAGCCAACTTTTGCCGATTTTCGGTTTGCCCGCCAGGAGGGTCATGCCCGGCGCGATGTAGCCGGGAATGATGTAATCGATCGGATCGAACTTTAATCTCGCGAGGTCCGCTCCAGAAATTATTTTGGGCGGCGGCGGCGTCTTACCTTTGCCGTTGGATTTTGGATTGTCCGCGCCGTTCGCTTTGGGCTCGGTCGCCCCGTTCGCCTGCGGTGGATTGTAATCAAGCCGCACTTCCCCTGTCTGAGGGTCGTGGATGACGCGGTCGGGTTCGGCCGGCGGCTCACGCTTCGCCATAATCGCTACCTTCCGTAGGCTTCATGAAAATGCACACACTCTTGCCCGCTTCGCGCCATCGACCGGCGCAGCGCTTCGCCGCGTCCAGTCCGCGCCCGGATGCATCGTTGTCGGCGAAGATCGTCAGTTCGCGAACGCGCGGAATGACAGGGAAAGCCTCGATGGCTCCGGCGCTGCCGAGCGCCCATATCGGTGTCCCGCGCTCGAACATCTTCAACCCTGTCTCGACGCCCTCGCAGATCGACAGGCGACTTAGGACGCGCTCGTCGGGCGTGATCTTGACCGCGCAGCCGCCGACCGCGCCGAGCATCGCCTTGCGATGACCGCGCCCCCAGATGCGATGAATGGCGGCGACAGGCGCGTCGAGGAAGGGATCGTCGGGAAGGATTGGCTCGAAGGCGACGAGCATCGCCGGACCTGCTGGCAGATCAGGACGCGGGCAGTGCGGGTGAAAGCGGAAGGTGCGGCGGCGCGGGTAATCCTCGGCGGGAAGATCGATGCCGCGCATGCGCAAATAGGTTTCCGCCCAAGTGTGACGGGCGTCGATGGATTGCCGCCAGAGATCACGGGCGATCAGCCGTCGACGTTCGCGTGCTGCGTCGTCGCGCGCCTTCGCCTCGGTAAACCGCCTTTGCATCTCGGCGCGTTCGGCTGGCGAAAGCGAACCACGGTTCGCATTCTCGACGGCATAGCCGGAAATGCCGCATCGGGCGCAACAATAGCTGATGGCACGGTCGGACAGTCGCCAGAGCCTGAGCACCTTGCGTTTGCGGTTCGCGGGATCGCGGCGGGAAGGACCGCATTCGGGGCAGGTCACATCAGCGAAGGCGCGATTTGCGAGCAGCGACGCAAGCGCCGAGTAATCAATCGTGGTGCCAACTTGGCGACATGGTCTGGTATGCTGACCTATCTGTGATTGGCGGGCTATGTCGCGCCCGCCGGACATTCAGGACCGCTGTTCCGGCTGTAGCTGCTGCACTTCGCGAGCCGCGAGCGATATCAGCCAGTTGATGTTGTCTTTTGATGTATGGAAGCCGAAATTGATGAGGCGACGTCGGCAGCCCTGCAGGTCGCCCGCGAGCGCATAACGACGGAATCGTTTGTCATGAACTAGCGCCAGCCGGACGTTCTCATAACAGACGACGGGGCGGCCATCGCTACTGCGACGAAGAAGGAAATTCTTCCAAGGCCGTTTCGGGACAGGCAGGTGGGCGACGTTCGACATGACATTCCTTGTGTCGATGGAACCGTGCCGCCGGTTGTGCTATCTTGATTGGCGCGGTTCTTTACCTCTGGAACCCCTTCGAAACCGCCGCGCTGCCCCCATGCACTTCGCGGCGGTTTCATTTTGGCGGTCATTCCGCTGCTGCTCGCGTATAACCCTCAGACGCTTTGTTCGAGGAGCGACCGACGTAGCGGGCCTTAAGCCACTGAAAAAGCTCGAAACGAGGATAGGCGACGCGCTTGCCGCTCAACCTGAGAAAGGACGGCGGCTGACCGCGATGACGACGGAATTTCAGAGCGATATGTGTATCCCCGCTAATGGCTTCGATATCTGGCGGGTCGAACAGCATTGGCAGATTGGGATCAACGGCGAGGGCGTCGTAAACCGCCTCGCCGTGAATGCCCTGCTGATTGAAATGAGCCATCCGCTCATTTACCAGTTCGGCAACTTCTGTCGTCTTCATCGGTCTCTCTTCCTCACGTTGGCTTTCTATTGCTACCAACAAATAGTAGATGATTACCGTTGCCGCTTGAAGATTATAGAAACTTTATGGGTCTGTACCGCCGCAAGCAAAAGTGCAAATTTGGATATTTAAAGCTAAGTGGTTATCGAACAAAAGAAAAAGGGGCGTAATCCGCCCCTTTATGGCTTGCATTTGCCTTTTCACCTCAACCGTTCTGCGAAAGTTCCTTCACATCGGCAGCCGGTTTATTGAAGATGTTGATAATCCCAGCTGCCCGCTCGACGCCCTTGCGCGCGAGGCTTTCGGATCGTTTGACATATCTGAGCGCCATCGCGGGCGTCTTCCAGCCGAAGGTCTGCATCAATTCGCTGACGTTAGCGCCGTTGACGGCAGCATGCGTCGCGCATGTTGATCGCAGCCGGTGAGGGGTGATCCGTTCGACGCCCGCTTCCTTGCAGACATCACTGAGCGCAGACAGGACATCGCCGTAGTCAATGGGGTACTTGCCTTTGCGGTTCGAAAACACATAACCCATCCGATGCGGCTGGCTGTCTATCAGCATCGCGGCATCGGTCGACAGCGCGGTCGCATGAATTTTCGTTGCCTTGTCGTCGAGATGCACTTCGAGACGCTGCAAGTTGACCTGATCCCACCGTAGCAGCCGCGCCGCCGAAATCCTCCAACCGCTCACGGCGATGAACCGCAACAGGTCGCCCATCGGACCTTCGACCTTACCGAGCGCGACGATGAAGGGCGGCAACGCCTGTTCGTCCAGCCATGTATCGTTCGGCGTCTCGGTAAAGCGAGGAACCTTCGAACACGGGTTGTCGGTTCGCCAGCCTTGCAGCATCGCGAAGGACATCATCTTCGACAACACCGCCAACGCGCGATTGCAATCGGTTTTTTTATGTTTGAACTTCACCCGCAACGCATCGACCTCAGCGCGGGTGATGTCGGCGACACGGCGACCCCTGAACGACGGTTCGATGATGCGCCTGTAGCGACCGCGATAATCCTTCGGCGTCTCGCCGGATTTCAGTGAAAGGTGCTTTTCGTCGAATAGCTGCCAGAGTTGCTCAATGGTAGGTTGCGCCTTTTTCGCCGCTCGAGTCGCCGCCGGATCATCGCCGTTCTTGACCGCTTGCAGCATCTGCCGCGCCTGTTCGCGCGCCTCCTCGGCGGTGAACGTCGGCCACTTGCCAATCGATAGCCATTTTCGCTTGGGCTTCTCGCCATCCTTCACTTTTACCGGCGGCAAATAGTCGACTAGGAACTCGCGGGTGATGCTGTCGTCCGCCGTGCGGCGGCAACGCAACATGAAGCCGGTCAGCTTGCTGTCGCGAACCTTAAGGGCATCCTTGCCTCTCATCAGCTTCGGAATGCGGTTCTTAACAAAGTCCTCTGAAATGAAGTCAGCCATAAAATCCCTTGCCCCAATTTGGCCCTACATTTGGCCCTACTTTTCATGATGTCGAGCGGTATATGTTGCTACTGTCTGATGACAGTTATAGGCCGGAACGTCTTGATTTACAAGGGTTTTGCGGTAGCAAGCGGAAGCAGTCAGAAGCGGCGAAAAATTGACTTAAAATCCCTCGGCCTTAGGCTGTACGGGTTCGATTCCCGTCGTCCGCACCAAAAACAACTGGAATATCATCCGGGTCCAGGTCGATTGAGGCCACCGGTACACCGAAGCCCGCACTCTCTCA
>Ga0209282_1000168_pt1 | contig 37129 bp, 30 predicted proteins | sample Mtrugardesep15_FD_187529 | JGI IMG/M metagenome (GOLD analysis project Ga0209282, IMG submission 187529) | Root nodule microbial communities of legume samples collected from California, USA - M. trunc garden sep15 (SPAdes) (version 2) | ecosystem: Host-associated > Plants > Roots > Nodule...
GGCAGCAATGCCGCCGGCGCTCAAGGCGTAGTAGATCGAGAGGGTTCGGCCGACAACCCATCTTGGGCTGGCCAATTGCACCGAGACGTCGATGCCCGTCCAGGTGATGAGCCAGCCGGCACCACCGATGGCCAGCGCAACAGCTGCGACAGTGACCGACGATGTCAGCGCAAGGGAAAGGCAACATGCTGCACAAGCAACAGAGGCGACCGCCACCAGCTTGTTTTGAGACATGATCCGCCTGAGGAAGCTGTTGCCCATCCCGGCGATAAACGCCCCCGCGCCGAAGCCGGCCAACAGAATTCCGTAGACGATTGGTCCGCTCTCCAACTGATCGCGCACGACGAGAGGCAGCAATGCGAGGATGGAGATGCCGGCCAAGCCGAACAGGGTCGCTCGGGCGATCGCCGACCTAAGCTCGAAGGACATTGCCGTGAAGCGCAGCCCGTCGTGAATAGCCGTGGTTATTTTCTCACGCGGGAGCGGCGAAGCGCGGACGTGCCATTTGGTGCGCCATATGGCGCCAAGCGGTGTCAGATCGCACAGCGCGGCCAGGGAGAATGCGGTGAGCGGTCCGAAGAAAGCCAGGATTAAGCCCCCCAAAGCCGGACCAACGCTACGCACGATGTTATATCCGACAGAAGTCAGCGTCACCGCGGCCGGAATGTCGCGCTTGTGCAGGATATCGCCGATGGCAGCGTGCCAGGCTGGATCGTTCAGCGCAAAGCCGCAGCCGGCGAGGAACCCCAGTCCGAGAATGAGCCAGGGACCTTCAAATCCGATTCCCACGGAAATTACCAGTGTCGTGGACGCCAATGCTAACAGGCAGTGTCCCGCAAACATCACCCATCTGCGGCTGAAATTGTCGGCGATAGCTCCGGCAAGGATCGACAAGAAGAACACCGGCAAAGCGGACGCGGCCTGCACCAGTGCAACCATCAGATCGGAAGCCGAAATGGTTGCCATCAGCCAGCTGATCGCAACCGTTTGCACGAGCCAACCGAGACTGGAGATCTGCGTTACAGTCCAGATCGCGCGAAACGCGGGATTCCGGAGAGGAGCGAGGGTCGTTGAACTGGATCGATGGGGGCCGACGTGCTGCATCTCTCTCTCTCTAACTTTCAGGTCTCCCAGTCTCGCTGCTGCGACGCAGCAGGATATCGCGTGCCGCCCGGAAAACGGCGGCGAAACTGGTCATTTGGCGAAGAAAACCGGCATCAATCGCCGATACTGCCTCGAGGTGAGTTATGGTATAACAGGAGTGGCTTATGGACGACCAACTCCTCGATTGCCGAATTGACGTACGATCTTTCTGGCGGCGCTTTCAGCCTAGACGGCCCCATTGGGGCTGCCAAGCTATCATCAGGTCCTTAAAAGAACCGCGTCGGAGCAGCAGTCACGCCCGAGGGTCCGTTCAACAGTTTTGGCATCGTCAAGCCAGGCGTCTCGATAGGCGTCCACGTCGGAAAGCGGACCTGCCGATCGGCAGGACCCCGGCGAACCCTTGGAGTCCAATCCACAGAAGCGCTTGCGTTTCGATGAACTGCGAAAGCGGGCCAGTCCTCATGCCTAAACCTCCTCCCGGTTCATTTTGTTTGGACTATGCGCCATCTTGGCGGGGCAAACTCGCATTTGGTAGCACAATTCCGACTCCGTTTTTGATCGCAATTTTGGTTCCGAACGGCTCTGATAGTTTCTGCAAGCGCTCGAGGATTAACCTTGCCTTCGCAGGATCGGCGGGGCTTGGGACGCCTCTATTGGCAAACCTCCTAGAGTGGCCCAAATCAATCGGAAAAAGCTGGATTTCTGCAAGCTGATTTTCCTTGAATCGGCTTTTGGCTATTACACTTTCGTAAAAGACCGGATCGTCGAACCCTAGGTCAGTTGCATAGCCTCTCGACATCTCGCTTAGGGTAACTTCGGCATCGGTATGCTCTCTTGGAACCCGTCCGTATTCAGAATACATGTCTGCGCCTACTGGGGTGCGAAGGTCGTCCATGATAAAGTTCCCGACACTGTAGAAAATGGGCCTTCCTTTATAGATTTCGATGCCGCGAAGCTGGTGTGGTCCGTGCACAATATAGGCGTCCGCTCCGGCATCGATCATTTTACGCGCGAAGGCTTGCTCGTAGTCGGGCGTCTGCTGAGACCAATTTCCTGGTTCGTGCCCATGGTTGGTGACGATACAGAAGTCTGAGAACTGCTTGCCCTGACGGACATCGCGGAGAATGCGGGCGACGTCAGACGGGTCCGGGTGGTAGGTGTAGCCTACTCTGTCGCCTACCTTGAACCTGGCGCCGGCGATCGTGACGCAGTCCGGGTCGTCACGCTCGGGATTGTAATACGGCAATGCATCTCGCACTTGCCGCAAATTTTCTATCATGGGATGGGGAACAGTGATCTCTTCGCGAAGTCGGAGGGGATTGAGGCCTGGCCTGCCGGGAGCCTCACCGGCCGGATCGCAAGCACGCGACATCGATGTGAACGTGGAGGCAAATGACACTAAGGCCACCCTTCCATGAGGAGTTTCCAGAAAGCGGGCTGCGCTGGCCTGCGAAAGGTTTTCGCCAACACCCGCATAGACAATCCCGTTTTCGTCGAGTGCGCGGCAAGTCTCGCGCATTCCCTCGGCACCCCATTCGAACGTATGATTATTCGCGTAGCTAACCAAATTGATGCCCATCGCCTTCAAGTCAGGACCGAGTTCCGGAAGGCTTACATGATAGGCACCGCCATGTTCGGCCTGCGGGCTCCCCCGGAACGAGCGGGTGTCAAAGATATTGGTTTCCATATTGCCGAACGTAACATCCGCCTCCCGGAGGGTCTCGACAATGGTTCCAAATCCGGCATGACTTCCCTTGGTAAGCGCTCGGGTTACGATTAGGTCGCCGACCGCCACCAAAGTAAATCCGTCTACAACATTCGTATCGAGAGATCCAACAATGTCGTATGAATTCGTCTGCTTGGCAGACTGACTTACAATACCCTGCCCGTGCCTCTCCATAACCATACTCGTAACTCCATCTTAGATTCTGCGGTCTATTGAGCCAACCTGCTCCGATAAGTGATCTGCCCCGCAGACCAGACGCTCTCTCGCAGTCACAAAGCCAGCAGTCACGCAAACAACCGGACAAGTGGAATAAACCGCTGCAATCGTCAAGAGCCGCGATTATCCCTCAACCGGGTGCGCGGACGTGACAGGCGACAGCGCGCCCATCAGGAATTGACACCAGCGGCGGCACGTCAATGCGGCAGCGCTCTGGTACGAGTGGACAGCGAGGGTGGAATGCACAGCCACCTGGTGGGCTGACCGGCACTTCACCCTCGACTGGCGCCTCCAACTGAACCCTTGTGGGATCTCCGAACGGGGTGCGCAGTTGTCAAAGGCTCGCCTGCAGACTTTTCTATCAAGCCCGCCGCCACTCCGGTCTCCAGATCCAATCTCGGCGCGATTATATACGCTGTGGCTCCAGGGGCTCCGTCGGCCTGAACCAAATTGGATACTAGATTTTGCGCCTTTGCCTGCAGTATCGCGGCCTTCTCATGACGACCTTCATTGGCACAGTATGCCTCCATGGCGTCAAACTCCGACTGAACGGGCTTTGGCTGCTCCGATGTAGCGCCCATGAGCCCCGAAGTACCGCTAAGTTCTGCGCTCGTAGAAGCAGCAAACCATTGGTTACCGACAGTCATTATTCCCCCCACATTTGTTCCAGTCGCAGCAAAGTCCGCATTAGGTGACATGCCATCTCAAGGCCCTGACGGACGACGATGATTGTGGCATCGAACTTGAGTGCAAATTCCGAGGCAATCCGCCCCCTGATTCCGAAATGATCTCGCCCCCAAAGGGGCCAAGCCGTCGCCTGATCATTCCCCTCAATAAGGGCACGATGGTTCCCACAGAGAGTTTTCTCGTTTGAGTAATATGACGCAGCAACGCATTAACCAAATAGGTACTTTCTATGAAGAGTATCAATCTGGCGAATGGCTGGGACGTGAAGAGGTGGCGTCTCATATCTGTACCTGCGCGCAGGATTTGAACCGGTTGGGATTGGTGACCGGGCAGGTGCCAGATTTGTAGCGGCTATTCCTGCAAAAGCTCCCAACAGAATTGTATTGCAAGCTCGGTTGTCGGAATGAGAATTTTGTCCGATGCTCCGAAGGTTGGCGTGTGCACCCCGGTTTCGTTTCCGGGCTCCCTGCTGCCGAACTGAAAGTAGATCGATGGTACGCAACCGGAGTAGAAACCGAAATCATCGCTGCCGGAACTCGGTTTTATCTGTACATACTTATTTTCTCCGGCGGATCGGACGACGATCTGGCGAAACCGCTCGACCATCCCCGCATCATTGACAACAGCAGGTTCGCCCGACTGGGAGCTGAATTCCACCCTCCCGCGATGCGCTGCGGCTACACCCTCAGCCACTTCGCGAACGCGCTGGACCAGAAGGTTTCGTCGCTCAGGGCTGCTGGTCCGGATCGTCCCTGTCATCACGACTGAGGGGCAGATGATATTTGTCGCCTCGCCTCCATGGATGGTGCCAATGGTGATGATTGCCCCATCATCGACAGGCATCTCGCGTGACACCACCTTTTGAACCTCATTGATGAAGGCGCCCGCTATTGTGATGGCGTCAACGCCAGCGTGGGACTCCGCGCCATGCGCCATGGTGCCGATGATGTTCAGGTCGAATTGTTCGGACGATTTCGTCGCGGCGCCGACACAAGCGCCAAAAGACCCTGTCGGAATATCGGTGTCGACATGAAAACCGACCGCGGCGTCGAACCCGACCAACAAACCCTCTTCCGCGACAGTTCGCCCTCCAAGGGGTTCTGCCTCTTCCGCGGGCTGAAAGATCACCCGCACTTTACCGGAGAAATTGTTTCGCATCCGGTGGAATGCCAAAGCGGTTCCAAGAGCGATCGAGGCATGCATGTCATGCCCACACGCGTGCATCAGGCCCGGGACTTGCGAACGGTAAGGAAGATCCTCACGGTCCTCTTGAATTGGAAGGGCATCGATATCGCCGCGCAAGGCAATCGACCGTTTCGGACCAGGCGCGAGGCCTTCAATGTCGATATAGACACCCGTATTGTGAAATGTCTTTGCTCTATCCAGACCAAATTGCTTCAGCGTCTCGATGATCCGCTTCTGCGTTTTGGTCTCCTGGTTCGACAACTCGGGCTCGCGATGCATCGCGTGACGCATTTCGATAACTGCTTCGCGCTCTTCAGACGAAAGTAGATTATTTGTAAGCATCATCCAATTTTCCACTGTCTATGTATGCCGCACCGGCATCGTCCCGTTCAGTTGGTGAGAAATTACCTCGCTAGAAGCTGGGAACCGGCACCTCACAAATTCAGCTCCGGACCGAGTAGCTTAGGCCTCGCTAACCCGAGGGACTTTCGGTCTTCTTCGGCTACGCTAACGTTATGATGCCGACATCGTCCTCGATGACAATCTTCGTTCCATATACCTCTGACAGATCTTGCATGCGTTGCAGAATGGCCTGACTTTGCTGTCCGCGGGCAAGCCGCGGGACACCACGATTGGCAAACCTTTTAGGGTGGCCAAGTTCGATAGGATACAGCCGCAATTCGGCTAGTCGATTATTCTCAAATCGGCTCACTGCAATGACGCTTTCGTAGAATATAGGGTCAGTAAAACCCGCGTCCGTGTCATATCCTTCTGCCATTTCTGCCAGCGTCACCTCCGCATCGGTGTCAGTTCGCGGATCCTTGCCGTATGCTGCGAACATGTCGGCGCCGACCGGCGTCCGGAGGTCGTCCATTATGAAGTTGCCGACGCTGTAAAAGATTGGCCGACCCTTGTAGATCTCGATACCCCTCAATTGGTGCGGTCCATGAACGATGTATGCGTCGGCCCCGGCATCAATCATCTGACGTGCAAACGCTTGTTCGTAATCGGGAGGCTGCTGGCTCCAATTCCCAGGCTCATGGCCATGATTGGTGACGATGCAGAAATCGGCGAACTGCTTTCCCTGCCGAGTGTTGCGCAGGATGTTGGCGACGTCGGTTGGGTTCGGTCGGTAGCTGTAACCGGCGTGGTCGCCGGTGACGTACGTCGCTCCAGCGAGCTTAAGGGAAGTTGAATTGCTTTCACCTGGCCGATAGTTCGGCAGTGCGTTACGCACTCGTCGAAGACTTTCAAACATTAGAGGAGTAACGACAATCCGTTCTTCGAGACGAAGGGGATTAAGCCCAGGTCGGCCCGGGGCCTCACCGGCCGGATCGCATGCACGCGACATTGGGGTAAACGTCGATGCACATGATATCAGCGCTACCCGAGCGCGCGGGGTCTCCAGAAAACGCGCAGCACCAGCTTGTGCCAGGTTTTCACCAACTCCAGCGTAGACAATTCCATTCTGGTCGAGTGCCAGGCATGTCTCGCGCATGCCCTCAACTCCCCACTCGAAGGTATGATTATTGGCATAGCTCACCAAGTTAAAGCCCATGGACTTCAGATCGGGCCCGAGATCTGGCAGGCTGACGTGATAGGCACCACCGTGCTCCGCCTGTGGACTTCCCTTGAACGACCGAATGTCGAGGATATTGGTTTCCATATTTCCGAAAGTAGCATCGGCGTTTCGCAAGATCTCGACGACCTCGCTGAATCCCGGATGGTAACCTTTTGTGAGCGGCCGCGTGACGATCAGGTCGCCAACTGCCGCTAGCGTGAAGCCTTCCGCGACGTTTGTCTCAACGCTGCCATCTAAGTCGTAGCGGCCTGGCTGAAACGGCCCATTATCATCATGCCCAGAATTGAACGCCAGCTTTTCCGTCATGAATTTATCCTCAGTGCCGTTTATTTCATTGAATTGAACAGAATCGCTTTGGCGGCCCAAGAGACATCGTTTAGAGCTTGCCAAGTGAGTGGTTTACAGAGCCGAGGGCCAAGGCAATATCTTCAGTTGCACGCCAATTGCTAAGGCTTGTCGCCCGCACGAGCCTCTGGGCGTCTGTTGATCCATGGCTTTGCCTCTTCGAGGTCCCGTGCTACACGGACGAGCGTGGCCTCATCGCCAAAACGGCCGACTATCTGAAGGCCGATCGGCAGGCCGTCGTCGCTTTGGGCCAAGGGGAGAGACACCGACGGGTGCCCAGTAACATTGAAGACGCCCAGGTACTGATAAAGCGCGGCATCAGCTGCCAGGTATTCTTCCGCGGACAGCGTTGGATTGGTGGTCGCATAGATACCGTCATGTGGCGGAGCCACAATTGGCATCGTCGGCGTCAGCAAGATATCGAATTCCTGGATCGCCTCACCCACAGCGAACCGCATCTTCCTCAAAGCCTCGTGTATTTCATATACACCTGCGTTTCCTCTATCGCGGCCAAATTCATACAGCTTAAGATTGATCTCTTCGATCGCATCTCTATCAATACTGCGGCCAAACTTTGTGGCCGCGCTGTCGAGCCAACGTGTTGAAAAACACGACCCAGCGAGCAATATTTTTGTGTACTCCCCCGACTCGTACGGCGGCTCGATGTCCGCAAGTGAGTGCCCCATTTCTATAAGAAGTGAGGCAGTCGATTCTAGAGCGTGCAGTATCTGCGGCTCAATGTCGACTGCACCCCATTTGGTTCTCGCAACGCCCACTTTTAATCGACCAGTGGCCTGTGAAAGCTCTTGCGTGTAGGGCCGGATTGGCTGTGCAATGATGAATGGATCACCTGGGTGGGGACCGGAAAACACGTCCAACGCTGCCGCCATATCTCGCACCGTCCGGCACAGGACGAACGATCGAGACAAGCCAAATGACCCATCTTGGTTGTTTGGCCCGCCGGAAACACGACCTCGTGACGGGTTCAACCCTACGAGCCCGCACCAGGATGCGGGAATCCGGATTGAGCCTCCACCATCACCGCCATGTGCTATCGGCGTAATACCTGCCGCGACCGCTGCTGCCGCTCCCGCGGAGGAGCCACCAGTCGTGCGAGCCACATCCCATGGATTTCGGGTCACCCCATGGAGCATCGATTCACTCATCCCGGACGTGCCGAACTCCGTGGTTGTGGTTCGGCCGACAATGCGAAGTCCAGCATCTCTCGCGCGGAGAAAAAAGAAGCTTTCGGTTTCTGGACGATTACCTTTGAAAAGACGGCTTCCCATTTCCTGAAGACGGCCCGCTTCAGTGGGTCCGATATCCTTTCGAAGGAATGGCACTCCGTTGAACGGGCCAGCATCCGCTGCGGCGGCCGTTTCAGCGTCATCATAGAACTCGACCACGGCGTTGATTGACGGATTGATTTGCTCGTATGCCTCACGCGCCAAATGCGTCAGATCCACGGTGGACACTTCGCCGGAATCCACCAAGGACGCCAAACCGGTCGCATCGAATTCAACGTATTCGTTGAGCCGCATCGTGGAGATCCTTTAATAAGAGGGCCGCCGTTACCATCGCGAGGGGGCCTGCTTGGAGTGGCTATTAGGTCCTGTCAGCGAGCCAACATGCAGCTTGGTGCCGGGGCCCCGCTTTGAATAGCGGCGGCTCCTCGTTCCGACAGCGATCGAAGGCCAGTGGACATCGCGGATGGAATCGGCAGCCCGTGGGGATACGGGCAGCACTCGGGACTTCCCCTTCCAGCGCGGGCAATTCGCGACGATAGGCGTCGGGACGCACCTTGGGCGTGGCGTTGCTTAGTGCAACGGTATAGGGATGGCGGGGATTGAAGGTAATGTCGTCGGCGGAACCGGTCTCAATCACCCGCCCCAGATACATGACCACGATCCGATCGGCGATCAACCAAGCGACCGGCAGATCGTGGGTAATGAACAGTAGCGCCATATTCCGCTGATCGCGAAGGTCCATCAGCACCTGCAGAATCTGCGCGCGGATTGAGACGTCAAGCATAGATACGGGTTCGTCAGCAACAATCAGCTCTGGCTCAACGGCTAGTGCTCCGGCGATCACCACCCGTTGACGCTGCCCGCCCGATAGCTCGTGTGGAAAGCGCGAGAAGAACAGCTCAGGCGGGGTAAGGCCGGCACCTACTAGAGATTTTTTGACAGCTGAGGTGAGTTGTTCGTGGTTCGCAACGAGCCGCAACGAGCGAAGCGGTTCTGCCACGATATCGAAGACGGTGTGGCGCGGATTAAGCGCCTGATAGGCGTCCTGAAAGATCATCTGAACTTGGTGGCGGTAGGGGCGCAAGGCTGATAAGCCCGCCAGGGATGTCATATCCTTCCCATCAAACAACATTCGACCGCCGGTTGGCTGCGCCAGCTTTGTAATGACGCGACCCATCGTAGACTTTCCGCTGCCGGACTCCCCAACGACCGCAAGGATTTCGCCTCGTTGTATTGCAAGGTCCACTCCGTCAAGAGCGCGAACAGTCGCTCGCGGACGGCCCAGGATATGGTCAAGCATTGTACCCCGGCCTGGGTAATGAACCTGCAAGTTTTCAAGATGCAGGAGATCGGCAGCGTCAGACATTCGGTGAGACCATTTCTTCGTTTGTCGAGGGATAAAGATGACAGGCTACGCGTCCCTGCCCTGTGCTGATGAGGCGCGGGATGTCGGTCGCGCAAATCGCCATGGCGCTCGGACAGCGATAGCGGAATGCGCATCCCGACGGCCGGTTCTGCAAGGTCGGCGGATCCCCAGGAATAGGTCGAACTACGCGCCTGCCTTGCTGAGGATCAGGGATCGACTCGATCAACAGCCGGCTGTACGGATGCATCGGGTTCGCGAAGATGTCAGCAACGTTCCCATCTTCTACGATGCGCCCAGCATACATAATCATCACACGATCGCATGACTCGGCGACAACCGACAGGTCGTGAGTGATCAAAATCAAGGCGAGGTTCAATCTTGATCTCAACTCTGCTAAAAGCTTCAGAATCTGTGCTTGTGTGATGACATCAAGAGCAGTCGTCGGCTCGTCGCCAATAACCAGTGATGGGTGACACGCAAGAGCCATTGCAATCATCACTCGCTGGCGCATCCCGCCCGATAATTCATGCGGGTAAGCTGCACCGCGTTCAGCCGAGATTCCAACGAGTTCGAGGAGCTCCGCCGCTCGTTCCGTAGCCGCCTTGCGGGACATGCCGAGCTTTAACCTGCACGGCTCAGCGATCTGATTGCTGACGCGTTGCACAGGATTGAGCGCGTTCATAGCGCCCTGGAAAATTACGGAGGTGTCACGCCAACGGTGCGGACGCATCGCAGCGTCATCGTCGATCGGAATCCGGCTTCCACGATAGCGCACTTCACCGCCGCTAACCACCGCATTGGGGGACAAAAGGCCGGCGATCGCCATTGCCGTGGTTGTTTTGCCGCTTCCCGATTCACCGACAAGGGCGACAGCCTTGCCGGAGTGGAGCTCGAACGTCACGTCCCGGATCGCAGGGAGTGACACACCTTTGAGGCCGTAATCAACCGCCAATCTCTCGACCGCCAGGAGAGGTATTGCGGGAATAGATGAGGGGTTGTTCATGGGATGGCTCTCCGGCGTGGATTAAATGTGTCATCAAGCGCGTTCCCAATCATGACAAAGGCAAGAGAAACGATAAGCACACACAAGCCGGGTGCGCCGAGGTACCACCAGGCTCCAGAGCTGGCGGCGCCCGCACGCTGAGCTAGAGATAGCAGAGTGCCCCATGAGGGTTGCAGGGGGTCCCCGAGCCCAAGGAATGAGAGAGCTGTCTCAGTATAAATTGCGCCGGCAACCACTATGGCGCCGTTGGCAGCAATCTGTGGCACGAGGTTTGGCAGCAGGTGACTTACCATAATCTTGAGATTGCCGGTGCCCACGACTTTGGCGCGCTCCACAAACTGGCGCTCACGCAAAGATAGTGTCTGACTTCGAACAATCCGAGCGACAAAAGCCCAGCTTGTTAAACCAATGACAATGATGATGACCATCAATGAGGGACGCAAACCGATAATAGTTCCACCCCGGCCCATGTGCTGCAGAACCACAGGTGTGATCACCAGCGCGAGCACGAACGAGGGGATGACGAAGAAGAAGTCAGTCAGGCGCATCAGCCAGATATCCACCCAGCGACCGAAATAACCTGCCGTAAGGCCAACGGTCGTGCCGACCAGAAGGCTGATGATCGTCGAAACGAGCGCAATCGTCAGTGAAATTCGGGAGCCGTGAACAACGAGATTGATTACGTCTCGACCAACGTCGTCTGTACCTAACAGGTGCTCGCGTGAAGGAGCGGTAAGAAAATCGCCGGTTGCCGAGGCAGCGGTCTGAAGTGGGCCCACCAGCACTCCTGGCACGGCAGCCAATACAACAAAGAACGCTAAGGTGAGTAGGCCGAGCCGAGCGCCGTTATTCCGTAGGAATTGCGCTAGAAATGACTTTATCGCGTTTACCCTAACGTGCTGGGGTGACTGGCTTTCTTTGAGCTCTACCAAAACGTTTTCTCTCATTATCGCACCCGTGGATCTAGTAGTCCGTACGCCACGTCGGCGAGCAGGTTAGCGGCGACGATCGAAGCCCCCAGCAGCAAGAAAATCCCTTGAAGGACCGGATAGTCGCGCGCATTCAGCGCCTCAACCGTTAGGCTGCCGATCCCCGGCCAGGCGAACACAGATTCAACCGTTATCGCACCCGCTACCACGTAGCCCAGATTGAGCGTCACCAAAGTCACCACCGGCAACAGTGCGTTACGGAAGGCGTGGCGCCTGAGCATTTGACCACTCGTCAAACCCTTAGCTCGAGCGGTCACCATGTAGTCCTCAGTCACAACGTCACTCATTGCCGCGCGTGCGACGACAACGTATTGGCCGATTAGCCCTAAAGCTATGGCGAGAACCGGCAGAGCGAGATGGCCAGTACGATCTCCGAACCAGTCAAGAAGATCTGCATTGACGAGACCGGGCGAATATGACCCGTAGCCAGGCAGCCACCCTAACATCGTACTAAAGACCACCACTAAAAGCATACCGAGCCAAAATGGGGGTGTAGAATAAAGTGCTAAGGAGGTCCCGGTCGTCACATGATCAATGGCCCCTCCCCGCCTCCACCCAGCATAGAGTCCAAGGGTGACTCCGCAAAAGATGGCAACGCCTTGAGCTAAGCCGACCAATAGCAAGGTTGCAGGGAGCCTCTCGATAATTAGGTCGCTAACCCGGCGGCCTCTGAACTTGAAGCTGTAACCCAAGTCCCCCTGAGCCGTCGCCGAGAGGTATTGCAGTACCTGATCCGGGATTAGTGGCCGGTCAAGCCCCCAACGCTCGCGTTGCGCGTCGATCTGCTCCGCAGTAGCTGAACTACGCGCACCTCCTAACAGCATCGCCGCAGGATCGCCTGGAATGACCCTGAACAAAACAAAATTCAGGGCCGCTACCATCAAGAGCGTGACGAATGCCCGAACGAGTACACTTCCGATCCGCCAGATCATCCCTCCCCCCTATCCATTAGAATGCGAGTTAAAGCGGCTTCAGCCGATCGAGCGGATAATAGTTACCCATCGACAGCATGTCGTCGTCCGGCCCCCACCCGGTAATACAATCCTTGCGGTGGGCAGAGAGTACATATGGGTAGCCAAGGCTGATGTAGGGTGCTTCCTTGTAAATCAGGCGCTCCGCCTGGTTTACAAGGTCTTTTATCGCCTCCAGGTCGACAGCAGTGTCGATCTCTGACAATAGCTTGTCGTACTTTGTATTGCTCCAGTACGACGTATTTCCGGCATCGATAGACTTACTGCTGCCAATACCCAGCATTGGTCCAGGAGCGCTACCAGGCCAGCTATTCGCTATCAGGAGATCCCAATTTCCGCCGCCCTTGGCCGGTGATGCCGTCCGTGCTCTGAGCGCACCCGATTCAAGCTGGGTCACCGACACAGACACACCTATTTCTGTCAACCAGCCGGCGACGAGTTGCACCGCAGCCACAGGGATGTCGATGTTTCCGGAAAAATTTCCGGCCAGCAATTCTAGTTGGAGGTCGTTACCCTCTTTGTCTTCTCTGATACCGTCGCCATTAGCGTCGCGATAATCGGCGGCGTCCAACCGGCGTGCAGCCTCGGAAAGATCAAACTTGCGCTTGATGTCACTGAGATCAGGATGGAAATCTATTGAGGCAGAGGGAATCAGGCCAGCCCCGCTATCGGCGTGTCCACGGAATGCTCGATCGACAATGGCTTTTTGATCAATCGCATAACCTATAGCATCGCGAAAAGCGCTGTCCTGCAGGGCTTTTGTACTGCCTGCTCCCTCACCTGACTTGGTGTTGAATGCCAGATAATTTCGCTGCTCCGTCCGCGATTGGCCAACTTGGATGTTGGAATCTTTTGACAAATCCTCCCACTGCGCCACCGTAAGGCTCATGCCAAAATCGAAGTCGCCACTCTTGATGCCTTGGGCTATCGGATCGGATGTGCTGAAGAACCGAAAAATCACCCCTGCTACTGCAGGCTTCCCGGTGCGAAAGTACGAGTTGGGTGTAAACCGCGCAAATTGACCCTGCTGAAACTCCGAGACAATCATCGGTCCGGTGCCCACAAGAGGTGCAGGGTTTTGAAAGGTGCCGCGTGCATCGGCGTAGCTAACGTCTTTCCAGATGTGCTCTGGAACAATCATCGTCCCGTTGTCAATCGGCCAACGCGTAGGTGACTTGGTTTTGATTTGCAGAGTCTCATCGTCGATAGCAGTGATCGATTCCACCAACTCTAACCCGCTAGTACTGTTCCACCCCACGTTCAACTCGTCTGGTGTACCTACAGAGCCGAGCAGATAATTATAGGTGAACGCAGCATCTTTAGCAGTGGCAGGTTGGCCGTCAGACCATTTCATATCGGGCCAAATCTTAAGCGTCCATGTCAACTTGTCGTCGGCAACGGACCAGTCGCTCGCAAACCCCTTTCGATCGGGGTGGCGCTGGGCGTCTGCCGCCACGAGCCAGTCATATGTGAAGACGAGAGGCCAGAAGTTTGCCCAACTGGCGAATGGGTTCAGAGTATCTGGAGAAACAATTCCCGCGAGGCTTACGACTTTATCGCCACACGTTGACGCCAACGCTTGCCCGTTCATCAAATATGCCGCGGCTGAAGTAACAAGTATTGCACGCAGCGCGTCGCGTCGGCTGAGATAGCTTCCGTCCATTAGTTCCTCCTCCCAATGTAAGAATACACGGCCGATGAGACAGGCCGCGTCCAACCAACCCACCAGCGTCTTCATCAAACCTGAGGAGCTCCTCTGCCCGCAGGTGTGGTGTGATTTCACAATTCTTGGAGGAACTCGCAAGACGAGTTTTTAGATATCACCCATCTCATATCAAGATGCGTGGGCGGGCGGCTCGCCTCGAGAATGCAGCAGACGCTGATATCGGCCTTCAGGCATAATTATCATTTCTGAGACTGACCACACCCAGCAGGCAGCATTGAGGCAGATTGTCATGCTCGGGGGGGGCTGGAAAACATCAAGCCTTCATTGAAAATTGTCTGGAATCCACCGTGAGCGCGTAGGACCAGGAGAGCCAGTCGCAGTCACTAGACTAGCGATGGCGCAGCACGGGCCGATCGGGCAGAGCTTTGTCGTCGCCCTCAAAACGCAGTGCGATCTTCGGGAGTGCGCGTAACGCTAGACAAGGACGCGTAGGAATTAAAAGCCTTGGTGACCACTTAGCGTGTACTGAAGATTCTCGTGCACCCTTAGTCCATCCCTCGGGCTTGCCACTCCGGAATAACCGTCGGTGGGACTGCCATCTAGATTCCAGATGGCACTTATATGGAGTCTCTATTTGTCCAAGTAAGGCTGCGAAGGCACGTTTGTAAAAAAGGGAACTGACAATAGCGGGCAAATGACCCGCGCAAACCCAAAGCCGCCTAGAGCGAGAGAGTTCACCGGAACATCGTGGAGGATCCGCGGTCGAGGAATTTTTCGTTTAGCGATCCAGGATCAAAAAGGATAAACGATGCGCGGCATCGAAAACTTCGAAAAGCTTAGAGACGAAGCGACGCTATGGCGCCGGTATCTCCACGAGAATCCTGAACTGGATTATGACGTCCACGACACTGCAAACTTCGTTGCCGAGAAACTGGCTTCGTTCGGCATCAACCACATAGAATCCGGAATAGCGCAGACGGGTGTTGTTGCCGTAATCCAGGGAAACCTTGGTGACGGTCCTACGATTGGGCTGCGTGCCGACATGGACGCGCTGCCAATATTGGAAGCATCGGGCAAACCGTGGGCATCTAAAACTCCTGGAAAAATGCATGCATGTGGTCATGACGGCCATACTGCAATGCTACTTGCGGCGGCGAAGTATCTGGCGGACACGCGCAATTTCAAAGGCGCTGTCGCCCTGATATTTCAGCCAGCAGAGGAAGACGGCCGGGGTGCAGAGAAAATGGTGGAAGAAGGCATCATGGATCGATTTGGCATCTCCAAGGTCTTCGGCATGCACAACTACCCTGGACTGGAGGTCGGCAAATTCAGTATTTGCAGCGGCCCGATTCAGGCCGGCCTCGACGAATTTGACATAACGGTTCGGGGCAAAGGCGGCCACGCCGCGACGCCTCACAAAAACATTGACCCCATTGTCATCGGCGCTCAGATAGTTCTCGGCCTCCAGACTTTGGTTTCGAGGAACACCGATCCTCAGGAGGCTTTGGTCATCTCCGTGACCAAGATCCATGCCGGGGAGGCCTATAATATCATTCCGCAGCACGCAGTTATTTCCGGGACTGTCCGGACGCTTTCGCGCGCCCTCCGCGATTTTGCAGAGAAAGGGATTTTGGAAGCCGCCCAAGGGATCGCCGGAGGTTTTGGTGCGGATATCGATTTTACGTACCGCCGTCTCGAACCTGTCACTGTCAATCACGAGGCTGAGACGAAGATTGCGGTTGAAGCAGCACGCGATCTGGTTGGGCACGCAGCAGTCAATGATCTCATCAAGCCAGGTATGGGATCAGAAGATTTCGCTTACATGCTTGAGGCGCGGCCAGGTTCATACATCTTTCTTGGCAACGGTCCGACGGCCTCCGTCCACAACCCGGAATACGACTTCAACGACGATGCTTTGCCTTACGGCGTTGGCTACTGGGTCAACCTGGTCGAGAGGATTCTGGCGCCGTAGCCAGACGCTGCTCGCCGCAGAACTTCAGAACCTCGTCAATAGTGGCGAGGAAAAATAGAGGGTGAACGAAGATGAGCATTTTGATCAACCGCAGACGAATTATGCAGGCGTCCTTCGCCTTTGCCGTCGCGACTCTGACAGCGCCTGTTGTTGACGCCTCGGCACAGACAGCCGGGGAGGTTCGAGTGCTGACCTACGGTGGGCAGCTCGGCAAATACGTGATCGAAGCCTATGCCAAGCCATTTGAAGCTGAAACCGGCATCAAGGTTATCCCAGTGACGCAGGACTTCGAGTTCGCACAACTTGAGCTGATGCAGAAAACGAATAGCGTAACCATCGATGTCGGCCCTATGAGCCAAGGTGCGGCCCTGCAAGCTGCCGAGAAAGGTTACCTTGAGAAGATCGATTACTCGTCTTTCAGAAAGGAAGACATTGAGGGGCTTGTGCCGAATGTGAAACAAGACTTCGGCGTCGGCTTTTTCTTCTACACCTACAACCTCGTTTACAACACCAAGAAGTACCCCGCGGGCAAGCCGAGGCCCACTAACTGGGCGGAGTTTTGGGATACAGAGAAATTCCCAGGCGTCCGATACTTGGTGTCGGGTCAATACGGCTCGGAAGGTCCTTGGGAGGAAGCGCTCTTGGCTGACGGCGTCGCTCCGGACAAGATCTATCCGATGGACATCGACCGGATCTTCGCCAGCCTTGACAAGATCAAGCCTCACGTCCGCAAGTGGTGGACGGCTGGATCTGAAATCCAACAGCTGATGCTGAGCGGAGCCGGCGACGTCATGATGTCTTATGACGGCCGCGCGGCCTCCGCGATCGCCCAAGGCGGTGCATTGGAGCTGAATCGAAACCAGGCGAAGATGACCTGGGATTACTGGGTCATTCCAAAAAACAGCCCCAATGCCGAAAATGCCCAGAAGTTCGTTGAATTCGTAAGCCGTGCCGAGAACCAGGCAGCCTTTGCCAAGCTCTATCCGGAAGGCCCCACCAACCGGAACGCATTTAAGCTTATACCTGAAGAGCTTGGCCTTACGCTGCCCAGCCATCCCAAGTATCTTGAGAAGGCGATCCTTCTGAATGGCGCCTGGTATTCCGAAGTCGGCCCCGATGGCCTTTCAAATATCCAGCGTCTTGTGCAGCGCTGGAGCGATTGGGTCATCCGGTAATTATCGCACGCTCGAAGCCAATGTGTCGCCACTCGACACATTGGCAACGCAACACAGGCGTTTTGGGCGCCATGGATGGAGGACAGCAGCATGTCTCAGTCTGCTCACCTGCGGTCGGATGGGCACCCCGTCGCGAAACTACCTAGACAGGCAACTACCGAGGATCAGAAATTGGAAGACCGCGTCCCCGCCCAAATTGAATTTCGCGATGTCACCAAAATGTATGGCCCGGTCGCAGCTGTCACCGAGCTTTCACTCACCGTTGGGCGCGGTGAATTTTTGACCATCCTGGGTCCGAGCGGCTCGGGTAAAACCACGGCGCTGATGATGCTGGCGGGATTTGAATCCCCGACGAAGGGCGACATCCTGATCTCAGGCAAGTCTGTCGCAGCTGTGCCTTCGTACGGCCGAGACCAGGGCATCGTCTTTCAAAGTTACGCACTATTTCCGCACCTGACAGTCCGACGAAATCTTGAGTTTCCGCTTGAAATGCGGGGCATGAAGGCGACCGAGCGGGCTCCCTTGGTTGAACGAATGCTCAAGCGAGTTCATCTGGACTCGTTTGGTGAGCGCATGCCTTCGCAACTCAGCGGCGGTCAGCAGCAGCGCGTCGCTCTTGCGCGCGCCCTTATTGCTGATCCTCCGATCCTTCTCTTGGATGAGCCTCTTGGCGCTCTGGATAGGAACCTCAGAGAACAGATGCAGGGGGAGATCAAGGGTCTCCACCGCGAGTTTGGCAAAACCACCATTTGCGTCACGCATGACCAGGAAGAGGCGCTCACGCTGTCGGACCGCATTGTGGTTATGAGGGGCGGCAAAATCGAACAGCTGGACACACCTGAAGCACTCTATGACCGGCCAGCTACTCGCTTCGTTGCCAACTTCTTGGGAGAAGCAAATGTTCTGGATTCACCGGAGCTCGGCTTCAACGATCAGAACTTCCGCGGCAAAGTGCCGATGGTTCGACCTGAGCGCGTCCGGATCTCTGCGGTAAATTCCCCTGCACCGGCTGAGCTTGGTCAGAGCCAGGTCGCCACCGGAATTGTAGAAGAAATGATCTACGCCGGACCACTCAGGAAATATCAGGTCCGTGTTGGCGAAAAGTCCCTGGTCGTGCGCCAACACGTGGCTTCTGGCCAAGAGGTCTTTGCAGCCGGTGGATCGGTGCGTCTCGACTGGCTCCGGGCGGACGTCCGTCTGCTCAATGAATGAACCGGGAGGCACACAGATGCAAATATTTCAAAGAATTGGCCGTGCTCCTCTAACTCTTGTGCTACCGGCTTTGGCCGTCCTGCTCGTTGTGTTCGGTGTACCAACCGTCCAGCTTTTTTTTGAGAGTCTGAACGCACCCAGTTTCAGCATTCAGAACTATTCTTCGTTCCTGGGGCAGTATGCCAACATTCGGGTCTTGCTCCAGACGCTGGAGATCAGCGCAATAGCGACGGTCATCTGCTTGTTGGTCGGGTATCCTACGGCATATCTGATTTCGACAGCGTCTAAACGCGCGCGCATGGTCCTGATCGTTCTCGTTGTTATTCCCTATCTCACAAGCGGTTTGGCGCGCACCTATTCCTGGGTCGTGATCCTCGGGGACAATGGCTTGATCAACAGCGCCCTCATGAATTGGGGCCTGATATCCAGCCCTCTCCCATTGATTTACAATCGCGCGGCTGTCTATGTCGGCATGGTCCATATCATGCTGCCGATGATGATACTGCCGCTCGTGAGCGTCATGCTCGGCATCAACACATCCTTGATTGCGGCTGCCAAAAGCATGGGTGCGAAGCCATCGACAGCCTTCTGGCGGGTTTACTTCCCTTTGAGCATGCCGGGTGTTCGAAGCGGAACCCTGCTGGTCTTCGTAATTTGCCTCGGATTTTACATCACGCCAGCGGCGTTGGGCGGCTTAGGAGACGCGATGCTCTCAACCTTTATTGCCTCCCAGGTTTCGACCGGCTTCAATATGGGTTCAGTCAGCGCCTCTTCGTTCGTCCTTCTGGCGATTGCCGTAGTGATGCTCTCTGTATTCGGGCTGAACCTCTCGGGGACACAAGACAGTGCGCCGAAACCACGCAAGGGTTTCATGGACCGGTTTAGCCTGCTTCGTGTGGTGAAGCAGTATCTGAATGAGCTGTCGGTCGCTTCAAGATCCAAACAGTGGTCCAAGGCTCTTTATCAGGCTCAGGGCGGCGGCGGATGGTCGCGTTTTGTCGGCAGCCTCACCTTGACGCTTGTCATTTTCTTCCTGCTGTTTCCCGAAGTCGTCGTGATCATCATGTCGTTTAGCAGCGATGCGACGCTACAGTTTCCTCCGTCCGGTTTCTCGCTTCAGTGGTATGGCAGCTTCTTCGGTGACGAAGCCTGGTATGGCGCAGCCTGGACCAGCATCAAGGTTGGTCTGGCCGTTGCGGCTCTGTCGACCGTCCTTGGGACCTTGGCAGCTTATGGGCTTAGCCGGATCGCATCCGATATTCGAGGCTGGCTGACGATGGTGATCCTTGCTCCGATCACGATACCCGTCATTGTCGTCGGCGTGGCGAGCTACTTTGGCCTGGTCAATCTAGGGTTTATTGGAACTGAGACGGGCATCGTACTTGCCCATACGATTGGCGCAATCAGCTACGTCGTCGTTATTGTTTCCGCGACTCTCGCCAATTTCGACAGGCGCTTGGAGCAGGCAGCGAAAAGTATGGGCGCTAGGCCTTTTACCGCTTTCATGCGGGTGACATTCCCTCTGATCCGACCGGGGATCATTGGCGGCGCGCTCTTCGCATTCATCCATTCGTTTGACGAAGTGGTCGTGACGTCTTTGGTCAGCGGATATTCGGTCCGAACGTTGCCACTGAAAATGTGGGAAAACATTCGCAATGAAATCGATCCGACAGTCGCCGCTGTGGCGTCTCTTCTGACCCTTCTGCCGATCCTGTGGATGATCGCGCTTTACGTCACTTGGTGGCGTGCCAGAAGCAGCTCTCAGAATACGGTCCTTGAGGCGACTGCTTAAGCAAACAAGGCCCTGCCGTGGCGGGACGTACTCTCGAATTCCCGCCACGAAGCTCTCGCTCGTCTTGTTTCGCAGTGTTCGCGAAGCCTTTCGAGCAGCCCGACAAATTCGAAGCTTTTCACCAGGGAGTGGAAGCAAATTTAGATCCAATCGAGCAGGTCTCTTGCTGCAAAAAGCGAATGACTGTTCCAAGCCCTCGCCAACAGGAGCCGCTATGCCAGCCCTTTATTTCACCGAAACCGAGTACCAGGCACGCCTTGCCGCTACAAAAGTGGAAATGCAAGCGTCAGGACTTGATACCCTCATACTTTCTGATCCGGCAAACATCTTCTATCTGACGGGCTTCGACGCGTGGGCTTTTTATGCGCCTCTGTTCCTTGTCGTCGCCTCCGGCGAGGATCAACCAATCTGGATCGGCCGGTTCATGGACGCTGTTTCGGCTCGCGATACGACCTATATGCGCGAGGAGAACATCCGCGCGTATCCAGACAGGTTCGTTCAATCGACCACCTCACACCCTGTTCAGCCGGTATCCGAAATATTGAAGGAGCGGCGCCTCGACAAAGGTGTCATCGGCGTTGAGATGGGCGCGTATTATTATACTGCCCGTATCCACGCCGAGTTTGTCAATTATCTTCCAAACGCTCGGTTCCAGGATGCCGAGCTCCTAGTCAATCGCGTACGGTTGGTGAAGAGCAGTGCAGAGCAGACCTATATGCGCCAAGCGGGTCAAATCGTAGATGCTGCGATGTCGGCAGCGGTCGCAAAATGCGCCCCAGGTGTGCGCGAGTGCGACGTGGTTGCAGAGATATACAAGGCGCAGATCTCTGGGCTTCCCGAGGCCGGTGGCGTTTATACGACGAGCCCTCCGCATTTTTGTGCCGATGAACGCGTGCGAACACCACATGGCCTGTGGACCGATCACCCTTTGAAGAAAGATGCGCCCCTCAACATCGAGATCGCCGGATCCCGCCTTCACTACCATTGCCCGATGACGCGCACAGTATTTCTGGGCCGCCCGCCGGACAGTTATCGCCGGCTTGCGGCGGCGGTAGTCGAGGGCTTAAACACGACGATGAGCAGCATCCGTCCAGGCATGGCGGCCGAAGAGGTCGAAATGGTATGGCGCGGGTCTATCGCAAAGCACGGCTTCGAGAAAGAAGCACGCCTCGGCTATTCGATAGGTCTCGGTTTTCCGCCGACATGGGGCGAGCGTACGGTCAGCTTGCGTCCCGGAGACAAGACAATTTTGCAGCCCGGCATGGCATTCCATTGCATGTCCGGTCTTTGGCTCGATGACACTGGCATTGCGATCACGCAATCCTTCTTGGTGACCGCGGAAGGAAATGAGCCTCTGACGCGGTTCGAGCGGGAGCTGGTTTCCATCCCGTAGCCTCATGGAGTGCGGTTCTTGTGAAATCTTCGCCGGCTCCACAGTGGGCGCGGATTTCTGAGCTTGCGCCACAATCCGTGACGTCAGTGAAGCCCCCTTCTGAAGCGTGGTTAAGACCCATGAAGAAACTATTTTCCGATACCTACTTTGAAGCCCGCACACGTTTCCTGGACGCGACAAGGGTCCAGTCATATCGATCTAGTTACAGTGGACCTGAGGGCCAGCCACTTTCTACGGATGTAGCCTATCTCGGCGACCCCAATGCAAACAGCCTCCTCGTTACTATCGCGGGCACGCATGGTGTGGAGGGCTATTGTGGATCTGCGGCGCAGCTGTCCCTTCTTCAGTCGCAGTTGGCGGACAGCCTCGGGGGATCTGTCGGCATTCTTCTCATCCACGCCTTAAACGCATATGGCTTCGCCTGGGATCGGCGTGTCACTGCCGAGGGATGCGACCTTAATCGGAATTTCGTCGATTTCTCCAGGCCGCTGCCAGAAAATCCGGGCTACGATGAGTTGGCAGATCATCTCGTTCCATCTGACCTTTCAGCCGAAAGTTTGGCAGTGGCAGAACGGGCAATCGCCGAGTTCCGGGCAACACGTGGCGAGACTGCGTTTCAGACGGCGCGGAAGAAGGGACAATATTCCAGACCGGAAGGCATGTTTTTCGGAGGCAGACGCCCGTCAGAGCCGCGGCAAGTCCTCGAGAAAATCTGCATTGATTACAGGGTTGCTGAGCGACAAAACGTGATCATCGTTGATTATCACACCGGGCTTGGCCCCTATGGTTATGGCGAGCTTCAAACCGAAACCTCCTCAGGTCTTGAGGGGTATCATCGAGCCTTCGAGATCTTTGGACCGTCGGTGACGTCGCCGGACCTGGGAACTTCATCGTCAGTCGCAATCACGGGTACGCAAGACGAGTTCTGGCAGCGCGAGCTGGGCGGCCGGCACACCTATGTGTGCCTGGAATTCGGCACCTTCAGCCCGGACAAAGGCCGCGAAGTCCTCCGCAACGATCATTGGCTTTTTGCTTGCCACCCCGATCAAGCCAACACCGAGATTGGGAAGCGTATACGGAATGCCACGCGGGAACACTACAACCCCGGACGGCCGGACTGGCGGGAAATGGTCCTGTCTCGCTGCGACCAGGTCCATCGCCAGGCTTTTGCCGCGCTGACGCAGGCGAAATGACGCCGCTGAATCCGCCGGTTGCCCGCGAAAAATGATCTCGCATTAGGCGAGACGAAGTTCTCAGACTTGGAGGTGGAATGTGGAAAAGACCCTAGGCCTACTTCTTTTGGAAAACCGGCCAATCACCCATACCGGCGCTCTTTGCAATCCGAATACATTTTCGTTTCCGATCCTGCAAACTGCTGTCCCTGGGGCCACGGTGACAACGATCGTAGAAGGGGATGAGGATGTTCTTGACGCTTATATCCGTTGTGCTCGACAACTGGAGAACGACGGGGTGTCCGCGATCACCTCTAATTGCGGATTTACGTCGCTATTCCAAAGTAAGCTTGCAGCGGCTGTAAACGTTCCGGTTGCCTTATCGAGCCTCTCCCTGGTGCCGTTCGCTGCGACGACTGTTCCCAAGGGCAAGAAAGTCGGCATCCTTACCTATGATGCCACACGGATGGGGGAAAAACACTTTGCCGCGGCGGGATGGTCATCGGCTCAGATCGATGTCGCGGTAGCCGGCATTGAAGGGTCTGAGACGTGGAGGCGATTGGCCGAGCCCATTCCGGACCTACCGGCGTCAGCCATCGTTGAAGATGTGATGATAGCCACACGATCGCTGCTTAACCGTGAGCCTGAAGTTGCCGCACTTGTGTTCGAATGCGCTGCCTTCCCGCTCGCGGCCGACGCGGTGCGCCGTGAGACCGACTTGATGATTGCAGACTATGTCAGTCTGGCGAAAATGCTCATTGAAGTCAGCCCAGTCAGGGATCGGCATGGCGGCGATCTGTGCCCGTGACATCCCGGGTTTTCAATCCCTCACAAGCCACTGGTGCGAACATGTGTAAAGAACGAGCCTCAGTTAGCAACGATATCCTTGGAATTCTGGATCTCGAGCCAGGATCTGACCCAAACGGCTCACCTGTGTCTGGGTCCTTGCATGACCCATCGATTTTCGCGTTCCCGACCATTCGAGAGACCGTTCCCGGGGCATGGGCGGATGTTGTCGTTCGTGGTGATCCATCCCTGGAAGGACCTTACATCGCGGCTGCGCAGTGCCTTGTCGGCCGTGGAGCTACAGCGATTACAGCAGACTGTGGCTTTTCCATTCGGCACCAGGCCGCAATTGCGGCTGCTGTCCCCGTTCCAGTTGCTTTGTCGGCCCTCTTGCTGACGCCAATGATCGTTCGACAGTTGTCCGGCGGAGCAAAGCTTGCCGTCCTGACTTTCGATTCCACTCATTTTGGGACCGAACTGCTTGGCTTGTCTGATCCAGGTGACCTCTCACGGGTGGTTGTTGGCGGAATCGAAAACACGCCAACTTGGGAAAACGAAATGGCACGACCGCCGGTGCGGACAGACCTAAGTGTCCTGCGAGAGGATGTCTGCTCGTGCGTGGAGCGGTTGCGGGAGAAGCATCCTGAAACCCAGACATTATTGCTCGAGTGCACCATGTTCCCACGTATCGCTCAGTCACTTCGCCAATCCACCCGACTGCCAGTCTACGACGTCACGACTTTGAGCAGAATGCTCATGGAGTCCATCGCCGCGTGATCCAACGCCGGGGTGTCGCTCGACACGCTACATGTAAAGGATGACTGTTATGACGATAAGCAAGGCACCACCAGCGTTCCCTCGGAGCGAGTATCTACGGCGTCTTACACTGGTCAAATCTGAAATGGCGCTGCGAGATGTCGAGGCACTCGTTGTGTCCGATCAGCACAACATCACTTATCTTACTGGCTACACCGCTCGATCGGCTTATGTGCCCCAAGCCTTGGTGGTTTTTGCGAAGGAGGAAGAGTCCGTCTTCATCCTGCGACGCATGGATGCCCCTGCTGCTTTGCACCAGTGCTTTATGGAGAGGGAGAAAATTATTGCCTATCCAGAGGAGTTGATCGCTCACCCGGATAAGGACGGATACGACGCTATTATCGACTACCTTCAGGAAGCGGGCTTTGCAGACAAACGGATCGGTATTGAGGAATTCAGCCTTTCCACCCTCACCGCCGAGAAATTCAAAAGACGTTTGGCGGCATCCAACGTCGTAGACTGCACGAAAGCGGTCACCTGGATTCGTCTCATCAAATCCGATCTTGAGATCGACATCATGCGGGAAGCGGCGGCAATTTCAGACGCTGCGATTGCCCGCGCCGCAGAGGTAATTCGCGCTGGAGTGCGCGAAGCCGACGCTTGTGCTGAGATTGCCTCCGTTTTGATCCGAGGCGTCAACGGAAAACCGGGAACGCGGCTTGAAGAGATAGCGATCTGCTCGGCGCCGCGAACGGGAACATGTCATATCCCTTGGGCCGAAGACTCCTTTCGTGAAGGTTCGCAAATCAACATCGAACTTGCCGGTTCCCGCCATGGCTACTGTGCTGCGCTCATGCGCACTTACTCAATCGGTGCTCCATCAGATCGGCTCCGCAGGGTCCATGATATTCAACTGGAAGGGCTTGATGCTGCGCTCGCGGCCGTTCGACCAGGAGCGACCTGCAGCGACGTTGCTAACGCTTTTTATCGGACCATCGAAAAACGCGGATTGAAAAAGGAATCGCGTTGCGGCTACGCCCATGGGATTGGCTGGACAGAACCGACAGCGAGCCTGCGTGACGGCGACATGACCGTGCTTCAACCAAACATGACCTTCCATCTGATGCTTGGAAACTGGATTGATGAAGAGTTCGGCTATGTGATCAGCGAAACATTTCGCGTCACCGGCACCGGTGTCGACGTCCTTACCAACGCTCCAAGAGAGATATTCCAGGTTTCGTGACCTGCAGGTCAAGCATTGAAAAAGTAGGAGGCTGCAAAAATGGCTGAGCATCCAAAAGACCCGCACGCCGGCTCAACGACCAAAATCCACAAACGCAGCCCAAACAAGAGCGGCTTGTATCACCTCGAACACCTTCCTCTTTTCCTCTCCAGGCAGGAACCGGAGTTTGCGGCAATATTCGAGGCAGTCGATGCGCTGCCAATCGACGACACTCATTGCCACGTTATCACCGATCAGGACGCGATTACGACGCCAAAGCGTTACCTGGAGCGCATATCCTTGGCGGGAATGCCGATGGCGGCCTACTTTCCAAAGGGCGTTTACGCCGAGTGGCTCAACGGGGATGAAGCCAGGAGGCATGATCTCAATAGGATGTATGACATTCAGGGCAAGTTAGATGCGGTAACGGGTGACATTTCCCAAGGGATTTTCATCAAGTTCCTGGTGAAGGAAATGGCCCAGTTCCTCGGCTGCGAGGCGACGTTGGAGGCAGTTATTGAAGCCCGTAATGACCGCGGAAAGAACTACTGGGCGTATGTGAACAGCCTCTTTCGCGACGTCAACTACGAAAACATCATGCTGGAAACCGGTTACCACGAGGATCGGGGGGCTGAGGCAATTTCCCGCTTCGAGGAGGCTATCTTACCGTGCCGGTCAAACCGGATCAGCCGCATTGAAGAGATTCAAAGGGAGTTCTTCCATCTGGACATTTCTTTTGACGAATTTGAGCAGCGCTACATCAAAAGGGTACACGAGATTTTAGATGGGAACGGCAATTTCGGGAAGAAATCATACGGAATGAAATCGTACCTCCTGCCGTTCATTGGTCTTATCCGGCCGCTGCACGACCGGGATTCTGCAAGGGTATCCTGGGAGGCGCTGAGAAGTTCTTTCAGCAAGTTGCCTGATATGGACCGAGAGTCCGCTGCGGAAATTACCAAGGATTTACGCCGCTACACATTCACCCTCGCACTCGAGGAGTGTCTCAAGCGCGACATGCCCATGCAAATTCACGCGGGTGACGGTGAAGCTCCTGACGTGGTCCTGCGCAATCAAGACCCGTTTTTCTTGGAAGAGGTTGTCCGGTTTGACCGCGACAACATGATGCGCATGCCTAAAATCATTCCGCTGCATGCAGGCTATCCCTCGGTCGGTAAGGCCGCGTGGCTCAGTCACCTTTACCCGAACTGCTACTTCGAACTCTCGATCATGACGCCTCATGTCCATCAGAATCTATATCAGCGATATATGCAGGTGATGGAGGTCGTTCCGCTGTCGAAGATTCTGTTTGCAAGCGATGCATACCATATCCCGGAATTGTATTGGCTTGCAGGTCGGTGGGGCAAACGATACCTGGCAAAGGCCCTCACTGATTATGTCGTCGGCGGAAGCCTGTCAGTGGAGGAGGCCATCGAGGCCGCAAGGATGATACTCTACAAGAACAACCGCAAGCTTTACGGAATCGATAATTAGAGCGGCGCCGATCGTTCACGCTCTTCAATAGCTACGGACTCCCGCGATCGTTTTTTCAGATGGATGACGGCCTATGCCTTCCTTTAGAGCGTGCCGAGGTAAGGCCTACCCTCGTGCGCGCGGAGGGAAAACGTCAGAAATAACTTTCTGTCCATCTCGATTCGCGATACTAGTAGGGGGCAGCGAATGAGGGCGCCTAGACGTGGATTTTAAGAAGTTAAAATACTTCGTTGGCATAGCCGAGGCAGGCGGCTTTACTCGAGCCGCGGAGCATATGAATGTCGCACAAAGCGCGCTCAGTCTTCATGTCCGCGAGATGGAGAACAGCTTAGGAACCAAACTCCTCGTGCGCGAGCGCAGTGGCGTCACTCTGACACTGGCTGGCACGCGATTGCTGCACCATGCGCGCATCATTTTGAACCAGGTAAGTATTGCTGAGGAGGAGCTCACCAGCAAACCGAAGATACCTGTGGGTGAAGTGTCCATCGCGCTGCCATCCGGCCCGGCGCGCTTTATGGCACCAGAGTTGCTCAATATGGCGAACGAGCGATTCCCAAAAGTATCCCTAAAGATTGTCGAGGGAATGAGTGGTTCGGTTGAAGAAATGATGCATGCCGGCCGATTTAACCTCGCCGTCTTCTACACTATGCAAGATGACGTTTCGTATTATGACGTTCTAGCCGAAGAGGAATTCTGTCTGATCATCCCTCCGGGTAGCTCGCCTTTCGAAAATGTTGTCTCTCTTGATCAGTTAGGCGCATATCCCCTGGCTGTTCCCATGAACGTTACCAGCGTGCAGAGAGCCGTGGCTGACGTAGCAAAATTGCACAATGTCTTCTTGGATGTCCGGTACGAGATAGATTCGCTCTCAACCATTATAGACATGGTCGCAGACGGCAATGCTCACTCCATATTGACACCTTCCGCGGTCCAGCGCGAAACGTCGCTCGGCCTAGTACGAATGGCAAAGATTATAAACCCATCAATATCGAGGTCGGTGGTCCTTGCGGTGAATGCACGAGACGAGCGCTCGGCTGAAGTTGCTGCCATCCGGGGGCTGCTTCCGAAGGTAGTGCGCCAGTTGATCAAGGACGGAAAATGGCAGGCGAGATTGCCGCAAGCTCAATGACTTCGTCAGGAACCGATCGAAATAAACCATCATGTTGGCATGCGACGAAGAGCGAATTTCCCGCTTTGCTGCAGCAAAACTGGTCACTTCGTCGTTCGCGGCGTCGAAATGCCTACCTCTCTGCAGTTTCCGAAGTCAGAGGCCACCGTAAGCGCCACAGCGTCATCCATAACGGATCAAGATTTGTTGTATAGAAAGTCTGAATTTGACGCGCTGTTTGGTTTAACGGAACCATGGTCCGGTCCGATTTCAGCGGTGAAGCAAGCTATAGGAAAGCGCCATGCACGATCTTAGAACCTTCAGGCCTTTGGTGAAAGAGGCGACAAAATGGCGACGCTACCTTCATCAGCATCCAGAGCTGGATTATGATTTGCACTCAACGGCGGCTTACCTGGAAGGAACATTACGATCGTTTGGCGTCAATCATGTTGAGACCGGCCTCGCGGAGACCGGTCTGGTTGCACTGATTGAAGGAAATCATCGTGGTGGCCCGACGATTGGCTTGCGGGCGGAGATGGATGCTGTCCGCATCGAGGAAAGATCGAAGAAACCGTGGTCATCCAAAATGCCTGGAAGAATGCACGCGTGTGGACACGATGGGCACATGGCAATGTTACTCGGCGCGGCGAAATTTCTCGCCGAAGCCCCGAATTTTGGCGGCACCGTTGCCTTGATCTTCCAGCCCGCTGAGGAAAATGCGCTCGGAGGGAAGCGCATGGTTCAAGAAGGCATTATGGATCGGTTCGGAATATCTCGCGTTTTTGCTATGGACAACTCGCCAGGCCTTGATGTGGGGAGATTCGCAATCTGCGACGGTCCCTTTATGGCAGCGCTGGATGAGTTTGACATCGTGATTAAGGGGCAAGGCGGACATGCTGCCAGCCCTCATCGCAATATCGATCCGATAGTGCTTGCGGGACAAATCATTGTGGGCCTGCAGCCCTTGGTTTCACGATCAACGAATCCGCTCGAATCTTTGGTCGTTTCGATCACTAAGATGCACGCCGGGGAATCGTATAACGTGATACCCGAGACCGCGTCCCTGTCCGGGACTGTCAGAACATTGAAGCATGAGCTTCGAGACTTGGCTGAGACGCAAATCCCGGCCGTGGCGCGAGGGATTGCAAACGGATATGGCGCGGAGATCGAGTTTGAGTACCGGAGGATTGATCCGATCATGGTCAACTCTCCCGAGGAGACAAATCTGGCCATTAGTGCCGCGCGCAATCTGGTAGGGCCAATCTGTGTAGATGACCAATTCGCGCCCGTCATGGGATCGGAAGACTTCGCGTTCATGCTCGAAGCTCGACCCGGTGCTATGATTTTCATTGGCAACGGTTCAACAGCTTCTCTCCATAACCCAACGTACGACTTCAACGATGAGGCTCTTCCCTACGGGATCGGATACTGGGCGAACCTTGTGAACACAGTCTTGCCAGCTCCGCTATGATGGGGGATCTAATGCTGGGGCTCCGTAAGCGCGACTTTTTGATAGGCCCCCGTCAGTCAGTAAGAAACGGCGCGTGCCAAACAGATGAGGCGCTCCCACCGGCGGCGCAGCCACTGATCTAACCTAGTCAGTTGCTTGCGATGCTCGGTCTCCTCCGTGTCGGCCGAGTCCATGTTGCGCTGTTGCAGTTCCCGAACTTCACGCGGCAAAAGGGAACGTCTGCTCGCGCTGGATGTCGCGCACTCCTCTGCGGCCGCTCGCAATGCGAGGTAATAATCAAAATCGACGCTCACGAAATTCTCCTGTTCACTTGTGCCACAAACCGCTTGAAAAATGTCCTGCGGGTTTCCGCTCCCTAAATCCTCAGGCCATCCGAAAAGGAGGCTGCCGCCGAAGCAGATTCGACCACAGCCAATTGCCCTGGGAGGGCGGGGAAACTCGGACATACTCATCGCAGAGGAATCAAATCGCCAAACGTGCTTTTACGAGTTCGGCCGCTGCCTCGTAGCCAATCGAGGTCACGAGTTCTGTTGCGAACGCCGTGCTATTCTTCAAGTTGGCTTCGCACTGTGCGGCGTTGGCCTGAACCCCTTCGACGCATGTTCTCGCAAATGTCCCGATCGCCTGCCTAAGGAGCTCCATGGCGTTGTGGATACTGAAAATGATCACCGGCTCCATGGCATTCAGCTGAAGCTGCCCTGCTTCGGCAGCCATGCCGACCGTCGTATCCATGCCATACACATAGAAGCAGACCTGGTTCAGTGCTTCTGCTGCAACCGGGTTGACCTTACCAGGCATCAACGAAGAACCGGGTTGAATTGATGGCAGGACAATCTCGCCGATACCCCCGCGCGGCCCGCTTGATAGCAGCCGAAAATCATTCGCAATCTTCGAAAGCTTCGCCGCAATGCGCTTCAAAAGCCCCATGTGGAGCATGAATGCGCCCATGTCCCAACTTGCCTCCAGCAGGTCTTTTGATCCGACCACTGGCAATTGCATGTTGCGGGATAAGTTCTCGATCGCGCGCAGTCGGTAAGATGGGGTGGCTGCAACCCCTGTTCCGATTGCTGTGCCGCCGAGGTTGACCTCCAAGAACAGACGCTCTGTGTCGTCGAGACGGTCACAGTCTTCCAGAAGTGTCGTCGCGAACGCTGCAAACTCTTCTCCAAGCGTCATCGGAACAGCGTCCTGCAATTGTGTTCGCCCGAGCTTGCGGATATCTGCAAACTCTTTCGCCTTGCAGTTAAGGGCCGTGGCGAGATCGGCGAGCGCATCGCGCAGATGGCGGCTAGTCGGAATGACCGAAAGTCGGACGGCTGTCGCGTAGGCATCGTTTGTTGATTGCGATCGGTTGACGTCGTCATTTGGATGGACCAAACGCCCCTCGCCCCTGACTCCTCCGAGCAGTTCGCTCGCACGATTGGCCAACACCTCGTTCATGTTCATATTGGTGGAAGTGCCCGCCCCACCTTGGAATACGTCGACGAGAAATTCGTCGTCGTGCTTACCAGCCAGCACCTCCTGGGAAGCTAGCACGATCGCGTCGCGCTTTTCGCTGGGAAGCAAACCCTCGTCACAATTCGCTTGTGCAGCAGCCATCTTTACATGGGCGAGTGCCTGTATGACGGACGGCATGCTCTTGATCGGAATGCCCGAGATCGGGAAGTTAGCGAGAGCTCTGGCCGTCTGGGCGCCATAATATCGATCTGCCGGCACGCTCACCGGGCCAAGGGGGTCGCGTTCGATACGAGTGTCATTAGACATTGTTGCCTCGATTGGTCAGGCGGCGTAGCCCAGGATCACGAAAAACTCAGCATCAGTTCCAGCCGCACTTCATCCCCGATTAATACAAACTACCTTTGGCTGGGTCATGTCCTCATAGGCAAAGCGAACGCCCTCTCGGCCCATGCTGCCGTATTTGAAACCGCCAAAAGGCATCGCATCGAAGCGGTAGTCGGAGCTATCGTTGATCATCACGCCACCTGCCTCAATCCTGTTTGCTGCGTCGAGCGCGACATTGAGATCGTTGGTGAAGATGCCCGCATGCAGGCTGTATTCGGGGTCGTTGGCCATCTCAATGGCTTTATCTATGGTCTCGAACGGAGCCAGCATGACAACGGGCGCAAACACTTCCTCACTCCATAGCCCGCATGTCCGCGGCGTGCCTTCAAGCACCGTCGGATGATACAGAGAACCTTCGCGACGATGACCGCAGAGCAGCGTGGCTCCAGCGGCGATCGCGTCATTGACAGCAGCTTCGGTCCGCTCGGCTGAATGGGCGGAGATCATCGGACCGACGTCGGTATCGTCGCGCAACGGATCGCCGGCTTTAAGTTTTTTGGTCCCGGCAACGAAGGCATCGCGGAACCGCTCATAGATAGCCGCCTGCACCAGGATGCGCTGGGCGCCGATGCAGTTTTGGCCAGCCGCCCAGAACGCGCCGGAAACGCAGCCCTCGATCGCTTTATCGAAGTTGCAGTCATTCATCACAATGACGGGGGCATTGCCGCCTAGTTCCATCGCCAGCTTCTTCAGCCCCGCAGCGCGACTAATGGCTTCGCCAGTTGCAAATCCGCCGGTAAACGACACCATGCGGACATCGCGGGAGGAGATCAAAGCCGTGACCAACTCCCTATCACCGTGAGCAATGGTAATGACATCGTCAGGGAGGCCGGCTTCCAAGAGGGCATCGACGAGATTGACGGCAGAGAACGGCGTCAAATTCGACGGCTTCAGCAGCACGGCGTTGCCACCTGCGATCGCCGGACCAAGCTTATGGGCGACCAGGTTCAGCGGATCGTTATAGGGGGTGATGGCGGTGATGATCCCGAGCGGTTCCCGCGTGAACCAACCTTGCCTTTGTTCTGATCCGGCAAATGCATCAAAGGGGACGATCTCGCCTGCGTTGCGCTTTGCTTCCTCGGCAGAGAGTTTTAGCGTATTGACGCAACGACTGACTTCCTTGCGTGCCTGAACGATCGTCTTTCCGGCTTCGCGCACAATGGTCTCGGCAAAGGCATCGCGGCGGCGCTCGACAAGTTGCGCGGCACCTTCGAGGATGCTTGCCCGCGTGTGTCGTGGAAGATCGCGCGAGAGCTCGGCCCCGCGACGAGCACGAGCGATCAGTTCGCTGACGTCGGCTGCATCCGTTGTGTCGATCGAACCGATCAGAGAGCCGTCAAACGGACTGTAAACCGATACGGGCGGCAAGCCCGCTTTGATATGAAGTTTGGCAGCACTCATAGGCCAACTTCCCTTCCCTGATGAAGCGCCGGCATGAGCGGCGGTTATGGTTTTCGGGCAGGGTGAAGTCTCATCCTCATCCTGTGCCCACTTGATTGGTCGACAATGACAATCCGATTGCGACTGGCTGTTCCGCGGTGGCCGGAAAGCGCAAGTCGCTAACGTTCAGATCTTCTGGCCGTCGCGAATCAGCTCGTCCATGACGGAGCGAACGGCCATTTCGGCAATCGAGACGATCTCGTCGATCTCTTCCTTGGTGGTGACCAGCGGCGGTGCAAAGCCGAGAATGTCGCCATGCGGCATGGCGCGGGCGATCAGGCCGCCATCGCGTGCTGCCTTCGACACACGGGCACCAACCTTCAGCGACGGATCGAACCGGGTCTTGCTTTCGCGGTCCCCGACGAACTCGATGGCACCCATCAGGCCAACACCACGGACCTCGCCGACGATCGGCAGCTGTGCGAACTTCTCCTTGAGCTGCGCCTGGAAATAGGCGCCAACGTCGCGAGCATTGCCGGGTAGATTCTCCTGTTCGACGATGTCGAGAACCGCATTGGCGGCAGCTGCGCCGATCGGATGGCCGGAATAGGTGTAGCCATGCGAGAAGGCGCCGACTTTGTCGGCTCCATCTTCCAGCACCTGGTAGACCTTCTCGCCGACGATTGCTGCGGAGAGGGGGAAGTAGGCAGACGTCAGGCCCTTGGCAACCGTGATCAAGTCCGGCTCGATGCCATAATGCTGCGATCCGAACATGGAACCGGTGCGGCCAAATCCGGTGATGACTTCGTCGGCGATCAACAGCACGTCATGCCGCTTCAGCACCGGCTGGATGGCCTCCCAATAGCCTTCCGGCGGCGGCGTGATACCGCCGGTACCAAGCACGGGTTCAGCAATGAAACCGCCGACATTGTCAGGCCCCAGCTGTTCGATGAGCTGGTCGAGCTCAACAGCCCGGCGCGCGGAGAATTCCCGCTCCGTTTCGCCAGGATTGGCACCCCAGTAATGGTGCGGCACGCCTGTATGGGTGATCTGCGCCAAGGGAAGGTCCATATGGTCGTGGTAGAAGTTCATGCCGGTCATCGAACCCGAGACAACACTGCAACCGTGGTAGCCACGCTCGCGTGAGATGATCTTCTTCTTCGTGGGCTTACCGCGAAGGTTGTTATAGTACCAGACGAGCTTGGCCTGGGTCTCGTTGGCGTCCGAACCAGACATGCCGTAGAACGCTTTGCTCATCTTGCCCGGCGCCATCTTCACCAGACGGTCTGAAAGGATCGCCAGTTCGTCGGTCGTGTGGGCGGCATAGGAATGGTAATAGGCAAGCCGGTATGCCTGGCGCGAGATCGCCTCGGCCACCTCGGTACGGCCATAGCCGACATTAACGCAGTAAAGGCCGGCAAAGCCATCGATTAGCTGATTGCCATGCGCATCCTGGATTCGGATACCCTTGCCCTTTTCAACAATCGTCGGCTCGCCAAGCTTGCCGCTGGCAAAGTCCTTCAGCTGCGTGAACGGATGCAGGACCGAGTTGCGGTCTTTCTCGGCGATGTCCTTGATGTTGATGGTCATTGTAAGCCCTTCCGTAGCACGACGATGTGAAGCGGCGGACAGAATGGCAACGTGACATGCTCCGCTGACGCCCGCATCTATATTCGACACTGGCAATGTGCTGCTAAATCGATGCACATTGACGGCGGATGTGATGCCGTCTATGCAGGAATTCTGCAAATATGAAGGCCTTACTGCAGGATTCCTCGGATATGGAACTCGACCGCGCGGACATCGCGCTTCTTAGCGCTGTTCAAAAGAATAATAAGCTCACGTCAGAGGAACTGGCCGAACGAGCACACCTGTCGCCAACCGCCTGCCAGCGCCGGCTTAAGCGCTTGCGCGCGGAGGGCGTCATCGAGGCTGATGTTTCGATCGTGTCCCCAAAGGCAGTCGGCAGGCATGTAACGGTCGTCGTTCTAGTATCGCTTGAGCGAGAGAGGGCTGACATCATCGATCGCTTCAAGGCAGCAATCAAGAACACCCGCGAAGTGATGATTGGCTACTACGTGACCGGCGACGCGGATTTCCTCCTCGTGGTCACCGCAAAGGACATGGAAGACTACGAACAGTTCACGCGACGCTTCTTCTATGAGAACAATGACATTAAGGGGTTCAAAACGATGGTGGTCATGGACCGCGTGAAAGCCGGGTTCGCCTTTCCGATCGAAGACTGAGAGTGTTTCTTAAGCGGGCCTAGATGTCGTCTTGTCTTGCCTCGCGCTCGTGCAGCCTATTCTCCATCTCGTCAGAGAGCATGTTACTTTCAATGCACGCTGCGAACGTCACCGCTTCCAAGTTGATGAAGGATTAGCATCGGCTGTTCGTACAACCCACTCTTACAGCGGAAGGCTCTCTGGGAGAAACCCATCAAGCTCAGACCAACACTTTTGGCAAAACGGTTCGGGATGAGCCGCTCTGCCTACCGCAATTTCACCGCAAAGGATCACAGAAATCTTTAACGCTATCGTTTCAGCTTCGAGCGCGCCGCCAAGACATCTCGGATCGAAAAGCTCGAATGGATCCGCAGCACGCCAGGCAAGGTGGACAGAACCTCTTTGTATATTCGCTCGAAGGCCCCAGCGTTCTCGACATCTACTCTAAGCATGTAGTCCGATCCACCGGTCATCAGGTAGCATTCCCTGATCTCGGGATGCCTGCGTACGGCCGCCTCAAACTTGTCGAGGTAGTCCTCGGTTTGCCGCTCAAACGTAATGTTGATGATTAAGGCGATGATCGATTCCGACCGCGTCGTGTCAATCAGCGCCGTGTAGCCGCGAATTACACCCGCTTGCTCCAGAAGCTTGATGCGCCGGAGACAAGCGGAAGGAGAAAGGCCGACTTCTGTGGCAAGCTTTGCGTTGCTGGTCCGTGCGTCAATCCGAAGCAACCGCAGGATGTTGCGATCGGCATTGTCCAAAGCTAACAAAACTAATCTCCAAATCGTCTTCGAATGTGCCGCGAAGACGAGCGTTTTGAACGAATCCGCTGCAAACAAGCGAACAATTTCGCACGTTCTTGCATATCTTCACTTCCAACGTAAAGGGAGATGGATATGGGCAGCGCTGCTATTTTGCCGGAGACAGAAGTAAGGTATCCGATCGAAGGCGCGAATGGGCAACTGACTGTCAATCTCTCGGCGCTGTCACGCAACTACGCCAAACTCTCCACTCTCGTGGCGCCGGCGCAAGCTGCTGCCGTCGTAAAAGCCGATGCGTACGGTCTCGGTGCCGAACGCGTGTGCTCGGCGCTGTATGTATCAAGCTGCCGTCACTTTTTCGTTGCCCAGTTTGATGAGGCTGTGAAACTGCGTCCTGTCTTGGCTGCGGATGCCAAGGTGTTCGTGCTCATTGGCTTGCAACCGGGCTATGAGGAAGCATGCGCCTGATGCGACATTATCCCGGTTTTGAATTCGCTGGAGCAGTGGCGGCGTTGGTCAGCCACAGCAAAATGCCGTGAGCGCAATCTTCAAGCCGTACTGCAATTCGATACAGGTATGTCGCGACTTGGCGTGCCGCCCGAAGAGCGCAGCACTTTGGCAGCCGAGCTCAAGGGACAGGCGCGCGTCGAGATCCTTTTCATCATGAGCCATCTGGCTTCGGCCGACGAGTTCGACAGCGATCAAAACGATGATCAGCTTGTCGAGATGAAGCGAATTTCGAATGAGCTTCCGCATCTCAAAATTTGCTTTGCAAACTCCGGCGGCATCTTCCTTGGGAAAAATTATCACGGTCAACTGGCACGCGCAGGGATCGCCCTTTACGGAGGCTCACCGAGCACCAGCATGCCAAACCCGATGGAGCCAGTGGTTGAGCTCGACGTTGCGGTCGTTCAGACGCGAACGGTACCCGCCGGCGCGAAGGTCGGATACAGCGGCAGTTACATCACGAGTAGGAAAACACGCCATGCCACGATCGCTGCAGGCTATGCCGACGGCTTGCCGCGAAGCCTGAGTGGTCGCGGCGCCGTGTACTACAACGGAACGCGCCTGCCGATCGCTGGCAGGGTTTCCATGGACAGCATCACGATCGACATTACCGCTTTACCCGAAGGCACCCTGTCCTTAGAGCCTGACCGAAAAAGAGTTGAGTGAAATCAGCCAGTTGTGATTCCTTCGGATTTGCTTAGGATTCGATGGAGACCGCAATGGGCTGGACTGATTTCACCCGTCGCCAATATGGCCGACGGACGGGGCGTC
>Ga0209282_1000174_pt1 | contig 36197 bp, 21 predicted proteins | sample Mtrugardesep15_FD_187529 | JGI IMG/M metagenome (GOLD analysis project Ga0209282, IMG submission 187529) | Root nodule microbial communities of legume samples collected from California, USA - M. trunc garden sep15 (SPAdes) (version 2) | ecosystem: Host-associated > Plants > Roots > Nodule...
CCCTTAATTCTAAAATATTCTAATTCCTATCTTATTCTTACTAACTATTAATAAAACCATTTAATTAAATAAACAAATCACATAATCACATAAATCAATTAAATAGGACTCTAAACTCTACCAAAAATAAAATAAACGGGCGTTACAACTTACACACATATAGGTAAGGGTGTTGACCCTTAAAACTTAGTACAATTAAAGAAATACTATGAAAGAGTGAATGGGGTATCTTCTATTAATCTCAATGGAATGATACAAATTCAGTAAGTAAAATTTAGCAAATGGAAATTTGGATTGATGATCAATTCATGCATTATTTTCTCTAATTAATTTGTTGAATCCTAATGGTATCATAGCACGATGCTATTTTTTTTTTGAAGCATCAAATTTTCCCCTAGAGTTCTTTATATATATATATATATATATATATATATATATATATATCAAGAATTACTTAGACATGAATAGAAGGAAAACGGCCAATAAGCTGCGCCGCTAAGCCTTTTTTAATGGCAAAACCAATCCTCGTAAACACAACATTGATGGATCTAGGAGACATGACATTGCTATGCATGACCCTTTGAACTCTATGTAGAAGGTCAACAGCCTCTGGTACTAGGAAACCGAAAATGTCAAAAGCAAATGGTATAAAAGCATGTTGATTGACATAACACGCTTTCTCATATTTGGCCACTTTGCTTGACACGGCTTTTAGGGTTGCTTGTCCTACCGTAAAAGTCATGACCCCTAATCCAACAAGTGGTGAAACCCCAGTCAAGTCCACACATTTAATTTCTATTTTTCATTCTGCAGTTTTTTCCTTCTATGATTTTTAATTAGAACTGTAATAATATGAATGGTTAGATGATGTTACATTATTTAGAGGAAAAGGTTTGACGATAGTATAAATTTCTCCAGGTAGTTGTTGATCCATCAAACATTGTTGATTCTTTGATTGCTAATTGTACTATCTTAGGAGGATTGTACTATCCTCAAGCTAAAGTACAATGTAAAGCTAGTTACTTGTACTACAAGTTTTCTTACTATTATCCTTATTATCATTTGAACTATCATTGTGTAATAGTTCATTCAACCACTCATGTAATAAGAACATATTCATTATTTATAATGAAACATCAAATATATATCTCTAGCCAGGAACATTTACATTAAGTTCTTGTTTTCCTTTTAATGCATATTTTTTTCTCTCTAGAACGTTTGTAGAGACTAAGTGTCAAAAAGAATACTAGTAAAGCAGGAGAAATGCTTTTTGTTTGGGTGTAATTATATGTTAGTGAAATGGTAGACAATCGAATGGCAATTATTAATGAAACAATGGACCTGATGATGAACTTACTAATTCTTCATCAATTTGAGAAGGGTCCCCTGAAAGTATAGAAAATAATAATTAGTCCTCTCTAAGTACCAAATAAAGTTTTTAAAAATAAAATGAAAGAAAAAAATCTATACCTCCGGATAGCATTGAAGGAGATTGAAATGCTTGAGTCGAAGGAATGGTAGGGGAAGGCTTCAATTCTAGAACTTCAAATTCAACATCCTTAGAAAATTGTTCCTCAACAATTGAGGTTACTTTTATGATAGCATCGTCGTTTAGAGAAACTGAACAAAAGGTGTGAGAGAAGAGAGTTAAATTTCAAAATGAAAAGGGTTATGAGGTAACTTAAGAAAATAAAATTGATCCAAAGAGTCTTCACCTTGATCATCATTAACCTTACTAGTTTCGTGCAAGTTATTAACATGAACTTCTTGAGTGGTAAGAGGCCTTGTTATGGAAATTGGAGGAGAAGATATGGCCATTTCGCCGTCACCATATTCCTACAAAAATTCAAGTTCAATCATACAAATGATATAATCATGAAGTCTTAATATGTTTTTCTGGATTAGCCTCAATACATATTGCTCCGTCCGTTCATCATCTTTGATTCATTTAGCTTTTGATTTTTGTCCCAAAACTTTGGTTCTTTTAGGAAACCAAGATATAATGAATGATGTTTTTTCTTTGTACACTTGCAAAAAACCATAAGCATGCATTGAATGAATTACGAATAAAATGGACTAAACCTGTCTAATTTTGTACTTTCTTAATATCTGTTGTCAAACCGAAAAGGACGAAAGATTCGGAAGGAGAGAGTAGTGAACAGAATGGACAAATCATCACCCATAAATCCAACTTTTGCAAAATTCAAAAGCTGTAGATTCCAAGTTTTTTCTTCTCAATATATCGAAATTAGTTTAATGCTTGATTCTTACAAATCTAATTCCATGAAAATTGAATAATAATAATAAAAAGACCAAGTTAATATGAAGGCTTTATTAAATAAAACAAACTGTCCTCATGAGCTTAGCTCAGTTGTTAGGGACAATGCATAATATATGCAAGGTCTGGGTCCAAACCCCGGCCACCACAAAAATAAATAAATAAACTCACTTGTGATGATGCTGTTGCTCTCTTGGCATTAGCTGATGTAGTTCCTTCTTTACCACTTATTTCACTAATCTGCTTAAAATTAGAATCAGTATTTCATCTTTAGCTTTATATGCACAATGCGGTGGTACGATATTACATGATTTACCAGCCAAGGTTTGACGGTAGTATCAGTTTCTCCAAGTGGACGTTGTTGCACCATTGATTGTTCATTCATCAACTCCTGTAATAAGAGCATAAGCATTAAAGATATTCATCTATTAATTACACCATTAATTAAATATCTAAGGAAATTTGACATGGCCTGTAAATTACTTCTGGATTTGTTGGTATTTCTAAACCAGGAACATTTTCAAAAAGTTCATGCTCTGTCTCAGGTGTTTGTTTTGTTTTCTTTGGAGAAGTCAACTCGTGTTCTGATGATGCTTTAACTTCAACCCCAGCGGCAAAATCTTTGGAGGTTTCTGGATTTTCATTACCATTACTGTGACCTTTTTGAAATTGTCGAAACAGAGTCTCGAAATAGTCATACAATTCATAATCTACAGAAAAATATTATAGAGATTATCATCATTATGTCGACTTTCAATTGTACATCATCATATTCAAGTTTAAAGATGCACAAAATTTCTATCTACCTAATAATTAAATTTTACATAAAATTAAAGCTTCTATTAGATAGGTCACTACACGAGCCCTTACATTTTAGAAATACATATGCATGCATACCTGATATCGCTACTTTAGAAGATTCAATTGTTTATATCCTTTAACAATATTAATGCATGGTATATAATTATTTACAGCAAACATGTAATAGTTTTTAAAAATTTCAATTGCGAGTTCTCATTTGAATATTGTTATTGCTGAAGCCAGAGATAGTTTTGGACAATTCAGTAAGAAACGATATTTTACAGCTTGAAATTGAATTCCCTGGGCAAGACTGAGGCTTGGTAGATTTTCAAATACTACAACTTTCAGATTTGGAATCTCCACTTTGTGATCATCATCTTCACTTACGAATATTTCCTCTAGCTCATCTGCTTCTCTTTACATATGGACATTGGAAAAACATATTTCAACTTGTTGCACTTTACTACTACAAGTGTATTTAACTTTGGGAAGCATGACTTTGTTGTATTCTTCAAATCATCTTCAATTATATGCGTCAACTCTTTGCAATCTTCAATTTTCATAGTGAGCAACTGTGGTAGACACCTTATTATAGAAGTGGAGAAAACAATTTTCAACTTTTCACATCGCATGATTTTTACTCTTGTAAGGTTTTGGAGGGAGAACAAATTTTTGGACCCACAAAAAGGCATGTCATCATAGGCAAAACATCCAAATCAATGCCTTTCAAAGCTAAGTTCATTTGCTGTTCATTTATTTCATTGAGACAAATGATAATTTCTACTTTGGAGTTATTCTTTACTACGAGTCTCTCCAAAGCGAGAAAATGATCCACAATCCCACTCAATTCCTGCAATAAATGAATGTGACATGAGAATAACAGTGTCATGTAAGTACAATAGAGATGATAAAAGGCTGTGGAGTTATTTGATATATACACTAGAGTGTTGATTCAAACTCACAATTTCTCTCCACTTAGACACGCCATGTCCAAATTTATAATGACCAATTGATAGCACGAGAAACATAATTGTAACGAAGCTTAGGAATTAGCAAAAAGAAAATATTCTATTCTTAACTTGAGCGCACTTTATACTAATTGAACTTTTTGTTTATGTTGATGATATTATAGCTACATAAAATAATTTATCTGAGAGACTACGACTCAGAAATAAGTTATCATTAGAGTTTGAAATGAAGGACCATGAACAAAAGTATTTCTTAAAATTGAGGTAACTCACTCAAAGAAAGGAATTTGTATCTCTCGTAAAAAATATGTGTTTGACCTTTTGGTGGAAACAGAAAAACTTTGAAGCAAACCTACGAGTGTTATTTAGTTAAATTAATATTGTTATATTATAATGTAACAATAATACATTATAAAAAACTTCCCATTAAAATTATTTAACTTTTTATTTGGATTAAATTATTATACATTATAATGCAACCAAAAGAAAGTAGTACATTATTTAATTAAATTAATATTGTTATTTGTCCTCGTGAGTTTAGTTCAGTTGTTAGGGACAACGCATAATTTATCCAAGGTCTGGGGTTCGAACCTCAAATACCACCAAAAAAACAATATTTATATTGTTATTTAATTTTCGACACTCCAACCCTTTTGTTTTTCAATCTGCTATCCTTCCTCCGTTCGTTAAAAAAAAAAACTCCTATTCTCTTCCTTTAAATGTTCCTCCATTGAATCAATCCCCACATTCACATTTTCGTATAAGTTGTAGACAAGGACGAAGGGCTTCATAACAATGGGTATCAATTTTTATTTTTTTTTAGGAAAACAATGGGTATCATTGGCTACCCAAAATAAAAAAATTCGTATAATTTTCTTGAATAATTAACACCAAACAAATTTGTTTGGTTCAAAGAGAGATGATATTAATGTCAATTATAGATAAATTTGACTTCTTAAAACTTCATAGAACTCAACTTTTATAAATAACTATTGGTAACTTTTATTTTCTTCCTTGTCGTTTCATTAATGTATAGTAAGTTTAAAATTTACTATATAAACACATTAGTGATCGTACATTATTCAATTCCTAAAATATAATACTTAGTTTTCACACCTAGAAATCATCAATATATAGAAGACTTCTTTCACTCTTCCTCACACCATATTCCGTCCAAATTTTTGCGGTCATATTGAAGTTTAAAGAAGTAATTTGTCAAGAGAAGTAGGTGTCAATAGCAGAAAATAAAGTTTGTCAAAAAGGATCGTGAGTCAACATATCTTTTTTTTTTAGAAATGCAAAAGAGCTCAACAACAAATGCAAATCCAAAAAAAGAAGGCTAACAAAACATGATGGGCAACGACAAGTTCCTCCTACAAACCAAAATATTGGGAACATGTCGCTTTAAAATTAAAACACATGTTACGTCATGACTTCAATTTGACAAACTACTGGTCAATGAAGAGTAAATGTGAAGTGTGTGGGGACTCACAACACACAATCTACTGATAATAGCTAATTGTCATGATCACGGTCTTTTTCACTTAAGTGTTTTCACGAAGATCAACCCACTATTTTTTCTAAAATCTAATATGGATCATCCAAAGGTGGACCCTACTTTTTTATAGTAAATTATAATAAAATAGTTTTTTTTCTTCATATTTTATTAATATAAATGTCATTGTTTACTAAATATGGTAACCCACCTTTGAACAAAATTTAAGAGGTTCATATTAGGCACCCTAAAAAATGCACTTGTTTAAAAAAATTAAACATGTTTTTAGTTCACATAAAATTATTGTTTCGTTTTTTTTGTCCCCATCATAAAAAAACTGCATTTTCCAATTCTTACAAAATTATCCTACAAACAGTTTATGAAACCAAACATGTTTAATCATCTTTTGTATTTGAATTATTTCAATGTTTTTTACAGGCATGATTTGAACATTATTCAATGTTGCTCCACAATTTTTGTTTAGCATAAGAAGAATGAAATATAAACTTTTTAAACATCAAAATATAAAAAGTAACAAAAACAGAGAAGCTTATAAAAAAAATCTTTTTTTTTTTGAGGGGATCATTTAAAAATATATGATGACTTAAAATCATCAAGTTTAGATTCACAAATAACAAAGATATGGAAAGTAGGATACCTTGATGATTTTACCGTCCCCGCAGTTATTGACTTCAAGTTCTTTCAAAGGTGGAAGTGTTGTGTGATATTGTTTGGGACACATGCTGACTAAACTTGGCAGATTGCAAAGAACGAAAGTCTCCAATACTGGAAGATGAAGATGAATCTCAATGTGGTTTTGATCATCATCAGTGAAGTGTCCAATTATGTATTCCAATTTCTCACAATCTTCAACTTTGACATTTCTTAATTTTGGGAAGACAGTGCCCCAGTTATTGGCACCAGTGTTGTCTTGATCATCAATGTCTATTATAATGTGCTTTAATTCATCACACTTACTAATCGTCAAAGTCTCCAACAACATTTTTGGAGCAATGGATAGGATGAATACTGATTTCATCTTCGAAATATTCTCAAGTATAATCTCTTTAATATTGCACAAGATATGTGATGGTATTGAAAGACATTGAGCACGTTCCCAGGGGACATGAATTTGATTTTTGCGATCATGTCATCCAAATAACAATAGAAGTTAAATAATCTCTTAGTTTCTTCCCAAATAAAAAATGTACATTAATATTAATCTTCAAGCATAGGATGTCTAATAAAATGAAATTAAAAATAGTTTTTTTTTTCAAATAATAAATTGTATCAATAGCTATGTTGCATAGGTACGTCCGGGTGAGGTACCTTGTAAGAAACGAGTACCAGTATCAGAATACGTCTATTTTAAAAATATTAAAGAACGGGTACGTCAATAAAATCATGAGTTGTGTTATATAATATAACAGGAGAGGGCTAAATTCTTCAATTTATTATAAAAACATCACAATAAAAGTTTAAATAGTAAAAAGAATTAGTTGTTACAACCACAAAAAACTCCTATGCACATATAATACTATATTATCATATTAATATATAAGAAAGTCGCAATTTTCACTCACAATAGAAGTAGATGGAATTACATCACACAAATACGCGAACATTTAAAATATAAACACAAAAAAAAAAGCACACAAAAATTATGATGACTAACAGGACTTAAACTTAGAAACAACAATCCTCAACCACCAATACCATATAGTAAAATATCATTCAAAAGATAACACAACCAAAAAGCAAATTTACTATCATGATTTGCTATTAAAGACACCATTTTCAAAAGATTACACAATTAAAAAGCTAACATGACCTTGGCACTTTGAACCATCATTAAACACAAGAAGCATAAGACATGCACAACAAAAGCCAAAGGTAGATACAACAGCAACTTTAAGAAAATCAAAGCAAAAGCCCTTGATATATTGAACCTTGGCAACCTAATACCTTACAGAAATGTATCAAACAAATTCTAATGATGGTCTCCAAATCCACTGTGAAAATTAAATTACAAACTCATTGAACATACTTGACTATCTCAGCGAATAAGTTGTTCAAGTCGAAGTCAATGCTAAAACAAATGTTGTCGCCTACTTGAAGAGTACTGTCAAATGGAAACCGAATCCAAGCGTCGTTTATACATTTCTCATTCTTATCCTCGGACGGAATAATGTCAGCTTTATATGCCTCCATGGTGTCCAGATCCATCAAAATAATTGACATCTTTTTCCGCTGTGTGAATTATAAAACAATGTATCATAGTAATTGACATCTTCTGAAATTGAAAAAATAAATAGTCCAATTTAGGGAGAAAACAAATTAACATAGTCTGCTAGCATGATACAATGACCAATTATTTTGGAAGGTGCCTCCATGTTTGTAACTAATATGTTGGTTTTACAAAGGGATATTTTACCAGAGATTCTTGTGAAATTCGCAAGTCAACTTGGTTATTTTTTACAAAGTGGAAACATATGAGAACAAAAAATATTGGTACATTTTTAATTTGACCATTAAATTTGATTCTAATCAAAATTATTGGATGAAAAATTACCAAGAATGCTATTAGCACCAAAAGTTCTTGCTAAAAAATACCCCTAATACGTCCATATTGTGGTTGTAATATCACTGGGGAGACTTCAAAATCCATTGTATTGCAGCTGCAACTGCTGATGCCAACTGTAATTAACAACAACGCTATTAGATCTACAAAACTAAATTCATTTATCATCTCTGCATATTGTCACTGTATCCCAGCTTTTCTCTTGGTCACGTTTTGTTTTATCATCTCTGCATATTGCCACGTTTTGGATAATCTTCTAAATATGAAAATCTATCTGATATTTTCCAATATTTATGAGAGGTGTATAGCATAACAAAATGTGTTCAACATGTTTTCTTATTTGAAATAAGGAATATATCAATACTTCATGACCAACATTTTTAACATACAATGATACAACAATCAATAATAATTTTAAAAATACACAAATTCAGTAAGGTTGTTTAATTCATTTAAGATGAGAAACCGAAAAACTACTCAAGCAATACATAATATTCAAGGATAAAGTAAAGGAATCAAATAGTCTAATAGCCAATAGGATCACTCAAAGCAGCCCGAGTTTGTAAAATTTGTGCCTCCTGTTGAGTGATGTTCTGCAAAACAGCTTCAGAGGAAGCCAATTGATGCTTAAGATCCTCCACATGCTGTGTCAAAATGTGTTTTGAGTCCAACAATTTTTGCAATGCTTGTTGAGAGACTTGTAAACCAGGAAACAAAGCGCGCTTTTCAACATCATCCAACCATTTCTTATCAAAACCACATTTGCACACATCTTGTAATAACTCAACAAACTCAGAGTTGCTTGAACCTAACACGTCGTACACATTATGCGTTTGGAGGAATTTCAATAGCTCAGCTAGACAGTTAGGCATAACCCTTGTATCTGTTACACAATGAAGGATGCTTAACAAGGAAGTCAGTCAACAAAGACAAGTTCTCAATAGCCAAACGCTTCTTGGAGACTAGACTCTCAAGCTCCCCGGAGACAACAAAAGATAGTTTAATAGCCGAGAGGAGTACTTAAAGCAGCCTTAGTTTCTAAAATTTTTGCTTTCTGTTGAATGATAGTCTCCAAAACAGCTTCAGAGGATGTCAATTGATGCTTAAGATCTTCCACATGTTGATAAAAAATGTTTATCTTCAAACGGATATCTTCAACTTCCTTGGTGACATGCTGCTGGGAATCCAATAGTTTTTCCAATGCATTTTGAGAGAATCGTAAATCAGGAAACAAAGCGTGCTTTTCAACACCATCCAACCACTCTTTATCAAACGGAAATCTACGCACATCTTGTAATAACTCAACAAATTCAGAGTTGCTTGAACCTAACACATCCAACGCACTATGAGTTTGGAGGAATTTCAATAGCTCTGCTAGGCAGTTGTAGGCATAACCCTTGTATCTGCTACTCAATGAAGTGTCCCTTATAAGAACTGAAGGATGCTTAACAAGGAAGTCAGTCAATAAAGACAAGTTCTCAGTAGTCAAATGCTTCTTGGAGACTAGGTTCTCAAGCACCCCTATGACAACCGAAGAAGAACTTAAATCTTCATCTATTTGAGGAGGGTCCCCTGAAAGTATAGGAAAGAATAATTATGCACATTTGATCACAAGAAAATTAATTAAAAATAAAACAAAGAAATAAAATACCTTCAGAAGGCTTTGAAGAAAACTGAGATGCGATAGAAGAGGGTCTTGATTTGGAAACTAATATGTCATCATCCTTTGAAAACTGATCCTCAGTATTTGAGCTTACTTTCATGACATTTTCATCATTTAGAGAAGCTGAACAAAAGGTGGGAAAGAAGAGAGTTAAACTTCAAAATGAAAAGGGCGATGAGGTAACTTAAGAAAATAAAACCGATCCAAAGAGTCTTTACCTTGATCATCGTTAGTATTTCTAGTTTCCTGCCAGATTTTAACATCAACATATTGAGTGGTAACATCACCATTTTCCTACAAAATTCATATAAAAGAATATATTATCATGAATTCTTAATATTTATAGCATCAACCTCACTAGTCACTATATATACTTTCACCTGAAATAAGCTTATTTCATTATAGAAACAAAATAGAAAAATAGAAAACAAAAGAATCCAAATGTGAAAAGAAGTAGACTCCAATTATGTTCTCTTTGTATCAAAATGACTCTTGTAAATGAAATCCCATGGAAATTTAATAATGAAAAACATGACAACAATATTTGAAGGCTTTGTTAAATAAAATAAACTCACTTTTGAATGAGGTGATGAAGTTTTTATCTTGGCATTAGCTGATGTGGTTCCTTCTTCAACACTTATTTCACTACCCTGCTTAATATTAAATGGATGTTTAGGATTGTAGTATAATTCAATTCTTACATTGAAAAAGTGTCAAAAAGAATACAAGAAAAACAAGGGGGAATGCCTTTTGTTTAGGAGCAACTAATTGTATAGGTAGCTCATTCTTTGTTGTTTCTGAGATGGTCGACAAATTTGATGCGACATTTTTTTCTAACGCAGTTCCTTCTTCAACAGTTATTTCAATAGGCTCCAGCTGATTTCACATCATGAAAATGTAAATTAGTTGCAAAATATTTTTAAGCAGTAGTTAATGTAAAATTTATTTCTTTAAATGTTTCAGTTTTAGCTCTATATGCACGATTAGGTGCTACTATATTACATTATTTTCCTGAGAAGGTTTCACATTAGGATCAGTTTCTCCAAGTGGACGTTGTTGCCCGATTTGTTGTTCAGTCATCAATTCCTGTAATAAGAACATATGAATTGGCGATCTTTAGTTATCAATAATGGCCATTACTCGCTATTCGCTAAGGCTCAGATTAACTGATCTTTATATGCAAGGGATCTTGAAATGGCCTGCAAATTACCTCTGAATTTGATGGTATTATTGCTACTGATGTCATCTCTTGTCGAGGAACATTTTCAACAAATTCATGCTTTATCTCTAGTGTTTGTTCCATTTCTTTCTGCATAAAAAATAAACTATTTGATTAAAATGCATTGTATTGGTCATTGTATTCAATATTCATATGCGGTTAGCTTGAATAAATAGAATAGTATTGACCTGTGAAAAAGTCAACTCGTGTCCCGATGTTGCTTCAACTTCAGTGATTTCTGAATTTGGATATTCATTACAAGTATCGTGGCCTTTGGACTCATCATGTACCTGCTCGAATATCTTCTGCAAACGCTCGTTGAATAGATAATCTATAGCAAAATATTAACATCATTACATAGTACCTCATAAGAATAATAATAAAATCAACCGTAAATCGTCATTTTCAAAGTTGGGTCACTTTTAAGGATTCTAAATTAAGAAGTTATTGCTTAAAATAGTAAAATACTTCAATTTCCAATTCATTGAATAACAATTTTTCATAAAACTCTACTATTTAACTTCGTTAAAGAGTGTCCGGAGATCCTCGTTAGCATTTCTCTTAAAACTTGTATAGGTCACTCCACGAGCTGTTATATAATTATATTTTAGAAATAAACCTATCACACATACCTCTACTATAGAAGCTTCAATTGTTTATATAATCAAATGATATAATTTATTAGAGATGAATTTTAGAGGAAAATCATCCTTAAATCCTTGATATGTTTTTGTTGCTGTAAATATTACTGCATGATATGTAATTATTTAAAAATATTGGATAGAGTGTGTACCGTAGCCAAACTTGCCACCATATAAACCAGAAAAATCATTTTCGAAGTCTGCTGTTGATGCTGAAACCAGAGATAGTTTTGGACAATTCAGTATGAAACGATATTTTACAGCTTGAAATTGAATTCCCTGGTCATGATAGAGGCTTGGTAGATTTTCAAATACTACAACTTTCAGATTTGGAATCTCCACTTTGTGATCATCACCTTCACTTACAAATATTTCCTCTAGCTCATCTGCTTCTCTTATCATTAGAATATGTAACTCAGGAAGCTCTTTACATATGGACATTGGAAAAACATATTTCAACTTGTTGCACTTTACTACTACAAGTGTATTTAACTTTGGGAAGCATGTCTTTGTTGTATTCTTCAAATCATCTTCAATAATATGCTTCAACTCGTTGCATTCTTCAATTCTCAAAGTGAGCAACTGTGGTAGACACCTTATTATAGAAGTGGAGAAAACAATTTTCAACTTTTCACATTGCTTGATTTTTAATTCTCTAAGGCATGTCATCATAGGCAAAACATCCAAATCAATGTCTTTCAAAGCTAAGTTCATTTGTTGTTCATTTATTTCATTCGCATTCAATTCCTGTAATAAATGAATGGGAAATAAACATATGGATTAAATTATTACATTATAATGTAACCAAAAGAAAGTACTACATTATTTAATTAAATTAATATTGTTATTTAATTTTCAACACTCCAACCCTTTTGTTTTTCAATCTACTATCCTTTCTCCATTCGTTAAAAAAAAATAAAAAAAATTTCCTTCATATGTTCCTCCATTGAATCAACTCCCACGTTCACATTTTCGTATAAGTTGTAGATAAGGACGAATGGCTTCATAATAATGGGTATCATTGGCCACCCCAAAAGAAAAAAATCTTGAATAATTAACATATGGTAAGCCACCTTTGAACCAAATTTAAGAGGTTCATATTAGACACACCCTAAAAAATGTACTTGTTTAAAAAAATTAAATATGCTGTTAGTTAACATAAAATTATTGTTTTGTTTTTTGTCCCCATCATAAAAAAAACCGCATTTTTCAATTCTTACAAAATTATCCTACAAACAGTGTATGATGAAACCAAACATGTTTAATCATCTTTTGAATTTTAATTTTTTTAATGTTTTTTACAGGCATGATTTGAACATTATTCAATGTTGCTCCACAATTTTTGTTTGGCATAAGATGAATGAAATATAAACTTTTTAAACATCAAAATATAAAAAGTAACAAAAATAGAGAAACTTATGTGGAGGAAATTTTTATAAAAAAATCATTTAAAAATATATAATGACTTAAAATCATCAAATTTAGATTCGCAAACAACAAAGATATACAAAATAGCGATACCTTGATGATTTTACTGTCCCCGCAGTTATTGAGTTCAAGTTCCTTCAAAGGTGGAAATGTTGTGTGATATTGTTTGGGACACATGCTGACTAAACTTGGCAGATTGCGAAGAACGAAGGTCTCCAATACTGGAAGATGAAGATGAATCTCAATGTGGTTTTGATCATCATCAGTGAAGTGTCCAATTATGTATTCCAATTTCTCACAATCTTTAACTTTGACATTTCTTAATTTTGGGAAGACAGTGCCCCAGTTATTGGCACCAGTGTTGTCTTGATCATCAATGTCTATTATAATGTGCTTTAATTCATCACACTTACTAATTGTCAAAGTCTCCAACATCATTCTTGGAGCATTGGATAGGATGAATACTGATTTCATCTTCGAAATATTCTTCAGTGTAATCTCTTTAATATTGCACAAGATATATGATGGTATTGAAAGACATTGAGCACGCTCCCACATGTTAAGGCTATATGAATTTGATTTCTGCAATCATGTCATCCAAATAAAAATAGAAGTTAAATAATCTCTTATTTCTACCCAAATAAAAAATGTACATTAATAGTAATCTTCAAGCATACGATGTCTAATAAAATGAATTTAGAAATAGTTTTTTTTCTTTTCAAAAAATAAATTGTATCAATAGCTATGTTGCATAGGTATGGGTACAGTACCCAAAATCGATGCGGGTACCGATACAAGAATACGTCTATTTTTAAAGAAACTAAAGAGCGGGTACGTCAATAAAATTATGAGTTTTGCTATATAATATAACATGAGAGGGCTAAATTCTTCAATTTATTATAAAAACATCACAATAAAAGTTTAAATAGTAAAATTTTTTTAGTTGTTTACAACCACAAAAAATTCCTGTACAAATATAATACTATATTATCATATTAATAAATAAGAGAGAGTCACAATTTTCAATCACAATAGAATAATGAACTAAAATGAAGTACCATAAGCACCGTACGCGTACCCCCTTTTTAGATGTACCCATGCTTCAGAGATCAATAGATAGTATCGTATTAAAAAATTACAAAAAATAACATCACAGAAGAAATAGAAGGTAAGAGGGTTACCATTAAATTGTCCTGCGGTTGATCCTTAGAAACCAATGTGGTTTTAGTCCTTGTGGTACTCCTCAATTTGTTGTGCCCATATTTTTTACCACAACAATATATATCAGTCCATGAAAATATGTTGCATTTGATTGGTTCTGATTGTTCTTCTGGCTTGGAAGTATCTCCACAAATGGAAGATGACCTCTTAATGGGTGAAGTCATGGTACGATTACATTTTGGGAAAATGTCGATGAAATTCGGTATGCCATCAAGCTCCATTGTTTTGAGGGAACCAAGTTTGACATCTTGGCCAAATATGTATTTTAGCTTATCACAACTTTTTATCGTGATGGATTCTAGTGCTGGAAGATCATGAGCAGATTGAAACGGAAGTATTATTTCAATTCTTGGACACTTCTCAATACTAATAACTTCCAGTTTCTGAAAAGCTGAGCCTTGACTTGTGCTTTCATTATCATTAACAATTTCACCTCTCGATTCCTGCCCTTTTCTTTCATCTATTATGTATTCAAGACATCCACAGTCATATATTTCCAATCTCTCCAACGACAGTAGGCTAACAGCAGTTGACTGTTGAAATAGGGAGATCAACATCGGGCATCCTTTCAATGACACACTCTTTAGATTGAATAGGTTTAGTTTGCACTTAAATAAGCTTTTCAGATGTTGACAATCATTGATGGACAGATTCTCTAAACTGTTCAGAGAGTCAACAGAAAGAGGACCATTGCACAATTCTTCCAAATTTTCTAGGTTCCAAAGTCGTAGTACAACCAACTTGGAGAAGACTTTTGATACTTGGGATTCAATATGTTTAGTGTCAATGAGGCATTGCAGTTTTGAAATGCAACTCAAACTAAGCTCAACTAGATCATTCATACCATGATCCAAAGGAACAATCTCAGGTATGATATTTCTCCATCCCCCCTCGATTCTTCTTAGTCTAAGAACCTCTGCTTCTTGCATACAGTACTTGAGTGTTGTTTCAGATAGGTAAACCTCATCTTTGCGTACAAAAGACACACACTTTGATACTGATATATCGTTGAAGAACCACTCATCAATATAAAACCTTTGCAATTTAGGGAAAGATATTTCTCTGCAAAATTCATTAAAGCTAGCATTGAAATACAACACTTCAAGTGATGAGCATCCTTCAATCACTTCAAAAGGATTATTCCTTGAAATTCTACAACAGTTCAAGTTCAATAATCTAAGTTTCTCTAGTTTTGTGATTCCATGAGGCAATTCATCAATGCCACAAGATGCCAAGTCAAGTGTCTCAAGACTTTGCAGGTTTTCCAAAATAGAAATGTCACCCAAATTGACATTCGTAAAGAGAAGCGATCGAATATTCTTCAATGACTGAATTGAATGAGGTAATGATGGAGCTAGTTCAGAATAATAATCAAGGGTTAAATGAAAAACTCGAAGCCCCGTAATATTTTCAAAAAATGAGTTCGGGACTTCGATTTTCACATCGTGACAATTTTCATCCTTATGCACAGTGACAATTAGAATCTCAAGCTTGGAACCATCAAGCTTAAAGGAAAACACATCCTTGGGCTTGCATTCACATAACAAATATTTAATATTTGTCTCCCTTTCAACCATTGCCTTTTGATTTTTATCATACAACTTCACTGTTTGAATCTCTTTGTTCGCTATCCAGTGGGCTGCATCACGAACCAAGTCATGCATTTTCACTCTGTTTTGATCGGCCTCCAACAACAAACAAGAATCTATGAGTTTATTTTTGGATATAACAACTTGAGTTCGAGCATCTTCATAGCTGACATAACCTTCCCCAAAAATGCCTCCTCCGATGCCAAGTCTGGTTAACCTTTCGGTAGGTATTTTTTCATCTTCTTGAAATACAGAACACAAAAGCAATAGTCTCTTGGCCTTCTCATTCTTCATATTATCATAGCTAACTTGCAAGAGTTTATAAATTTTAACAAGTTCATCATCAACACCGTGCATGGGTTTCTGCAAGGATTTTAAGGCCCCATCCCACTCTTCCGGATGTTGTATGCCCTTTAAACTACTGGCGATAACAGCAATTGCAATTGGTAACCCTTTGCATTCATTTGCAATTTTACAGCCCTTGTCGAGCAAAATTTTAGGTGACATTTCTTTTAGACCAGCATACCTTTGGAACATGGTCCATGCTTCTTCATCAGATAAGACCTTCAGTTGGATTGTCTTATTGCTTCCTAATCTGTTGCAGACAGAGAGATTGCGCGTGGTTACAAGAATTCTACAGTCTTTGTGATTGTCAGGAATCCCTATTTTATCAAAATCGATAACATCCCACACATCATCCAATATCAGAAGAATTTTCTTTTCCTTGGTTTGATCAATCTTACCTTCATTGGTTAATCTACTCCATAGTTTTCTGGGTCGGTCTGATTCACTACAGTCGTCAAATTTCAATCCCAAGGGTCCAGCAATATCATCTTGAATCTTTCTGATATCAGGAGACAATGACACTGTTGTATCGATGACGTAAGTAAATTGTTTGGATTGCTTAAGTTCCTTACCAACTTCTTTGGCCAATGTAGTTTTTCCTGTGCCCCCCATCCCTTGCAACCCGATTATATAATTGTTGTCATCTTTCAGAGCATCTAAAAGCTCTTTGTATTTGAATTCCCTACTTTCAAAAGAAATATAGTGTTTGGATGAATAACGTTCAACATCTGGAAGATGAGCAGGGAGTCCAATTACAAGATCCTTTCTAGTTTCAATTAATTTTTTAATTTTCTCCTTCTTATTTGCCAGATCCTTTCCCCTTCTATATCGCCATATGCAGTCGGGGCAAAATCCAAAAAGACATTTTTGTTTTGCTTTTGTGTCTTCTTGAATTAGCTCATCAGCTTCTTTTTCCCATGAACGAACATTATCTTGAACATTGTCTCCTCTTCTGATTGCCTGATCAACAAGTTCCTTGACAGTTGTCCTATCTCTTTCAAATCCAACTCTTTCTTCTTCAAAATCATTAGCAATGCACGTGAAGCAACATATATAACCTGTCTCTGCGATTGCCCCATTTATCAATTTCTCCACATAAGGTTTCGCCAAATCTGTCAGAAAACTCGCCATCTAAAAAATTTCAATAGATCAAAGTTAGGAGTAATATTCACTACAATTCATGTTCTGCAGATGACAAAAGCTGGAGAGGCAATTACATTTATAGATTCAATCTATGCATTAGCCACCCTTTAAACTGTTAATGTATATGGTATCCTGCAACTAATAAGGTAATCTTTTCAGATAGGATCTCGTAGAGTTGCAACTTACTAAGTAATCCTTTCATATCATTTATTTTCTATCTGACTAAAATTGTAAGGTTCTCTTGACAGTGTTTCATGGTGGATATCAAACTCGATACTTCACAAAACTTTGGAAAAGATTAAATTGAAATTAGAGCACCACATGGAACATGGTTAAATTGACTACTTCTAACATTTTTGAGGATTTTGATTTGGAAAAAGGTTTCAAGTTTAAGCTTTACTTTGACAAGAAAAATTAATATGGCTAGAGCAAAAAAAATCATACAAAAACATAAAACTCAAGTTGATTTATCAACCCTCAATATCCAATTTTCAAACTTTGGTACCATTAAACAATGAACTAAATATCCACTGATTATGATTAAAATAAAACCATATATATGATTGTTATTTACCTTATTGATAACACTTTCAGTGGATAATCAAGTTTCATGAACAATCTTCCTGATCTTTCTCCAGTCTGCAGTAGCTACCATCACAAGAATAAAGAAGTGCTGACTGCATTTCAAGTTCTCATTAGTTTAAAGTAATGTTTATGGTCCAAAAGAAAAAGAACAGACAGTTTTTAATTATTAGTATGCAAATTAAAGTTTCCATTATCGAGAATCTTAATTTACAGCTAATATAAAGTAAAGTTTCCATTATTTATATCATCTTTGTTGATATAAAGCTTCAATAATTGGTCTCACTTTCACATTTGTAATAATCCATTCATTTCCAATTATAAAGAAAACCAGCCAACGGTCATGATTTGGTTTGAAGAACATTGTTACTAAATTGTTGTGGGGCAATAAAATATTTGGTTGGTGGCACATGCCTTTATAGAATTAACAGATTACAAAATGATGTTAATAATTGAAAAATGAAATATTGAGCTTTAATAAAGTAGCTCCTCCAAATAAAGTACTCACCATTTATTACTCCATGTCTAACAAGACTTAAAATCGCTTCAAGCTGATTGGTTTATTTTTTCTTTTCTTTTTAATAAAGTAGCTCATTCAAACAAGTTTTTACTCCTCAGTTGCACATTAACATTAACTTTCATATTTGAGTTTTATACGGTTATTAAATAAATGATTAATCATTTCAAGAAAAATAAATGATTAATAGTGTCGATTTTAATGACAAAATATGTATTATTTATTAAAATACCCTTATTAATTACAGTTAGTGGAATATATATAGATAATTGAAATGCAATAAATAAGGGTATGTTAGTGGAAAAAATATATTTTATTTGTATTATAAAAGGGACGAGAAAAAAATATATGAAAGAAAACATCTTATTAGAAAAAGAATATATGTGCATGTTTTATGGGATGAAATTTGAGTATTTTGTTGTATGAAATATGTGTGGATAAGTTGGTTGCTCATGAAACCCACTACTTTCAAGGTCTTAGGCTTAATTCTCTCCGGTGTTAATTTCAGTAAGCTAGTTTGGCTTGTTAAAAAAAACAGTTTGTTGCACATGATTGTGAAAATTTTGATTGGTTTTGAAGTTCTGTTGTAAATATTTTCTTACAAGCCTGAACATCTCCCATATTTGCTTTGCTATAAAGAGGCTAAGTAAAGAAGAGGGTGAAAGTATGCAGTGTTCTTTAATCCTTATTGCTTTTTGCTGCAACTTTTGAATAGGGATCATGGTGTCATAGCATTGCAGATTTTGATGAATAAGACATGAAAACTGTGACGCTGTCTTAATTTTGCTATCAAGGGAATAACGGCCGCTATTCCAGTTTCGGCTAATGAATGTAGTGCCAGAGCAGTAAAAAAATAATTTTAGGATTTTTAAAAATAATAAAATTTAGGAGTCAATGTGTGCCACTATGCTATTTCGCAAAGGGGATTTTAGGCGTTCTTCAAATTTCCGCAATCTGCTATTGGTAACACTATTTTGGGCTTTCATTTTATGGCTTTTCATATTTTCGCTCTCACGACATTGAACTATCAAAACAAAGAAACACAGAATCAATGAAAAAGAGAAACATTGTGCTTGAGGTGTATCTTTGATGGGTAACAACAGGTTCATCATGTCAGGTATGAAGAAATACAAGCAGATCAGGGAAGCAAAATTACTCTCATGTTATGGAAAAACACATCTTGATCATACTTAATGAATTTTATACAATTTCACATTCAGCTGATCATACTCCATTATTAACAAAGCCAATGAAGTTGGATGTTGAGGTCCCTGAAGCCACAGGGTTTGGAAGGCATATGAGACGAGGCTTCAGTCAACAAAATTTGATATGATTGCAGTAGAACTAATTTTACAGGCATGAGGCTTATAGTCAATTATAAGACAAATGAAATGTAATTGTAATTTATTTACAATTCATTAAAAAATTTAACTTTGAATTAATACTACTAATGTAATCGATCAACTATCATGGCTATTTGAACCTGAAAATTCTTTTGAATTTTTTAATGAATCTTTTGTTAGAAACCTGCAAATTTGAACCGTGGCTGTATCAAAGTAGTTTCCCACCACACATCAAATATCATGAAAAGTCCAGCTAACCTGTAGAGGTTATTATACACTAATACTCCAGAAATATCAAAAGAAGCCGATCAATGCTTAAGATCCTCACTTGTAGAGTCAAAATGTGTTTTGAGTCTAACAATTTTTGCAATTCATCTTGAGAGACATGGAAATCAAGAAACAAAGCGCACTTTTCGACACCATCCAATCAAAACCTTATTAAAGGAAAATTTGTGTACATCTTGTAATAATCAACAAATTTATGCACCTAAGGCTAACGCGTCAAGCATACTGAGTGTCAAGGAACTTCAATAGCTCAGCTAGGCAGTTGTAGGCATAGTCCTTGTATCTGTTAACACAGAAATCAGTCAACAAAGACGCCTAATTGAATTGAAAAATATAAGATTTAAGGTGTTCATGGAACAAACAGTCATGTATATGTAGACGCCAAGAGATTTAATTCCCAGAGTCACCTTTTTTTGTTCCTTAAATGAACAACAAATGCAAATTCTATAACTACCATCTTTCAAGATCTTAACATCAACAATCAGCTATAAATAAAACTTTAGACTCAAAACATATGGAGATTGGAAAGACATATTTCAACTGATTCCACTGTACTACAGCAAGTGTTTGTCTTTGTAGAGATACAATTTGTGGATTTATTCTCGAGATCATCTTCAATAACATGCTTCAACTCTTTGCATTCTTCAATTCTCATATTAAGTAACTGTGGTAGACACCTTATTATAGAAGTGGAGAAAACAATTCTTATTTTTTCACATCGCATGATTTTTAGTCTTGTAAGGTTTTGGAGGGAGAACGAATCTTTGGGACATACAAAAATGTTTGTCATCATAGGCAGAACATCCAAATCAATGTCTTCCAAAGCTAATTTCATTTACTTCATTGAGACAAACAATACTTTCTACTTTGGAGTTATTATTTACCATGAGTCTTTTCAAAGCAAGAAAATGATCCACATTCCCACCTAATTCCTTCTTATTTGTCAGTTCCTTTCCCCTTCTATATCGCCATATGCAATGAGAACAAAACTAAATTATAAGACTATTTGACAATTTTACACTAATTAAACGTAATTAATTTTGTATTGCAAAAAGCAATTATGAGTTATGCTACGAAGTTACCCTTCATTATCGGTATTGGAAAGATAATATAACGAATTTTAAAAAAAAGTAATAAATAACCATATTCTATTGGTTGATTTTGTAAAAAAAAAATTAATGAAATAAAATGGAGTAGAATGAAACCCATTCCATCTAATACCATTCATTTTTTCATTCCCTCAATTTTAGATGTATCCAATGGAATGAAACACACTAGTTTTTGTAATTACTCAATGTGATGTGTTGATGAATAATTTTTTTTGCGGGGGTATTAATGTATTATGATGAGGGCTTTAAGGTATGTTTAGTCCTCGCAATTAGGCGCCATTTAAAAATTCGTCCCTGTAATCGTTAATCCTGGCGATTTACCCTTGCATTGTTTAATCAGTTAAAAATTCGTCCCTTAACCCAGTTAGTGACTGCCACATCATCAAATTAACAAAATGGCATGGGAATGGACAAAAATACCCTCATCATCCTTCTTCTTCCTTTGAACAACGCATACCCAGACCCCAAATTCGTGTAAAATACTCTCTCTTTCTCAATGTTGCCACAGGGAACGTCGTGTGAAGCTTGATTCAATCTGGTTCCAATCTCTTTCTCCTCTTTCATCTTCTTCTTCCATTGAATTCAATTCCAAACTTATTTATTATTCAAAGCGTGAATTGCTATTATGTGTGGTATTGCTGCTGCTGTTTTGAATTGGTGTTCAAATTCATTCCTTGCTACTGCCATGTTCATATTGTTCTTCCAATTCAATTGCGATTGCCGTTTTGTTTTCATCCTGTTGCTGCGTTTTAAAGTTGCGGTTCCATTCGATTCCAATTGCTTGCAACTGCTGATTCCGATTGTCTCCGAATTCACTTGTCCCCACTTTCGTTATTATTCTCGTTGACGGAGGACTCGCCGTCGCCGTTTCTGGTTGATTTTTTCGTTGTATCCGCCGCCGCCGTCGTAGCGGTTTCCGTCTCCGTTTCCAATCTTCACTGTAAAGCTTCTCTAATTTTTCTCTGATTTTTCTTGTTGTTTTTCTTCTTCTGTGTATGTTGAATTGGGAAAAAAATTGTGTATGTATGTTGTTTTTCCTTCTTTCTTTGATTTTTCTGAGTTGAAAGTGAGAAGGTGATGAATAATCATGAGTATATGATGAAGAAGGAAGGAGGTTATGGAGAGGTTGGTGGTGGTGTCGTGATGCAGAGAAGAGAAGAGGAGTGAAGGTTTTGAGAAGATAACATCAGGGGTATTTTTGTCCTTTCCTATACCATTTTGTTAATTTGATGACGTGGCAGTCATTATCTTGGTGAAGGGACGAATTTTTAACTGATTAAACAATGCAATGGTAAATCGCCAAGATTAGCGATTACATGGACGAATTTTTAAATGGGGCCTAATTGCAAGGACTAAACATACCTTAAAGCCTATGATTAGGGATCTTATGATGAGATCTGAGAAATCCACCTCTCATCATTCAAAATATGATGCGTTGCAGAATAATTTTTCCGAAATCGTTCAATAGCACAATTTTATTGGCTAAGGATAAATCTATTTTGTTAATGTGTGAGTGGATTATGAAAGCTGAAATTAGTGGAGGTTGGCTAAGTTTTTTCAATTGTGATTTCTCAATTATGATAGGTTCGATTTTGATTTACTGTAGTGAAAGCTTGGAGTGATCTGAGGTCAGCTCACTTTCTAGACACATATAAACAATAACCCACGATGAGAACAAGAATTTCAATATCTTGTTTGTATCTTGTTCAACACTGTAACTGTAATTTTCTCTCTAACTTCTACCTCTCTTCTAACACCTTTAACAAAAACCCTAAAAAAAAAAAGAACCAACTCTTAAATTCCATCAAAAACCTCAAACGTTAAACAAAAGAAGGGACAATACTCAAGTAGTATAAAGTAAAGTTTCCATTATTGAGAATCTTTACAGCTAGCTTGTCATCCTTGTTGATATAAAGCTTCAATTATTGGTCTCACTTTCACATTTGTAATAATTCCAAGTCTAAAGAAAACCCACCGACGGTCATGATTTAGTTTGAAGAGCCTTTTTACTAAATTGTGGCGGGTCATTAAAATATTTGGTAGCACATTGTTTATCACAAATGATTGGAATAATTGAAAAATGAAATAGTGTTTAGATGTGTTTGCGAGTGAAATTTTAAAGAGTTTTGACAGAAAAGATTTTAGAGGGCAAAATCTATATTTTGATATTATATTTGATATTTAAAAAAAAATATACCGGAAAAATAATTTAAAGAATTTGAAAAAAAAAAGTAATTGATAGTTAAGGGTATCATACGAAAACGAAAATAACATTAATTCATTAATATCCTAAAGTGACTTATAATTTATGACAATATTTTTCTTCTTAAAACGACTTATAATTTTTTTAAAAGCTACCTTCTCCTCCAAACTTGTAAACAATGTCTAATACAATGTTTGTATTGATGGAAAATGGCAGAGTAGAATGGAGTGAGATAAAACCATATTTCATTGTTTGGTTTCGTAAAAAAAAAAAAAGGGAATGTAGTACAATAATGAAACCCGTTCCATCCAATGCCATTTATTTTTTCCATCCCCCAATTTTAGGTGCATCGATCCAATGAAATGAAACACTGGTTTTTGTAGTTACTCAAAATATGATGTGTTGATGAATAATTCTTCTTATAATTTTTTGTGGGGGTGTCATGATGAGGTATCTTATGATGAGAGCTGATAAATCCACCTCTCATTAATTACTCAAAATATGATGTGTTGATGAATAATTTTTATGAATCGTTCAATGTGTAGAACGAATGTCTTATATTAAACACTTATAATAGGATGATACTAATGTCTAAAAATCACGACTGATGGTAACTCAGCCTAAATGACTGAAGATTGCAAAAAATAGATTCAGTGGGTAATAACAACTCATGGTGTGATAGAACATCTTATGATAAAACCAGAAAAGCATAATTTATGTTGCAACATGAGGATGAGATAATAGAAACTCTTAATGAGATTCTATATTCTATCTAAATGGAGTGAAGTACAAAGAAACATGATTAATCTTGATAACTCACCTATACGATTGTGCAACCCAGGCTGATTCCTATGAGATTTTGAGTTAGAATACCAAGAGCATTCGTCAAACTGGGATAAATGTGTTGGGCCTTAAACATACGAGATTTTAGATTACACCTTAGTAAAAAGTTGTGTGCGGATTCCATGTTTGTGATTGAGTTCAATGCTACGAGTATGAGAGAAACTCTTTTTAATCGAAATTTTTCTCGTTTTGCAAAGATTTAAGTTGTTGACGACACCTTTATTTATTAGTAACCATATGAAAAGGTTTTAACATTTATACCTTTAATGTATTTAAACCTTAAACCAAATTAATAATTTACCGATTTCACTTTCTTGTATATATGTGGCGGGTCAGTAAACTCACTATATAGATGGTCAGATGTAATAATTTCAAGAGCACACATGCCATGAACTCTACGGTTCCATGGAGAATAACTAGTGAATAGAGATCATGATCATGTTCATATAGTTAAGCCTCTGTGTGAACAAGAAGTATAGAATTGCATAGGTGAACCTCTAAATAAAACCTCTTCAACGTCCAAATAAAGGTCAACTTCAGTTCTCATTTGAACATTGAGACATCAAGCATAACCCATTGGATCCACTCCAGTAGAAAAAGCACGCAGTTATACACATTAATTGATCTTGCCTATCCATTTGCGATTATCCGACTCATATTACACCTTCAATTAACCATCGATTATTTAATAATCTTTACAATTGTTTTGCAATCAGAAGGTCAAAATCAATAATTACGTCTTGCAGTTATTGCATAGAATCCAAATTCAACCCCAAATTAAGCAAACAATACATAAAGCATATAAAAGACAACATGTCTAAATCACTTTACATTATGTTACAACTATAATATTTGAGCAGCACTTATTCTTCCAACTATCTCGATTACCATATATCTTGATACTCAGAATCACATAGCTCGTCCTCCTCACAAGCTATGTAATAAATAACCAACGTTATAACAACACTAAAATTTACAAAATATACTCAACGTGATTTAATTTCTTATTTGAAATAAGGAAAAAAATTAATACTTCCATGACCAACATAACATACAACAATCAATAGTAATTTCCAAATAACCTATCAGTTAGATGCTTTAATTCATTTAAGATGAGAAAAGGAGAAACTATCCAAGCAATAAATAACACTCAAGGATAAAAGCTCCAACAATAATTCAGCAGCCAACAAATACAATAAAATATGAACACTTAAAGCAGCGCATGTTTCTAAAATTTATGCCTCTAGTTGAATGATACTCTCTGAAACAGCTTTAAAAGAAGCCGATCAATGCTTAAGATCCTCACCTATAGAGTCAAAATGTGTTTTGAGTCTAACAATTTTCGCAATTCATCTTGAGAGAGACTTGGAAATCAAGAAACAAAGCGCACTTTTTGACACCATCCAATCAAAACCTTATTAAAAGAAAATTTGCGTACATCTTATAATAATCAACAAATTTATGCACCTAAGTCTAACTCGTCAAGCATACTGAGTGTGAAGGAATTTCAATAGCTAAGCTAGGCAGTTGTAGCTATAGTCCTTGTATCTATTACTCAGTAAAGTTTCTTTTAACACAGAAATCAGTCAACAAGGACGCCTAATTGAATTGAAAAATATAAGATTTAAGGTGTTCATGGAACAAACAGTCATGTATATGTAGACGCCATGAGATTTAATTCCTAGGGTTACCTTATTTGTTCCTTATTAAATGAACAACAAATCCGAATTCTATAATTACCAAGTTTTCAAGGTCTTAACATCAACAATCAGATATAAATAAAAACATGGACTAAATCAGTGACTACATATATATGATTGTTCTTCTTTATATAGAGTATCAACTTCATTCTGAAATGGTTTTCATATCATTCACATTTCCAAAGTAGTTAAAGCAAATATAGATTCCTAGAGGCTCTGTTCATCCATCATATGTAACCAGCATATCTCATATCTTAATCTATTGAATGTTGAAGATCCTGCAAACTAAACATCTTCTGGTAGTGCGATACCTTGCAAAATATTTTGAATGTGCAAATTCATCTAAAACATGAGCAGTCACATATGTACGATGTGGTGTTTGGGTGCTTGATTTATCGCAGAATACCACATAATACAATTTCCCAATCATATTGCATGGAGAAAACAGTAAAATAACATCATTAATGTAACATACATACATCAATCAATAATAGTTTTCAATACACAAACATAATAAGACGTTTTAGTTCTTTTCGGATGAGAAATGACGAAACTTGACACCCAAGGGATAAAAAATATTGAAGGACAAAGGTTCCCACAATGAAAAGCATAACAAAGCAGAAATGATGGAATATAATTACTAGAAAATATAGTCTAATAGCCAATAGGGGCAATTAAAACCGCCTCTTGTTGAATTATATTCTTCAAAACAGCTTTAGAGGATGTCAATTGATGCTTAAGATCCTCCACATGTTGACTTAAAATCTCTATCTTCAAATGCAACACTTCAACTTCCTTGGTAACTTGTTGCTTGGAATCCAATAATTTTTGCAAGGCATCTTGGGACACTTGTATTTCAGGAAACAAAGCACGCCTCTCCACATCATCCAACCAATCCTTATCAAAACCAAAGTTGCGCGCATCTAGTAGTAGCTCCACAAATTCAGAGTGGCATGAGCCTAATACATCCAAGACACTATGAGTTTCAAGGTATTTCAATAGATCAGCCAGTAAGTTGTAGGCACAACCCTTGAATCTATTACGCAGTGAATTGTCTTTTAAATGAACAGAAGGATTTTTAACAAGGAAACCAGTCAGGATAGATAAGTTCTCATAATCCAAATGATTCTTGGAGACTAGTTGCTCAAGCTCACTCTTGACAAACAAAGAAGAACTTAAATCTTCTACATTCTGAGAAGTGTCCCCTGAAACTAAAGGAAAGAATAATTTAATCCTTTTGAGCACAAAATAAAGTTTTTAAGATAAAATGAAGGGAAAAAATATATACCTTTGGATCGCATTGAAGGAGTTTGAAATTCTTCAGGCGAAGGAATGACAAGAGAGGGCTTAGATTTTGGAACTTTAAATTCAACATCCTTAGATAATTGTTCCTCAACAATTGAGGTTACTTTTATGACAGAATCATCATTTACAGAAACTGAACAAAAGGCGTGAAAGAAGAGATTTAAACTTCAAAATGAAAAGGGTGAGTGATGAGGTAACTTAAGAAAATAAAATTGATCCAAAGAGTCTTCACCTTGATCATTATTAGTGTTAATATCAACATCTTGAGTGGTAAGAGGATTTGTTATGGCAATAGGAGGAGAAGGTATGGCTATTTGGCCGTCACCACATTCCTACACAAATTCAAATAAACAAATGATATCATCATGAAGTCTTGATAAAATTTTTTTGGATTAATCTAAACACATATTTTTAATGATGTTTGGTTCTTTTAGCTTTTTATTTTTTGTCTCAAAACTTTGGTTCTTCTAGGAAACCAAGATATAATAAATGATGTTATTTCTTTTGTACGCTTACAAAAACCAAAAGCATGCATTGAAAGAATTTAATTTTTGGTAAATGAATTAAGGATAAAATGGTCTAAACATGTCTAACACTATACTTTCTTAAATCCAAATTTTCCAAAATTCAAAAGCTGTAGATTCCAATTTTTTTCTTCTCGATATATCGAAATTAATTCAAAGCTTGATTCTTACAAATCCAATTCCATATTTTCATGGCCATTGAATCATAATAAAAAGACCAAGTTAATATCAAGGCTTTGTTAAATAAAATAAACTCACTGGTGATGATGCTGTTGTTCTCTTGGCATTAGCTGATGTAGTAGTTCCTTCTTCAACACTTATTTCGCTAACCTGCTTAAAATTAAAAAGATGTTTAAGATTGTAGTATTTCAATTCCTGCATTGACAAAGTGTCAAAAAGAATACTAGCAAGGAGTAACTACTTGTATAAGTGGCTCATTCTTTGTAACTACTTGTATAGGAAGGAGTACATTTTTTTTCTTTGTATAGGTGCTACATTCTTTGTTACCCATGGGCTCCAGCTAATTGTGTATCATGAAAATTTAAATTAGTTGGTTACATACAGCATATTTGTAAGAAGAACTTGAAATAAAATAAATTTCTTTCAGTATTTCCATTTTTAGCTTTATATGCACAATGCAGCGGTACGATATTACATGATTTACCTGAGAAGGTTTGACAACAGTATCACCTTCTCCAAGTAGACATTGTTTCTGCATCGATTGTTCATTCATCAACTCCTGTAACATGAACAGAAGCAATAATCATCTTCTGCTATTAATTACATCCATTAAAATTCTAAAGCAATTCGACATGGCTTGGAAATCACTTTTGAATTTGTTGGTATTTCTAAATCAGGAACATTTTCCACAAGTTCATGCTCTGTCTTTGGTGTTTGTTTTGTTTTCTTTGGAGAAGTCAACTCGTGTTCTGATGATGCATTAACTTCAACCCCAGCGGCAAAATCTTTCGAGGTTTCTGGATTTTCATTACCACTATCCTGGCCTTTGGTCTCTTTTTGTAATTGACGAAACAGAGCCCTCAAATAGTCTTTCAATTCCCAATCTACAGCAAAATATTATAAAGATTAACATCATTATATAGTAACTCAAGCATAATAAAATAAAAACCTCCACTTTCAATTGTATATCATCATTTTCAAGTATAAAGATGAACAAAATTTGTTTATCTATCTACCTAATAATTATACTTTACATAAAATTAAAGCTTCTATTAGATAGGTCACTACATGAGCCCTTACATTTTAGAAATACATATGCATGCATACCTGATATCGCTACTTTAGAAGATTCAATTGTTTATATCCTTTAACAATATTAATGCATGGTATATAATAATTTACAGTCAACATGTAATAGTTTTTAAAAATATTGGATAGAATACCATAGAGATTAATATCTAAACCATAAAGATCACTTTCAAGGAGTGCGGTTATTGCTGAAGCCAGAGAGAGTTTTTGACAATTCTGTATGAAACGATATTTTACAGCTTCAAATTGAATTCCTTGGGCATGACTGAGGCTTGGTAGATTTTCAAATACTACAAATCTTAGCTTTGGAATCTCCACTTTGTGATCATCACCTTCACTTACAAATATTTCCTCTAGCTCATCTGCTTCTCTTATCATCAGATAATTTAGCTCAGGAAGCTCTTTATATACGGAGATTGGAAAGACATATTTCAACTTGTTACACTTTGCTACAACAAGTGTTTTCAGATTTTGAAAGCATGTCTTTGTAGACATAAAATTTGAGGATTTTTTATTCTCCAAATCATCTTCAATAATATGCTTTAACTCTTTGCATTCTTCAACTCTTATATAAAGCAACTGTGGCAGACACCTTATTATAGAAGTGGAGAAAACAATTTCCAACTTTTCACATCCCATGATTTTTAATTGTGTAAGATTTTGGAGGGAAATTGAATTTTTGGGACCCACAAAAAGGCATGTCATCATAGGCAGCTCATCCAAATCAATGTCTTTCAAAGCTAAGTTCATTTTCTGTTCATTTATTTCATTGAGACAAACGATACTTTCTACGTTGGAGTTATTATATACCACAAGTTTCTTTAAAGCGAGAAAATGATCCACATTCCCACTCAATTCCTGCAATAAATGAATGGGAAATAAACACATATGCACAAAATAAGAATATCAAAGATATATAGAATCATGGATGAATACCTCGATGATTCTACCATCCACAGATCTAATTACTGAATGATGAGTTATGAAATCACCTATAGATTTTATATTAGCAAACTGCGAGCATTCTATGAGTTCAAGTTCTTCAAAAGGTGGAAATGTTGTCTGATATTGTTTGCGAGACATTCCAACTAAACTTGGCAGATTCCAAAGAGAGAGACACTTCAATGCTGGAAGACGAAGATGAATCTCAGTGTGGTTTTGATGATCATCAGTGTATTGTCCAATTATGTATTCCAGTTGCTCACAATCTCCAACTTCGACACTTCTTAAATTAGGGAAGACAGTGCCCCAGTTATTGCCACCAGTGTTGTCATGATCACCTGTGTCTATTATAATGTGTTTCAATTCATCACACTTACTAATTGTCAAAGTCTCCAACAACATTCTTGGAGCAATGGATAGGATGAATACTGATTTCATCTTCGAAATATTCTTCAGTGTAATCTCTTTAATATGGCACAAGATATATGATGGTATTGAAAGACATTGAGCACGTTCCCATATGTTAAGGCAGTATGAATTTGATTTCTGCAATCATGTCATCCAAATAAAAATAGAAGTTAAGTAATCTCTTATTTTCTTCCCAAATAAAAAATGTACATTAATAGTAATCTTCAAGCATAGGATGTCTAATAAAATGAATTTCAAAATAGTTTTTTTTTTTCAAAATAATAAATTGTATCAATAGCTATGTTGCATAGGTACGGTACGGTACCCGGTACGATACCCGGTACGATACATGTATTAGTATGAGAATACGTCTATTTTTTTAAAAGATGGGTACGTCAATGAAATCATGAGTTTTGTTATATAATATAAAATGAGAGGGCTAAATTATTCAATTTATTATAAAAACATCACAATAAACGTTTAAATAGTAAAAAATTTAGTTGTTTACAACCACAAAAAACTCCTATGCACATATAAAACTATATTATTATATTAATATATAAGAGAAAGTCACAATTTTAACTCACAATAGAATAACGAACAAAAATGAAGTACCAAAAGTACCGCACGCATACCCGATACGGGTAAATACCCGGTACGGGTACTTTAACTTTTTAGAAGTACCCATGCTTCAGAGATCAATAGTACCATATTAAAAAAGTACAAAAAATAACATCACAGAAGAAATAGAAGGTAAGAGGGTTACCATTCTGTTGTCCTGCGGTTGATCCTCAGAAACCAATGGGATTTTAGTATTTGTGGTACTCCTCAATTTGTTGTGCCCATAATTTTTACCACAAAAATATATATCAGTCCATGAAAACATATTGCATTTGATTGGGTCTGATTGTTCTTGTGGTTCGGAAATGGAAGATGGCTTCTTGACGGACGAAGACATTGTACGATTACATTCTGGGAAAATGTTGATGAAATTCGGTATGCCACCAAGCTCCATTTTTTTGATGGAACCAAGCAGGACATCTTGGCCAAATATGTATTTCAGCTTATCACAACTTTCAATTGTGATGGATTCTAGTGCTGGAAGATCATGTGTAGAGAGAAACGGAAGTACAAATTCAAGTTCTGGACACTCCTTAATGCTAAGAACTTCCAGTTTCTGAAATATTGAGCCTTGACCTGTGCTGTTATTATCATCAACTATTTCACCTCTCGATTCCTGTCCTTTTCTTTCATCTATTATGTATTCAAGACATCCACAGTCATTTATTTCCAATCTCTCCAACGACAGTAGGCTAACAGCAGCAGTTGACTGTTGAAACAGGTAGGTCAACATCGGGCATCCTTCCAACGACACACTCTTTAGATTGAAAAGATTTATGTTGCACTTAAATAAGCTTTTCAAATGTTTACAATCACTGATGGACAACTTCTCTAAACTGTTCAGAGAGTCAAAGGAAAGAGGACCATTGCACAATTCTTCCAAATTTTCTAATTTATATAGATGTAGTACAACCAACTTGGAGAAGACTTTTGATGCTTGAGATTCAGTGTGCTTAGTGTCGATGAGGCACTGTAATTGTGAAATGGATTCCAAATTAAGCTCAACTAGATCATTCATACCATGATCCATAGGAACAATCTCAGGTATGATATTTCTCCATCCCCCCTCGATTCTTCTTAGTCTAAGAACCTCTGCTTCTTGCATACAGTACTTGAGTGTTGTTTCAGATAGGTAAACGTCATCTTTGCGTACAAAAGACACACACTTTGATACTGATATATCCTCCGAGCTGCAATCATTAATATTAAACCTTTGAAACTTAGGGAAAGATATTTCTCTGCAAAAATCATTAAAACTACTGGTGAAATACAACTCTTCAAGTGATGAGCATCCTTCAATCACTTCAAAAGGATTATTCCTTAAAATTATACAACATTTCAAGTTCAATAATCTAAATTTCTCTAGGTTTGTGATTCCATGAGGCAATTCATCAATTTGACAAAGATATAAATCAAGAGTCTCAAGGCTTTGCAGGTTTCCCAAAATAGAGATGTCACCCAAAACAACATACGTAAAGAGAAGAGATCGGATATTCTTCAACAACTGAATTGAATGAGGTAATGATAGAGCTGGATAAAAATAATGATCCTTGATTAAATGAAAAACTCGAAGGCCCGTAGTATTTTCAAAAAATGAGTTCGAGACTTCGGTTTTCACATCGTGACAATCTTCATCCTTATGCACAATGACAATTAGAATCTCAAGCTTGGAACCATCAAGCTTAGAGGAAAACACATCCTTAAGCTTGCCTTGACATAACAAATATTTAATATTTGTCTCCTTTTCAACCATTGCCTTTTGATTATTATCATACAACTTCACTGTTTGAATCTCTTTGTTCGCTATCCACTGGGCTGCATCACGAACCAAGTCATGCATTTTCACTCCGCTTCGATCGGCCTTCAACAACAAACAAGAATCTAGGAGTTTATTTTTGGATATAACAACTTGAGTTCGAGCATCTTCGTAGCTGACATCATCTTCCCCAAAAAGGCCTCCTCCGATGCCAAGTCTTGTTAACCTTTCGGTAGGAATTTTTTCATCTTCTTGAAATACAGAACACAAGAGGAATAGTTTCTTTGCCTTCTCATTCTTCATATTATCATAGCTAAACTTCAAGCATTTATAAATTTTAACTAGATCATCATCAACATCAGGCATTGGCATATGTTTCTTCAAGGATTTTAAGGCCCATTCCCACTCTTCCGGACGTTGTATGCCCTTCAAACTACTTGCGATAGCAGCAATTGCAATTGGCAACCTTTTGCATTCATTTGCAATTTTTCGGCCCTTGTCAATCAAATTTTTGGTTGAAATTTCGCGTAGACCGGCATGGCTTTCGAACATGATCCATGCGTCTTCTTCAGATAAGAGATCCAGTTGAATTGTCTTACTGCATCCTAATCTGTTGCACACCAAGAGATTGCGAGTGGTTACAAGAATTCTACAGCCTTTGTGATAACCACTATCTGGAATCCCTATTTCATCAAAATTGATATCTCCCCACACATCATCTAATATTAGAAGAATCTTCTCACCATTGGTTAATCTGCTCCATAATTTTTTGGGTCTGTCTGATTCATTACAGTCATCAAATTTCAATCCCAAGGGTCCAGCAATATCATCCTGAATCGTTTTGATATCAGGAGAAAAAGACACTGTCGTGTCGATGATATGAGTAAATTGTTTGGACTGCTTAAGTTCCTTACCAACTTCTTTGGCCAATGTAGTTTTTCCTGTGCCCCCCATCCCTTTCAACCCAATTACATAATTGTTGTCATCTTTCAATGCATCCAAAAGCTCTTTGTAGTTGGATTCCCTACTTTTAAATGGAATATAGTGTTGGGATGAATAGCGTTCAACACCTGGAAGACGAGCAGGGAGTCCAATTGAAAGTTCCTTTCCAGTTTCAATTAATCTTTTAATTTGCTCCTTCTTATTTGTCAGTTCCTTTCCCCTTCTATATCGCCATACGCAATGAGAACAAAATCCAAAAAAACATTTTTGTTTTGTTCTTGTGTCTTCTTGAATGAGCTTATGAGCTTCTTCTTCCCAAGAAAGAGCATTAGCTTGAACATCTTCTCCTCTATTGGTTGCCAAATCAACACGTTGCTTGACAGTCGACCTTTCTTTTTCCAACCTAGCCTTTTCTTCTTCAAAATCCTTAACAATGCACGTGAAGCAACATATATAACTTGATTCTGCTATCGCCCCATTTATTAATTTCTCCACATATGGCTTCGCCAAATCAGTCAGAAAACTCGCCATCTAAATAAATTTGAATAGATCAAAGTTAGGCATATGTGTGTGTGTGTTGTATTGTGTATTAAAAAATAAAATGGTTCATATAAACAGGGAGTCCATTCAGTATGAAAGCTGTGTAGGAAGATTTTGTTCATTCAGAGTCTGTTTATTTGAACAATGATATTTGATGACACACTTTTCATCAGATTTTTTAGCATATTCAAACAAATATGTGAGAAAGTTCAAACAGGAAGTCCATTCAGTATGAAAGTTTAAGATCCTTCAAGCCGATATCTAAATGCCCAATTTATCTTTGAAAATGATAAACAAGTTATGAAAAAAATGATCATGTAGAAAAGTGGAATGAAGAACGAAAATGGAAATCATATACCAATAGAAAATCTAAGAAATTGTAACAAAAAAACAAAACTATGAGATTGTTCTCTACCTCAATATTTTTATTGTTGTCAGCACATGGTTTTGAACAATCTTTACCTTTCTCAGCAGCAGGGAGCAGCTAGAATCTAGAAAATTGTTGGAGTTTTGCCTTATTTTATGATCATATACAAAATGGTAAGGCTCTCCTGTTAATGTTTCATTGTAGCTTTCTAAAATATTTTTGTATCATAAGTCAGGTATCAATCCATTGTTATTTCCCCTTTTTGAAGTAACTTGAGCAATTCTATATTTGAAGTAACTACTAAAAACATTAAAGAGAATAAAAAAAGCTACATAGTGTTATGATTACATGGATCATAAAAAAAGGCAAGTACTAAATATAATTTACGTGATCAAACAAACTGTATATGAATGAATGATGAAGCAAAATGATATTGTTATTTACCTGATCTTTCCAACACAATTTTCACCACATTCAGTGCATACCTAAGTCTCATGAACAATCTTCCTCATCTTTCTCCGATCTGCAGTACCTAGAATCACAAAAATCTTTAAAGATAGAGCAAACAATAAAGATAGGAACAGTGTTTTTGGATAATAAGAAATTTGAAACAGGGAGTCCATTCAATATTACAGCTAGAATCTAGAGAATTAGGAGTAATAGTTACTGCGATTCATGTTCTGCGCAAACAAAAGCTGCAGAGTCAATAACATTTACAAATTTGTTAAAGTATGATTACCTTATTTCCAGCAGTTTCAGCAAATGTTCAAGATCATTCTCCAATATGCAGTAGCTAGCATCATCAAGATCATAATAAGGTAGTGTTTACTGCAACAACTCTTCTGTAGAAATATAATTTTGGTTCAACAACTAGACAGTCTTTCCAACAATTTTAGAAAACATACTGAGATTGTTATTTAAATATGCAATAAAAAAGTGGTAGTTATTATGTTTGCATGTAAGAAGGAGAAGATAAAAGAGCATGATATCTAGATTAGATTACCATAGGCGGAAGTCGGGCTGCAATTGTATCAATTCTGTGTAACTCATTCTCCATTTCTAGTTAATAATTCTCAAAAACATCATAATAAATGGTTCTCAACAACTAGACTGTATATGAATGAATGATCAAGCAAAATGATATTGTTGTTTTCCAATTCAAGTTCTGCAGCAGACACTATAACACCTGTTTCTGCAATATGCAGTAGCCATCATTTAAGTGAAATAAGGCAATGGTCCTTGATATTCAAGTTCTGCACACAAAATTGTTAAGAAAATATTTGGATGGTGGCTTTATACAATTAACAAATTACAAAATGATGGAATAATTAAAAAATGAAATATTGAGCTATACGGTGTAATTTGCAAGTTGAATTTCAGAGGGTTTTAAAGGGAAGAGTTTGAAAAGCTAAGGCTATATTTTGATATATATATTTGATATTTGAAAAAAAAAAGTTTAGTTAATCTGTAGATCCTTAAATTATTTGAACTTTTTTAAACAAATCTCTAAGCAAAAAAGAAGTTATAGTCAGATTCTTAAAAAAAAAAAAAAATCGTAATAATTTTAAT
>Ga0209282_1000177_pt1 | contig 35170 bp, 33 predicted proteins | sample Mtrugardesep15_FD_187529 | JGI IMG/M metagenome (GOLD analysis project Ga0209282, IMG submission 187529) | Root nodule microbial communities of legume samples collected from California, USA - M. trunc garden sep15 (SPAdes) (version 2) | ecosystem: Host-associated > Plants > Roots > Nodule...
GTCGCTTGCCCATATCGCGCCCGGCGATTGCGATCGAGCGCTTGTAACCACAGGCAGGGCAGACTCTTCCGGCCGGCCACACCATGCTTTCCAGCAATCTCCGACACTGCTCCTCATCGCGAAAGGCCACGATCATATCTTCCGCGGTCCGAATGTTGGTAAGCGCTGCAAGCATCGTTTCCGACATTCTCATCTCCTTCGGTCACGTCCGAAGAATCGCATGGCAACCCTTGGTTAGCAAGTATATTGCTGTCTTTCGTTGATAAAGGCCTGATACATTATGCGACTTTCGCAGCACAGAACGAGAACATTTCACGAGATGCCGACCCGGTTTTTGCCTTTAATCGCAATGGCGCCGACCGCTATCACCGCCCCGGTGTGAGATATTGGACGCTTTTCAGACCATTTCCAGCCAGCCCGTTTTCCAAACTCCGGCAGCGTAGGAATATTAATGAGCGGTTGCGCTCTTTACACTTTGCACGCGTTGTTTTAGTATACTCCAAGTTAAGTATTTTACCGGGAACAACCCGCCTTATGGGCGGTGGTGAAAGTTGCTGCCATCCAATTGGGGGGATCGCGATGCAGCTGTCTCGCAGACAACTTTTGGCAAGTGGGGTGGGCGTCGTCGCTGCGATGTCGCTGGCACCTGTTCCTGCACGAACAGCGGGGCAGCGGGTCCGTTTTGGCGCGACCACTCCCGATGGCAAGCGAATGCTCGAAGCCTACGCAAAGGGCGTCGCAGGTATGAAAGCCCTCTCTGGGGCCGATCCAAAATCCTGGACGTTTCAGTGGTACACGCACTGGGTACGCGGCGACAGCGACAAACTGATCGAGCTAGCGAACTTCTTCGGCGACACGAACAATCCCGCGAAAGACCTAGCCAACCTGATGTGGAGTTCGTGTCAACCTCACGGCTCAGGCATGAACCCGTACAACTTCCTCCCGTGGCATCGTGCATGCCTCCTCTATTTCGAAGAAATTGTTCGCCGCGTGAGTGGAGTGGACGAATTCACTCTGCCCTATTGGGACTACACGGTTGATGGCGTTCTTCCGGAAGAGTTCCGCAAACCCGGGGATCCCGTTTGGGGTGTTCTCTACGTCGACGAGCGGCGAGGATCCGTCAACAGTGGAGCGTCCATCACAACCGCTGCCGTAAATCTAAATGCGTTGCGCAACCCCAGCTACTACGACAGTGCGATACGGCAAGGGTTCAACAATCAGGTTGATGGCGGCGTTCACGGCGCAGTTCACGTCAATGTCGGCACTACGCAAAACATGGGATCTGTCGACTTTGCTGGGCGCGACCCCATTTTCTGGCTCCACCACTGCAATATTGATCGGATCTGGGCTGCGTGGAACAAAGCAGGGCGAGCAAACCCTACAGATTCGGGTTGGACGGACATCAAGCATGTCTTTGCTGATAAGGATGGAAACCGTATAGAGACGACGAACGGCGATGTGAGCAGTTTGTCCAACGTCGGCTATTCCTACGACACGTTGCCTCCTGCGCCGTCCGCCCAAGCGGCCGAATTGATTGTTCTGGCTCAGGCCGTTGAGCCACTTGCCCGAAACGCCGAGACGGTCAGTCTCGCACAGGACGTCGCCACGGCATCCCTGGCGCCGTTATCGCCGGCATCGACTGCTATGTTGGGAGCCTTGGGAAACGCACGCCTGTTGTTGGTTATCGATGGGATCACCGCCTCCGCACAACCAGGGACCGTGTTTGACGTCTATGGGAAGGTCGGCAACAACGCGCCCGATAAAGGCGTTTACCTAGGGTCCGTCAACTTCTTCGACGCTGTGCCATTGGGCCAGCAGGGCGCGAGACCGAAGCGGCTGGTATTCGATGTTACAGACGCCTTGCGTCAGGCGAATGTCGCGCTGACTCAGATCGACGTATTTACCTACTACTTCGTCCCGGTCGATCCGGTTGCCGCGGGTTCAGACCCTGTGATCCAAAGGGTTGAGCTTGTGCGCGAGACTGCACCATCCGGTGGATGACTACATTCCGCAGCATTGGGAAGAATTTTACTCCTGAGGTCCGGAGGGCATCATGCACACCTCGACGTCTTTAGGTATTTCCGCAATTGCAATGGCCGCCGGATTAACGGGGGCCTCGCTTGCCGCCGATCTTGTCGAACCTGGCGGAACGGCGGCGGCAACACATCAGGCGAATTTTGCCAAGGATGAATTTGGTTGGCAACTCTTCTTCTACGTCAGCCAGCAGGCGCGTGCGGACAAGGCCGGAGTGCCGGACGACAGCAAAACGAGCTTTGCACAGTATGACCCCGACAAACCGGTAGTCTGGGAAACATGGGCCTTGGCGACTGGCGGTGAACTTGTTCTCGCCGGTGTCGGAAACGCAAGCGAAGTCTTCAAGTCGCCGGCAACAAAGCCGGTCGCCTGGGAGGAATTGGTGCGTCCGGAGCAGCAGAAGGTTTTGGCGCCGTCGCTGAAGAGTTCGCCGCTGATCACGCTGCAACCGGGCGCGCTGCGCAACTTGGCCGCCGGGACGCTGCAGGCGGAACTCACTCCTCATCCCGGCATTGCCGGCATGGATGAAACGCGGATGAACCGGGTAACTTATGACACTATTCGCGACAAAGGCCTGTACAGCCTTGAAGGGCTCGATCGCGCATATACCGCTGCTGACGCCACGAATGACCCGATGATTGTAGACTTCGAGCAGGCGGCCAAGGAAGTTAAAGCCCGTTGGGTGAGAATTGACCAGCCAAACGAATGCAATCCGGATGGCGCGGACCTTGACGCTGCCAAACAGCGATATCACTGGCGGACCCTGACCAGCACTGACGCCGCAGGGCAACCTGAGGTGCAAACTTGGGGTCTGGTGTCGCTGCACATTATTACCAAGGACTTGCCGAACTGGTTCTGGGTCGATTTCGGACATGTTGACTGCGTCGATGTTCCCCCGGGGTTCGGCGAGCCCGTTGAACCCTCGGATACGACCACGCGTGGGCCGAAAGCCACTTCGGGGGAGAACGGTGTCAGAAACGAAACCCGCGGCACCAAGTGGGAAAACTATGTCATGCACGGCACACAGGTCGCTTTTACCGATGCGATCGGAAGGGACACCATCCTATCCAATCCCGTCATAGAACAACCCAACCAAAACTCGTCATGCATCACTTGTCACGCTCGGGCGGCCATCGCGCCGCAAGCAAGTAATCTACAACCTGGGCCCTCAGTCCCTTCATTTGTCGGCAAGAATGGTTCGATAAGCCCCGGGGTCGACTTCGCCGACGTCGGCATTCCTGAGCCGGTTTTTAAAGCAGGCGACCAGCGCTATCGTCAAATCGACTTCCTCTGGTCGATCCCGTTCCGGGCCTACAGCGAAACCGGAAACTGAGGATACGTCCATGGCAATCTCAAAACATCTATCAGTGCGTTCCCTCTTCGCATGTTTCGCCTCGCTCTGCGCTGTCGGCATAGTGACGCCCAGTGCAGCCCGGGATCTCAAGGAGCAGGTCCTCAAGAACGCAGAGACTCTTCGTACGAAACTTCCTGGTTTGACAATACAGCTGGACAACGTGACAGGCTTGCCAAACAGCGTGCAAGGATTGTCGCCGAAGGATCCTTCGGACCAACCAACCGCCGTCCCGCCGGGATCGTTGTCCCAATCTGCGCTCGATGCGATGAGGGACAACGCACGACGAGCTGTTGTCGATTTCTTCGACTCGACGGGAATGGGCAGCCAGTTGTTTCCAACCGCGATCACTGGAGAGCAGTTCGTTGTTGAAGGTGTCGCGCCGGATCCCGACTTCCCGGCTAGCTCGGTTGTCGACGTCCAACAGGCGGTCGAAGGCATTCCGGTTTTCGGAGCGAAGAGCAGAGTTTTGGTGACGCCGACAGCAGAAGTGACATCTATCACAGGCAACTTCGCCAGCATCACTCCGCCCGCCCAGATGCAGCCGCGCATATCGCGCGAAGTGGCCGTGACAACGGCCGAGGCGGAACGCAAACGCATCCTCGCCTCCGCCGCGGAAGAGCTCAAATCGCAGTTGGCAGCCGAAGAAGGAGAAGCACCCCCGGTCAAGGCCGATCTCGCGATCTTCGACCCGGCGGTCCTGCATCTCTCGCAAGGAGAGGCGAAGCTCACGTGGAAGGTCGACATCGGCAGCTTTTCGTTTTTCGTCGATGCGGCCACCTCGGAGATAGTCTACTTTTTCCGAGACCATAGGTCCGCTCTTAGGAGGCAGGTATTCGACCTTGGTGAGGGAAAAGTCTTCCCCGGTTCCCTGAGTTACGACGAGGTCACCAACCAGCAAGGTGCCCCGGCACCGGACGCCGAGGCGCAGGCGGCATACGCAAATTCCGAGATCGTTTATCGATATCTGGAGTCGGAATTTGGCCGCCTCAGTTTCGATGCTCTCGGCGGCCCCCTTGTTTCGCACGTTCGTTATGGAGGATTTGCGAACGCGCAGTGGTGTACACGACCCGGAAGCACGTGCCCTGCTCCCAATGTGATGGTCTACGGCACCGGCTATACACGCTCGCTTGACATTGCCGCTCATGAGGTCATGCATGGCGTAATTGCCTCTGAAGCTGACCTTATCTACGTGAACGAGTCCGGTGCTCTCAATGAGTCCTTTGCTGACTTTTTCGGAACTCTCGCTTCGAGGTCCGGTGGTGACGACGACTGGTTGATAGGCGAAGATCTGCCGGGTCACTCAGCTTCGAACCCGGTCCGTAGTTTGGAGCAGCCAACCATCGGGGGCTTTCTCAAGTCTGCGAGTTTTTCGCTCGCTAACAAGGGCCAGCCAGACCACTACAGCAATCGAGTCACGACCTTTGACCGCATCTGCAGTAGCACGACGGATTTCTTCAACGGTTGCGTCCATATCAATAGTGGCATTGTCAATCGAGCTCTCTTTCTCGCCTCAGAGGGCGGCAACCAGTCGGGCGTCGCTGTGGCGGGCGTCGGAACTGGCAAGGTCGGCCGCATCGTTTATCGGGCTCTCACGACTAAGCTCATCCCAACCTCGACCTTCTTAGATGCCGCAAAAGCGAGTTACGATGCGTGCAGCGAACTTGTCTTCGCGCAGGTTGTAACGGTTCCCGACTGCGAGCAAGTCAGATTGGCTTTTGCTGCTGTGGGCCTCCTCACGGCCGAAGAGGTCGCCGCGGTGACGCAGGCAGCACCCGCGTCGTTGGGGACTCTCCAATTCACGGCTGAACAATCAACGACGGGCGGCATTGTGTACGGCGGCCGCTGCAGGGGGTGTCATGGAGCCACATTGTTGGGCGGCCTTGGCCCGCCACTCACTGGCCCCTTGTTCCGAAACAAGTGGTACGATGGTTCGGTTGGTGCCCTCTACGATTTTGTCAAAACACGGATGCCGAAGGTGAGCCCCGGAAGCCTCACGCCGACGGAGTATCTCCATCTCGTCGCGTTCATTGTCAAAGAGAATGGCGCTACGCCGGGGAGCGAGCCTATGCCTGAGAATAGCCAGGCGCTGAACGAAATGGGTTTCAGACAGCCCGCGACAGACACCGAGCAGACGACCCAAGCCAAATAACGCGTCGTCGATCGGCTACAACAAGGGAATACAGCTGGGAGGCTAAATTGATCACGTTCACTTGGGCAAATGGTCAGAAATTCGATATCGATGGAAAGAAAGTGTTGCGCATTCGCAAAACAGTGAAAGGCTTCGACGCCGATTTGGGCAACACACTGATCGATCTCGACAAATCCGAGTATGTTCAAGAACTTACTCCCGTTGTCGTCAGCATGGTGGAGGCGGAATTGTCAACTCTGTCCAGCTTGACTCAACCGGTCGGTGAGCGGTTTTGGTTCAATGCCAAAGCTGCCAGCGGACCTATGCCCGTGGGGCCGTCAAAGCGGAAAAGTGGTATTCTTTCGTCCTTCGACATCGGCGGCAAGCGTCAGTACGTAAGGGAGTCACATGAGGCGGTTGCCGCGCTTATCAAAGCGGCAGAGGGCGATCTTCGCCCAGTGCCTGACGATAGCATATTCAAGAATGATCTTGAGCCCAATGGGGGGCTCGCCCTGGAAGTCGAGGAGTGGGACGCTGATTTGAATCGCATGACGCCGGGAGTCTGACGCGGTTGGCTCGTGAGCGTGCGATCGTCTCGTCCCGGGAATCCTTTGACGAAGGTCCGGGACCTCAATGTGAGACAGGAGACCAAGATATGCGCAATCTGACGGCATTATTGTGGCTTGTCGTCGTTCTCACGCCATGGACGGCAGCCAGCCAGTCCGACGCGACATCTGAGAGCGACAGGGTTTGCCCGCAGGTCATAACCTGCGGAACCAAGGACGGAGAGCGAAAAGAATACCCGACACCGTGTGCGGCAGAGGACGACGGCGCGACTGAAATTGCGCCCAAAACCGGCTCATCCTGCTCTGCATCAAAGTAGCAACCAACAGGCGATAGGAGGACATGCCAATGGTCGCCCGAATATACGATGTTACTCTCGTCGGTCGATTTCACGTTCACCGACGGAGATCACGCGCCGTTGCTGAAGGTCTTTGCGAAAGGTCGTGTCAATACAGGGGGCTGGTCGAATCCAGAGCTGGGTGTTTGGTCGTACGTCACCGCACCGGCTGACGGAATTCTAGATCTCGATTTCCTGGCTACGCCGCCTTCCGAGGGTACCATCGTAACGATGGGATTTAACCATGTGAGCACAGCAAAGTTGTTGCCAGTGCCCACGTGGGTACGAGGTGTTCGCATCCATGCCTCAATAAATCAAATGGAGGCTATGCTACCAGAGGCTGTACCGAGGCCCGGTTCACTTGAGGTCACCGTAACCAAAACTGCGCCACCACTGCCTTGGCCCTTTCCCTGGCATACGCCCTCGAAAGCCGCCGACACGGCCAAACATTTCGACTGACGGTCGTGAGCTTAGCACGGCTCGACGACTGGCTGGGCATGCATCAACACGTCGTCTCGTTGGCGGGCGACGTTGTTGGTTTTATCGGCCTTTTCATTGCTCTCGCTTCGCTGATGTACACTATCACCAATAGTACCAAAGCTCAGAATTTCGGATCAATTCTAGAAATTCAAAATCTTATACGCGAAGAGAAAGAGAAGTACTACGGAGTTGCACGAGTACAGCCGCGCGATCAAAATGACTATGAATTGGCTGCAACAGTTAGTCGAATGACGATACGGGCGCATCAGCCTACCCTAGGTACGCAGTCGTTAGCCAAGACACGGAGATCACGATGCGCACGCGTCTCTTTTCTCTCGCAATCACGCTCGCGGCATTCCTGCCGGTGACGACATCCATGGGGGTAGAGCTTGCAGAGGAGTTCAACACCGGGGCCGTCGACCCAAACCATTGGTGCCCGTGCCAGATCAATCTGGTGAAAACACCGGTCACTTTTACCGCCGATCCTGACAACCCGAGCAATCTGGTCGCGCACATCACCGTGGACGAGAATTCACTTGGCGGTAACGAATGCAAGCAGGATGCACCGAACTTTGAATGTGGTCGCCCCCCAGAGGCGATCGTACTGATGGATGAAGGCCCCGCTGGCGAAGTCGAGCCGCTCGATCTCCTGGGGCCGAGTTTCATGGCTGTCACCAAGCCGCAGTGGGAGCCGACGCCTGACCGGCCAGATCCTTACTGCAACGAGGAGATTCTCGAAAAGGTCAAGAACGGAAACGAGGAGAAGCTGTGCATCCAGCGCCAGGAGCTCCGCCTCGCGAAACAATTCACTCATGACGCCGCGAAGGGACATCTCTACTCGCTAAGATTCCGCATGCCAGAGGAGATTGGCGACCAAACCAACTCGATCCGCTGGGTGACCGGCCAATGGAAACAGGAGCCGGTCAGCGAGGCGTACAAGAAGGAATTCGGCGATGAATGGGGAGCGAGCCCATTCCTGGCCCAGCGGTTTGACGATGGCGTCCTCCACATTACCGTCCAGGACGAACATTGCCGATGCATGATCGCATCCGCGCCGAAAGTCGATGGTTCTGCCTTCGATTGGAAAGACGGGACGCCCGAATATTGCCAGTCGACCCGCCCGGAAGACTCGCAAGGCAAAAGGTGCAAGCCGGACCTGAAGGTGGAGTACGGTGCGAACCCCGTACTGTCCTCTCCCGCTGGAAACTGGGTTGAAATGAACTATCGAGTCCAGGCCGGGCGTTCAGGTTCAGCGATGATCGAAATCAGCGAGGGAACCCGCTTCATAGTGCGCGTGACCGGCAAGATCGGCTATGAGGCTCAGGCTGGCAAGACCTCGAAGACAAAGTTCAAGATTGGCCAGTATCGCGACTACATGCCCTTCGTCGAAACAATGGACGTCGACTGGGTAAGAATAGCTCCCCAGTAAAAGCTGTTGTCAGAAGTCCACGGCCAACCTGCAAGGATCGAGAGACGTGCGCCCAAATTTGCGTCTGATTGCAATAATCCTGACTGTCGCTGCTATCTTTCCTCCCTACCAACGAGCATCTGCGAGAAACAAGGAAATCCTACCCCCAAGCACGACAGCGCCACTTGCACGGGGAGAGCTCATCGGTGAGGTCAGATATAGATGCGATCAGAACGCGAAGCCGTGTTCGATCACCGAGTTCATGGAAAAGGCGCGCGTGTGCGCCTTGCTCGTCGTAAAATCGGAGAAGATCAGATTCTACCGTTTCGATACCAGCAACAAATTCTGCGAGAGCGACCCTGGACCGAATGGTTGGGGGAAACGCTTCGGAACAGCATCGGTAACCAAATCCATCACCTCGACCTTGTTGGGCGATGCAATTGCAACGAAATTTCGGGCCCGGACACGGGCAGAGTTTCAGGCAATCCTGAACAAACCGGTGGATCACTTCGTCAAGGACTTGGCCGAACAGCCCCCTCGAAGCGCCTATCACAAGGTGCCGCTGGATCGACTGATTAGGATGCGATCAGGCGTCATCTGGCGGGAAAACGGCTGGCATGGATGGTTCTCGGACAATGAGCAATTCAGGAGACGCGTCCGCGGCGAATGGGAGACGGTTACAGACTTTGCATCCAAATACCGTGGGGCCGCTCCCGGCGGAGAGACACCCGAATTCAATTATTCCGCGCTCGATGCCGCCATGGCGGCCGTGGTCGCCGAAGAGATGCTCGCCAGAGAGCGGCTGACTGAATTCCTGGAGCGCGGCATCTGGCACGCGATCGGCGCTGAAGCCCCGGCAAGCTGGGGTGTTGACATAGCCGAGACGGCGATTGGTCCGTGTTGCTTTCGAGCGACGGTGCGCGATCTGGCACGCTTCGGCCTCTTGGTCCTTAACAAGGGACGCAATGCGGAGGGACGACAGGTCATACCGACCGCCTGGTTCGATATCGCTACCGCAGGGCATTCGCCGATCGATGCGATCCCCGGGGATAATCCATCCGTCAATGGCGGATGCCCACTCGACTATCGCCACTTTTGGTGGCTGTTTCCCGGACGCTCGGATTTCACGGCGATCGGACGCTCCGGGCAGTTCGTTCATATCTATCCCGACACCGACACGGTCATCGTCCAGATCAGCGATTGGGGTGCGTGGAAGAACGGCGACTATCTGCAATGCGAAACATTCAAAGTGCATGACGCACTGGTGAAGGCGGCCAGGTGAGTGATTGTTGCCGAACTGCCAGCATCTATTTTAGCTTGCGAATTCGCTAATGCACGTTATGATGCAGTGATGCGCTTGGTGCAACTCCTTTGGGGGACGTATGCGTCAGCAATCCCTAGCTTCTGTCATAGCTGCCATCAGCCTGGTCTCTCCGGTTCTTGCCGCGGAACCCGATGCCGCGGTGGTCAGCTTTACCTACCAAAGCGGCGAGATCAGCAAAGACTTCATCGAGTGGGTCGCAAGCGTCGGAGCACGCAAGCCGGTCAAGGCAAGCGACGGACGCAAGCTTGATGATTACGTAAAAGCAATTTGCGGATCGGTTGCGGACATCAACCAAGCACTGTTTAGAAGGACCTTGGAGAAACAGGGGATTGAAGTTCCCGCCGACGGTACGGTAAATCCGCCCGAAGGGGGCGTGTTGCTGTTGCCGCCATGCCTGCCTACACCAAAGGCTACGTCGACGGCCCGGGTGGTTTTGAGCGGCGAGCGCCTTTGGGACTATTACGAATCCAGTCCTATGGTGGCGGCCACCGACGTTGAAGGCGTGACACCGGTATCGCCCGAGGAAATCATCGCCAGCCAGGCGGACCGCAATCCCGGCGGATTCTTTTCTGAGGCAATCTCCAGCATCGACCTCAGCGACGCGTCCCAGGTGCAGGCGTTCATCGATGCATATTTGCGGGGCAAGACCGGTGCTGCGCGACCCGCAGGGGAGATTGCCTGGGACGCATTTCTCGCCGGCAACGCTCTGGTTTTGAGCGGCGCCGATGCGGATGTGACGACCAAGGCGCTGGCCACCACTCTCGACAAGGCTGGAGAAGGGCACAAATCGCTAGCCGTCGGGCAAGCAGTGCAAGCCGCCATCAAACGCTGGAGCGGCAAGAGCGCGATGACGTCGGAGGACTGGACACAGGTTTCGCAAAGCCTGGATCCTGGAAGCGATACGCCCTCAGCAAAGAACATATCCTGGTTCGATCCGGCGCCCGACCCTTCGAAAGATCCGACGAATCTGCAGCCTGGTGATATCGTCGTAACGATGACGCCCGCCGATCAGACCGTCCAGATCCCGATCGACGGGACGCTGCTTTCCAAGGACGCGTCCGAGAACGCTGTGGCATATCTGAAGAAGAACCCACCGCCGCCGCCAAGCACGACTGCCGACACCGCCTCCCCGGACGTGACGCTCATGGATACCCAGCCCATGGACGCCGTCACCGGCACTTCCTGCGATACTGCGACCTACACGATGTGGGGCACGCCACAGTTTGCGCGCGATTTCGGGAACGCTGCGATGCGCACCAGGATGCTCAGCTATCGCAAGGGTCATCAGGCGACGGACGCCAGCATCGTCGTGATCGACTCCGGCTTCGTCAGGGTGAGAGAGCGCGGAGCCTTCCGGGACGAAAGTTTTACCGAGGTAGCGGATCTCCTCCACGAGCAGACGGCTCCGGCTGAACTTCAAGCCCGGCGCATTCACGGCACGTCCGTTGCCGGCCTCGCATTGGGTGGCCCCGATCTATGGGGGTTGTCCGCGACCCTCGGGCTGAGGCTGACCATCACGCCGGCGACGATCTATGAGGTCCGCCTCATCAACAATGTGCCCACGGCCACCTTCCAGTTCGAATGGATGAAGGAAGCTATCACCGGCGCCGGCGACATCTACAACATCAGCTTCGCCTCGAAGAATGCTGATCAGATGGACATCTTTGAGACCTTTCTCGGGACGGCGAGTGGAAAGCTGTTCGTCGTTGCTGCAGGCAACAACAAGATGAACAACGACACCAAAGGGGGAGACATCAGCGATATCGACATCTTTCCGCAGCGCTTCGGCGGAAATGTTCAGGGTCCGAACCTGATAACGGTCGCGGCCTTCGACGGCACGAAGCTCGCCGGGTTCTCGAACTATTCCAGCAGGCATGTTTCAATCGCGGCACCTGGGTGCGCGATCAGGAGCTGGAAGCCGACCGACGACGACGCGCGCTACGAGGAGCAGCGCTTCACCGGGACGTCTTACGCGGCCCCGATCGTCGCTCACCTCGCGGGAATGATAAAATCGCTGATGCCGGCGAGGCACGCGTCACCCGCTGCAGTGCGAGCGAGGATCCTTGCTTCCGCAGACCTGATGAAAGACCTGAAGGATGTGGAGGACGGCCGTTTATTGAACCCGATCAAGGCAATTTCGATCCACGAGGACGTCGTGGAGGTTGAGCAGAACGGGGTGAAGCGGCTTCTTATCGGCAAGCTGCAACTGGCAGGAGGCATAAACGATCTCTGTATCGATGCGGGTACGCCCGAGGGTAACCCGACCCTTCTAAAGTTTGCCACAGACCCGACGCCCGAGGGCGACAACGATTCGATCATCTACTTCTTGCGCGGCGGCATCCTTGAAAACGGCAAGGTCTGCAAGCGGAAGGCGGCCACGCTCGCTTTCGAGGCAAGCGACGGATCCATCGAACTGATCAAACTGAGTGACGTTCGCGACATCGTATTCAAGGTCCCTTGAGATGGCTGGAAACCTCCTGTTCGCATCGCTCCTCACTTTGTCCTTGTCGGCAGCGGCGGCGTTCGCTCAGGAACCGACCGGTGACCGCACTCTGGAAGAGCAGCCCGATGGTCGGGAGGTCGGCACGATCACCGTCTCCATCGGCGGTATTGGCCATCAGATAAGCTTCCACCAAGGCGACGATGGCGAAGCTCTCTACCAAGGCGACATTATCTTAGGCCCCGTCTCCTCCCTTCAACAGTCTAACAATGTCAGCTTGCAGAGCCTCGATGACGAGATCCTGTTCGGCCTGGCCATTCGTGACCGCGACACGAGATGGCCAAACGGGCATGTACGCTACCGCATAAACCCGGATCTTGCGTCGCCCGCCAGGGTTCTCAGTGCAATTTCAGCCTGGGAAGCGGCCACGGCCATCACCTTCGAGGAAATTACAGACACCACAGGGAACTATGTCGAGTTCGTGCCTGGAAGCGGATGCAGTTCGGCTGTCGGGATGGTCGGCGGCCGACAGGTAATCCGGTTGAGCCAATCCTGTAGCGTAGGCAACACGATCCACGAGATCGGGCATGCCTTGGGGCTTCATCACGAACAGGCACGCGGCGACCGGGGAGAACATGTCGTTGTCCTGACCAGCAATATCGTGCCTGGCTATGAGGGCAATTTTCGGCCGGACCCTACCAATTTCCAGGATATCCAGGCGTATTGTCATGGCTCGATCATGCACTATGGTGCGTTCGCATTTTCGAAGCAGCCCGGTGTGCTGAAGACGATCGAAACCCTTCCGCAGGGTGTTCCGATCGGCCAGCGATCGGCCCTTGCAGCTTGCGATGTCGAAACGATCGCGGAGATCTACTCGCTTGACGATCAGATCATCGAATCGAGCTTCGAAGGCGAACTCGAACTCTTCCCCGATGGCTGTGAGGTCACGAGGAAGTGTTTTCTGAGGAACGATCTGATCTTCACGGACGGGCGCGACGTTCGCTGGAAGGCAGGTAAATGGGTGGAAGGTTCGCCGGTAACTATCGAGACAGGAACGACCGACGGCGCCTCGATCCCAGGCTGGGCACAACTGATCGTCGGCCAGCCATTTGACGATGAATATCTCAAGGCTGCCGTGCTCCACGATCACTATTGCTATAAAGAAAACCACGTGCGCGGCTGGCGCGACACGCACCGTATGTTCTTCAATGCGCTCCAGGCGCTTCAAGTCCCCCCGCTCAAGGCGAAGATCATGTATGCCGCCGTCTACCTGGGTGGGCCGAAGTGGACGGTTGTGGTGCCAGGTGAGAACTGCGGCCAGAACTGCATTAACGACGCTGTTGCCAGCAATCCGGGACTGACCAACGTCAACGGCTCGGTTATGGCATTCCGCGAGAAACAGTATGAAACACCCGAGTTCCAGGCGAAACTGGCAACCATGCGGGAATGGCTCGAAGCCGATCCGAACATGTCGCTCAGCGACATCGAGGCGCTGGCACTGGAGCTCAATCCCGCCGACTCCTTCTACAGGGCAGCGGCCAAGCACATAGCGCGATCGGCCGACGATCCTCTCCTCAAGGGTAGATAGCGGCGATTGCCGCCAACCTGGAGCCGGATGCCGCTATAATCCTAGAGTGTAACCCATGGACAATTTTAGACATAGCAAGCATTTTAATCGGGCGAGACTGATCTTAGGGATTTTCCTTATTGCGGCCGCACCCCTTACGTCCTTCTTCGATCCCGTACCGGCTGGTTACCTACTCGCTGTAGGCGTCTTGACTTGTGTGGACTGGACGAAAGTACAAAAAGTGGTTCTATCGACAAACGCAGTCATTATCGAGCGATTTGAGCAAAGGGTTCAGGATGCAGAACAGATCTTGAAGGAAATCCGAAAGGTAGAGGAGCGTATATCGTTTGTTTTGACAGAACAGATGATCAATCGCGGGGCACAAAATCGGCCTGGTGGAGGCTTCGGCGAGGAAGCAGAGTTCGCCATCTACGCTGCTTTGCAGGAGATAAACAAATCAACCGACTCGGAGCGCCTAGAGACCAATATGAGGGAGTTGCGTCGCGACATGGGCTTTCAACTCTGCAACGGCATCTTTGGCAAGATATGGCTCGAAAAATCTGCCGCCAACGACTGGACTCGGTCTACGAGTTTTCAAGTTCTCCCCGACAGGCAAAAACTAAACGAACTAGCTTGTATGGATAACGTCAATATCGCTAGAGTAACTGATCTAGTTGAAGCGTATATCCGTTTTTTGGAGAAAGATTCCGTGCCGCCACACAAAATATTACAATCCCTTTATGAGAACAAGAACTACAGAGCACCGCGAGAAGAAGGGACATGACGAACCAAATCATGCAGCATCCTTCGATGCAAGAGCAATCTAGCACTAGACTACTCAGGAAGGGCTTATGATCACGCTGCGCGTGCATCGATCACCGCCTTCCTGCGAACCCCGGGATCAAGATGTGTGTGCTGACAAGGGCGCGCGGCTGTTGCGAATGCTGTGGCACGCAAGCGCCCTTTAAGACCTTTTTGGGTGAGGATTACCTTGACGTCCATGATTAACGTAGGACTGAGAAATAGAAGGATCAACTCAACTGTAGTGAGCAAGCGCCCAGCTAAAGCCAAACCAGGGGAACTTATGGTCATTTCGGATTTACATCCCCGAGGACTTCGACCTAGACCCGACGGCCGAGTTATGCGCCGTGCCCTTTTGCCGGCGACACCTATTAATGGATGCGAAGCGCAGTGCTGGCAGCAGCGATTGGCAAGCACCGCGACCTCCAGGCCGCCGCCTTGGCTGCCTTCTAGCACGCAAAACAGCAGGCACGACGAATAGATCGCCTGCCAAGCCAGCAAGGCCGCGGACGAGGAATGAACTGCTGACTCTCGTTCCGGCAATGTGTGTCAGCGCCTGGGACTTAACGCCTATTTCGCGATCGCTGGGTGGTGGCTGGTGGGGCGGCGATAATTCCGGCGATCATCGTTGTAAGGACATGGAAAGCCATTGTCGCCATTGGTCTGGTAGCCGCGGTTTTCCGGTATTTGTTATACGGCGACCGCTAGCGCGCCATTGAGCCGTTCGGCGGAACGACGCCGAATGGCTGTTTCCCGTCGCGGACTGGCCAAGGGAGTCTTTAGGGTGCCTTGACGCAATAGTGTAGAACGACGAAGGGCGGCATCTTCGAAAACGGTGCGCCTCGGCCGACGGTGTTTGTTTCAATCAAGCTCTCACTGGCCGAGACCACTGGGTAGTCTCTGCCGCCTGCGTTGTATCGATCGACATTGCTGCGCCCGGCTTGTAGAACTCTGGCTGTGAAGTTGTGGGGTGGAAGCTGCTCTATTGACAGTGTGTGGGTTTCGCTCCCACCCAACTCTTGGAAGTTCCGTTTTGCCAGACCAGCACTTCCCTGTCCCGCACCTACTATCAGCCGACCGGCCGCATTTGAATAAGGAAACCACCCCGGAGGGCATCCGCCGGCAAGATCGAACGCAACAACGCCTCCCTGCGGAAATGGTGCGAGTGAGGCGGCAACGTTTCTCGAAAAATTCGCGTCTGATATAAGAAGTCCGGCGACCTGCTCCTGCCGCGTATCGATTGCTGCCGTGGTTGCCACAGCCTTAACCGTGCTATCGATAAAGAAAAACCCTGCCGCGCCAAAAATTGCGAGAGCTCCACCGAGCAGGGCGGCAACGATGACTCCAACCTCCCACTTCTGACCAGGCGAAAGATTGGCTGTCTTCATGGTTGTCGTTACAATCGCCTCAACCTCAGCCCGTTGATCTTTCGTGAGGTTTGAAAGCAAGGCAGCTTGGACAGCTACAAGCTGACTGATCTCATCCCGCTGTTCGTCCGTTAGTGCAGCCATTGTTGCCCCGCGTGCTCAGCTAGATCGACAAGTTCAGGGAGCAATCTATCGGGATAGTTGTTTCAGTTGAAGCCTATGACCGACACTTGAATGTCAGCTTTCGAGACCAGCATCGAACGGCTGTCATATGGCGCTCGTTGCTCGATGCAGGCGACCGGACGTACGGCGGGAAACCACCCGACTGAGACAATCGAAAGCCGGCAACATGCGCCAAAAGCGGGATGTCGACTTCTATCCTTCGCCTTGAAAGGATTCGAACCAACGACCCGCCGCTTAATTGTCCGTCATTACCGAATAAACTATTGAAATTCATCAAGACCAGCCAGCGTTGCCCCGCCGTTTGATCACCATCGATAGACCTGCCGCGGATGTAATTCTGCCTTGCGCCATCGGTTATCAGAAAATCTGCACCCGGCATTTTTCGCAGTTTGAACTTTTTCCCCAAAGTTGCATCTTCCCTCGACTAACGATACTTTTGCTTGTCCATATTCTGTGCCATGGATCATCATGCACATCGAAAGCCTCTCGATCCGTAATTTCCGCTGCTTCGGTGATGAAGCGGTCCATATCAATCTTGCAGCCGGCATCAACGCGTTCGTTGGAAACAACGGGGCGGGGAAGACCGCCGCTCTTGAGGCATTGAAGAGGCTGTTTTCACCGATCGCCGCCGAAAGGCAGATCAGGCGGTCCGATGTCCATTTCGGCCTAGGGGAAGACATTCACACTATTAAGGGATCCGAGCGGGAGATCGTCATCGAGGCCGTTTTCGGGTTTCCGGGCAACACGACTAATGCCCAGGTATTCACAGACCTGTTCTTCAACGGCATCGACAAGAGCCTGAAGGTAAGAGTGCGGCTCGAATGCAAATACAGCCGTGCAAATGCGATCGACGATGATCTCGAGACCAAGTTCTACGCCGTGCGAACTCTCGATCCAGTCCCGTTCGGTCCGGACGATGAAAGGAAGACGCCGCTTCGTGGACGCCCTACCCAGTACGCAGAGGTGGTCTACATTCCCGCCCACAGGGATTCGCGGGGCGTCAGCCAAACCGCCCTTCGAAACCTCCTTCAACGGCTAGAGCGATCCGCGGACTGGGACGAGAACACAAAGTCCAAGTCGAAAGGATTCGCCGAGGACCTCCAGAAAAACCTCAACGAGACACCTGCTCTCAAAATGGTGACGCAGACCCTGGAGGGTTTCTGGGCTTCTCTTCATGACGGCCACTATGACGGAAAGGTCGAACTTGGGGTTATTGCCACCGAGTTTCAGAAGCTTATCCGAGATCTTACCTTACGCTTTATGAAAGCCCCAGGGGGTGGCCTGCGACAACTGGACGAGCTCAGCGAGGGGCAGACCTCGCTCCTGTATTTCGCGTTGTCCGCGACTCTGCATAAGCTGATGTCAGACATGCAGAAGGCCGCGCCGAAGAAGCTGGAGGGCTTCGTAGTCCCAGATTTTATCTACCCGCCGCTCACAATATTCGCCTTGGAAGAACCGGAGAACCACCTAGCGCCGTTCTACCTTCCAAAGCTGATTTCGCTGCTCGACACGCTCAACAAGGACGGCACGGCACAGGCTGTCGTGACGAGCCACGCAACAAGCATACTTAGTAGAATTCCGCCGCGCCACGTCCGGTATTTCCGAATGGAGCCATCCTTCCTGACGAGTCGTGTTCTTGCGCTCCCCCTTCCGGAAAAGGAATCGGATGAAGACAAGTTCGTTCAGCAAGTCATCCTGGCGAATCCTGAAATTTACTTCGCAAGGCTGGTGATCGTCGGAGAGGGCGAGACCGAGCGATTGGTGATTCCGAGGATCGCAGATGCGCTTGGCGTCAGTCTGGATCCTTCGTTCATTGCCTACGTCTCAATCGGAGGACGCCACGCGCAGCATCTCTGGCGACTTTTGAACGGCTTGGATATCCCGCATATTACATTGCTAGACTTCGACCTTGGTCGCACTGGTGGCGGGATCGGACGGCTGAAGAACGCGGTCTCCTGGCTGTCGGACCTCGGTCCCTCTTACGTACCGACATGGTTGGACAACGACAAGAATGAAGTGCCAGCAACGGTGGAGGCTGTTGCTGCCCTGCCTCCGTTTACAAAGGACACTTATCTCCCATGGGCACATTGGTTGCGGCGCCGGAACATTTTTTATTCCGCACCCGTCGACCTTGATATGATGATGCTCCAAGCCTTCCCGGATGCGTACGGGGCCGAAACGCCCTATCATCCAAACGCCACCCCTGAGGAGATCACAAGACTTGAAAAGAGCGTGTTCAAGAAGGGCGCCGGGCGCACTGAGATTAACTCGGTGGGGCTTTCGATCACTAGCGAGCAGCTCCACGCCTACGACGAGCTGTTTAAATCTAGTTCAAAACCGGGATCACACCTTCTCGCGTTCACGAAGCTAACACATGAGAAAATCCAGGCAGGCTGCCCGGAGCCTCTGAGGGCAGTCGTCACTCGAGCAAAAGAGATAATGGCGGCAAAAGCAAAGTCCGGAGATGGCGTGTGACCTATACAGCGCCCGATCACTGGACTGCTTCGACTGGGATCAAACTCGAGGGAACTGCACTCGACATCGTAAAATCGATGCGCTCGCTGTCGGTTCTGGCCGGGCCTGGGGCTGGAAAGACCGAGATCCTTGCGCAGAGAGCGAATTTCTTGCTGACGACGGGATTGTGCTCGCCGCCGAGGCGAATCCTCGCGATTGCCTTTAAGGTCGACGCAGCTCGGAATATACTGGAGCGGGTGCAGGCCCGATGTGATCCGATCTTCTGGGCCAGATTTGAATCCCTCACGCTCCACAGCTTTGCAAGACGAATTCTCGACCAGTTTCGCGAAGCGTTGCCGGACGACGAACGACCAACGGCAAACTATAGCATCTTCGCCCCCAATGCGGCGATTTGGAATGACTTTAGACGGGGCGCGGAAGCGGAAATTCCTGCGATTTCAGGCTACACCAATGCGCGCTTAAGCGAGGTAGCTCACTCGGAACCATTCGGCGGCCTCTTGCCGGATGACGATGGAAGGGAACGAATTCGAAAGGCGTGGTGGAAATTCTGCATCCAATCCAGTCAGTCAAGTATCACGTTCGATATGGTTTTGCTGATTGCGACCATGATTCTAAAAAAGCAGCAGGCCGTGCAGTCGGCACTCCGTCGTACATACTCCCACGTATTCCTGGATGAATTCCAGGACGTCAACGATTTTCAGTACCGCCTCATTACAGCGGCCTTCTCGGGAAGCGACACCGTCATGACAGCCGTTGGCGACACCAATCAGGCGATAATGAAGTATGCCGGCGCGCTACCTGACGTGTTCCAGCGGCTGGAAACGGATTTCTCCGCTGCTCCTCGTCGGCTGCTGTTCAACTTCCGCTCTAACGCTGCGATCGTTGGATTGATCAACTCGGTTGTCACGCTTTTCGAAAGCGATCCCGTTCCCACTGAAGCCGCCCGAAAGGACGATCCCGTACCTCCCGACGCAATCGAAGGATGGATCTTTGCCACTCGGGACTACGAAAGCCTCGCCATCGCCGAATTCATCAGTAGCGAGATCGCATCTGGCAGCCGACCAGAGGACTTCGTCGTGTTGGCTCGTTCGTACATCGGAAATGTCGAAGAAAGGCTTCGCCCTCATTTCACATCGAAGGGCATAAGGATCAGGAACGAATCACGGAAGTTCCGCGAGATCGAGATTCAGGATTTGCTCAAAGAGCCTGCCGTGCGTTTTATAATGGCGACCCTCAAGCTCGCTGTGAACGCAAGGATCGGAAGTCCGTTTCAGGTGTGTCGCGACTTTGTGGCTGAGTTCGAGGGCTGGGACATTGCGTCGGAGCGGGGTTTGGCGAGGAGCCTTGGCGCAACGAGGCTGCTGGTGGATCACCTCTCGGCTATTCTTTCGCGGCGGGGTCCGGCGGACGTAACAGGAAGTTCAATCGCCGAAGCCATCGTAACAGAAATCCGAAAGGCACACCTCTCCCGGGCTTATGGCGATTATCGCAATAGGGATCGTCTTGAGGCGGTGCTGGCCGCGTTCGGCGAATTCTATGATACCTGCGCACACAAGGATGAGACCTGGGAGCAGTGCATCGATGCGATCGAAGGGCGCGGCGTGGTACGTCTGATGACGATCCATAAATCCAAAGGGTTGGAATATCACACTGTCTTCTTCGTCGAACTCAACGACGATGTCTTCTGGAACAGTCAGGACGACGCCAATGTTTTTCTGGTGGCCTTGTCGCGGGCTCGGGAGCGGGTAAAGTTTTCGTTTTGCGAGGATAGCAAAGGATTCACGAACGTTCGGCAATTCATTGCCTCGCTGGAAAAAGCCGGCGTGAATTTCATTAGAAAAGCCGCGATAGAGTGAGGCAGGAAACGCACAATGGTCGCCAAGAATAAATCCGAACGACTGCGGCGGCTGCTCTCCCATGGGTACTTCGCACCCGAACTTCCGCCTTGCTTCGTGTCCACCGATCTTGCGCGTTATCGAAAAGCGATCTTCGACCGCATCGCATCGATGGCGCAGATCCAACAGCAGCCTGCGTACTATCGATACATCACGGAACCGACTTGGTTTTACTTTCCCAGGTTTGGTAAGGATGACCGTCGTCACGGCGTCCCAAACCCAGTTTCCTACCTCTTGCTATCAAAGACGATCTCAGACAACTACGTGCACCTCCGTCGCAGCGCGAGAAAGTCACGGCTGACTGCATCTCCTCCGGTGTTCGATTGGAGTGGGACCCGTGCGGTAATGCGGCCGAGTGTGGACTTGCGCGACGATTTCCGCATCGATCTTTCGTCACGACGGGAAGAATATGTCAGTGCGGACGTCCGATCGTTCTTCCATTCGATCTATACGCATTCAATCCCATGGGCGATCTATGGAAAAGCATGGGCGAAGATCCCGGCGAACCGCGGATATGCACACTTTGGGAACGTTCTGGACCTTCTGTCGCGGAACCTCCAAGGCGCGCAGACCATTGGGTTGCCAGTCGGCCCTGACACGTCTCGTCTGCTGGCAGAGTTAGTTGCGTCCGGCATAGACGAAAAGCTCCGGGAGCGGCTGGGTGTGACAGCTAGGGATGCCTCCCGATATATCGACGACTTTACAATCAGCGGAGTCAATGGAGAGCGAGGCGAGGACATCATCGCAGCGCTGCGTCAGGCCGCATCGCATTTCGAACTGGAACTCAACAACGAGAAATCAGAAATCAACTCGACTGCGACGCGTCATAACATCGGATGGAAGCAGGCCGCAAGGGCGCATATCCCGCGCGGCAACCCCGATCTCTCAAGCATGCAACAGTTCTTTTACGAGGTGGGAAGGCTGTGCGAAGCCCACCCGACCATCAACGTCGAGAAGTTTGCGTTCGCCTGCGCCAGAACAGCTATTATTCGATCTTCGGGCTGGCGGACGATCCAGAGCCTGCTCATCAACGCCTATCGGCGAAACTCCACGCTGGTATCACTTGTCGTCGAAATATTCATTCTCCGTCAGATTGAACACGGTGACCTTGACCTAACCAATCTGAAGGACTTTCTGGACCATCGGCTTCCTGCGCTCGCTCGAGCAAATCGTACTGGCGAAATCATATGGCTCCTCTTTTTGGCGATACGCTTGGGAGTAGTTGTCGGCGCCTACGCGGCCGAGTCGCTTCTGCAAGTCGATAATGGGATGGTCGGCCTTCTCGCGGCTTTGGCGAAGTCCCGCGATTTGATACAAGGTCAATTCGATCTGGGGCTTTGGAATGCATCACATACTTCTGATGGCCTCAAAGGTCCCATGTGGTTGTATGCTTATCAAACGGCTCTTCAAGGAATTGTGCCCGGCATCAACACTGCATTTGTCGAGCAGGATCCTTACTTCTCGCCGCTTTTTGCTAAAAGGGTGAGCTTTCTGAGGATCGAGAACGGCTTCGCATCCGTTGCTAACACGATCCGCTCACTCCGCGACGAGAATGAGCGAATTAGCCGAGTGCGGTCCGACTTCTTGGAAGACTTCACGGTTAATATTGAAGACTATGACGATGATGACTTCGAGGATCTTTTCGAAGCTGACGCAGATGGTGCAGATGACGGTTATTAAAGTCAACGTGGATACCGTACGGGTATCCCACAGCGTTTCCCTTCATGTAGGATCTCGATTTTAATACCTAATAGATATGCGTGAAATGACACTGTAAGCGGGCCCGCCGACCCAATTTAAACCGTCTATATTTTAGGGTGTGGACCGCTTATCTGTCTGCTACCGCCTTTTCCGAGAGCGCTGGGCTCGAACCTGGTCGAACAGCAGATTTCTCCGATCGATCGGGCGCCGGCATCTGGCAACACGAATACCATTGCCGATCGGATAAGTTGCCCCTTGCCTTTCTTCGCTTACAACATTATTGTTGTAACATGATTCCAGCGCTCGTTTCCCTACCCGGTTCTCCTTGGGATGTGCTGCCGAGCGGCATTCATCCTGCGTCTCTTGATGAGATACAAATTGCATATGGATACAACGAGCGGCGCCGCACACTGCTATCAGGGTTGGTTGATGGCGCCACTGCGTTGGTGAGGGCCGGATGTTCGAAAATCTACCTGGACGGAAGCTTTGTCACAGCTAAACCGATCCCAGGTGACTACGACGCATGTTGGGATCCAGCTGGGGTTCTCAGCTCCCTCCTCGATCCCGTGTTCACGGATTTCAGCGATGGGAGAGCCCGACAAAAGGCTCGTTTCGGGGGTGAGTTCTTCCCTTCGAGCATCGTGGAAGCTGGCTCTGGACGGGCGTTCTTGGACTTTTTCCAGGTTGAAAAACATTCGGGTGGGAAAAAGGGAATTATTGAAGTTTCGATCATGACGGATGCGACGATCCTTCGGAGGCTAAATCATGATATTCAGTGATAGACAGTACGCAGTATCGAAGGAACAGCTCAACAATCTGAGAACCGCTGCGTTCGCTGACCAAGTTGGCGAAGGTAAGCTAGATTGGTTGAAGCAAATCGAGTCCAATGCGCTCCAAAGCCAAATCGCAGACATTCAGCGAGAGATGGCAGAGTACGACTATCTAAAGTCTGGAGCTGCTGGATTCACGGAGGAATTCTCCTTTGAAGAGCTGCCCCGCGTTCTAATACAGGCGCGTATCGCAAGAGGCCTGTCCCAAACAGATCTCGCTGAGCGTCTTGGCCTGAAAGCGCAACAAGTGCAGCGATACGAAGCAACTAACTACATGAGCGCCAGCCTTGCGCGCCTGATGGAAGTCGCCAGCATGTTGGGCGTTCGCGTCTCTGCATCCTACGGATCAGGTGAAGAGCGTTCGGAGGGGGCAATTTATGCCTGGTCTGATGCTGGTTCCATCGAATGGAACAAATTCCCGCTTCGGGAGATGGCTAGACGCGGTTGGATCAAGGGTGATGACTTGGCAACGTCAGCTCGCACCTGGTTTCATCAGGTGGCCGGGCCTCAGTTCGCGACGGCTCTTCACCGCAAAAAAATGCATAGTGGCAACGCACCAAACGAGCACGCTCTCTTAGCGTGGCAAGCACGCGTGCTTCAGAAGGCAACCGATGATTTTAATGCGGGCTTGATAGGAGAGTTCAGCCTGAACGATCGTTGGTTGGGTCAGTTGGTCGCTCTCACGAAGGACAGCGACGGACCGCGCAAGGCCAAGGATCTGCTCAGCCAAAACGGCATTGGGATGATCGTTCAAAATCATCTTCCCGGAACTTATCTTGATGGCGCGGCCATGGTCGCTCCATTTGGAAATCCAGTTGTTGCCCTAACCCTTCGGTTCGATCGCCTGGATAACTTCTGGTTCGTCCTGTTCCACGAACTGGGACACGTATTCCTGCATCTATACAACTCTCTTCGGTTCGATTTTTTCGACGAAGAGGATGGCCATCAAGGCGACCAGTATGAGGAGGATGCGGACAAGTTTTCCCTGGATCAGCTCATTCCGCAAGACGTTTGGCGCAAGTGCCTATCTCGATTTACGCTGACGGAAGAAGCGGTCCTCATCGATGCAGAAAAGCTCGGGATCAGTGCAGGTATCATTGCTGGCAGGATCAGGAAGGAGAGAAACGATTTTCGCCTCTTCACTAATCTGGTTGGGTCGGGAACCGTTCGGATGCAGTTTGAGGGATTGATGGAATGAAGCTAATTCCCAGCATGTATGTTCCGTCACTGCGATGGCGCCAAGGCGAATACCAGGCGCTGTTCCGACTTAGTGACGCGGCAAAGCAGCTCGTCGTTCCGTTCATACTTGTTCCGGAGCCGGAATACGATTTCGAGGAAGGTCGACCGAAGAAGACGGTTCAAGAGCAGGTGCAGACGTTTCCGAAGCGCTACCAGCAAAAGTGGGGCAAGAGACCCGCGTGGATCGACGTCCATACGAATATAGCCACGACAAGCATGGCGGATGGCCGAACGCCCATGTCGTACGTATTCGAGGAGATACGGAGCTTCGGATCGAGGGCTGTGCCAATCACCTCGTTGGACGCCCCACCGACCGTCAATGCTGTCGTGGCTGGCATCGCAACAATCGACAAGCTCGGTGTCGGTATCCGAGCTCGCCTTGAGCACGTTATGAAGCCCAACTTCGATGCACGACTAATCGCACTGATCTCTTCGATTGGTCTCACGCGAGAGCACACAGACCTCATCATCGATCTCGGCGCGCCGAATTTTCAGCCCTACGCAGACTTCGCAGATGGGCTGATAGCGGCGATGGACAACGTGTCTGCGCTGATCAGCTACCGCTCTCTGGTGGTGATCGGCACTGGCTTTCCGCAGATACTTGGCATCGACAAACCGGGTGGACACCTGCCGCGGCACGACTGGGTCTTTTACAAAACACTGCGCACCAAGCTTGCCGGAATTGGGCGGATCCCGAACTTTGGAGATTACACGATCGTCCACCCCGAATTCACCGCTCAGGACATGCGGATGTTGAAGCCAGCGGGCAAGCTAGTCTATACGGCAGGCGACACATGGAATGTTCGAAAGGGGGGGGCATTCAGATCTGACCCGGGACAGATGCACACGCACTGCGACAGCATTCTGAGATCGGGCCAGTTTTGCGGCCCTCATTTCTCAGCGGGCGACGAGTACATCGACCTATGTGCGAAGAAGTTAGCTACGCCGTCAAATCTCACGCGCTGGAAGGAAAATGGGATCAGCCATCACATCATGCATGTGCTGGCTGATCTCGCCACGTCGAGCGCTGGGCCATGAAATTTCGGATCGCTGCAATTAAGTCCGCGATCGGCATCTGGGCGGCCAAATCGATGTAGAGCTGTAGCCTGCTTCGCTTGAGTTCACGCGGCGACGCTCCGAACCCTGCTAACAGCTCGGCAGCTTCCGAATGCCAGAGCAAGTGAGCAACTTGAATAGCATCGACGGATGGATTGGCGCGAGCGCGCCGCACTGTTTCAAACGTAATACCGCCTCGCGATCCTTTTTCAGCAAGGATCAGCCCGCACCAGTCCGGGACGATCCTTTCTGCCTTCACCAGGTGCTTGTCGGCGCAAACAAGTGTCAGCCTGCTTAGACCCTTCGAATAAAACTCGAGCTGCCCCGGAAGTCGATCAAGCGTATCGAGGCTGCTTTTGATCTCGAAACCGTGGACTTCCGCAGATATAACCGCGACATCGATCCTTACCTTGGCATGAGACAAACCAAGTTCGTCGACGATGATGGCACTGCGGGCCTTCTGGTATGACCGAAGCTTCTTATGATGAAGCGCGGCTCTGATTTCCTGGTCATTCGTAGCGAGCATGATTTTCCCCCTATCACACCTACTGGCCGATTTCGAGATGATAGCCAAGTTCTACTTCTTGTCATTGATCCGGCACATGTGGCGACGGTCTAGCAATCAGATCACTCCCCAAGCCCGAAACCTCCCCCTCCCCGTCATCTCCCGCAGGCCGAGTTCCAAAACGATCCGCCGCGCCGCCTGCGGTGTGACCTCGAGCGTCTTCGCCACCATCCCGGCCGAAACCAGCGGTTTCGCCATCACCAGCTCGACCAACTCAGGCAGTTTTGAAGACGTTCGCCGTCCTTCGAGTTTTCGGTCCATCATCGTCTTGGCCAGCGTCAGCCGGTCATGCTCTTTCATGCCGATCTCGGCGGCCACCAAAAATCCGTGGGCGATGGCCAGCAGCCGAGTCTCGCGATCACGATGCCGGCGCAGATCGACGGGAATGGTTTTCAGGCCAAGGTTGATCGCCGGGAGATGCGTCCCGCTGGTGATGCCGGCCTGGCGCAGGATCGAGGCCGCCAGCAGCCGGCCGAGCCAGGGCGCATGCTGCAGCACCGACAATTCGTTCCAGGCATCGAGGGCGACGATCGCCTGCAGCACAGCCGGCAGGCTTTCGGCTTGTCGCAGCACACCCCGCCATTCATCGAGCCGGGTGTCCTCATCCCAGTCAAGATCATAGACGAGAGGATCTCGCTCGCGGGTATCAGCGCGCCCGGGCCGCTTCGCCTGTTCAATTGCAGCCTCGGATCGGGCTAAAACTGCATCGATCGCGGCATAGTCGACACCGGGCAGGTTCTCGCCACCGTGCGCGTCTTCCCCCTCCCCTTCACGATCGATGGCAGCGGCGAGTCGCATGATGCCGGCCGTCTCCGCCGCCTCGACGCCCACCGAGTTGATGTCCGACGTCTGTCGCAAAGTTCGGATACCCTCTGCGGACAAGGCCCATCCCGGCGACTGGCCAGAAATGCGCCGGCGCGTCCGCAGCACGTCGCGGGCGATTGTCAGCGCATGGGTGGGTGTGCGAATATCGCGGGTGGCGTCATGGAGGACGAGGTCTTCCAGGTGGACGAGTTCGCCGTCGATCCATAGCGAGGCGCAGGCATCGGTGAACTGGGATCGTTCGATGAAGCCCTGCCCGACCGGCGAACGAGCGATGCGCTCGTCGAGACGAGCCAGGGCAATACCGGCGCGGAATGCCGGCTCCAGCAATGCTGTCACGCTGATTTTCGTAAGATCGTAAGCCATTGAAATCATGGTAAATGATTTGCTAAAGGAACTCTATATGAATATTGCGGTTCCTCACATGGTATGATTGCTGGTTGGCGTTATAACCATCGATAGGGATCAAGTATCGATAGTGACATGGTCTACCGGTTGACCAACCTGTGAGAGCGCTCTATCCTAGCGCACAACGTCCACATTCGCGATCGTCCGCCATCTGCGCGACGAGAGGCATGGTTCAACGGAGTTTCCCATGAGCGTCACTGTCAAAGTCGCCGAGGCCAAGGCGCATCTCTCCGAACTCTTGGCTCGCGTTGAAGCGGGTGAAGAGGTCATCATATCGCGAGGAAGCGACCCCGTCGCCAAGCTTAGCCGGATCCACAAGGACAATGAGCTCGGAGTCCTGATGGCAGAAGTTCGGGCGGCTCGCTTGCGCGCCAAACCCGTCACCAACGACGAGATCCTTGATTGGAAGCGGGAAGGACAGCGATTTTGAGCGTCTTCGTTCTCGATGCCTCGACCGCAGCCGCTTGGCTGCTTCCGGAAGAGCACAGCGAAATCGCTGAACAACTGATCGCCAGCATATCCGGCCAGTGCCCGGTCCCAGGCCTCTTCTGGCACGAAGCCAGGAGCATCCTTGTAACCGCCGAGAGGCGCCAGCGCATCGCAGCGGGTCACGCATTGACGGCAATGACCAGATTGCGGCGCCTTCCACTTGAAGACGCCGGCGCCGGTCAGGACGGATCGGTGATCGAGCTTGCGACAGTGCAAGGGCTCAGTGCGTACGATGCCGCCTATCTCGAGCTCGCGATCGCCCGATCACTTCCGTTGGCGACCCTCGATCGAAAGCTGGCGGCTGCAGCGCGGGCAGAGAAAGTGCCGGTCCTGGGGCCGTTCGGCAATGAGCACTGAGGCCGGCCCGATCGAGGGCTCTGGCGCGGGCCGGCCGCGTATGGGTGATCGGCAGGACGCGCACGATCGGCGTTCCGTCCTCGAGCGTGGTGACGAGCGCCAACACGAGGCACGGCCGGTCCTTGTCACCCTCTTCGCGGCCTTCGAGATACTGCCAGTGCCAGAGATAGGAATAGCGGAAGACGTGGCCGACCTTGATTTCAATCGGCAGCATTCTTGCCCGTCAGCAGTTCGGCGTTGAGATGATCGAGGCCCGGCTCCATTTCGGATTTTTCGACCGCGGAGATGTCATCGTCGCTCAACTCCGCCGTCGCCTCGACGCGACGATCACGCCGCGACAGCCGCAGATAGTCCTCATAGGCAAGGAGCACGGTACGCGGGCGACCATTCTTGGTGATGATCACCGGCTCGCGCACAGCGGCATCCTGGTAGGCCCCGAAATTCTTGGAAACCGCCGCGGCGGTCACGGTCGACGTCATTTCAACACTCCTTTTCCGGAATATACGGATTCTCCGTAATTTCCGCAAGAGCACTGGAGCCCAAGCGCCATGGTCGATAATTCTAGAACGGCGGGTTCAGACAGCCAAGCGGTGGTTCGTCGCCCATCACCTCTGGGATCCGGTCAAGCGCGCCGAGGATCCGGCCCACGGTATGCCGGCCGACGTCGAGGTGGGACTGCGTGCCGAACGCCTGCTCCGGTCCCCCGGACCGCACGCGCCGGGCACGGTCCAACGACGGCTGACCTCCTGGTCGATCCTGACGCGCTGGCGCGGTTTGACCGGCGCCTTCGCCGCACCGTCGCTCAAATCCGCCCTGCGCCTCGCGGTGCGCGCCAGCGCCCGGCCGCGCCAGCGCAAGAGCAAGAAGGCGGTGACCGTCGATATGCTGGCAAAGCTGTTGCAGGCCTGTGCTGGCGATCGGCTGGTTGACCTCCGCGATCACGCGCTGCTCCTCACCGCCTTTGCCTCCGGCGGCCGTCGCCGCTCGGAAGTGGCGGCGCTGCGTGTCGAGGACCTGACCGACGAGGAACCGGTACGCGCGGATCCCTCCGACAAGACCTCCCCTCCCCTGCCCTGTCTGTCGATCCGCCTCGGCCGCACCAAGACGACGACCGCCGATGAGAACGAACATGTGCTGTTGATCGGCCGCCCCGTCACAGCCTTGAAAACTTGGCTGGCTGAAGCGCAAATCAAGGACGGCCCGGTGTTCCGGCGCATCGATCAGTGGGGCAACGTCGACCGACGGGCGCTGACGCCACAATCCATCAACCTGATCCTGAAAGCACGCTGTGAACAGGCCGGCCTTGATCCGGCGCTGTTTTCGGCCCATGGCTTGAGATCCGGCTATCTGACCGAGGCTGCCAACCGCGGCATCCCTCTTCCAGAGGCGATGCAGCAGTCGCTGCACAAGTCGGTGACCCAGGCGGCCAGCTATTACAACAATGCGGAACGAAGAACGGACGAGCGGCCCGGCTGATCGTCTAAGCGTAACTAAGCACCGAAGCGAGCATCGGCTCGGTTCTCAAACGACCCCTATTCTTCCGGCTCCGCTTCCGCCGCCGATCTATCGTGCTCGTCAGCACCCGATGCTGCCCTGCCCCAGGCCTCAGCACGCTGCATCAGCGACGCCATCTCTTCCCTCAGCGATGCGAGCGTTGCAGGTCGGCGGCGTGCTCGGCGTTCTGGCGGGGATCGTAGAACACGCCGATCGCCTCGCCGGCCGCCTGTCGTGCCGCCTCCAGTTGTGCTTTCAAGCTCTCCAGCTCGGCCTGGCCTGCGCCGTCGCGTGCGGCCCCGACAGAACTCAAGTTCGCGGGAGTCGACCTCCTCACCGGCGATCCTTGTTTCGCAAACATCGGCGCGGTATATGTAGAATTCCAGGTGTTCTATGGTTCAGGAAGATGTCGATTGTTGCAGTAAAGGTTCTGTCCACTGTCAACGCCCCTTATGGGACGACCCTTTCGGCTGAGCAGCTGGCGACGAAGATTTCCGATCCTGCCAGCGCAGTCTCTTTCGATCCTTCAGCATTTTCCTTCTTTTCCGAGGTCGACGAGAGTCTTCAGATCTCGTTCCTGGACGAAATGCACGTTGATCCGACGGCCGCCTCCGATCTGGCACGGAAGTTCTCCGTACTTGCTGGATACCCCCTCCCCTTGGCGCGGGCGGCGTAGTTGGTCGAACACCCGGTCAGCAGATGGAGCGACCTGTTTGAACAGGCTTGCCGGATCATCGAACAAGCAAACTCCGAACTTACTATGATCGACAGTTGGACTTTTGGGGGCGGTACAGCCCTGATGCTCCAGATCGATCACCGTGAGAGTTTCGACGTCGACATTTTCCTAGATGATCCGCAACTTCTGCCATATCTGAATCCGAAGACACAGGGATACGCTCTCGACATCAACCCTGACGGCTATGAGTCCGATGGATCGCGGACATTGAAGATTGTTTTCGAGAATGTTGGCGAGATCGACTTTATCTGTGCCCCTAGCCTGACCGGCAATCCGACGGTGAGAGCGGAGGTGCGCGGACGACACGTCCTGCTCGAGACCCCCGGCGAGATCATCGCCAAGAAGGTTTACTACCGCGGCGCCACGATGCAGCCCCGCGACATGTTCGACATCGCTTGTGTCATGAAAACTCACGGCGTAGAGTACCTCGATGAGGCCTTAAAGGCCTTCCAGGATAAATGCGAGGCGGCGCTGAAAGTTGCTCGCCAGATGAACCCGCAGTTCGCGGAAACCATCATGACGAGACTTCTGTACCGAGAGAGCTTCTCCGATATTCCGCATGTGGCTCAGTCAATGACGATTGAACTCCTGGAAACCATCTGCACTGGCGCAAAGACCTAGGGGAACCTACGAAGCCTTACGGCCCGGGGCGCCGTTCGCCCGCAACAACGCCATCAACATTGGCCCAAGCGAGAACTCGCCGCAGGCAGCCTTGCGTGTCAGATTGCGCAAGTAGCCGCCGGCGTTCTCTATGTGCCCTGCCCTTTCAAGGATACAAGCGATAACCGCCGCGGCGTTCTGCGGCCCAAGGGTCTCGCAGGCGTCCTGATAGGCGCTGGGGCTGACGCCGAGCATCGATCGGACAACCACCGCAGCCGACATCAGGTCTCGCCAGCTTTCGACATTACCGCTCGGCCCATAGTCGCGGATACCTGGGCATGCCTGCAGCACCATACCGAGCGGAAATGCCTTTATCGGCTCTTTTGTCGGCCGGATGGCTTCGCTCAATTTCGCCCCCTGCTCCTTTCCAGAGCTAGGTTCAAGTTCATTGCTGGATTCGGTATTTGAATTCTGTATGTGACGTTCATTTTGAACAGCATTGCTGTCCATACTTTCGGCATTCTCCTGAATTTCCAGCCGGTTGATGATTTCTTCGCGCAGCATCTCCATTTCCTCGAGGATTGGCTGTATATCCGCAATGGTCGGCGTGCGGGGGATGCGCCCGGTCAGGCCGAGGAAGTGCTCCTCGATGCGTCCCCAGTCGCCGGCAGCCCCCTCCTCCATCGCAGCGCTGATCAGCTTGCGAATGTCGCGCCGGCAGATCGACAGCGCTTCCTTGGTGATGCGAAAGCGCTTGCGCTCTGCGGCAACCTGTTGTGCGGCGTGCGCTAGTTCCTCAGCGCGTGCCAGTAGCGGCGCCAGGCTGAAGCCGAACGCTTCCTCGATCGCACCGGTCTCGTTCTTGCGGGCGTAACGTTTGCCATTAGCGCTATCTTTGCGCTGGATTAGGCCAGCGTCGACGAGCGCGGTTAGATGTCGGCGCAGCGTCGTGCCGGCGATGCCGTGTGCGCGGACCGAGAGCTGGTCGTTCGACGGAAAGACCACGAGACCTCGCTCCTCGCAAAGCTCGTTGTCCGGGTAGAACGTCAACAGCGCGTCCAGGACGGCCAGAGCACGGTCCTGGATGCCGAGCACCGCCCTCGCCTCACAGGCGTCACGGAAGACCTTCCATTTGTCCGCCGATTTGCCAGCCTTAATGTCGGCCGTCCGCATCTGCCCTTTGATTTGGGCAAGCGTAACCGACCGCCGCCCGAAGGGCGTCGTCACATTTCCAACCTGCATTTCACTTCCGCCTTCAATCAGGCAAAGAATACCGGCCGCCCAAAACGGGCGTTACGACTCTTGACAGGGATTCGTGGAAATGCGATTCTCGATCTTGCTTAAGGATATGAGAAGGGCTTCCACGACAGTGATGTCTGGGGGCCTTTTTCTTTGCGGTTATTGTCTCTGTTTTCCTACTGCTCCGACTTCCTGAACGCCTCGTACAGGCTCTCAAGATTGCTAGAAATCCACTCGCCGAACGGCTTCGCATCCTTATTTCTGATGTCGAGCGAGAAGCCTTTTGGTTGTGCCTTTGCCACCACGCTAACCAACTTGTCCTCAGGGACCCAAGCTTGGCCTTTCGGCCTCGATTTGCCGATTTTCTTCTTTGGCTTTTCGGTATCGAGGTGGCGCGTCAGGAGTTCCAAACGCTGATCGCTATCAGCAGATTGAAATTCCGGAGATCCAGTAAGCTCCCCCACCCTCTCTTCTGCACCGCCGTCACGGAATTTGAGGGCGAGCCTGTACCAACGATCGCGGCCGCTACTCTTGGCAGGTCCGATGGCGCGAATGACGTCTACAGGGATGTCATTGGTGACGGACATCATCTTGGAAACTACGGTTTTGTCGACCGACAGCGAAGCCATAATCACTTCCCGATCGTAACCGCTACGTTCGAGATTGCTCGCAAATACCGCCTTCTCAATGAACGAGAGATCGGCCCTGGCACTGTTTTCTTGCCCTTGGGCGATGACGTGGTTTTTGTTATCGAGCTCCTTAACAACCGCCTTAACAGGTCTGCCGAGCACTCTTGCGGCACGCACCCTTCGATGGCCGAAGACCGTCATGTAACGGCCCTCCAAATCCGGGTGTGGACGCACCAGGATCGCGCTGTCTTGCCCTCTTTGACGAATGGCCTCGACGAGTTCCTCGAAGGCCTCTGTGTCATCGCCCATGCGATCGGCTACGAAGGACGCATCTATTGTTGCGGGGTCCAGTTCCACCACGGTCGCACCTTCGAGCAATCGTGCCTCGAACTCCTTAGCTGCTTGTGCTTTTTCAGCGAGCTCGTCGATCGATTTCGTTATGGCGCCGAAGGCACCTCGATTGCGGTTGCGCTCCATGGCGGGCGAAAGCGAAGGCGTAGAATTCTCGGGTGCCGGCGCCAAGTTGACCGTGGTCAACTTGCGTTCGGTGATTGAGGTCAGGAGGTTCTTTCTGGACATCATCGACCCCACGCTTTGTGGATCAGACCAACGATTTCATCGTTCACGCGATGTAGGGATTCCATTGCCCGGTCATAGGTTGTTCTGGTAAATTGCGAGCGTTCAACCTCGTAAAGTGATTGCTTCGTAATCCCCGCGTCCGATATCGCCGTGCTCTTCAGCATCTCATTGACGAGCACATGTTGCTTAAACAGCGAGCGCATGAAAGCAACCATCTGGCTTTGGGGACCGTCGGTGGGCTCATACCGCGTCACCAAGTAACGGAGCCAGTCGAGACGCATATTGGCGCCGGCACGCTTCAAGGTCCCCATCACCTCTCCCATCATCAGCAGAAACTGACACATCGACATGACGTCGAGCATTTGGGGGTGGACAGTGATCAAGATACCCGTCGAGGACGACATAGCTGTGAGGGTCAGGTAGCCAAGTTGCGGCGGGCAATCGATGATGACCACGTCGTAGTTATCCGCAACGTCGCCTAGGGCTTCATCGAGACGACCGAAGAAGATGCGGCCCATGGAGCCGTCATTCCGGGCTAGCGCAAGCGGAGTATCATACTCGTACTCCTGCAGTTCGAGGTTCGCTGGAACGATGTCTAAACCAGGAAAGTTGGTCTTCTTAACCAGCTCAGAAAGAGACTTCCGCTGGTCGTCATACCGAAGCGCTTCATACAGAGATTCATTGTGGTCGATCTCCGGCTGGAATCCGTGAAGGGCTGAAAGCGATGCCTGCGGATCGAGATCGATGGCGAGAACGCGGTGTCCAGTAAGGGCAAGATGCTGAGCCAAATGAGCAGTCGTGGTCGTCTTTGCAGAGCCGCCTTTGAAGTTGACCGTAGCAATTACTTGAAGGTGCTCAGCGCCGCGTCGGTGGGGTACATATTTGGCCGCAGAACGGCTATTCCTGTCCAGGAAATAACGCATCTCGAGCATCTGCTCGGCCGTATAGGAACGCCGGCCGGTTGGTGTTACCATCGGCTGCGGTCCTTTCCCTTCCAAGCTCAAGTTCTTGAGGTATCCGCTTGTGACCCGAAGATATTGCGCGGCCTCCGACAACTGAAACGGCCGCAGCGTTTTTTGGGCATTCGGCGGAAACATCTCAAGGCGATGTTCGTGGAGCATTGCGGAAAGCTCATTCGCTTGCTGGGTGATCAGCAAATCGACTTCCGCAATCTCGTCCTGGATGCTCACTTTCACATTCATCGATAAATCTCGCACATGCACTTTTAAGGCAAATTTGATCTACTAACCGCATGTAGGGGTGATTCTGTCGATCCGGCAAGTGTTTTTAAGTTAACGAAAGGTTAACCGTGATCTCTTGACCAAGAGCGAAGGCCTAAGTTGACCACGGTCAACTCTTGCCATAAGGGCAAAGAAACTGCTCATACGCCTCAGTGACATTGAGCTCTGTCTCGAGGAGGAAGGGGGGGCCGCTATGCGGCCCTGGTGTCCTTCGCCCCCAACTGTGACTCGTGCAGATAGTCGGCCGCAGCCTGAGCCTTGGCGGCCGCCGTGATGATCGCGCGCTTGTCGTTCTTCAGCACCTTGAGCCAGCTTTCCAGGTAGGTTGCGGTATTGTCGCGAGGATCGTGGGTCACACCGAGATCGGCGCAGAGGAACGAAGCGGAGAGCTCGGCTACCAGCTCCTCGATGGCATAGCTTTCACTGCCGAATCGGCCGCTCAAGTTACGGTCCAGGCGATGCTTTGCGCCTGACCAATGCGACATTTCGTGAAGCAAGGTCGAGCAGAGGTGAACCTCGTCGACGAAGCGTGCCCGATCGGGCATGAGGATGTCGTCGGGGGTGGGACGGTAGCAGGCGGTTGTTCCGCCGTAGGTGATCGCCGCGCCGGTGTTGCGGACGAAGGTTTCGACGGTCTCAAGATGCGGAACTGGCGTCGCCGGCAGCTCCTCCGCCGGTCGATAGAACCGGTCGGGAAGGTTCTCGATCTGCTCGAGTAGGGTAGGCTGGCGGCGCCTCAATGAGGACGCGGCTCAGCCCCCCTCCGAACCGGACTTGCACCTTTCAGCGCATCCGGCTCTCCACGACTACGTGTTCCGTCACGTCGTT
>Ga0209282_1000179_pt1 | contig 34839 bp, 38 predicted proteins | sample Mtrugardesep15_FD_187529 | JGI IMG/M metagenome (GOLD analysis project Ga0209282, IMG submission 187529) | Root nodule microbial communities of legume samples collected from California, USA - M. trunc garden sep15 (SPAdes) (version 2) | ecosystem: Host-associated > Plants > Roots > Nodule...
CGGCCTCTCCATCGCGCCGATCGTCTTCGGTGGCAACGTGTTCGGCTGGACAGCGGATGAGAAGACTTCCTTTGCCCTGCTCGATGCATTTTTCGACGTCGGGTTCAACGCCATCGACACCGCGGATGTCTATTCCGCCTGGGTGGACGGGCATGTGGGCGGCGAATCCGAGGCGATCATCGGCAAATGGCTGAAGCAATCGAGCGTGAAGCGCGAGGATGCCGTTATCGTCACCAAGGTCGGTTTCGACAATCGCGGCCAGAAGACCGGCCTCAGCGCCAAGTGGATCGCGGAAGCTGTCGAAGCCTCGCTGAAGCGGCTGCAAACCGACTATATCGACCTTTATCTCGCCCATAAACCCGATCCTGAAGTGCCGCTGGAAGAGACGCTTGCCGCCTTCGCAAAACTGAAGGAACAGGGAAAAATCCGCGCCATCGGCTGCTCCAACTATTCCGCGAGCCAACTTCAGGAGGCGCTGGACGTGGCCGCGAAGAATAATCTTCCGCGTTATGATGTGCTGCAGCCCGAATATAACCTCTATAACCGCGCGGATTTTGAAGGTCCTATCGCTGACCTTTGCGTCAAGGAAAAGATCGGCGTCATCAATTATTACAGCCTCGCCGCTGGCTTTCTGACGGGGAAATATCGCGCCAAGGCCGATACGGAAGGCGTCGCCCGCAGCTATCGCGTCGGCGACTATGTCAACACACGGGGTCTTGCCGTTTTGGGCGCCATGGATGCTGTGGCGGTACAGACCGGGGCCAAGCTCGCGGATATCGCGCTGGCATGGCTGTTGCGGAAAAAAGCGGTGACGGCGCCGATCGCCAGTGCCACAAGCCTGTCGCAGCTTGAAAGCTTCAAACGCGCTGTCGATCTGAAGCTGACGGATGAGATGATGACCCTTCTCGACAAGGCAGGCGCATAAGATGGAACTCACAATTCGCGACACAAAGCCCGCTGACCGGGCGGAATGGCTGCGCCTCTGGAACGATTACCTTGCCTTTTACAAGGTCGATCTTGCCGAGGATGTGACGGAACACACCTGGGCGCGTATCCTCGATCCCACATCCCGCGTTTCCATGCGCGTGGCCATGCTCGGTGAGCGAATGGCCGGTTTCGCCATCCACCATTTCCATGATTCCACCTGGGTGAAGACACCGGACTGCTATCTGGAAGATCTGTTTGTCGATGGCACGATCCGCGGGAAGGGAACGGGTCGGGCGCTGATGGACGACCTCATCACTATTTGCAAGGATAGGGGCTGGTCGCGACTTTACTGGAACACCGACGAAGGCAATCACCGCGCCCAGAAGCTTTACGACAGCTACGTGAAGAGCGACGGGCATATCCGCTATCGCATCACGTTCTGATCAACCGCGGAAGCGGAAGAAATCCACGAAGGCCCTCAGCGCCGGGCGCATCTGCCGGCGCGAGGGATAATAAATATAAAAGCCGTCGAAGGGTGCGCACCAGTCTTCCAGCACGCGGATGAGCCGGCCTTCCGCGATATCGTCCTCAACGCGCTGCTCGAAAACAAAGGCGAGCCCTGCGCCGTCGATTGCCGCCCGACGAATGAGGCTCTGGTCCGACAGGATCAGCGGCCCTTGAACATCAACCACCAGTGGCTTGCCGTTTTTCTCCAGTTCCCAGCGATAGATCAGGCCACTGGAGAAGCGCCGGCGAATACAGCGATGGCGGATGAGATCTCTTGGCTCGCGCGGCGATGCATTTTCCGCGAAATAAGCGGGAGCGCCGACGATCGCCCCGCGCCATGCGCCGCTCGCCTTCACCGCAATCATATCCGCATCGAGATGTTCTCCGAGACGCAGACCGGCATCGAAACCCTTCGCGACAATGTCTTCGAAGCGATCATCCGTTGAGATTTCGAGGGAAATATCGGGATAGAGTCGCAGGAATTCGCCCAGCCTTGGCACGATGAGATCCTCGGCGGCCAGTCTCGGCAAGGTGATGCGCAGAGGGCCAGCGGGTCTTCCACCATGCTCGGCAAGGGTCTCGATAACCGCATCAATGTCGGCAAGCGCTGGACCCAGTGTCTCTAGGAGCTGCCTGCCCTCCTCTGTCGGTGAAACGCTGCGGGTGGTACGATGCAGCAGGCGCAGGCCCAGGCTTGCCTCAAGAGAGGATACCGCATGGCTGACGGCGGAAGGCGCAATGGCCAACTCAGCCGCGGCCTTGCGGAAGCTGCGGCCTTCGGCAACGGCGGCGAGGACGGCCAGCTGGGAGAGTTGCACTCGGTTCATTGTTCTAAATGATAGAACAACCCTAGCGGATTTGCAGCGATTATTTTTGCCGCTGTGAGACGCTATTTTCTGATCACGCCCTGATGACGGGCGGTTCCTTATGGAAGGACGAACAGATGAAAAAAAGAACCCTCGGAAATAACCTTTCCGTTTCGGCGCTTGGCCTGGGCTGCATGGGAATGACCCATGCCTATAGCCCGACTGGCGATGAAAGCAGCGCAATAGCGACGCTACACCGCGCCGTCGAACTCGGCGTCACCTTTTTTGATACGGCAGAGGTTTACGGGCCTTACAATAACGAAATTCTCGTTGGCAAGGGTTTGAAGCCCCATCGCGACAAGGTGGTCATCGCCACCAAGTTCGGTTTCAGGATCGACCCCAGCAAACCCGCAGGGCAGATGATGGTGGGCACCGACAGCCGGCCGGAAAACGTGCGCGCCGTCGCAGAAGCTTCGCTCAAACGCCTCGGTGTCGATGTCATCGACCTGTTCTACCAGCACCGCGTCGATCCCAATGTCCCGATCGAGGATACGGTAGGCGCTATGGCCGAGTTGGTCCAACAGGGCAAGGTGAAATATCTCGGCCTGTCTGAAGCGAGCGCCGAAACTCTTCGCAAAGCGCACGCTGTTCATCCGATTGCGGCCATTCAGAGCGAATATTCGCTGTGGACCCGTGACGTGGAGGAAAACGGCGTGCTGGAAACCTGCCGCGAACTCGGCATCGGTTTTGTCCCCTTCAGCCCGCTCGGCCGCGGCGCTTTGACGGGCGCGCTGAAGTCACTCGACGGCCTTGCCGCCGATGATTTCCGCCGCGGCCTGCCGCGCTTCCAAAGCGAGAACTTCGACGCCAATCTGGCGCTCATCAAGCTTCTGGAGGACATGGCTGCCGAGAAGGGCGTCACCGCCGGGCAACTGGCACTCGCCTGGGTTCTGGCGCAGGGCGACTTCATCGTTCCAATCCCTGGCACCACGAAGATTGCCAACCTGGAAAAGAACGTGGCTGCAACGGATGTTTCGCTGACGGCGGACGAAGTCGCCAGCCTCGGTGCGTTGCTCTCGCCGGCAAAGGTTGCAGGTGAACGATATCCCGAACGCATGTCGCAGATGGCCAACCGCTAAAAAGAAAAGCCGCGGCAACTGCCGCGGCTTTTTCATTCTATCATCCGCTCTCAGGCTTTCAGGCGCGCAGAACGCCGCCCGTCGATTTCTCGACATTGCCAACGATCTTGGCCGTCAAGGCTTCGAAATCCTCGTCGGTCAGCGTCTTGTCGACTGGCTGGATCTGGACCTCGATGGCCACCGACTTGCGGTTTTCGCCGAGCGAGGCGCCTTCGAAGATATCAAAGACGTTAACGCCGGTGATCAGCTTGCGGTCGGCGCTCGTTGCAGCCTTGATGATAGCCCCTGCTTCCACCGACTTGTCGACCACGAAAGCGAAGTCGCGCTTGACCGCCTGGAACGGCGAAAGCTCGAGTGCAGGCTTGGTGCGGGTCGCTTTCTTCTTCGGCTCTGGCATGGCGTCGAGATAAATCTCGAAACCGCAATAGGTGCCGGAAACATCCAGCTCGAACAGCGTCTTGGGATGGAACTCACCGAAATAACCGAGCACGACCTTCGGACCCATCTTGATGGTGCCGGAACGGCCGGGGTGATACCAGGAAGGCGCGCCGGCTTCGATCTGCACATTGGCCATGGGCAGGCCGCAGGCTTCCAGCACCGAGAGCGCATCGGCCTTGGCATCATAGACATCCACGGGCTTGCCGCCACCCTTGGCCGCGTTGGACCACATGCGGCCGCTGCCTGCGAGCGAGGCGGTGCCACGGCGCACACCGCCGGCAACGCGACGCTGCGCATCAGGCGTATCGCCCTCATAGGTGCCGGAAACTTCAAAGATTGCCACGTCGACATGGCCCTTGTCGGCATTGCGCTGGGCGGCGGTGAGAAGGCCCGGCAGCAGCGAAGGCCGCATATCCGACATATCGGCCGCGATGGGATTGGCCAGTTTCAGCGCGGGCGAACCGCCGCCGAAAAGCTTCGCCTGCGCTTCCGGGATGAAGGACCATGTGACAGCCTCCAGCATGCCACGGCTTGCCAAGGCTCGGCGCGCAGTGCGGGTGCGGACCTGCAGCGTGGTCAGGATACGGCCGTTGACGGCACCGAAGTTTTCCAGCGGTTCCGGCTTGATGTTGTCGACGCCGTGGATACGCATGACCTCTTCAACCAGATCGGCCTTGCCGTCGACGTCAGGACGCCAGGACGGGACGGTAACGGAAACACGCTCGCCGGTTCCCTCGATGCCGAAACCGAGACCCTTGAGAATGGCGAGGCTTTCTTCCGACGAAACTTCGAGACCGGTCAGGCGCTTCACTTCCGACAGCGGAAAATCCACGACCTTGGGCTGATGCCCCTTGTAACCGACGATCTTGGCTTCGCCAGCGATGCCGCCGCAAAGTTCCAGAACCAGTTCGGTGGTGCGTTCCAGACCTGGAACCATATATTCCGGATCGACGCCGCGCTCGAACCGATAACGCGCATCGGTGATGATGCCGAGCGAACGGCCGGTCTTGGCAATGTTGATCGGATCCCAGAGAGCGGATTCGATCAGCACGTCGATGGTGTTTTCGTCGCAGCCGGAATGTTCACCGCCCATGACGCCGCCGATGGACTCGAGGCCCTTTTCGTCGGCGATGACGACATTGTTCGGGCCGAGCTTGTATTCACGCTGGTCGAGCGCGAGGATCGTCTCGCCGTCTTTTGCGCGACGCACGGTGAGATCACCCTTGACCTTGGCGGCGTCGAAGACGTGCATCGGCCGGCCCTGATCGAAGGTCATGTAGTTGGTGATGTCAACAAGCGCGTTGATGGGACGCAGGCCAATCGCCATCAGGCGCTGCTGCATCCATTTCGGACTCGGGCCGTTCTTGACGCCGCGCACGATACGCAGGGAAAAGCCGGGGCAGAGGGCCGCATCGTCCAGTTCCAGCTTCACGTCGACGGGCGTTGCGCCTTCCACCTTGAAGGAGGGCGCAGCCTTCGTCTTCAGCTTGCCGAGGCCGGAAGCGGCGAGATCGCGGGCAATGCCGTAGATCGACGTGCAATCCGGACGGTTTGGCGTAAGGTTGATCTCGATGACCGGATCGTCGAAACCGGCATAGGTGGCGAAAGACGTGCCGACAGGCGCATCTTCCGGCAGATCGATGATGCCGTCGTGATCGTCGGAAATGTTAAGCTCCTTTTCGGAGCACATCATGCCGTGGCTTTCAACACCGCGTATCTTGCCGACGGCAAGCGTAACATCGATGCCCGGAACGTAAACGCCGGGACGCGCCAGCGCACCGACGAGGCCTGCACGCGCATTCGGCGCGCCGCAGACGATCTGCACCGGCTTGCCGTCACCCGCATCCACCATCAGCACCTTGAGACGGTCCGCCTCCGGATGTTTTTCGGCGGAGACGACCTTAGCGATGACGAAAGGCTTGTAGGCCGCCTTGTCATCGACGTCCTCGACTTCAAGACCGATCGCCGTCAGCCGTTCGCAAATCTCGTCCAGCGTCGCATCCGTTTCGAGATGCTCTTTCAGCCAGGAAAGAGTGAATTTCATGTCGTTGCTCCTTGGCTAACCGGATTAAACGCTCAGACCGCCGAACAGCGTCGGCATGTCGAGCGGGCGGAAGCCGTAATGGTTCATCCAGCGGACATCGGCGTTGAAGAAATCGCGCAGGTCCGGCATGCCGTATTTCAGCATGGCGATGCGGTCGAGGCCCATGCCCCAGGCAAAGCCCTGATATTCATCCGGATCCAGTCCGCCGGCACGCAGCACATTGGGGTGCACCATGCCGCAGCCGAGGATTTCCATCCAGTCCTTGCCTTCGCCGAACTTGACGATGGGGCCGGAACGGTCGCACTGGATGTCCACCTCGAAGCTCGGCTCCGTGAAGGGGAAGAAAGACGGGCGGAAGCGCATGACGACGCTATCGACCTCGAAGAAGGTCTTGCAGAACTCTTCCAGCACCCAGCGCAGATTGCCGACATGCGCCTTCTTGTCGATGACAAGACCCTCGACCTGATGGAACATCGGCGAATGGGTGGCATCGGAATCCTGGCGATAGGTCTTGCCGGGAATGACGATGCGGATCGGCGGCTTCTGGCTTTCCATGGTGCGGATCTGCACCGGCGAGGTATGGGTGCGCAGCACCTTGCGCTCGCCTTTTTCATCCGGCTGGAAGAAGAAGGTGTCGTGCATCTCGCGTGCCGGATGGCCTTCAGGGAAATTCAGTGCCGTGAAGTTGTAATAGTCGGTCTCGATGTCAGGACCTTCGGCGATCGAGAAACCCATATCCGCGAAGATGGCGGTGATTTCATCGACGATCTGGCTGATCGGATGGATACGGCCACGTTCGGTAGGCGACTGGCGCACCGGCAGGCTGACATCCACCGTTTCCGCCTTCAGCCGGGCGGCGATGGCCGCATCCTTCAGCGCGTTCTTGCGCTCGCCGATAAGGTCGGTGATTTCGGTCTTCAGCTGGTTGATGGCAGCGCCACGGGTCTGGCGCTCCTCCGGCGTCATGCTGCCAAGCGTCTTCAGAAGCTCCGAAACCGAGCCCTTCTTGCCGAGCGCGGAGACGCGCACGGCCTCGATGGCCGGCTCATCGGCAGCGGCGGCGATCTCCGACATCAGTTGCGATTTCAAGGTATCAAGTTCAGTCATCTTTTCCTGCCTTGCCGGACTTTTTAACAGCGGCGTCGGTGTTCACAGCATTCATCAGATAGTCGGTCGCCATGATAAAGCGTCGCAGATCACTACCCATCCGCACGCGCCCGATCAACCGGGCAAGCGGTAAAAATCGCCCGAGAATGCCGGTCAGGCGGCTTAATTCTTCGACTGCCCGGGGCGGGGTGTTTTCAAGCCAGCGTGAAAAGGCTGCGTCGCGGGTTTTAGGGGCATCACAGGCACGGGTCGCGACCTGCAGAAACAGCAGCCAGATATCGCGGGCCTGCGCCGTTTCAAGCGGCATGACCTCCTGCGGGCGCTCCTCGAAATCCATGAAACCGACACGGCCGTCCTTTAAAAAGAAATCACGCACATGCGGGCGGCCGTGGCAGAGGCCCGCAGCATGAAGCTCGCCGAGCGCTTCCGCGGATTTCACAAGCAAGGCGTCATGCTCCACCGGATCGGACGACTTCAGCGCATCCATCCGCTCCATGAGCGTCGGTCCGACATCTCCCAGCACCACCGCCGTGCGTGAAGAATAGATCAGCGGCGGAACCGGGAAGCCGCGTTGCTGGAACTGCTGCAATGTTTCCAGTTCTCGCTGCATGAGGCCCGCACCGTCAAGCGGTTCGGAAGGACGAAGAAAGGTGTAGGGCAGAAGTTTCGACAGCAGCTTCTGCATTTTCATCCACCAGGTCACCCGTTCCGTGCCCTGCCGTTTGATCCATACCGTCAGCTGCGAAAGCTCGACCTTCTGAATGCGCCGGTCACTTTTCAGGAGGACACGCATCACGGTTGCGATGTCATCGTCGTCAAGATGAACGCGAAAACCTTCCGTTTCCACAACCTCACTTTTATTGACCAGCATTTTCGTCCACCAAAGGTTTCGCTCCAAACGGCGTGAATACTCCAACTCTTCTAAATTTCTAAATTAAAAAACGCCGAGGGAAATGTATCAGCAGCTCAAAACGAAAAACCCGCGCCGGTTTCCCGACGCGGGTTTCAAATGACAACAGATTGTCCGCGCCGTAATTACTTTACAGCGGTTTCAAACTCGTTGGTCGTACCGGCATTCTTGAGGTACTCAAGCGCCTTCTTCGCTGCTTCAACGAGCGCGCCGAATGCTGCCGGCTCATGGATAGCCATGTCGGACAGAACCTTGCGGTCGACTTCGATGCCAGCCTTGTTCAGGCCGTCGATGAAGCGGCCGTAGGTCAGGCCGGATTCGCGAACAGCAGCGTTGATACGCTGGATCCACAGAGCGCGGAAGTTGCGCTTGTTGACCTTGCGGTCGCGGTAAGCGTACTGCTTGGAACGATCCACGGCAGCCTTTGCTGCGCGGATGGTGTTCTTGCGGCGGCCGTAGAAGCCCTTGGCTGCCTTGAGTGTCTTGGTGTGCTTGGCGCGGGAAGTTACGCCACGTTTTACGCGTGCCATGTCATGATCTCCTTAAAGTGTCCAAAAGTGCGGAAAAGTCTCAGAGACCGTTCGGCAGGTAGTTCTTGACGACTTTCTTGCCGTCAGCTTCGGCGAGAACCATGGTTCCACGCGCGTCGCGAATGAACTTGTTGGTACGCTTGATCATGCCGTGGCGCTTACCGGCGGCGGCTGCAACAACCTTACCGGTGGCGGTGATCTTGAACCGCTTTTTTGCAGCGGACTTCGTCTTCATCTTGGGCATTTTGCTACTCCGTTTTTTGTATCGAAACAGGCAGACGAGGCCTATTTCAAGCTATTCAGGAACGGCCTCGGCATGCCCTGCCGGACCGTTCGGACGCGCGCTTATAACCGCAGTCGGCTAAAAGCGCAACGGGGAATGAAAATTTCCCCTTGCGGCGGTGATTTACGCAGCTTTCAGAACTGGCGCAATTATCTCGGGGCGAGAACCATCATCATCTGACGGCCTTCCAGCTTCGGCTCGGCTTCCACCTTGGCAATTGCCTGGGTATCTTCCTTAACCTGAAGGAGAAGCTTCATGCCGAGTTCCTGGTGGGCCATTTCACGGCCGCGGAACTTCAGGGTCACCTTCACCTTGTCACCCTCGTCAAAGAACCGGTTCATCGCCTTCATCTTCACGTCATAGTCATGCGTGTCGATGTTGGGGCGCATCTTGATTTCTTTGACTTCGACGATCTTCTGTTTCTTGCGCGCTTCAGCGGCCTTTTTCTGGGTCGAGTACTTAAGCTTGCCGAGATCGAGGATCTTGCATACCGGCGGTTCAGCGTTAGGCGAAATCTCGACGAGATCGAGACCGGCCTCTTCCGCCATTTTCAAAGCCTGATCCGTCGGCATGCTACCGAGGTTCTGGCCCTCTTCATCAATAAGCTGAACTCTGGGAACCCGAATTTCCCGGTTGGAGCGCGGGCCCTCCTTAACGGGGGCATCGGCTTTGAAAGGTCTGCGAATGGTCGTATTCTCCTGATCTGTTTCTGGATCACGTCAGCAAAAAACAGCTTGTTTGGTACAAGCGGCGGAAATGTCGTTATTGCCGTGGCGAAGTCAATAGCATATCTGCCCGAAAAGATCACCTGTTGCCACGGTTTTTGCAAATACGCCGCCGACATTGCACGAAAATCAGGAGAATTGCATATACATGACCGAACAAGCTGCTGAATTCCTGCATATAGGAATGGGCGAGGATGCCCGCAACATCGCCTTCCTCCATCGCCCAGCAACATCTCAGCCGGATGCACCCACGCTCGTCTGGCTCGGCGGCTATCGCTCCGACATGACGGGAACCAAGGCAGTTGAACTCGATCGCTTTGCAGCGGAAAACGGCCTTGCCTGCCTGCGGCTCGATTATTCCGGCCACGGCGCTTCCGGCGGCGATTTCAACAAAGGCACGATCTCGAAATGGCTCGAAGAGGCACTTGCAGTAGTGCGCGCCAAGGCGTCGTCGCGCGTCGTTCTCGTCGGCTCGTCGATGGGCGGGTGGATTGCGTTGCGCATGATCGAGGAGTTGCGCAAGGCGGGTGGCGCGCCCTCGGTCGCCGGTCTGGTTCTCATCGCGCCTGCGCCCGATTTCACGCAGGAACTGATAGAGCCCAGCCTTTCGGACGCGGAAAAGACCTCTCTCGCAGAGCGGGGTTATTTCGAGGAACATTCGGACTATAGCCCCGAGCCCAACATCTTCACCCGCGCGCTGATGGAAGACGGAAAGCAGAACCGTGTGCTCACGGGCATCATCACCACCGGCTGCCCGGTTCATGTTCTGCAGGGCATGCGCGATCCCGATGTTCCCTATCAGCATGCGCTAAAGCTCATCGAACATCTTCCGTCCGACGATGTCGTGCTGACGTTGATCCGCGACGGCGACCACCGGCTTTCCCGGCCGCAGGATATCGAGCGGATGCTCGCGGCCGTCAAAGCCCTTGCAATATAGGCATTTGCGCAACGCTCTTAACCATATTCAACGAGTCTTGCGCGCCATCGATTGCTAATGATTGACTCCTACCCCCCATCCCTCTTAACTTTTCGTTAAGAATTTAAGGGACGGGTTTCATGATGAACGCACCGCTGGCGCGTGCTCTGCTGTTTGCAGTTGCTGCCGGGCTAATGACTGCTGCCTCCGCCATGGCGGAAATCAAGGGAAGCCCTTCCATGGTAACGGGCGGGATCACGTCCCAGCCAATCGGCCATTACGAGTTCTGTCAGAAATACGCCGACGAGTGCAACATCCGCAGCAAGGTGACTCCGCCGCCGCGCGTCACCGACTATGGCTGGGGCGTCATTCGCGAGATCAATACTTCCGTTAACACCACCATCGTGGCGATGACCGACCAGGAAATCTACGGCAAGGACGAGGTCTGGGAATATCCGACGACCGCCGGCGACTGCGAAGATTTCGTGCTGCTGAAGCGCAAGAAGCTGATCGAGCGCGGTTTTTCCGTGGCCGATCTGCTGATCACCGTCGTCCGCAAGCCTGATGGCGAAGGCCATGCCGTGCTGACGCTTCGCACCACGGATGGAGATTACATTCTCGACAATCTCACCGACGACGTGAAGCTGTGGACCGACACCAACTACACCTATCTGAAGCGGCAGGCGTCCTTCAATACGGGCCGCTGGATTTCCATCGAAGATGGTCGCGACGTTCTGGTCGGCGCGTTGCGCTGACACTCAAATTCCAAGTCTGATAGAATTCTGATTGAGCCCGCCATCGCGGGCTCTTTCTTTTTTTCACGCGTTGCCGATGATAATGCCGGCCGCCAGCACCAGCGAGCCACCCAGCACCACCTGAAACACTGCCCGCAGGAACGGCGTTTCCATGAAGCGGTTCTGAATGAAGGCAATAGCCCAGAGTTCCACAAAAACGACGATGGCGGCAATCGCCGTGGCCGTCCAGAAATGTGGAATGAGATAGGGCAGCGCATGGCCGAGACCGCCAACGGCCGTCATAATACCCGACGCCAGGCCGCGCTTCAGCGGTGATCCACGGCCGGAAAGCTTGCCGTCGTCATGAGCGGCCTCCGTAAAGCCCATGGAAATACCCGCACCGACAGAGGCGGAAAGACCGATCAGGAAGGTCTGCCACGTATCCTGTGTGGCAAAGGCGGCCGCGAAGATCGGCGCCAGCGTCGAGACGGAGCCATCCATCAGGCCGGCAAGGCCCGGCTGCACATAGGTCAGAAGGAACTGCCGCTTGGCGGTTTCCTCCTCTTCAGTGCGGCCGCCGTCATCGAGATGTTTTTCCTCCAGCATCTGGGCGATGTCCTCGTGACCCCGTTCAGCCTCGGCCAGATCACCCAGGAGCTTGCGGGTGGACGCATCGGTGGTGCGTTTGACGGCTTCATCGTAAAAGCGGATCGCCTGCGCTTCCATCAATTCGGCCTGGGCGCGGATTTTCTCGAGCGACAGGTTCTTCACCAGCCAGTCCGGCGTGCGTTCGTAAAAACCGCGCACATGTTCGCGACGGATCAGCGGAATGGTTTCGCCGAAACGACGGCGATGCATGTCGATCAGGACATTCCGATGCTGCTGCTCGACCTCGGCCATATCCTCGAAAACTTTGGCCGATTGTGGATATTGCGCGCGAAGGTGATCGGCATAGGAGCGGTATATACGGGAATCGTCCTCTTCGGACGAAATGGCGAGTGCCAGGATTTCCTGTTCGCCGAGTGAGGAAAAAGGGCGTTTGGACAGGGAAAAAAGACTGCGAAACATGGTTCAAACCTTTTTTAGAATAATTCTAAATACATCCGCCTCGTGTCGAGATCAAGTCGTTTTAGAATAATTCTAACAAGGCAATAGGTCGCATTGCAGCCAGCGGCGCTGCGCGGTAAATTTGCCAAAAAGGAAAGACGATGCAGGATCAAATTGCAGGGCGAGCCGCCCACAATGCGGAAATTCAGGACAGAGCGGAAAAGTCCATGGCTGAGATCGGCGTCGACGCCGCTTTCATCGATCTGCTGGTGGAGACCTTTTACGGCCGTGTTCTTGAACACCCGACGCTTGGCCCTGTTTTCGATGCACGGCTTGCCGGGCGCTGGCCGGAACATATGGCCAGGATGATACAGTTCTGGACCGCTATCGCCCTCAAGAATGGTGGCTATGGCGGCAAACCCGTGCAGGCGCATCTGGGAGTGAAAGGCATGTCGGCGGAGCTTTTTCCGCAATGGCTCGCACTGTTTTCAGCGACGCTCGATGACATCGCGCCGAGCAGAAAGGCGCATGACTGGTTCATGGAAACGGCGAAACGCATCGCCAGAAGCCTGACGCTTTCGCTGTTTTATAATCCTGCAATGGATGACCCGGCGTTAAAACGCAGTGGGTCTTAAGGCAAAGAAAGAGCCACGCGAGTTTCAATATTCCCTCTTGATGGCTGCAGGGATAAGTGTTTAGTAGCCAGCGGGAGGCGTACCGTGCGGTTCGCCTGTTTTTACAGACATAGCAGGGCTTATCGACATGGATCGCAGATCATTTATCCGCAAGGCGGGCGCCGTCGGCGCCGGTGTTACCGCAACCGCTCTGGCCGCTCCGGCCATCGCGCAGGAAAACCCCAAGATTACCTGGCGCATGACGTCGTCCTTCACGAAGGGCCTCGACATTCTGTTCGGCGCAGGCCAGATCGTCGCCGACCATGTCAAGGAAGCCTCCGGCGGCAATTTCGTCATCCAGCATTTTGCCGGCGGCGAAATCGTGCCGGCGTTGCAGGCAGCGGATGCGGTGACGGCTGGCACCGTCGAAATGGCGCATACCTGCTCGTATTATTATGTCGGCAAGGACCCGACCTTCGCCCTTGGAACCTCCGTTCCCTTCGGTCTCAATGCACGCCAGACAAATGCCTGGTTCAACCAGGCCGGCGGCAACGAGCTGCTCAATGAATTCCTTGCGCAGCACAATATCTACTCGATCCTGCTCGGCAATACCGGCGCCCAGATGGGGGGCTGGTTCCGTAAGGAAATCAACACCATCGATGACCTCAAGGGCCTGAAGATGCGCATTGCCGGCCTGACCGGCCAGGTGATGCAGAAGGTTGGCGTGACACCGCAGCAGATCGCCGGCGGCGATGTTTATGCGGCGCTGGAAAAGGGCACGATCGACGCCACCGAATTCGTCGGCCCCTATGACGACCAGAAGCTCGGTTTCTACAAGGTCGCGAAATACTACTACTACCCGGCATGGTGGGAAGGCGGCCCGGCCGTGCATGCTTTCGTGAACCTGCAGAAGTTCAATGATCTGCCTGAGAACTACAAGCGCATTCTGAAAGACGCCTGCGCCGCAGGCAGCGCCAGCATGCTGGAGCGCTACGATGCCCGCAACCCGAAGGCGCTAAAGGAACTCGTGGCACAGGGCGCCATCCTGCGCCCCTTCAGCCAGGAAATTCTCGACGTCTGCCACAAGGCAGCGCAGGATACCTATGCGGAGATTTCGGCCAAGAACGAGAGCTTCAAGAAGATCTATGAAAGCCAGCAGGCCTTCAAGAAGGACGCCTATCTCTGGGCCCAGATCGCCGAATATACCTATGATACCTACATGATGATCCAGCAGCGCAACGGCACGCTCTGATCCTCATTTCAATATCCTCAAACGGCCATCCGGCATCTGCCAGGTGGCCGTTTTTGTGTTCGATACCAGCTTCCACACCTCGCGTTCACGCCAGTCCACCGGGCTCATGCCGGTAACACGGCGAAATTCCCGATTGAAATTAGACTTGGTCTGAAAGCCGGCGGACAACATGATGGCCGTCACCGATTGCTCCGTCTCCTCCAGCAGCCGGCAGGCTTCGCGGATGCGGAGCTGATTGACATATTGCGAGACATTGACGCCGAGGGAGCGGTTGATCGCACCCGAGATTTGCCGACTTGGCAGGCCGAGGCGTCTCGCAAGCCGGGACAGGTTGAGGTTCTCGTCGCGATAAAGCGCCTGCACCTCCATCAGCCGGTCGACCCTTGCGACGATGTCCCTGTCCTGTTCGGATGGTTCTGCCGGAGACGATAAGTCCGAAATCGGCTCCGCCGCCGTTTGCGGCGCTTTGCTTTTACCGGCGAGAGCCGCCATGAGGCCGATCAACAACAATCCGAAAAGATTGGCATTGCTGACGAGTGCTGCAACATTCTGCCCCTGCGCCCATTCGAAATCAAAAAACACCAGCAGATCGAAAAGAGCAGAAACACAAAGAGCAACGGCGGCGATGATGAGCGCCCGGTGCGCCGAGGCGACGTTGGCGAATTGTGCCTCGTCCAGCCCATCCGGGCCCTTCCTCCCCAGAAGAAGAAGCGCGACGGCGTGGCCGACAAAAATGATGATCAGCGCGATGTCGATCGCCGCCGGAAATGCAAATTCCAGCACGACGATCAACAGTGGCGACAAAGCCAGACTGGCGAGCATCACCCTGCGGCTCTCCGCCCCCGCCCCCATCAATCCGCGAAAGGCGATGTAGATAAGAGGCGGCAGGCAGGCGGCAAGGATCGGCAGAGCATAACGCATTTCGCTGATGCCATAACCCCAACGCAGCCCCACCAGGACGGATTGCACAGCGCAAAGGGCAATGGACGCCAGAAAGGCCCGGTTGGTCCGCATATCGTCACCGCTTCGCAGGAAGACGATGAACATGACGACCAGCAGAAGCGCCACGACAAAAGGCAGCGGAATGAACAGCACGAACGATATCCCCTGAGCGAGACCCTATTTTGCCCAGTCATGGACCAGATCGCGTTTCGGTACGACCTCAAACGCGATCAAGGACGCAAAAAACCGGTGACGGCGCAGATTGCATCTCGTTCTTTTCACCGCACGGGGTTTTCATGCGCACCTTTACGACCATCACGACCTTCCTGTTTTCCTCTCTCGCCATCCAACCGCTTTTCGCGGGCGAGGCCGTTGGCGTCAGCGACATCGCCATCCATTCGCCGGACCGCGGCAAGGATCTTGCCGTGACGATCTGGTATCCATCCGACGGCAAGGGCACACAGGTGCTTTCCGGAGAGGATCGGATTTTTCAGGGCACACCTGCCTTCAAGGACGCAGCGGTGCAGCCTGGCCGTCTTCCGCTGGTGCTTTTATCTCACGGCTCGGGTTCACGAGTGAGCGGCATGGCCTGGATCGCCGAAAAACTTGCGAGTGAGGGTTTCATCGTCGCCGGCACCAACCATCCCGGCACCACCAGCGGCGATTCCACACCGGCCGATACGCCGAAAATCTGGGAGCGTACCGGCGATCTTTCCGCGATCGTCACGGCGCTCACGACACAAGGCAAATGGTCCACCTCGATTGATGCGGGGAGAATCGGCGTCCTCGGCTTTTCGCTGGGCGGCAGCGCCGCAATGGAGATATCCGGCGCCCGCGCCGATCTCGAAGCCTATGCGCGTTATTGTGAAAAGGAGGCAGCGATGATGGATTGCCAATGGTTTGACGGTGGCCAGGCCTATGTCAATAACGAGCCGGTCAGCGTGCCGAAGCTCGATCTCAGAACCCTCGACAAGGCCCGTTTCGAACAGCAGAACCGCGACCCCCGTATCCGTTCCGCCGTACTGGTCGATCCCGGCCTCGCACTCGCCTTCCAACCTGAGAGCTTGAGAAAGATCGACATTCCGCTCACCTTCATCAATCTCGGCAGCAAGGGAAAAATTCCGCCGGCGGTGCTGGCGGACAGGCTGGCGGCCGAAGTGCCGGGTGCAACCTATCGGCAGGTCGACGAGGCCGACCATTTCAGCTTCCTGCCCCTCTGCAAGGAAGGCGCCAGCGCGTTTCTCAAATCCGTCGGCGAGCGGGATCCGATCTGCGAACCGGCCGGGCCGCGTGATCGTTCCGATATTCACGCCGAGCTGGAAAAGATGATCGTTGCCGCCTTCAACCGAACGCTGAAGCCCGGACAATAAGCCCCCAGCAATGTGCTAGCCGATGCGCTTGTAAAACAGGGTCGTGCCGCAATAACGCCCATCGGGAAACAGGGCGTAATCGGGAATGACGCCAACCCGCTGCCAGCCGAGACGGGGATAGATCGCCTCGGCATCACTGCCGGTGGCCGTATCCAGCACCAGAAGGGTACGGCCACGAGCAGCCGCTTCCTGCTCCGCCTTCTCCATGAGCTTGCGGGCGAGACCAAGTCCCCGCGCCTCGGGATGCACGAGAAGCTTCATCAGATCGCCGCGATGCGGCTGGTTGGGTTTGGAAGCAAGGCCGACCTGCACGGTGCCGACCACCCTGCCATCCACTTCCGCCACCACATGGATCGTGCCGCCCTCGCCCACGTTTTCCGCCACGGCTTGCCAGAAGGGTTCTGCATGCTGCGGGGAGAAGGGCAGCATAAAACCGACGGATGCACCGCCGTTCACACATTCGGCAAGGACATCGCAGAGTTCGAGCAGGACGTCGATGGTCTCCTGCCCGTTCAATACGCGGATGGTGGCCATATGAACTCCTCTGGTAAATCAGCGCTGTCTTTGATCCAGCACGACGGCATAACGGGCGGGTTTTTGGGAAGGATTGTGAAACACATGCCCCTCGCCCACCGGCATGAAAAGGCAGTCTCCGGGATCCATCAGGTGCACGATACCGCCGCTCGTCATTTCCAGAACACCTTCAAAAAGCCAGACATATTGCGTCATTCCCCGGCTTGCCGCGTGCGGCGGAAAACCGACACGCGCGCCTGCCGGAAATTCAACTTCAACGATATCGACATCGGACCCCACCCGTGGTGGGGAAATGGCGCGGCGGACATAACCGGTCTCCGGGTCTTTCCACAGCTGCTGGTCGCGTTTCTTCACCAGCGGGGAAACCGCCTCTTCGTTTTCCGCGAAGAAACCGGAGAGCGACAGGCCGAGTGCTGCGCAGATGCGCGCAAGCAGCGACGCGGTGGGGCTCGCCTCGCCTCGCTCGATGCGCGAAATCATGGCGCGACTGACGCCGGATTCGGAGGCGAGCCGTTCCAGCGTCAGGCCGCTTTCAGCCCGCAACACCTTGATCCGCTCGCCGATGGAGCGTTCTAGAATTCGATCTTCAGTTTCCATCATATGAAATTATTATTCTCACATGATGGAGTCAATATCCACGATAATGGAAATTATGGTTGTCCTTCGTGGCGGACTCCGCGTGGCAAATGACGGTTCAGGCGCCGACCTGGGCGATCCAGTCGTTCAGATTATAGTAGTTTGTTACTCGGCTAACCTTCCCGTCCTTCAGTTCGAAGAAGGCGCCGGCCGGCAGCACGTATTTCTGGCCATTCGCTTCCGGCAAGCCCTCATCGGTCTTGAGATATTCGCCGTTGACGACGAACTCGGCGGATGCGCGTTTGCCGTCTTCGCTCGCCATGATTACCATGTCGGTGAGGGTTTCCCGGTAGCAGCGGTTCATATGATCCATGAAGGAGGCGAAGGCGGCCTTGCCGGTCTGGCGCTCGCCCTGATTGATGTCATGCACCACCTCATCGTGAAGCAGCGCCAGGAAGGCGTCCATGTCCTGCCGATTGAAGGCATCGTAATAGGCGCGGATGGTCTCGGCAGCGGTCATCGTCTTCTCCGTTCATGCTTGCGCGGGTGTTCCATGACGGTATAACCAGTGCAACCGAGAGTGAAAATGCCCATGACCGTCGAAAACAAGTCTCTTTCCGGCATTGACGCCGCAGCCTATTTCGATGACCTCGCACGCCTGCGGATCAACGTCTTCCGTGCCTTCCCCTATCTCTATGACGGCACGCTGGATTATGAGCGCAAATACCTCGCGACCTATGCCGATACTGACGGCGCGGTGTTCGTGCTGGCGCTCGATGACGGGCGCGTTGTCGGTATGTCTACCGGCATGCCGATGATCGCGGAAACCGATGAGGTGAAGACACCCTTCCTCAAGACAGGTTACGACCCGGGCCGGATATTTTATTTCGGAGAAAGCGTGCTCCTGCCCGACTATCGCGGTCACGGGATAGGAGTGCGCTTCTTCGAGGAACGGGAGGCCCATGCAAAACGCCTGGGCTTCGACTGGTGCACCTTCTGCGCTGTCGAGCGGCCCGCTGATCATCCGCGCCGTCCGGCGGATTACGTGCCGCTGAATGCCTTCTGGGAAAAGCGGGGTTATCGCCACCATCCCGAATTGCGCACCAGCTTCACATGGCAGGACCTCGACGAGAGCAGTGAAAGCGCAAAACCGCTATCCTTCTGGATGAAGACCATTGCCGGAGATGCAAACGAATGACACGGTTAGCGGCCAGCCAATATGCCATCGAACTGATCGAGACATGGGAGGCCTATGCCGCGCATCTTTCCGCCATCGTCCGCGAGGCCAAGGAAAAGGGCGCTGAACTGCTGCTTCTGCCGGAATATTCGGCGATGGCGCTGACCGGGCAATTGCCACCCGATGCGCGCTCCGATCTGCACCGTTCCATTGAAGAGATACAGCCGCTCATCCCCTCCTGGGTGGAGCTTTGCGAAGAGTTGGCGCGGCAACATCAAATTCTGTTTCAGCCCGGCAGCGCGCCGGTGAAGGACCCGGACGGCAAGTTCCGTAACCGGGCGTGGCTGTTTGGCCCTGATGGCCTGATCGGTTATCAGGACAAGCAGATCATGACCCGCTTCGAGCGGGAGCAATGGAACATTCATGCCGGGGTGGAGGGTTTGAAAGCCTTCGAGACGAGCATCGGCAGACTCGGCATTTTGATCTGTTACGACAATGAGTTTCCAATGCTCGGCCGCAGGCTTGCAGAACTCGGTGTGGAACTGGTGCTCGCGCCCAGCTGCACCGACACTTTGGCCGGCGCTTACCGGGTGCGCATCGGCGCGCAGGCCCGGGCGCTGGAAAATCAATATGCCGTTCTTTCCTCCCCCACCGCGGGCGAGGCTCCATGGTCTCCCGCCGTCGATGAAAATCGCGGGCGGGCCGCCCTTTACGTGCCGTCCGACTATGGGATGCCGGCATCCGGCATCCTCGCGGAAAGCGAAAGCGATGCGGTGACGGAGAGCTTGATGCTGATCGCCGATATCGATCTTGCCACTGTGGCAAGGCTGCGTACCGAGGGACAGGTTGCCACCAGCCGCGACTGGCCAGAGCAATTTGCGGTCTGAAAGCCCATTTTAAAGGGCTTTTAACCAAATTCCCGCTTTGCGGCATGACAAGCCCCTGCTATAGCGCGGAACATGAGCACAAATTCGACCCGCACGCCCCTGGACCATATCCGCAACTTCTCGATCGTTGCCCACATCGATCACGGCAAATCGACGCTGGCCGACCGGTTGATCCAGTCGACGGGCGGCCTTGCCGAGCGCGACATGTCGGAACAGGTTCTCGATTCGATGGATATTGAGCGCGAGCGCGGCATCACCATCAAGGCCCAGACTGTGCGCCTGCACTACAAGGCGAATAACGGCGAGACCTATGTGCTGAACCTGATCGACACGCCCGGTCACGTCGACTTCGCCTACGAAGTATCCCGCTCGCTTTCGGCCTGCGAAGGTTCCCTGCTGGTGGTTGACGCATCGCAGGGCGTGGAAGCCCAGACGCTCGCCAACGTCTATCAGGCGATCGACAATAATCACGAGCTGGTCACGGTCTTGAACAAGATCGACCTGCCGGCGGCCGAACCAGAACGCATCAAGGAACAGATCGAGGAAGTGATCGGTATCGACGCCTCCGACGCCGTGATGATCTCGGCCAAGACCGGTCTTGGCATTCCCGATGTTCTGGAAGCCATCGTCAACCGTCTGCCGCCGCCGAAAAGTGATGTCGGCGAAAACGGGCCGCTGAAGGCACTGCTGGTCGACAGCTGGTACGACACCTATTTGGGCGTCATGGTTCTGGTGCGCGTCATCGACGGCGTGCTGAGCAAGGGCCAGCAGATCCGCATGATGGGTTCCGGCGCGAAATACGGCGTCGAGCGCGTTGGCGTACTTACCCCGAAGATGGTCAATGTCGACAGCCTCGGCCCCGGCGAGATCGGTTTCATCACCGCCTCGATCAAGGAAGTCGCCGATACGCGTGTTGGCGATACCATTACCGACGACAAGCGCCCGACGGCGCAGGCCCTGCCCGGCTTCAAGCCCGCGCAGCCCGTGGTGTTCTGCGGTCTCTTCCCGGTCGATGCGGCTGACTTCGAAGACCTGCGCGCGGCTGTCGGCAAACTTCGCCTCAACGACGCCTCCTTCTCCTTCGAAATGGAATCGTCAGCCGCCCTCGGCTTTGGTTTCCGCTGCGGCTTCCTCGGCCTGCTGCATCTCGAAATCATCCAGGAACGCCTTGAGCGCGAGTTCAATCTCGATCTCGTCGCCACCGCCCCTTCGGTTGTCTATGAAATGACGCTGACGGATGGCACGGAAAAGGAACTTCACAACCCGGCAGATATGCCTGACGTGGTGAAGATCAAGGAAATCCGCGAGCCGTGGATCAAGGCGACGATCCTGACGCCGGATGAATATCTCGGCGGCATCCTGAAGCTGTGCCAGGACCGGCGCGGCCTGCAGACGGAGCTGACCTATGTCGGCAACCGTGCAATGATCACCTATGAACTGCCGCTCAACGAAGTGGTGTTCGATTTCTATGACCGCCTGAAATCCATCTCCAAGGGTTACGCCTCGTTCGATTACAACATCATCGACTATCGCGAAGGCGATCTCGTCAAGATGTCGATCCTCGTCAATGGCGATCCTGTCGATGCCCTCTCCATGCTGGTGCACCGCTCTGCGGCCGACCGACGCGGGCGCGGCATGTGCGAAAAGCTGAAGGAACTCATTCCGCCGCACATGTTCCAGATTCCGATCCAGGCCGCTATCGGCGGCAAGGTCATCGCCCGCGAAACGGTGCGCGCGCTGCGCAAGGACGTGACGGCGAAGTGTTACGGCGGTGACGCAACGCGCAAGCGCAAGCTTCTGGACAAACAGAAGGAAGGCAAAAAGCGCATGCGCCAGTTCGGCAAAGTGGAAATTCCGCAGGAAGCCTTTATCGCCGCTCTGAAGATGAACGACGAATAAGCGGCAATCACTGCATCGCTATTGAAGGGAGGCACACAGCCTCCCTTTTGCGTTTGAAGGCCGATCCTCAAGCGTGCAGCTTCGCACCCTTGGTGATCTTGTCGACGATCTTCCTGTCGGCCCTCAGCGCCATGCCGACGACCTTGGCAGTTTCGGGAGAAAACTGCGAAAACACCTGGCGGTTGGCGGCATCGTGGCCGGTGGCGAACATTTCCTCGATGTAGAGCGATGTCGTGATGTCACGCTCGAGGGAACGCTGGTGGATTTTCCGCAACGCCTCCTGATCCGTGGCCATGACGACGATCGGCTGAATGGACAGGGGATTGTAGACGTTGCCTGCGCCATCGCGGTATGGTTCCCCGATGATCTCTCCGGTCTGAGCGACAATGCCGGACATGAGAAATGCGGTGACGTTCAGTTTTTGCCACACGGCAAGGTCATCACGAAGAATGACGGCGATCTTGGTATCAAACATGCGAACTCAATCTGGCTGTGGTTACAAAAGAGAAGCGATCCTAGCGCCTCGGGGCAGCAACGATCTTGAACGTTCGTGCAAATTCGAAGGGATCGTGCAGGCTCGCTCCAGCGAAGGCATAGAGCGCATAGACGCGCGCTTTCACGGCAATGCCTATGCACCGCATCGCCACGATACCTATGCGCTCGGCGTCACGCTTTCCGGCGTACAGACCTTTTCCTATCGCGGCACGTCGCATTTCAGCATGCCGGGAAATGTCATCGTTCTGCATCCCGATGAAGTTCACGATGGTGGCGCGGGCACGGACGAAGGCCTGCACTATCGCATGCTCTACCTTCCACCGGAGAAAACGACGGAGGCGGGATATAGCGCGCTGCCCTTTGCCCGAAGTGCCGTCATCGAGGACGAAGAGTTCCGCCAATGCCTGACCGAGGCACTCGGCAATCTCGACGGCGAACCTGACAGTCTGCTTCTCACCGACTGGCAATCGCGGCTTTCGGATCTGCTCTGGAAACATTCAAACGGAAGCGCCAGATCCATCAAGTGGATCGACCGCGCCGCCGTTCTGCGATGCCGGGACTATCTGCTGGAGAACAGCGCCGACACCGTTGGGTCGCTGGAGCTGGAACATATAAGCGGGCTCGACCGCTTCACACTCTTCCGGCACTTTCGTTGCGTGTTCGGCACCAGCCCGCACCGCTATCTCATCATGCGCCGGCTGCAAAAATGCAAGGACATGATGCGCGCGGGTGCGAGCCTTGCCGAAACGGCGTTTGCCTGCGGTTTCGCGGACCAGGCGCATTTCACCCGGCATTTCAAAAATGCCTTCGGCATGCCCCCGGGCCGTTGGCTGAACCTCGTCTCACATTAGCGCATTTCCGGGAACAGGATAGACCGGTGAGCCGCAGCGCCCGCCATGGCACCATCGCCGACCGCAAGCGCGACCGAGCCGGCCGGTCTTGCCACATCGCCACAGGCGAAGATGCCGCGGGCGGTGGTCTGTTTCATTGGGTCCGTCACGATGGTCGATCCCATTGGACCTTCCTCCATCGCGCAGCCGAGTTTTTCGATCCAATCCACAGTGATGCGCAATTTCGGCTGGGTGAAAAGCCCGGCCAGTGCGATGCCGCGGCCATCCGCCAGAACGACATCCGCATGCCCGGCAATCTCCCTGATGCGGGTTGTTTCCATCCGGACGCCGCGCGCCGCCAACATCGCATGCTGATCCGCATCCGGCTCGACTATGCCATTGGTGAAAAAGGTCGTCTCGCCCCAGTCGGGAAGCATCAACGCGTGGTGGATAGCCATTGGCGAAGCGGCGATGACGCCGATTTTTCCCTGATCGAGTTCATAGCCATGGCAATAGGGGCAATGAAAGACCGCAGAACCCCAGCGCTCCCTCAGCCCGGCAATCTCAGGAAGTTCATCGGTCACACCCATGGCGAGGATAAGCCGGCCCGCCGTCTCCCGGCGGCCGCCGTCGATCTCAACGATGAACTCACCGAAAGAGCCCTTGGCGTCGGTCACCCTGCCGTCGACCCAATGTATGGTCGGGTAACGTTCGATCTGCCGGCGTGCCTCGGCGATAATCTCGCCCGGCGCCTTGCCATCCTGCCCGAGGAAACCGTGTGAATGGCTGGCGAAACGATTTCTGCGTTCGCCGGCATCCACGATCAGGATGTTCTTTCTGGCGCGACCAAGCTGCAGGGCGGCGGAAAGGCCGGCATAGCTGCCGCCGATAATGATGACGTCGAATTTCATGATGCACCCATTGTTCAGGGAATGAGGCGGAAGCGCCGTTCATTTTCATGAAACTTATATTGTTACATGAATTTTGAAGTCAATAGTCACGCAACTTATATTGTTACGTGACATCCAAACTGATAGCATCCAGATAAATGGATGGGCTTGGCAATGAGACACGACACGCGCCTTTCTCGGGTGCTGCATATTCTGATCCATATGGAAAAACATGAGGGTGCCGTGACCTCCGAAAACATAGCGGCGATGCTGCAGACCAACCCCGTGGTGGTGCGCCGCACGATGGCCGGCTTGCGGGAGCATGGTTACGTATCGTCGGAAAAAGGCCATGGCGGCGGGTGGGTGCTGGCACGGCCGCTCACCGAGATCACGCTGCTCGACATCTACCGGGCACTTGGCGCACCGGAGCTGTTCTCGATCGGGCTGGCCGGTGACAATCCGAATTGCGTCATCGAACAGGCGGTCAATGCAGCACTTTTCGACGCCATGAACGAGGCGGAAAACATTCTGTTGTCCCGCTTTGGAAGCATAACGCTTTCGACGCTCGCAGAGGAGTCGATCAATCGTTGGTCGAAGCTTTCCAACTGCCCCTCCGCCATGGAGCAGCTTTAAGCGCGGTTGGCTTTTCACAAAGAAAAACCGCCTGCTGAAAAGCAGGCGGTTTTATGATATCAATCAACCCGTTAAGGCTGGGTCTGCGTGCCACCCGTATTCGGGCTTGCCGGTGCCGTGTTGTTCACGGGCGGCGTTGCCGGGGTAGCCGGAGCCATGGGCGCCGGTGCCTGATCCGTTGCCGCAGGCGGCGTGGTGGAGGACGTTGTTGCCGGATCGGTGGACGGGCCGCTCATCTGCGACCAAGCGAAAACGCCGACCAGAACGACAACGATGATCGCCAACCACGGTACCCAGGACGACGACGTGCGGGCTTGCGGTTCATTGCTGATATTCAGTTCCGGACGCAGATCGCGGTCCGGACGCGGGTTATTGGGATCGAATGTCATGGTGTTTCCTCCTCTTCATTCTGCGGAGAAAACGACGTTCACGGGATTTTGTTCCGATTTCCTTCAAATGCCGATAAATGGGTAAGGCCAGTCACTCATCGAAGGGCATCCGCGAGCACCGTCATGACCTGCGGGCCGACCATTTGCGACACGTTGAAACGCATGAAACCGGAAGCGTTCTGCGACGAGCTGAACACATTGCCGGGGGCCAGCACCACCTGCCGTGCAAGCGCCCGCTGCGCCACATCGGCGGCATCTGTCCCTTCCGGCAGGCGGCACCACAGGAACATGCCCGCCTGCGGCTCGATCCACGGCATACATCCGATCGATCTCAGACGGGTTGCCGCCTCCGGCACCGCAGCCGCAAGACGCTGTCGGAGAGCCTCGACATGCCTGCGATAACTTCCATCCGTCAAAAGCGACAGGACAAGCGCCGCCGAAAAATGCGTCCCACCGAAAGCCGTGGCGATCTTGAGGTCGGTCAGGGCTTCCACCCATGCCTGGGGTGCCGCGATGAAACCGCATCGCACGGAGGCGGACAGCGTCTTGGAAAAGCTGCCGATCTGGACAACGCGGTTCAGACCATCAAAAGCCGCCAGCCGGGGAGCCGCCTGCGTTTCGAAATCGGCAAAAATATCATCCTCGATGATGGTCAGGCCCGCCTGTTCGGCCAGCATCAGCAGGCGATGGGCGGAAACGGCGGATAGTCTTGCGCCGGTCGGATTATGGATCGCGGAATTGGTGATATAAAGCCGCGGCTGGTGCTCTTTCAACGCCTGCTCGAAAAGCGGCAGGTCGGGTCCAGCAGGTGTATAGGGCACCCCGACGATCTTCACCCGATGCGCTCGCAACAGGGCGTGGAAATTAAAGTAACAGGGGTCGTCGACAACAACCGTATCCCCCGGCTGCAGCAGGAAACGGCAGAGAAGATCGATTGCCTGCGTGCCGGAATCGGTAAGCATGATCTGGCTGGCACCCGCCTGCACACCGTGTTCGGCCAGCCGGCGTGACAGAAGCTGGCGCAACGGCAACAGCCCCATCGGGCTGCCGTAATCCGTCAGCAGGGCGTCATCGGCACGGGCCAGCCCTCGCATCGCCCGCCGCAATGCCTCCTGTGGCATCCACGATGCCGGAAGCCAGCCGCAGCCGGGCTTGGCGAGAGCGGAACCGTCATCCAGCGCCTGCCGTGAAACCCACAAGGGGTCCACCGCCCTGTCGAGCCGCGGTTCGATATCGGCAAGCGAGAGTGGCGCAAGCGGACCTGCAACAAAAAAACCGGAGCCGGGGCGCGAGCTTATCGTACCATCCGCCACAAGCCGGTCATAAGCCTCGACAATGGTGGACGTGGAAAGCTGCATGGTCTTTGCCAGTGCCCGCACAGATGGCAGGCGAGCACCCGGAACAAGGCTGCGCGAGGTGATGCGCTGGCGGATATTCGCCATCACCTTTTCTATACGTGTGCCTGCCATGACCTTCCCGTCCACATCCATCCCTAACCGTACTGCTTTTAAGACCATAACAGTTTATTGATATTGTACCGTATTGTCGCTGTTCCTGCCAGCCGTTCCCGATCAAGAAAGGCAAAAGACGGAGACGATCATGGACAAGACGACAAGCGGTTGGCTGAACGGGCTGACGGGCGTGGTGATATTCAGCGGGTCTCTGCCCGCGACACGCCTTGCGGTAACGGGTTTCGACCCCGTGTTCCTGACCGCCGCCCGCGCCAGCATTGCGGGCCTGTTGGCGCTGGCGCTGCTGTTTCTGTTCAGGCAGAAGCGCCCGGCGCGCGGTGATCTGACATCGCTGATCATCGTCTCGATTGGGGTCGTGGTGGGTTTCCCGCTTTTGACCGCGCTCGCGCTGCGGCATGTCACCTCGGCGCATTCCATCATTTTTGTGGGGCTGCTGCCGCTCGCAACCGCGATTTTTGCCGTGCTGCGTGGCGGGGAACGCCCGCGCCCCGTCTTCTGGCTGTTCTCCTGCCTCGGCAGCGCGCTGGTGGCGGGTTTCTCCCTGTCGAATTCGTTCGCCGCCGGGATCGAGGCCTCGCTTGTCGGCGATCTTCTCATGCTCGGCGCAATCATCGTCTGCGGGCTCGGTTATGCGGAGGGCGCTGCCCTTTCGCGGAAGCTGGGCGGCTGGCAGGTCATTTCCTGGGCACTGGTGCTTTCCCTGCCCGTGATGCTGCCGCTTGCCTTTTTTACCGGGCCGGAAACGCTTGGCGGCGTAGACCCGCGGGCCTGGGGCGGCCTTGCCTATGTCTCGCTGTTCAGCATGCTGATCGGTTTTATTTTCTGGTATCGCGGGCTGGCGCTGGGCGGCATCGCTGCGGTCGGGCAGTTGCAACTGCTCCAGCCCTTCTTCGGGCTCGCGCTCGCCGCAACTCTGCTACACGAAGAGGTGAGCCCGGCCATGATCGGCGTGACGCTGGTGGTGGTGCTGTGCGTTGCGGGCGCGCGAAAATTCGCGCGCTGATCATCAGCTCGAACGACGATCGACCCAGCGATGCCAGGATTCCTCGCTGCCGTTGAAGACATTGAGATCGATACGGCCATCGACGCCATGCGACAGGCCGGAGCCGGAATATTGCCAGAACAGCCACTTGCGACCGGGATAGACCGCTGACGGGTGCTGAGCGACCGCACGTAGCCAGAAGGGATAATCCTGGAACTCGCCCTGAAGGTTGTCCTTGTAGAAATCCGGCGCCGTATAGATGATCGGCCGCTGGCCATAATGACGCTCGAGCTTGTCCATGAAGACGCGCATCTTTTCCAGAACGCGTTCACGGGAATGGCGCATCTTGCAGCTCGATTCGCCGTTATATTCCACGTCGATGACCGGCGGCAGCGCATCCGGATCGCGCGGCACGTTGCGAATGAACCAGTCCGCCTGTTCGCTGGCGTTGCGGCACCAATAAAAGAAGTGGTAAGCGCCGCGGCGGATGCCTGCTTCCTTCGCGCGCTGCCAGTTGGTGCGGAACATCGGATCGAGATGATCACCGCCATCCGTCGCCTTGATGAACGCGAAATTCGCACCGCGGGTGCGCAGCTGCGGCCAGTCTATATTCGCCTGCCAGCGGGACACATCCACACCATGGACCTGGAAATGGCGCGGCTGAACCCGGCCGAAATTGATCGGCTTGGCGTCGCTGAAACTGGAACGGAAGATGCGGGAGCGGATCTGCGCGCCAGCGCTCGCCGCCGGAGCGGCAGCCATGGCCAATTGCACCGGGCGCTCCATCGGCCGTTCTGCCGGTCGCACCATTCCGGTCTGCGAAGGAACGGGCAGACGGATTTCAGGCGCATTCTGCGGCAGGGATGCCCTCGGCGTGACGGCGGAAAAGGCCTTGGGCTCATCCGGCACCGGCCCGCCCCACGCCAGGACTTCCTGCCGTGGCTGAGCCGTAATCGGCTGCGTGCCGACACTTGCCTGCGGTACCGGCGCCGATGGCTTGACCGAACTGGTGGTTTCCTTCGACGGCAAGCCAGCCATCAGGCTTTCCGGCCCGGAACTGGACGTGCAGCCGCCAAGCAGAAGGCAACCGAAGAGAAGTGCTGGTACAGCCGATGAACGCATGAGAACCCGTACGCAAAACAAAAGTGGGGGGGACACTCAGACGCCACCCGCAGACCTCGAAAGACAAATGCTAACGGAAGATTATCAAAAAAGACTGAATCTTATCTTTACGCCGGCACCTGTCGATGCGCCCGTCATTTATGACAGGCGAAACGCTTCGAGTTCTCGCGCAAGGGCGGCGCTCAGGCCGTCATTGTGGTGAGATCGACGGTATCGGCACCGGCAGAGTTTCTCTTGATCGATTCGATCGCGTGGATAGCCGATGCCTTTGCCTTGTACCCTTCCGACGAAAACATCGTCTCGCCATTGGATGCCTTGAAGCGGAAGCGATATTCGCCGGCTTTGTCCTGATAGATTTCGAATTTATACATGATCTTTGCGCCTCTGTTGCAAATCGAAGTGAACCCGTCGCAATCTTGAGCAGAACCTGTTCAATTCGCAACCGAAAATCACCGCTGTCAGATCAGCCGAATCCAGGCGCGGGCTATTTCCAGACCGGCCATGTCGGCAATCTGCGCCCGCGTGCCACGGTGGTCACCGTAATTTTCCAGCCAGCCGGGCGACATTCTTTCGACGGAACCCGGAAATCTCCGACACCATTCGTCGACAACCTCGGTGGAAGCCTCGAAATGGAACTGGGTGCCATAGGCCGCGCGTCCGATACGAAAGGCCTGGTTTTGTGTCGCGGCATTGGTCGCAAGGCGCGTGGCATCGGGCGGAAGCGTAAAAGTGTCACAATGCCACTGAAAGATCGGGAAGTTATGCTGCTGCCCGGCCAAAAGCGGATCGGATAAGCCCTCCGGCGTCAGGGACACATCCTGCCAGCCGAATTCCGGCGGGCCTGAGAGAATATTCTCTCCGCCATAGGCGCGCGCCAGCAACTGGCTGCCGAGGCAAACACCCATGACTGCCTTGCCCGCATCGCCGAAAGCCTTCATCAGAAGCGCCAGGTCCGGAAGATAGGGATAAAGCACATCATCTATCGCGTTCTGTTCGCCGCCCAGCACAACAAGCGCATCATGGTCGTCCGCATCTTCAGGAAGAGAATCGCCCGCATAGGCGCGGATGACGTGAATATCCGCCGCTGCCTCTCGCAGGGCGACGCCAATTTGCCCATGCGGCGTGCCCGCCATGTTTTCTATGATTGCTACGCGCATAAGACCTCTTGGCGACGACGACGGACTCAATCGGCAAAAATTGCCGATTGAGTCCAGCTTCACCACGGGAAAAAACGATTTTCAAGAGCGCGGTATCGTCTTTGAGGCGGTAGCGGACGGCGCGGCGTTTTAAGCCTCAGAATTCACGCGCCAGCTTGGCGTCTACCGAATGCCGGTTGCCGCCGCGCACGGCGAAGAACAGGAAAATCGCAGCCCAGAGAATCGATTTTTCCGCACCGCCCAGACCTTCCGCCTTTACGATGCCGTGAAAATAGACCGTGACCAATAGCACGATCATGGCCGCGAAAGATGCTGGCCGCGTGAACAGGCCGATGGCGACAAGAATGCCGCCGAAAAACTCCGTGGCGGCAAGCAGCGGCGACCAGAAGACGCCAGGGTAAAAGCCAAGGCTCTCCACCATGCCGACGGCGCCGAAAGGATTGACGATCTTGCCAAACCCATGGGTAACAAGAAGAAGCCCGGCCGCGACGCGCAGAATGGTCTCCACCAGATCATGGGTCGAATTATAAAGCGGCGCGACCGCCGGAACGAAAAGACGCTGACGATTATTCTCGAACTGGGCCATAGGATCTCCACGTTTCAGCCTTCGACAGCTTCTCTGTTCGCAAAGCCATATGATAAGAACAAGCACGCGCCCGGTAAAAACATGAGTATTAAAGTTGACATTATCGTGAGCATATTGCGCTGAAGGAGATTTTGGGATGTCCGAGACAAAACCCCGCATAGCCATTCGCTACTGCACACAATGCAACTGGCTGCTGCGCGCAGGCTGGATGGCGCAGGAAATCCTGCAAACCTTCGCTTCTGATATCGGCGAAGTCAGTCTCATTCCTTCGACCGGCGGCCTGTTCGAGATCACAGTTGATGGGACGATCATATGGGAACGCAAACGCGATGGCGGTTTTCCCGGCCCAAAAGAACTCAAGCAGAGAATCCGTGACATCATCGATCCGGAGCGAGACCTCGGTCATGTCGACAGAACGAAGCACGAAGGCCTCGACACCTGACCCGGCGACATGTTTCAACAGCCTGGATTAAGTTTTTTCCCTTTAAAATCAATGATCGTCATAAAAGTTCAAAAAGTCTGTTGACACCGGGCGGCTGCCCTCGTACATCGCTCTCCGTCGCCCAGATGGCGGAATTGGTAGACGCGCCAGCTTCAGGTGCTGGTACTCGAAAGGGTGTGGAGGTTCGAGTCCTCTTCTGGGCACCATTCCATTTTTGATCTTAGCCAGATCAAATACTTATCCGAAAAAAAAGCAACATATAGCCGACCGGCAAACGCCGGGAAGCATGTTGCTTTTTTCGTCTTTTTCACGTTCAGAAAAGCTGAAGACGAGCGACTTCCGTTTCCATCGGAAGGCCTGCTGTCATGTCAGAATGATGCAAAAAGTGCCCTGTCAGGGCTGAGCGTCCTTGTCGCCGCTATTTTGCGAATGCTGTTCGCAATTCGGCGTACAGGACAGCACCGTGCGCTCCGTCTGGCGGAATACACGAACCGTATTACCCTCGTCGATGGAGACGAGAATGCGCTCATCCACGATGGGATTGCCTTCGGCATCAAGAAGCACAAGATTGGTCGTGCCAAAACTGCGCCCGGTTAGAACGATGGTCGTTGCATCAGCGACCGTGGCATCAGCGACCTTGGAGTTTCCGACGATAACCTTGCTCACGGGACGGTCGAGGCGGAGAACGCGGGCGTGATTCATCGAAACGCGCAATATATCGTCCTGGGCAAAAACCGGCTGCGCCGCAGCCCCGAGGAAGACGGACAAGCCGACCATGATTTTCGCCAGTTTTCCGGATGACACGCGTTTGGCCCTTGCTTACTATCAGCACAGTTTATTGCGCCACAGAATGCGCGGTTTTAGTGAATGAAGCGTTAAATGGCACGAATCCGCAATGCGGATGATCGTCACGTGTAACGAGATGGTATTTTCATCACTCTTCAATCGCCTCAAAACTGAACATGTGCGTCTCCGTGAAACGGCACTTCTAAAAAAGAGAAAAGTGATAAGGCTTAAAATACACTTATTTATCCGCAAATATAAAAATGCAGAAAATACTTTTCATTTTTATTTACCAAGAGGAACTCATCCTTCCGTTTACTTTGAGTTAATCGTTTTTTTTAAGCGCTTGGAAATCGCTCGGCTGTAGTTTGAACGCAACCGAACAACGGAGAACAGTTGTCGGCGTGCTGAACCAAACAAGATTTAGGAGAGACCTCATGACCAAGATTTTCGCTCGTTTCCTCAAGGACGAATCCGGCGCGACCGCCATCGAATACGGCTTGATCGCTGCCCTCATTTCTGTCGCCATCATCGGCGGCGCTTCAACGCTCGGCGGCAAGCTCAAGGACACATTTACCTTTATTGGCAAGTCGTTCACGGACTCCAAGGCTTCGACCGGCGGCGTCTGATCATTGAAAAGCATCGTGCAGGTGACGACCCCACACAAGTGCGGACGTTGCCTGCATTTTCGCGTGGCCGGCAGCACTAGGTCAACGAAGGTAGGCTATTTATGATTGTCGCGGCAATTTTTCTTATTCTTCCGCTTTGCCTTTGTTTTGCTGCTTTAAATGACCTTTTCAGCATGACGATCCCTAACGTGATAACCGTCGTGCTTTTATTGTCTTTCGCTTTTATCGCTCCCTTCGCGGGAATGGATTTTCAGACATTTGGTTTGAGTTTAGCGGGCGGACTGATTGTATTTCTTGGCTGTTTCGCGCTTTTTGCCGCCAATGTCATGGGCGGAGGCGATGCTAAGCTCTTAACTGGAGCGGCAGTGTGGTACGGTTTCAACATTTCTCTGGTAGAGTTTCTACTTGCCGTAACACTGGTCGGCGGAGCATTAACAGTCGGCATCCTGCTTCTGCGATCTCGGTCACAGGAAATCATGGCTTTCGGAATTCCCATTCCCGATTCCCTGATGGTTGCGCAGAAAATTCCCTACGGAATTGGTATCGCGATTGCGGGGCTTCTAACCTATGGCGAAGCTCCTCTCGTCAAAGCAGCGATCGCCAGTATTTTATAATTTCAAAAACTCTTATTTTTATCCTGAGATTAGAAGTTTGTTAACCACATACTTCAGGACAATATTAACCATAAATATACCAATCACGCGCCATCCTAAGGGAAGAAGAATCTGATTCCCTCAAGGATCGAGCATGAAACCGTCGCGTATCGTCATTCTTTCCGTTGCCCTGGTGGCCGCCGGTCTTGCCGGCCTTGTCGCCATGCAGATTTCCGGCGCGAAGCAGGTTATCGAAAAAGCGGAAACGATCATCCAGAAAGAACCGACGGTCAACGTTCTCGTCTCTTCGGTCAATCTGCCCGTCGGCAGCCGTCTGAACGACAGTTCCGTGCGCTGGACACCCTGGCCACAGGGCAATGTGGTCGACAGTTTCATAACGGAAGCGAAAAGGCCCGACGCCATCACCGAGCTCGCGGGCACGGTCGTGCGGTTGCCCCTGTTCGAAGGTGAGCCGATCCGGCCGGAAAAAGTGGTCGATTCCAGCAACCGCATCATGTCTTCGCTTTTGCCCGCCGGCAAACGCGCCGTCGCGACCGAGATTTCCGTCTCGACCGGCGCTGGCGGCTTCGTGCTGCCGAATGACCGGGTCGATGTCATCATGGTCCGCAAGGGCGAGAATGGTAACTTCCTGACCGAAAATGTTTTGAACAACGTCCGTGTTCTGGCGATCGACCAGCAGATCAAGGAAGGCGAAGACGGCATAGCAGCCGTGGTCGGTGCTACCGCGACGCTCGAACTGACCCCCGAACAGGCAAAGATCATAACCGTGGCGCAACAGATGGCGGACCGTCTCACGCTCGCCTTGCGTTCAGTCGCAGATGCGCAGGAAAACGATACGCTTTCGGCCGGCCATCTTCTCAGCGGAAGTTCCGGCCAGCCGGAAATTCAGGTGATCAAATCCGGCTCGATCGTGAAGAGCGGTCAAGGAGCCTCACAGTGACCGGGGGGCTCATGACAAAACGTTTCAAACACCATCTGCGCTCGTCGATGGCAGGCGGGCTTGCATTCTGCCTGGCTTTTTCAGGCGTTCCCGGCCAGCATTCTCCCGATTTCCTGCGCACCAGCGAGGCGGAAGCGCAAAGCGCAAGCATCGTTCGGATCACCGAAAGTGGCACGGGCATTCGCAAGCGCCTTAAACTCGGGCTGAACAAGGCGCTGGTCATCGACCTGCCGGAAGATGCGCATGACATTCTCGTTGCCGACCCGAGCCTCGCCGACGCTGTGACCCGGACATCGAGACGCATCTACCTTTTCGGGAAAATGGTGGGACAGACCAACATCTTCATTTTTGGTGACGGTGGTCGGGAAATCGTCAGCCTCGATCTCGAAGTTGAGCGCGACATTTCGGGGCTTGAGGCGAATATCCGCCGCTTTATCCCTGAGTCGGACATCAAGGTGGAAATCGTCTCGGACAACATCGTTCTAACCGGATCGGTGCGCACGCCGCAGGATTCCGCACGCGCGGTGCAACTTGCCGACGCCTTTCTGAAGGGCGGCGAGGCCACCACACGCAACATATCGCTCACGGGCGGCAACAATGGCGGCGATGCGGCAATTTTTGCCGAGCGCCGACAGGTATCGCAAATCGTCAACATGCTGACGATTGAAGGCGAAGATCAGGTGACGCTGAAAGTCACTGTTGCGGAAGTCAGCAGGCAGGTTTTGAAACAGCTCGGTTTCAACGGCTCGATCAGCAGCTCGACAAGCGGCAATGGGTTCGAATTTGCAAATCCGTCTAATCTTGGCAATGCGATCGATGGCGCGTCGAGGATTGCAAGCGGCGCAATTGGCTCGGGCTCCCTCAGATTTGCTTCCTACCTCAACGCCATGGAGCAGGCCGGCGTCATGCGCACCTTGGCGGAGCCGAGCCTGACTGCTATTTCCGGAGAGCAGGCGAAGTTCTATGTCGGAGGTGATTTCAGGCTTGCCGCAGAGCAGGAAGTCGACATCGACAAGGAAACCGGACGGCCGACGATTACACGAACGACCAATACAGTCGACTATGGCATCACTTTGAACTTCAAGCCTGTCGTGCTTTCACCCGGCCGCATCAGTCTCAAGATTGAGACTAATGTTTCCGAGCCTACCTATGAAGGCAATGTTGTAACCGGAAATGGGGGTCGAACGATCCCAGGTTCAACCTACATGTCGGTGCGCAAGCGCGAAACCTCCACAACGGTTGAGCTTCCCTCCGGCGGATCGATCGTGATTGCGGGTCTTGTCCAGGATAATGTGCGGCAGGCGATGTCCGGGCTTCCCGGCATGTCAAAAATCCCGATCTTTGGCACGCTTTTCCGCAGCAAGGAGTTCCTGCGCAACGAAACGGAACTTGTCATCATCGCGACGCCTTATCTGGTGCGGCCCGTTGCCCGCAACCAGATCGCTCGGCCGGATGACAACTTCAACCCGGAAAACGATGCGGCGATGTATTTCATGAACCGCGTCAACAAG
>Ga0209282_1000183_pt1 | contig 34532 bp, 34 predicted proteins | sample Mtrugardesep15_FD_187529 | JGI IMG/M metagenome (GOLD analysis project Ga0209282, IMG submission 187529) | Root nodule microbial communities of legume samples collected from California, USA - M. trunc garden sep15 (SPAdes) (version 2) | ecosystem: Host-associated > Plants > Roots > Nodule...
CTTGAAAAACAACTTCGGCGCAAATCAGGCTATTCTGAAACGCGACGAGGCCATAGAACGCGAGCCCGCGCTGGCGCACTATGGCCATTCCTTTGTCGGTGCTTTGTGGTCGCCTAATGATGAGTCAGGGGACTCTCGAATGTTTTGCCAAGGGCTGAAGACCTTGCTTGAGCGCGAATTCGGCACCCGTTTCATGTTCGATACCCGGATCGCCGGGTTGAAGAAGAGTGCGGGGCAGTTGGAGGCTATCGTAGCTGATAGAGGTGAACTGCCTGCAAGATTGGCTGTGCTGGCGCTTGGCACGTGGTCCGCCAGCGTTGCAAGGTCGGTAGGGATCCACCTGCCTATATGGCCAGTACAGGGATATTCGATGACCATACCGGCAACTGAGTTTGCTCCCTCAGTTAGTATCACCGACACCACACGCAAAACCGTCTTTTGTCGGATTGGTAATCGGCTCCGAATTGCTGGTCTGGCAGACATCGGTCCAGGCGAGGCCTTATATAAACAGGAGCGGTTTGAAATGCTCTTCAAGACAGCGCAGGGGATTTTCCCGAAGGCAGGCGATTATTCGGGCGAGGTTAACGCTTGGACCGGGCTGAGGCCCGTCACGCCGAATAGCCAACCAATCTTTGGACCGTCGAATATTTCGGGGCTGTTTTTAAACTGTGGTCACGGATCACTTGGCTGGACTCTATCAATGGCGACAGCAGTGAAAGTTGCTTCTGACATCGCGGAAGTGTCAGGATTGCGTAAAGTCTCAATGCGCTGAGTTCGCACCAAACTCAGACTCGCTCGGCAGGCTGGATGCCCTGGTTCTGAAATCCGGTTACGAAGCGCGCTGTCTGCCTCAATCCAGCTTTTGCCGACCGGAACTCCCTGCCGCAACCGGCTCTTGTCTCTCAAGTTCATGACACCTTTCCTACCCGAATGTGGAAATTCCTACGCCGTGAGAAAATCAAATATCTCGACGAGCTGCCCTTCGAGCATCGCGCGACCGGGACGAATGCTGCAACCCTGCTTTTTGGCCGCCTTAAGGAGTACTGTCTCCTCGGGAGACATTATGACTTCCGCCACAAGCATTTCCCGTTCCAGAAATTGGGGATCGATCGGCAAGGCGTCGTCTTCGCGCAGTCCAAGCGTGGTGCCATTGATCACGAGATCATGCCCGGAAGGAGTTCCGTCCAGCTCGAACGTGGCAGAGGGAAACTGCGCACGCAGACGTAAGACCAGTTCTTCGGCCTTATCCCGGGAACGATTGCTTATGGACATGCGAGAACCGTCTGATTTCAAGTCGGGCCGACATTTCGCAGCCTGGCTCGGGCTTGTCCCACGCCAGCACTCGACTGGGGGTAAGGAGAACCTCGGAGGGATCAGTAAGCGCGGTGATGGATGTCTTCGAAGGCTCTTGATCCACGGTAGCCGTTCAATCATAAGCTGGCGGGAGCGTTCCTGGACATGGCTGGCAAAGCTCAAGTGCCTCCGTGTCGATGTCGCTGTCCACACGGACACGACGACCGCGGCCCAGATCAACCATTACATCGCTCCGCTTCCGGCGCGGTTGCGATGGGGCGGGCAGCTCCGAGGCAGTCGGCTGGGCTGCCGGCGCGGCCCCCCAAACGATCACGGGCACCAATGTGCTCGATACCTGCATCGACGGCTCCTCCATCCGGCAGAGTTCCTTGCGCCAACGAAAGAGCTGGCTCACGTGGATGCCGCACGGGCAATGTCGGAAAGCACAGCATCTTGCTCAAGGCATGCTGCCACAAGCCGCTCCTTGTCCTCTCGAGACCAGCGCCGACGGCGCTAGACAGACGTGATCACTTCAATCGGATGCTTGGTCATAGGACTACTCTTATGTTCGTTTACAAGAGGTGGAGACACAGCTTCCCCGCCGCCTAGAGACGGATGCAGCCAATTAACACCGTTGAACAAAGCAGGAGGCAAGGCATTTCGACGACGGTTGGCATACTCTTATTCGCGGGTTGATTACCGCATTTCCGTTTGTTCGTCTGGGGCTGCCTCGGTCTAGTGTCGGGCGTAGAATAGATCTGCCACATAGGAGTATCGAGGGTTCCCCACCGCGGCCCTGCCTCCAACTTTGATCAACAGATAATGTTTCCCAAGATGGCCCGATCGGACGTGCAGCAGGCCTGTTTCAAGGCTTGCCGAGGGGTGCTACTTCTTGCCCGATCGCCCATATGAAGGCGGCCATTTCTCGCGCGATGGCTGTCACGGCGACTGTCTTGGCCTTGCCGGCACCTATCAGTCTTCGATATCGAGTGCAAAGCCTCACTTGCCCTTTCCACGCAATCGCGCAGACCGACTTCGGCAGGCCTGCCAGCCTCGCGTTGATTGTGGGGCTGATCCGTGCTGGATAACGGTATGTCCACGCCCCCTCAATCAGCGCCCGGCGCGCCCGGGCATTACCGGCTTTGGTGATCCCTCCACGTCTGACCCGCTCACCGGTTGAGCTTTCTGTAGGGACGAGTCCGAGATATGCCATCAACTGCCGTGGGCTGTCGAACCGACGGACATCTCCAATTTCGACCACCAACGTCACTGCTGTCATGAACGCAACCCCTCGCATCGCCTGGTACGCGGCGACCACTGGGGCCATTGACCACGAGGCAGAAGTCTCCCCAATCAGTTTGTTCAGTCGATCAAGGCGAACTCCGGCATCCTCAACAGCTTGACAATATTCGGCGAGCAAAATTTGATGCGCGGGATGATCGAACGCTTGAGATGCCAGCCACCGTCCATGCGCGCGGGTCCAGGCTTTTCGTCCCGTATAATATCGGCCATGGCGGAGTAAAAACGAATTGAGTTGTTGTCGCGCCTGCTTTTGTGCCTCGAAAGCCGCGTCGCGGGCACGAACCAGGTCGCGAATTGCTTCATGAGCTTCATCCGGCACCCAGACAGGTGTCAATTCGCCAGCTCGATGGAGCCTCGCAAGACTGATGGCATCGCGACGATTTGTCTTCACGCGATCCCCAGCACGCTTTGGCACCAATGACGGCGCGACCACACTGCATTCGTGACCTAATTCAACGATTTGCCTATAGAGGCCGTACCCGGTAGGGCCCGCCTCATAGCAGAATTGAAGCTTTACCCCACGTTTAGCCAGCTTCTTGACCAGTGCTGCTACAGAAGTTGGTTCCGAGGATATGTCGCCCAGAAACCGCACCTCGCCATTGCGCTCGCCTTCGGCAATCGCCACCGAAATCTTCAATTTTGATGTGTCTAGGCCGATGAAAGCTGCGTGCTCGCTTGTCATGTCTTCCCTCGCTGGTCGGTAGGTCGCCCTGGCCAATTCCAGAGCCCACACAATCTACAGCGTGGGTGAGCGGTCCTCACCAACGAACATACGGTCTAGTGTTTGCACTGGGACTTCCAATGTTCGCATCGTAAGCCTCCGGTGAAGGCCGCAGGTCATGCCGCTTGAGCGTTGACGGTCGGCGGCGTCCAATTCCACGGAAGCAACTGCTCCAGCCTGGTAATCGGCGTGTCAGCGATGCGGGCAAGAACGTCGGCCAGCCACACCTGCGGATCGATGTCGTTGAGCTTTGCCGTCATGATCAACGTGGCCATGAAGGCTGCACGATCCGCGCCGCGGTCTGATCCGGCGAAGAGCCAGGACTTCCTACCGAGTGCGAAGCCTCGCAGGGCTCGCTCCGCGGCGTTGTTCGTCAGGCAAATCCGGCCGTCCTCCAGGAATGATGTGAAGCCATCCCAACGCTTGAGCATGTAATCGATCGCCTCGGCGACCGGAGAACTGCGCGACAGTTTTGCACGCTCGGTTTGAAGCCAGACCTGCAGACTGTCGACGAGCGGCAGGCTTTCCTTGCGGCGACGTTCCAGGCGTTGATCGGCCGTAAGCCCGTTGATCTCCCGCTCGATATCGAACAGGCCGTCGATCCGTTTGACAGCTTCGAGCGCCATAGGCGAGATCGGCGCGGCGTTCTTTCCACGCTTGGCGTTCGCATTAATGTCTGCGAGCACGAAGAACTTGCGACGCGCGTGTGCCCAACAAAACGCCTGTCTTAGCGGATTTGGATCGCGATCACCCTTGAACAGCGGATTGTAGCCGCCATAGGCGTCCGCCTGCAGAATACCGGTGAAGGTCTTCAGGTGGCGTTCCGGATGCTCCTGCCGTCGATCGCGCGAGGCATAGTAAAGGGCTGCCGGCGGTGAGAGGCCTCCGAACGGCCGATCATCCCGGACGTAGGTCCATATGCGACCGGTATCGGTCTTTCCTTTCGCAAGGATCGGCACGGTCGTGTCGTCGCCATGAAGTCGTTCGGCGGCAAGGACATGCGCTTCGATCAGAGAATGAAGTGGCTTCAACGTCGCGGCGCAAGCTCCGACCTGATCTGCAAGCGTCGATAAACTAAGGTCGACGCCCTCGCGAGCATAGCGTTCGCTCTGACGATTGAGCGGCTGGTGCTGGGCAAACTTCTCGAACAGGATCATCGCCAGCAGGTTTGGCCCGGCAAAGCCGCGTGGCGTTACATGAAAGGGTGCTGGTGGCTGCGTGATCTTCTCGCACTCGCGACAGGTAAACTTCTCCCGTACCGTCTGGATGACCTTCCACTGGCGCGGGATGACCTCCAGGGTCTCGGTGATGTCCTCGCCAAGCTTCGACAATTTGGCCGATCCGCAGCAGGCGCAATTGGCGGGAGCGGCGACGACGATGCGCTCGCGTGGCAGATGTTCGGGAAAGGGCTTGCGTGACGGACGCCTGCGCTCGAAGGCTTTGACGGTTGAAGCTTTGGCTGCGATCTCCGCGGCCAATTCATCTTCACCGGCGTCCGCTTCGAGCTCCTCGAGCTGCAGTTCCATCTGCTCAAGGAGCCGCGCCTTACGCTCGGACCGGCTGCCGTAGAGTTCACGGCGGACCTTGTCGATCTCCACCTTCAGCCGAGCGATCAATGCCTCGGAATGCGATACGAGTGCTTTTGCACTGGCGGCTTCGGCCTTGGCGGTCGCCGCTTCTGCTTCGGCTGCAACACGTCGAGCGCGTTCCTGGGCCAGCAGGGCAAGGGCACTGGCAAGGTCGTCCGGAAGCTCTTCAGTCGTATTGCTCATGACAGGATGGAATCATATTCGAGCCTGTCATTCCAGTGTTTTTACTCATCCGGCCGACGTCGGCCGCCAGGTCTTTTGCGGCATCCGCCAGTCGATACCTTCCAGCAGATAACCGAGCTGCGCAGGTGTGATCACCACCGTGCCATCGGCCGCTGATGGCCAGATGAAGCGGCCACGCTCCAGCTTCTTCGTGAACAGGCAAGCTCCCTGGCCGTCATGCCAGATCACCTTGATCAGGCCACCGCCGCGGCCGCGGAATACGAACAGGTGTCCACACATCGGGTCACGCTTCAGCGCCTCCTGCACCATCAACGACAGACCGGGGAAGCCCTTGCGCATGTCCGTATAGCCCGTGGCCAGCCAGACCTTCACGCCAACAGGAACCGAGATCATCGCAGACCCAATACGCAATCGAGAATCCGGCCAAGCGCGTCCGTGTCAATATCACTATCCACGCGGACCCGACGGCCCCGGCCGAGCTCGATCGTTACATCGCTGCGCTTCCGACGAGGATGGGATGTGGTGGGCGCTTCCAGCTGAACGGGAGAGACTGTCGAAGCGGCCTCGGATACGATCACCGGCACCAAAGTCGCCGTATCAGACCTTGGCTCCTCGATCCGGCAAAGCTCTTTGCGCCAACGGAACAACTGGCTGACATGGATGCCGGCCGCGCGGGCAATCTCGGAGATGACCGCGTCTGGCTCAAAACACGCCGCGACGAGGCGCTCTTTATCTTCGCGCGACCAGCGACGGCGGCGCTCGACAGACGTGATCACCTCAATTGGATGCTTCGTCATATGACTACTCCTGGTGTTACCACTAGGACTGGCAGTCAGAAGCCATCTATCGCAAGACGGCCTTCACCGTGGGCTTACTTCGCATCAACCTCGCAAGACGGCACTCACCGTGGGCTACCAGCAAGCGACGTCGCCAGCCAAAACTGCTCCAAGTGCATTGGGCTCGATGTGGGGCAATGGGCACAAGACTGGGGATCGAACCGCAGGTCATTCCCAGATGATGCTCAAGCGCAATCTCCGCATTTTTATCTGGTCAGGCGAGCCGCCCGGTACGGCGGCAAGCCCGGCTGCCGTCATTGCTACGAAAGACCCTACCTCGCACTGAGACCCTTCCGGTGAACAATGCGCGAAGAAATCGTGCATTAAAGTACAGAACTTATTGTTTCGGCGTTGAGACCGGGTAGCCCGAGTTTCTCAAGGTTCCAGCCAATTTCCCAATAGTTGCAGTCGTGCATGGCGTTCGCAAAAGCGACTGTTGCCTCAAGCAATGGCGTCTCTACGCCGAGCGCGCGAGCGATGGCGACTGCGGGCACGAGCTGGGTAGGAACGTCCTCGCTCAAGTAGCGATAGCGCAGATCGGGTGGACTCTTAACGTTCCGATAGGCCTGAACATTTTGCACAACTTCATAGAAATCGCTGCCGGTTACACCGTATGACTCGTTTAAAAGTTCGGAGATTCCGAGCGGTTTTCCGCCGAGCGCGCGTACTATGGCTTGCCGTTCCTCGTCGACTGCGTGGATAACGCGCGCGATAGTCGGTGTTATTTCGTATGCGTTATAGATATAAGGCCCCTCTGCCTCGATTCTTGCCGCGTTCATAATCATTGGAATGGGGTGTAAACCGGGTGCGGCGCTCGCCAAGCCACATTCGAGCGCATTGGCTGTTGGCACGAGTTGTGGGAAATCGGCTTTCAATCGTTCGATTAGCTCCTGTGTGCGACGAGCCGGGTACACGCCGACCGGCAGCGAATGCTTTTTGCTTACGATGCGGAGCTCGTGCGGGCCCGTCGTGCGACCGCCAAGCGGCATGGAAGCAGTCTGTGCGACAAGAACACCTTGAACTCCATACTTGGCAGCCAGGTGTTCCACAACCAAAGCGCCACCCAGTCCCCCGGGGCATAGTAGTATGGTGTGGTCCGCACGAAGCGCGCCATTGAACGCATTGATCGTCTCTTCATAAGCTGTTTGAGGCGTCATGAGGATAATGACATCCGCCTCGGCGGCAGCGAAAGAAAGATTTTCGGTGACTTCAAGGCCAGTTAGCAAAACTCTTTGTATTCCGCCCACGACGCCTTCAACTTGACAATCTACGTCAAGACCTGGTGCGGCGGCGAGATTGATGATTGCGTCAGTGCGGGATTCGCGATCAGATACAATGACTCGGTTCCCAGCAAGCTTTAGCTCTGCAGCAAGTGCCAGGGCACCTTCCGTCGTTCCAATGACCGAATAAGTTCGAGTGAAGGTTGTCATATACTAATTCCCTATTTTAAATGCTTTCCGTCTTTCTCAGCGCCACCAAAAAGTATCATTGCGTAGATTCTGGCTCAATCAGCGATGCCAGTTCACCCAGAGTTACCGGCTTCAACGGCGGCCGGATATTATAGAATCCCACATCATCCGGCGTGCGACCCTCTGTGTCAGCGATAATGCGCGTCACGGTGTGTCCGCACTGCCGCCCCTGACAGGGGCCCATTCCAGCGCGAGTGAAGGCTTTGATCTGATTAGGCCCCGGATTGCCAATCCGGGCGGTTGCGCGGATTTGACCAGCGGTAATTTCCTCGCAACGGCATACGATCGTATCATCGTGCGGCTCGAAGACTGCCTTGCGAGGGCGGAAGAGGGCATCGAGGAACGGTCGTAGTGCCAATTCACGGTTAAGCTTCTTACGCAGAGATCTGGCTGTTATTGACCCCTCTTTGGGTGACATGCGACCAAGCTTGATCGCGATACCCAAGGCGGCGATCTGACCACGAAGCGTCGCGGCCCTAGCTCCCGCAATTCCTGCGCCATCACCTGCGATGAAGACATTGGGCTTAGAGCTTTCGCACCATTCATCCAAAACCGGCACAAAGCAGTCCTGATCATCGCGCCAAGCTACGTTGCAGCCTAGCGACAGCGCCATATGCAGATGGGGTATTACGCCTTCGTGTAGTAAGAGAGTATCAGCCTCAACGGTCTCCTCGGTCCCGGACGCCGTCCAATAGCGGATCGACTTCAAGTCTTCATGACCTAAAGCTTCGATATCGGTCACATGGCGGATGGTCTTTACGCCAGCGGCTCGCAGTTCAAGCGACCACTGGATGCCTTTGTAAAGATCGATTGCGCCCAGCAAAGCTCTTGGCAGGTGTGGCAGCGCAGAGATAAGTCGTCCACGCGGCGTGGTGTCGAGATAGCCAGCAATCTTACCACCCGCTTTTATCAGCTGGATCATATAAAGAAGCATCAGTGGGCCGCTGCCGGCGAGCCACACAGGCTTCGCGGGGACCTGTCCTGCATTTTTAAGAAGGATCTGAGCGGCGCCAACCGTCAGTACCCCGGGAAGGTTCCAGCCGCGTACGGGTGCCGGCCGCTCCTGCGCGCCAGTCGCGAGCAAAATGGTTTGCGCTTCAATGACCCGCGCCTTTCTGTCCTTGGTTACAAAGGCACGAAAGCCTGTTTCAATTTGCCAAAGTTGTGTCTCCGGCTCATAGGTCGCACCACTCAGCCGGAATGCACTAGCTACGGGACGACCTTCGAGATAGGACTCTCCAAGCAGCGTGCCACGTGGCGTAGCAGCAACCGTCTCGATACCGCGCCAGATTTGTCCACCCGGCGTTGGTTGCTCATCTATAACCACAACATTAAGGCCGGCTTTTCGCGCTGTAACGGCCGCTGACATTCCGGCTGGCCCCGCCCCGACAATGAGTAGATCGAACGGTTTCAAAATGTTAGGCTCCTCTTGCCGCGTTGTCGCACTACGCGCATACCGTCTTGAACAGTGGTCAGGCAGGTTTGCACGGAAGACATCCCATCAACCTCCGCTAGGCAGTCAAAGCACACGCCCATCATGCAGTAGGGCCCGCGCTTAGCGTCCATGACCGGTGTCAGCCTTGACCAGCTCTCCGCTTGACGCAGTAAGACAGCAGCCACACTCTCCCCTGCCGCGGCAGCTACTTCGACGCCGTCGATGAAAATACGCAGTTCTCCTTGCTCAGGCTTATGCAGCTTTCGAAACATTGAAACGCCTCTGGTGAAATACTTCTAGAGTTGGCGGCAAAGCGCCATCCAACACGGCTTGAGCGATAATCTCGGCATGGATCGCTGCAAGCGTAATGCCGGAGTGGCATACTGCGATGAAAGCGCCAGGGTGCGTTTCCGACTGCGCGTAAATAGGACAATTGTCTGGGCTCAGCACGCGCAATCCTGCCCACTGCCTAACCAAAGTTACATTCGAAAGAGCAGGAATGATCCGCAATGCACGCGCGCTAAGCTTTGCAGCCCCCGCCCCTGTTGTCGTCACGTTATAACCGACATCTTCATTCGTTGCGCCGATCATGACGGTGCCTTCTTGCGTCTGGCGGAGGCCACTCGCGGGAAAGGGCAGCACGGGCGTAAGCCGCTCTGTAACGAGAATTTGCCCTCGCTGGGGGCGCAATGGGACATCAAGCCCCACCTGCGCCCCCAGGCCCTGCGAGCTGAGGCCCGCCGCAATCACGATGCGCGATGCACGAAAGGTGTCCGTTTTGGTTTCCACGGCAAAACCAGCGCCGTCCGAGCGGATTTTCTCGGCCTGCGTTGAACTGACAATCCTGCCGCCCAGTTTCTCGATCCCGGCGTGAAGTGCTGACAGCAGGAACAGCGGATTTACATGCCCATCGCGATGGCCGAAGCTTGCACCGCAGACATCGGGACCGAATGTGACGCCTGGGTTCATCCGCTCGAGCCTGGATCGGTCGATCATCTCGAAATCGATATTGCCGCCCAGGGAATTATGCAGTTTCTGAAGTGCGGTATGTCGCGCTTCAAACTCTGCCTCGCTCAGGCTGAAGACGAAGCCGCCGTTCTGTTCCAACTGCAGGTCTCGCCCTGACAGGTTCTGAAGCTTTGCTGAGAAGTCTCCCCAAAGTCTGGCGCTACGCTGTGACCAGAGCTGGTACTCCGGCATGTTCGCGCCCTTGCCCTGTATCCAGACAAGGCCGAAATTTGCTCGTGCTGCACGATAATCGCGGTCACCTCCATCGAGCACCGTGACTTTCAGGTGGCGCTGGGCAAGGCCAAAGCCGATTGCTGCGCCAACTGTGCCTCCGCCAATTACGAGTATATCGCTGGTCATCGAATGTCCTCCGTGGTGCGATCCGGTACAAAGGTCGGCCGCCCGGATCTCGGGCCAATACATCGACTGCGCCCACGTGTGCCGCGGGAGAGCCTCCGCCTATCGAATGACGGGGATCGTTTCGGGGCATAGGGGGGTCAGGAATTCGATCCCGTCTTCACGGATGAAGACGCATTCTTCGAACTGGAAAACCGCGCCGTCCCGCTCAAGCTTCGGCTCCACATGCAAGATCATGCCGGGCCGGATTTCCACGTGATCATCTGGCCCCAGGGAAGGCGGCTCGACGATACCCATGCCACCACTGTGACCAAACCTGGCCACCGCTGTCCATTTGTTGCCGACGCTGGCCGGCACCCAGAGTTTCATCGCCTCATGGAAAAAATCTGCGCAGGTAATGCCTGGCCTGAGCATGGTGCAGAGTTCAAGCGTCAGGTCGCGCACCGTGGTATAGGTCTCGCGCTCCCAGGCCTTGGGTTCTCCTGCACGGGCTATTCGGTTACGATCCGCGGTATAGCCGCCATATGCAGCCCGGAAATCGGCCCAGATATAATGGCCCTCTTCCAACCGCCTTTCGCCGGGAGGTCGACCAAAGGTAAAGTCTCCCTTGCTGAAGATCAGTGGAAACGGGACCCCACCTTCCGCACCGTTGAGGAAGGTCTGGGCCGTGATCATTCCCCACAGCTCATATTCGGTAATCCCGATATGTGCCTTGGCAAGGGCCTGGTCGAATGCATTGTCGCAGATCGTGAAGGCATTGCGCTTCAGGGCAGCCTCAAAGGGCGTCTTTATGAGCCGGACCCGCCAGAGGGTCGAGGCGGCGCTCTTCAGATCTCCTCCTGCCGACAGGGCTCGCAGGCCATTGACCAGGCTCAGCGAACTGCGTCCGGCCATCTCCTCGCCGTAGTCGATGCCGATCCGGGGCGACTTTCCTTTGAAGGTGTCGCGTATCGTATCGGCAACGCATCTGACCCCTTCCTCGACATAGCCGTCGTAGTAAAGGCCCGTAAACGCCCGGGGCTTCCAGTCGACATGCGCCCGCTCGTACGTCGCCGCGATGACGGAAATTTCAGTCGTGGTAATGAGCGCGAAGAATGGCCTTGAGTGAAAGTGCCAAGAATAGGACCGGAAATCGGTGAAATACTGGATATTCACCACGTCCGTCAGGACGATGGCGTCCAGGCCGTCCGCATCCATCTCGCGGCGAATATTGCTGAGCCGGCTCGCCAGCTCTTCTGCAGGGACGTCCGGAGCGGGCGGAAACTTTATCTGGCCCGACGCCTGGTCGTTATACACGATATTCATTTTTGTAGTCTTTCAGTGTGTGTGGTTATCAACGGACGACAAGCATGGTTTCGGGGCAAAGCGGCGCCAGGAATTCGACGCCGTCATCGTGCATGTAGATGCACTCTTCAAACTGGAAGACCGCGCCTTCACGCTCGAGCTTTGGTTCGACATGCAAGATCATGCCGGGGCGAATGATCGTGTGGTCGCTCGCCTGAAGTGAAGGAGGTTCAGTGAGATCCATCCCACCGCCATGCCCGAAGCGTTTGACGCCCAGCCATTTTTGCCCAACGCTTACCGGCTCCCACATTTTTCGTGCCATCGCGTGGACGTCGGCGCATGTCATGCCGACACGAATGGACTTGCAGAGGTCCAGCGTCATGTCCCTGACGGCCTTGTAGGCATCGAGCTCCCAAGGCTCCGGGTCGCCGGCCCGGGCGATCCGATTGCGGTCCGCCGGATACCCTCCATACGTCGCGCGAAAATCGGCCCATATATAGTCACCGGAGGTGAGCTTGCGGCCGCTCGCGGGTCGACCGTAGGTGAAATCGCCATTGCCGAAAATCACCGGAAATGGATCCCCTGCGTCGGCGCCGTTCAAGAACATCTGCGCCTGCATTGCGCCCCAGAGTTCGTACTCGCTGATGCCGATATAGGCTTGCTCCATCGTCTGATCGAAGGCTGCGTCGCAAATCGTGAAGGCGGTTCGCTTCAGGTCCGCTTCGAAACGCGATTTTATCTGCCGGACACGCCACAGCGTCGCCGATGCGCTTTTGACTGGCGTGCCGCCGGAGAGGTCCTGAAGTCCGTGGATCAACGGCAGCGAACCGCGGCCGTTCATCTCCTCGCCATAATCGACTGCGACCCGCAATGCCTTGCCGTGGAACAGTTCGCGGACGGTGTCCACGAGCAACCTGACGCCCTCATCAACGTAGCCGTCGTAGAAGCGGACGGAAAAGGCGCGAGGCTTCTGCTCGATATGCGGCTTTTCATGGTATGCGACGAAGACGATCAGTTCATGGCTGGTGATGACGACAAAGACAGGTCTTGAATTGAAATACCAATGCAAGGTGCGGTAACTCGTGAAGTACTGCATGTTCTTCACGTCGGTCAGGACGACGGCATCCAGACCATCCGCATCCATCTCGCGACGAATGTTGCGCAGTCGCAATTCCTGTTCTTGCCTGGGTACTTCTGGGGCTGCGGGAAATTTTACCTGGGCAGGCGGACGCGAGGCGGGGTGCGTTTGCATGGCCTATTCTCCTCTTAGCGAATGATCGGAAGCGTTTCGGGCGTCAGAGGCGCCAGGAAGTCGATGCCGTTTTCGAGAACGTAAAACACCTCCTCGCACTGATAGACGCCACCGTCCCGTTCGAGCTTGGGCTCGACATGAAGGATCATACCCGGTTGGATGATCGTATTGTCATTCGGTCCCAGGTCCGGCTTTTCGACGAGGTCTAGTCCGCTGGCATGCCCGATCCTGACGCCGACAGCACCGGGTTTGTGCAGGCTGAATTTGTTGCCCACGTTCAAGGGGCTCCACAACTTGTTGCCTTCGTTGTAGACCTCCGCGCACGTCATTCCGGGACGAACGAGATGACACCATTCCAAGGTGACTTCGCGAACGGCCCGATAGGTATCGAGTTCCTGCCTGGTCGGCTCGCCGGCGCGCGCAATGCGATTGCGATCGGCGGAGTAACCGCCATATGTCGCTCGAAAATCAGCCCAGATGTAGTGGCCGTCTTCAAGGCGTCTGTCGCTCGGCGGTCGGCTGTAGGTGAAATTACCCTTGCCGAAGATAACGGGCAGCGGATTGGCTTCGTCGGCACCGTTGAGGAAGGTCTGCGCCTGCATCTTGCGCCATAGGTCGACCTCGGAAATGCCGATGCTTGCCGTCGCGATCATCTGGTCGAAGGCGTCGTCGCAAATGGAAAACGCGGTGCGCTTCAACTCGGCCTCGAACGGGGTCTTGATCTGGCGGACGCGCCACAGTGTCGGCGTGGCGCTCTTCACGGTGTGGTCGCCCGACAATTCGCGCAGTCCGTCGATCAGGGGAAGATATCCTCGCCCGGCCATCTCCTCGCCGTAGTCGATGGCGACCCGGGGTTTCGATCCTTTGAACAGGTGGCCAACGGCAGACGCGACGCAGGCCGCCCCATCGTTTGCATAACCGGCATAGTAGCGGGCAGAAAATCCTCGCGGCTCGCTTTCCACATAGACCTGCTCGTAGTCGGCTGCGAAGAAGAGCAAGTCTTCGGCCGTGATGACGCTGAAAAAAGGCCTCGAATTGAAGTACCAGGCGACCGAACTGAAGTCCGTGAAATAGCGAACGTTCTTGACGTCTGTCAGAACGATCACGTCGATCTCGTCTGCTTGCATCTGCCGGCGAATATTGGCCAGCCGCCCGGCGAGCTCGTTAGCGGAGATCTTGGGCGCTGGGGGCAGTTGCGCAGGCACGAGTACATTCTCCCGGCCGTTGGATTGCTGATTTTTGTCCATGAAATGATCCTTCCCGGAGCACGGCCGATTTACTGGATGACTGGAATTTGTTCGGGGCAGCGTGGCGTGAGAAAATCGATGCCGTCTTCGAGGACGAACACGCATTCTTCGAACTGAAACACCGCGCCGTCGCGCTCCAGCTTCGGCTCGACATGGAAGATCATCCCGGGCCGGATTTCGACATCGTCGTCAGGTCCCAGCGAAGGCGGCTCCACGACACCTACGCCCCCGCTATGCCCGAATCGCGCGCCTTTCATCTCTCCCGTGATCAGGCGGAACTTATTCGCGTTGTTCAAGGGTTCCCAAAGCTTCTTACCGGCATGGAAGAAATCTGCGCAGGTGACGCCAGGACGGATCAGGTGGCAAAGCTCTAGCGTCACGTCGCGCACGGCGGTGTATGCATCCTGCTCCCAGGGTTCGGGCTGACCGGCGCGAGCGATGCGATTGCGATCAGCTGGGTAACCGCCATATGTCGCGCGAAAATCGGCCCATATGTAATGCCCCAGTTCCAGGCACCGTTCGGATGCCGGTCGTCCGTAGGTGAAATCGCCCTTGCCGAAAATGAGTGGAAATGGATCGCCGCTTTCGGCTCCATTGAGGAATGTCTGCGCCTGCATCATTCGCCAAAGCTCGTATTCGGGCATGCCGATGCGCGCCCGGGCAATGGTCTGGTCGAAGGCTTCGTCGCAGATCTTGAACGCGGTGCGCTTCAATTCGGCTTCGAATGGCGTCTTGATCTGACGCACACGCCACAATGCGGGTGTCGCGCTCTTCAGCTTGCCCGGTGCGGCAATCGACTGCAACGACTCGACGAGAAACAAAGAGGCACGACCGGACATCTCCTCGCCGTAGTCGACACCGACCCGCGGTGGCGTACCCCTGAATAGACCCCGGATCGTGTCCGCGACCAGGCTGATCGCATCGTCGACATAACCGTAATAATAGGCCGCCGAAAACGGACGTTGCTTCCACTCCACATACGGTCGTTCATACGCTCCTCCGAAAAGAATGAGCTTTTCCGCCGTCACCATCGCGAAGAAGGGTCGAGAATTGTAGTAGTAGGAGTTGGAACGGAAATCGGTAAAATACTGGATGTTCTTGACGTCCGACAGGACGATCACGTCCAGACCATCTGCGTTCATCTCCTCACGGATTCGCTTGAGGCGTTGTTCAAGCTCGTCGACCGGAACGTCGGGTGAGGGCCTGATGCTGGCGGACACGAGACCATGAGGCCTGATCGCCGAGTGCAAAGTTTCGTTCATTGGTTTGCCTTCGAGATTTCTATTGGACTGAGGAGGACAGGAATGATGACCGTCACCTCTGGCCGGTCGGCAGTGAGATCGTGCGATATGCGTTTGACGCCGGCCTGCCGGCGGCAAGGTGCATCTCGCCACGGCTGCAATCCATCACGATCGAGAAAGCTGTTTCCGTCGGCTCGGCTGTCGATGACGTTTTGCAAACAGAATCTGGCGCGCCAGTTTCGTCTCGCAGCATTCGTTTGACACCATCCACGCTAATCTTCTCGTGCTTCAAGGCTGAACTTAAGGCGGAAAGGCGTGTGGTAGATGACGGATATACTCGGCTCAAGGTCTCGATATCTTCTTCTTCACGTGTAGCCGGCAGCACGGTGTTGTTCGTGTGCAAGTAGACATCTGCCGCTGGTAGAAAGTTGGCGCCGCTGCGGGCTGATACTTCGACCGCTGTAACGTCGCCCTTGCGGTCGGCCAGCAAATACGCGCGTCCCCCCATGTGGGGCAGCTCGCTGATTCTTTGAGCAGCTAAACGAACATCCGGCATTTCCAAGATCAGACGACGCACAACGCGGCTTGGTATACCGGCTTTAGTCCCCCTCAAAAGGAGATCCGTGTTTACAAGCCCAAGGCCATGCCGGTTCATACCAGCGGCTCCTAAACTCCCGAAGGAATCGACAACTGCGAATTGAAAGCCGTCTGGTGCGAAGTGAAGAAACAGGGCAAGGTCGCCGTGCTTTGACGGCAAACCGTCCCAGTTTTGAGCTGCGATAGCGCCAGACTGCGTCTTAGCCGACAGGGCGCTACAGCCAGTGTCGTCGATAGGCTTGAACAGTTCAAATCCACTGCGCAATACAAGATCCTGCACGTCACGGCCCATGCCGTCGGCGATGCCTGTTATCTCGTCGGCTACTTGAGGCGCAAATGATCTTATTCGTTCGAAGCCGTCACTGGCACGCATTCGCACCACCGCCAGGTCCGCGGCGGTCAACTGGCCGAGATCCCGGTCGAGAATATCGGAAATCTGGCGCTTAAATCTTGACCCGTGGGCGATGCCACGCTCATAGGCAGTACCTACAAGCACGACTATCGGCATTTCTGGGTTCATTCTTCGATCTCCTCATTAAAGCGCTTGTTCAACAGGCCGAAACGCCAACTATCCCGACAGACATATTCGACGCCGCACGCTACAGCGGATTGTTTCCGATCGAGCGTCGCCGCAGGGGTGCATAACGCTACGCCACGGCTGGTGAACTCACCGCCCGCAAACACAATCCTGTGGTTTTGTGGATAAATCGCTTTGTCTGTTCGTGCCAACTTCGGGCTTGAAGACCTGTTTAGTCAAATCGAAAAAGCGTTGACTCACATACCGAAACCTGATGTGCGCGCGATAAGGCCCGCATTTCGCCGTTGTATTAGGACAGCGTGCTCCGTATAGTTAGAACTTTAGATTTGGAGATTTCCTTAGGCGTAAAGCTGGGTGTCCGGCTTGATTTCACACCTTGGTTTGGTCGAACTGATACGGTCTCCAGTGCCCCATAGGAAGACAGAGGGTTCGCTATGCCGACAATCAATCCAAAGCAAGTGGCAGCATTTAGAGCTGTCATGCTCACAGGTGGTATCACGCGCGCCGCGTCGATGATTCATTTAACTCAGCCCGCCGTGAGTAGACTGATAAAGGAGTTCGAGGCCACGGTAGGCCTGAAGCTTTTTGAAAGGACGGGATCCGGCATCGTGCCGACTCGCGAGGCCAACGTCATGTTCGCGGAGGTGGAACGTCTCTTTACGGGTCTTGATCGTATCATGCAGTTGGCGATAGAACTCCGCCAAGAACCGTTTCAGTCCATCAGTATCGCAGCGTTTCCGGGAATGGGGAACGGTTTCCTGCCCCGTATGGTCCGTAAGCTCTGCGGTAACGCTCCAGATCTAATACCCTCTATCTTCAGCTTGGGCTCAACAGAAGTAATCGACTTTGTCGCCGACGAAAAATGCGATCTTGGGCTGGCCGCGACAATGCCCGAGCATCCGCTTATATCCGTAGTGGGTATCGAAACGATACCCTTCGTCGTCGCCCTACCTCAAAATCATCCGCTCTTAGCGAAACCATTCCTGGAGCCCAAAGACTTTGCTGATCAGGCATTCATATTGATCTCGCAGTCGGTGATGAACCTTCGGTTGGGTTCCATGTTTGCAGCTCACGAGGTAACGCCCAATATCGTTGCGCGCACTATGCAGAGTACAACCGGATGCGCGATGGTCGGCGCCGGGCTGGGGATTACCATCACAGATCCCTTCGCTGCCGAAGATGCCAAGGCCCATGGCGTCGTGGTGAGGCCCCTGCGGCCCTTCATACCATTCGAGTACGCCTATGTGCTCCCGTCTAAGAAGGAGCCTTTTTCGATTGTGACTCAAGCGATGAAGGTGATACAGGGTGAGGTTGCGCGGCTTAGAAATGAAAACGAGCGGTTAGATACGTCAAGCACCCACAAGACATCGAAAATCACCGTTTCCGCATAATAATTCATATCGCGGTTAGTGCCACTCCCGTGAGGTGCTCGGGAGGCAGCGATAGGGTGGTCTCCCACTAAAGTTGCCGCATAGGTTCCGCTTCTATTGCCATTACAGGCATGACCGTGGGTCACAATTTATCAATCAGTTGATTTGTCGCCGCTCCGGCGCGCGCGTGCCTATGCGCTGCAGGATAACCAAATCATTCGCTTGCCCTTCAAACGGCAGCACAATCAATCGATTAGCTCACCCACTTGAGCCCTTGTCTCGAGCTCATCAGGGCAGTCGTTGAACAAACAGTGGGCGCAATTTCGAAGTGATCTGAGAAAAAGACCACATTACATTTCAGTATGAGTACTAGGTTATTTCTGATTGGACATGGCCGTATCCCCCGACTGATACTTCGAAAAAATTAAAGGGGAACAATGACTATGCAAACTGGAAGCCAACGCGGATGGTACTGAAAGCCTGTGTCGTTCAGGCCGCCGCCATCGGGAGCGACACCGCTGCGACCATCGATAAAGCCATATCTCTCATCACTGAATGCGGCGAACGTGGAGCTGAACTTGCCGTATTTCCGGAAGCGTTTATCGGTGGCTATCCGCACGGTGCTCGGTTCGGAACATTTTTTGGGGGGCGCACGCTCGAAGGAAGAAACGAGTTTTCTTCCTACTTCGAGAGTGCCATTGAAGTTCCGAGCAAAGAAACTGAAGCACTAGGAACTGCGGCAAAGAACGCCGGAATATTCGTTACAATCGGCATTATCGAGCGGGACGGCGGCACCCTTTATTGCACGGCATTATTCTTCGGGCGGGATGGCTTGTTACTGGGAAAGCACCGCAAGTTGATGCCGACTGCACTTGAGCGGCTATGCTGGGGCTTCGGCGACGGTTCGACTCTTTCCACAGTCGATACGCCTTGGGGAAGAATGGGCGCGGTCATCTGCTGGGAAAACTATATGCCTTTGACGCGCACGGCGATGTACGGTCAAGGTATTGCTTTGTATTGCGCACCTACCGCAGACGATCGCGAGTGTTGGGTCTCGACAATGCGGCACATTGCCTTGGAAGGGCGCTGTTTTGTCTTATCCGCATGCCAATACCTGACTCGCGCGGACTTCCCGACCGGGTTCAAAAATGAAGTCACCGACGACGCCAGCGAAGTCCTCATGCGTGGCGGAAGCCTGATCGTGGATCCTATGGGCGAGGTGTTGGTCGGTCCCGATTACACGGGCGAAACCGTCCTTCTGGCCGAGCTGGATATGCGTCAAATCACGCGCGGCAAGTTCGATTTCGACGTCGTAGGTCACTACGCGCGCCCGGACGTCTTCCGACTTGAGGTCGATACACGTCCGAAATTCGCAGTCGATATGCGGAGGAAAACATGAGGCAAGCGTCACTTGTTCGCTCCGGATCCGCATTTCTGAGTCCAGGCGCTTAGATCTTACGAGGCCTGATCAGGCTACAATCAGCAACTCCAAAAAAACAGGGAACGATTATGAAAACTACTGCCATCATTGCCAGAACCTCAACCGTGCTTGCCACATTGCTCGTCCCTTACGCCGTTTCTGCTGCAGAGACACTTTACATTGGCGGCCCGGGCGGATCGTACCAAAAGGCGATAGAAGAAAAGCTCATTCCGGCCTTTGAGGCCAAAACCGGCGCGAAAGTCGTTTATGTCCCGGGTAGCTCTAGCGATACGCTGGCCAAATTGATTGCTCAGAAAGGCAAGCAGGACCTCTCCATTATCGCGATCGACAGCAGCGTGATGCGTCAGGCTGTCAACCAGGATTTGTGCGCAGCGTTGCCAGACAGTTTGGTTGTCAAAGACCTTTATCCGGCCGCCCGCATGGAAGGCAATAAGTCGGTCGGCACAGGGTTTTATGCCGTCGGCCTAGGTTACAACAAAGACGTCTTCGCGAAAAACGGTTGGGCAGCTCCAACGTCTTGGAAGGACCTGGGCGACCCCAAGTTCAAGGGGAAAGTGTCCATGGGGCCGTTCTCCGGCTATGGGGTCGAGGCCCTGGTGTTGGTTGCAAAAGCAAACGGCGGAAGCGAACGCGATATAGATCCTGGCTTCAAATTCATGTCGGAGAAAGTCGCGCCGAATGTATTTGCCTGGGAAGGTAACCAAGCAAATCTGGCGCAGATGTTCCAGACAGGCGAAGCGGCGCTGATCGTCTGGGGCAATACCCGCGTAATACCCGTTGCCGACCAAGGCGCTCCGGTTGCTTTCGTCATTCCAAAAGAGGGCGCGGAGCAGGCAATGAACGCAGCCTGCGTGGTTAATGGTGGTCCGCAGGCTAAGCTTGGTGGACAACTGCTGGAATATTTCCTGTCTCCCGAAGCGCAGACAATCATGGCGGAATCATCAGGATATGGCCCCACCAACAGCAAGGTAAAGCTGAAACCTGAACTTGCTGCAAAGGTGATCTACGGTCCCGAGCAAGTAAACTCTCTGCTGCCAACCGATTGGCCCTACGTTAACACGCAGCGCGACGCGTGGGCAAAACGATGGAACCGTGAGATCGAGCAGCGCTAAGCGCAGTTTGAGAAGGAGTAAATAAAGTATGGCATTTCTCGAGCTTCAGAGCCTGACGAAAAAATTTGGTGAGCTGGTCGTTGTGGATGAGTTCAACCTCTCCGTCGAGAAGGGAGAGTTTATCTGCCTGCTGGGGCCTTCGGGTTGCGGCAAGACGACGACCCTGCAAATGGTGGCTGGGTTGGTCCAGCCCACTGCCGGTCGGGTGGAGCTTGACGGCAAAGACATCACCAAGCTGCGCAGTAACCGGCGCGGCTTGGGGATCGTCTTTCAAAGCTACGCTCTATTCCCACACATGACGGTGTCCCAAAACGTAGCTTTTGGACTTGAGATGCGGGGCGTACCATCCGTCGAAATCACTCAGCGCGTGAGGGAGGCCCTCAGCCTCGTGCATCTCGATTCGTTTGGCGACCGTTATCCGCGCGCATTATCAGGTGGTCAGCGCCAACGCGTGGCACTCGCGCGCGCCATCGTCATCCGACCACCTATCATGCTGCTTGACGAACCCATGGGAGCACTGGACGCGAAGCTACGTGAAGAGATGCAAATCGAACTGCGTGCCCTTCAACATCGTTTGGGTATCACCACAATCATGGTGACGCACGATCAGGCCGAAGCCATGACATTGGCTGACCGAGTGGTCCTGATGAAGGGCGGCCAAGTTGAACAAATGGGTAATCCGTACGAAATGTACGAAAGGCCAAATGGCCGTTTTTCCTCGACGTTCCTTGGTCGCGCAAATGTGCTCAGCGGATCAGTCCAAGACGGCAAATTCAATGTGGGGGATTGCGTGCTACCCGTGGCATTAGGAGCCTCGAATGGGAAGGCCGATTATATAATCCGTCCTGAGAAAATCGAATTTACGAAGGAAACGGCATTATTGAAGGCACGCGTATGTGCGCGCGTCTTTCTCGGCAATCACTGGCTTTATCAAGTCGAGACATCGATCGGCATCATGCACGTTACTTGTGCCAATGACAGTCCCCCCGGCGTGCGAGAGGGCGACCAAGTCGGTCTTCGATGGGACCTCGCATACGCCCATATTGTCCCGCAGGGGAGCCCAACATGAGCAAGCGAGATGCCTTACCGTATTGGCTCAGTGCGCCAGCTGCGATTACAGTGCTTTCGCTCGTTGCGATACCGCTCATTATGACGTTCTCCCTGAGTCTCCAGACGCCATTGTCCGGTGGCGTGATAGACTCAACAATAACGGCCCAGAACTACTCCAACGTCGTTACAGACAATTACTATCTGCAGATATTTGCGCGCACGTTTATTCTGGCCGCAGTTGTTACAACCGTGTGTATTTTGATCGGGGTTCCGGAAGCCTATGTCCTGAGCCGCCTTCCATCCACATGGCGTGCTGTTTCTATCGTCATCGTGCTCGGTCCGCTGCTGGTTTCGGTAGTTGTCCGTACGTTAGGATGGGCGATCCTTTTGGGACGAGAAGGTTTGATCAACGCCGCACTGATTGCGACCGGGCTGACTTCTGAGCCACTGCAATTAATGTATACCTACACGGGATTGGTGATCGCCATGTCGCATGTCCTCGTCCCATTTATGGTGCTGTCGGTCTGGGCCTCGTTTCAGAAGCTCGACCTCGCAACTGAGCAGGCAGCAGATTCATTAGGTGCCGATTTCCTGACCATTTTGCGCCGGATTGTGTTCCCTCAGGTCATACCAGGCGTCCTGTCGGGGAGTTTGATCGTCTTTGCACTGACCGCTGGGGCGTTTGGGACGCCTGCAATCATCGGGGGCAGGCGGTTGAAGGTTGTATCGACCACCATTTACGACGAGTTCCTTGATTACGTGAACTGGCCAATGGGCGCCGCCTTGGCAGGCGTCCTAATGCTGCTCGTGCTCGCCGTTTCAATTCTGACAAACCGCTTCATCGAGCGGCGTTATAAACAGGTGTTCGAATGAACCGTCTCCCGTTCCCGTTACTGATATTCCATGTGCTGTTCGCAGTTTTCATGCTGGCTCCTCTGGTCGTCGTCGCATTGGTGGCCTTTACAGACAAGGGCTATATTTCGATGCCGTTCACCGGAGCGTCCTTGCGCTGGTTTCGAGAGATACTCAATCACCAGGACTTTATCGACGCATTTTGTCGAAGCCTTGCGCTGGCTGGAAGCGCTGCAACGCTGGCTGTGTTGCTTGCCTTGCCGGCTGGCATGGCAATCGCCTGGCATCGGTTCTTGGGCCGCGAGGCGCTGCTTGGCTTGCTCTTGTCGCCTCTGATGGTTCCTCAGGTCGTCTTGGGTATCGCTTTGCTCCGCTTTCTCGCACAAATTGGATTTACGGGAACTACGTCGGGACTGGTATTGGCGCATACAGTTGTGGTTCTTCCGTATGTTCTTCGCTTGGTAGTGGCCGGAGCTGTCGGCTTCGATCGAAGCATCGCTCATGCTGCCGAGACACTTGGCGCGTCGTCATGGACCGTGTTTGCTCGAATCGAGCTACCGTTGATTCTTCCAGGCATTGCCGGTGGCTGGATCATCGCGTTCATTACAAGTTTTGACGAACTTACAATGAGCGTTTTCATAGCAGCGCCCAGCACGCAAACCCTCCCCGTGAAGCTTTATGCTTACATTACCAACACCATCGATCCGCTTTTGGCGTCGATCTCAACGGTGTTGATGGCGATGACCTTGGTGTTGATGCTGATTATCGAGCGCTTTTACGGTTTAGACAAAGTGCTTGGTGGCAAGTCTTGACGAACCGCCGTCGCCAGATGGGGAGAGACTATAACGAGTTCCGGCCACATAGCGCGATCGGCAACATGGTGCCGATTTCGCTCATGAACAGCTCATAGGCATCCCCGCCGAACTGAGCCAAAACCCCGGAAAATTCCAGCTCCCGCTGGCCCAAATTCGGGGAGCACATCAAAAAAACCGCCAGAGCGAGCTCAAAACTGGATAAAACTTGGGGGCAAGGTCAGTGTTCAAAAAACCGGCCGTGCTTCGAACGATGCAGCGGGTCGACGCGACCTAAATCTGGGTAAAGGGCAGCCTAAGCAAAGTAACTGCACGCCTACGATTTTCGGAAGGAAAGTAGTGGTGCGGGTGGCCGGGGTCGAACCGGCACTCCTCTCGGAACTGGATTTTGAATCCAGCGCGTCTACCAATTCCACCACACCCGCACGGTGCTGATCTCTTGCGTGTATAGCGCGTGAGGGTAGCCGCTTGCTCCTATATAACACCGGCGCAGTGATTTCCAGCACAAAGTTACGCTGTGGAAAAACAGGTATTTCAGCGTTGTAATGAATGCTCTTGGACACTTGTTAGCCTCTTCTTCAAATCGTGGCACGCTGTTCAGCACCTAAACCGGAAAGCGAAGCGTCAGACATGGACGGCAGATATCTCCGATAAATCGACCGGCCGACCAGCCGGCAAAGGAGGACGAACTCACGGAACACCTTCCTGAAAGCCGAACGGTTCTCCCGCCGAAAAGCGACGATGGTGCGGAGGTCCGGCTTCAGGTGCCGCAGCAGCCCACCTCGATTTTGCGATGCGCTTCGGCCTTCAACCGGCGGCTGACCGAGCGCGGTTGAGGTAGCCATACTTGAGCTGATCAACGGTATCGACACCGGCCAACCGGTATCCGTCGCATCAACTCGCACGACGCCGGCAGCCTTGAGAACGAGGCCGTCAACAAAGCATTCCATAAAGCGAACCGGGTTGTTCGGCCCCACGTAACGTCAACCGCTTCCGGCAGAAGTAGCAATTGTGAGCGGTCTGTTCCAGACACATGTGCCATGGCAAAGTTCGCTGGGAAGGATGCGATGGGCATATTGGCTTTGATCTCGGTAACGATAATCTCACAGTCGCTCATCCGTGAGTAATATATCGATCCGAAGGCGGCCAGTGTGAAGAAATTAGCGCTCGTCACCGCAATGGTGTGGTTGCTCAGCTCAAATTTCCCCAAATCCGTCTCGATATCCTCGTGACCATAAGGCCCCACTCGAACCACTGAGTTGGCGATTAATTTATTTTATCACCAATTAGGTTAAAATAAATTTCCCATCGTAGATTTGTATGGCTACCACTTGTCGGACTGCGGAACGTCGAAATCGACCAAGTCAGCAAGAGGTGGACACCATGTTATACAATGTCGGCGCTGACCTCATCCTTCACAATGGGCGGATCTGGTGTGGTGTTAATGAGGGTATCTGCGAGGCCCTTGCGGTGTGGCAAGGCAAGGTATTTGCCACCGGCACTAACAATGACGTTTTAGGGCTTAAGCGAGATACGACGAAGGTAATCGACCTGGAAGGTCGGTTCGCTTGTCCCGGGCTCAATGACAACCACCTGCATCTCATCGCCACTGGCATCGCTATGGGAGATGTTGACGTTACGTTTTCCGCCGCGCCAACCCTCGAAGACTTGTTGACGAGGATTGCTGATCGCGCCGCGGCGACGCCTGAAGACGGGTGGGTGCAAGCATTTGGGTACGATCAGGTTCGGCTCGACACGGGCCGGCATCCGACCCGCGATGATCTGGATAGAGCCGCACCTGATCACCCAGTTCTCGTAATGCGTGCGTGCGGCCATGTATCGGTCGCCAATTCTCGAGCCCTAGAGCTGGCCGGCATTACAGAGGAAACACCAATTCCAAGCGGCGGCGTCATCGGTCTGACGGATGGCCGATTAAACGGGCTGTTGGCAGATAATGCTCAGCTTTTGCTAAAAGATGCATTACCCAAAGCGACTACTGACGAGATCATTGATGCAATCGAGCGGGCAGGCAACCATCTCCTTTCATTTGGCATCACGAGCTGTATGGACGCTGCCGTGGGACACATCGCCGGCTTTGCGGAGATCCAAGCGTATCAGATGGCCAAGATCGCTGATCGCCTACCCGTACGTGTCTGGTTGACGCTACTTGGAGACCCAGGAAACTCAATTGTCGAGGATTGCTGGCAGGCTGGCCTATTGTCTGGAGTTGGCGATGACATGCTGCGGGTCGGTGGCGTTAAGGTCTTCCTGGATGGCTCTGCTGGAGGTCGTACCGCTTGGATGTCTCAACCCTATGAGGGCGAACCGGAAAACGTCGGCGTGCAAATGCTGTCGGATGAGGTCGCTGACAAAGTCATAAAAGACTTTCACGACCGCGGCTATCAGCTGATTTGCCACGCCATCGGCGATCAGGCGATCGAACAGCTGATCACAAGCTACGAAAAGGCTCTTGCCAGCAATCCTGATCCGGCCAGACGCCATCGCATCGAACACTGTAGTTTTGTAAATGCCGAGCAGAATGCACGAATAAAGACGGCTGGCATATTGCCTGCACCACAATTGATTTCCATCCACGATTTCGGCGACAGCTACATCTCGGTGCTGGGAAAAACTCGCGCTTCTCGATCCGCTCCAATGGCAACATGGCATCGAATGGGTTTGAAGCCATCAACCGGCTCCGATGCCCCTGTATGCTCACCAAATCCGTTTCCGAACTTGCACGCCATGATCACGCGCGAAACTAGCGAGGGAACTGTCATGGATGCCTCGCAGCGATTGACTCGTGAAGAGGCACTGCAGGCTTATACGGAATACGGCGCCTATTCGCAGAAGGCCGAGGACGTGAAGGGGCGGCTCGTCCCCGGCCAGTGGGCTGATATTGCCGTTTTTGACCAAGATCTTTTGGCCGCTTCGCCGGAGTCAATTCTGTCGGGAACCCGTTGCGTGCTGACACTGCTTGCTGGCCGAGTTGTGCACGAGGTTCACTAAGCGTTTCTTGAATCACAAAACGATGCCGATAACGGCACGAGAGGGAGAATGGGATGTTGAAAATTCTGTCATTGGCAGCAGTTATCGGTTTGGGATTAGCGTTCACCGCAATCGCCGCAGGCGAACAGCGCGGCGGAACGCTTGTTTTCACAGCACCATATGGTTCCAACTTCGCCACGCTTGACGTGCAGGCCAGCCCAAATACGCAAGAGGAATTTCTAACTCAGGCTCTTCACCGCGCGCTGTACAGTTGGGATTCCAACCAAAACAAACCGGTTTTGGAGTTGGCAAGTTCGGAAGATGTTTCGAAGGATGGCAGGGTTCATACTTACCACATCCGTCAAGACGTGGCTTTTCACGACGGCAAGCAACTCACATCCGATGACATCATTTATAGCTACGAGCGCATTGCAAATCCGAAAAATGCGTTTCCTGGAGCAAGCTTTGTTGCCGTGATCAAAGGCGCGGACGACTATATAGTAGGCAAGGCACAGGGTATATCTGGGCTGAGGAAGATCGATGATCAGACGATCGAAATCACATATACGGGACCCATCGAACCAGGCTATTCCCTGATGCAAAATACGACGGTGATTTATCCGTCGAATGTGAAGGACGAACAGATCTTCGCGACTCATCCGATCGGTCTAGGCCCATTTGTCTTCAAAGAGCACGTACCGGGTTCTCAGGTTGTGGTCGAAAAATTCGACAAGTACTACAAGAAGGGTAAGCCCTATCTCGACCGCATCAAAATCGTTCTTATGGCAGAGGATGCCGCACGCGACGTAGCTTTCCGCAACAAGGAAGTCGATGTCTCAATCCTTGGCCCGACACAGTACCAAGCATATCAGGACGACCCGGCCCTAAAGGACCACCTTCTGGAGGTGGCAGAGGTCTATACCCGGACGATTGGCTTCAATCCAGCGCTCAAGCCCTTTAAAGACAAGAGGGTGCGCCAAGCGATCAATTATGCGATCAACACGCCTTTGATTGTCGAACGCCTTGTCAAGAACAAGGCTTATCCCGCAACCGGGTGGCTGCCGCTTTCGTCGCCAGCGTTCGACAAGAACAAGGCCCCCTATTCGTTCGATCCCGAAAAAGCCAAGGCGCTGCTGGACGAAGCTGGTTATTCCGACGGCTTCGAATTCGAGGTTACCGCAAGCCCGAACGAAAGCTGGGGTGTGCCGATCGTGGAAGCTATCTTGCCGATGTTGAAAAAGGTCGGGATCACGGTCAAGCCGAAGCCGGTGGAAAGCACCGTGCTCGGCGATCAGGTGACCACGAATAATTTTCAGTCGTTCATCTGGTCGATCCCTTCCGGGCCGGATCCGCTGACCGCAATGCGGTGCTTCCATTCGAAAACGCCGCAATCTGCATGCAACTTCACCAGCTATGCAAGCCCCGAATTCGATAAGCTTTTCGAGGCCGCCGAGCAGGAGCGCGACCCGGCCAAGCAGAACGACTTGCTGCGCCAAGCCAACAATCTTGTCCAGGAAGACGCTCCCGTTTGGTTTTTCAACTACAACAAGGCGGTGATGGCATACCAACCCTGGGTGCACGGCCTCGTTCCAAACGCAACGGAACTTGCGCTTCAGCCATATGACGAGATCTGGATCGACGAAACTGCGCCGGCGTCGCGGCGGTAGGGGATCGGGGCAACCGCAGGTCTGCCCCCATACCTCGCGTCACGAAGCCGCTAGACGGATACGCTCATGTTTCGTTTCACCATACGCCGTATTCTGCAGATCATCCCCACGGTCATCGTGGTCGCTCTGATCATATTTGTAATCTTCTCCGTTGTGCCAGGCACATTTGCAACGAGCCTGTTGTCCGATGGCAAGCGTGCTGCCGATCCCCAGCTCATCGCCCGCCTCAACGAAGAACTCGGATTGAACAAGCCTCTGCTTGAACGTTTCGCGACGTACGTCACGAACCTTGCGCATTTCGACCTTGGCACGAGTTTTAGGTCTCGACAGCCTGTAATCGATCTTATCAATGATCGTATGTGGGCATCACTGCGTCTGGCTATAGGCGCGATGTTTTTCGCTCTCAGCGTCGGCTTGCCCTTGGGATTTTTTGCCGCGCTGAAACCGGGCTCCGTGATTGATAGCGCGACGATGATCGGAGCGGTCTCAGGGCTTTCCGTTCCGGAGTTCTGGTTAGGCCTCTTGCTGATGTACTTCTTCGCGCTTCAGCTTAACTGGTTGCCGAGCTTCGGCTACGGGGACGGATCGTTTCAGAACCTAATTCTGCCAGCCGTCACGCTCGGCGTTGCGCCATTGGCCCTGCTTGCACGCACGACCCGCGCGGGTGTTCTCGACGTGCTGAATTCAGATTTCGTCCGCACCGCGCACGCCAAAGGTATGAGCCATTTCAAGGTGATGCGATGGCACGTAGCAAGAAATGCGCTCGTTCTGATCATAACGACGGTTGGTTTGCAATTTGGTTCACTCATCGGACAAGCTGTCATCATCGAAAAGCTTTTCGCATGGCCGGGTATCGGGTCTTTGCTGGTCGATAGTGTTGCGATCCGTGACATCCCGGTGGTGCAAGGCACGATCTTGGTCATCGTACTGTGGTTCCTCGTCATCAACACGGCTGTCGACCTGATTTATGCGGCGATCGACCCCCGCATCAAGCAGGAGTGAGATGCATGCGCTTTGGTTTCAATTTTTGGCTTGGCGCGGGTTTGACGACACTTGTCATTGTCACCGGCATACTCGCCCCTTGGATCGCTCCCTTTGATCCGGTGCTCAACGCCGACTTGATGAACTCTGAACTTCCACCAGATACCACCTTCTGGTTTGGCACAGATGCTCAAGGGCGAGACGTCTTGAGCCGCACGCTGTATGGCGCGCAGATTTCGCTGACGGTCGGCATCGTTTCCCAGCTCGTAAATTCAGTTATTGGTGTGACGCTGGGTATGACCGCAGGCTATTGGGCAGGTTGGTGGGACGATTTGGTAAGTGGCCTTACAAATGTGATGCTTGCAATCCCGTCATTGATCTTTGCGTTGGCCGTCTTGGCTGTACTAGGTCCAGGGTTGCCGTCATTGCTGATCGCACTCGGCCTGACCAATTGGAGCTGGACCTGCAGAATAGCGCGTTCATCCACGCTCTCCGTTAAATCCCAAGCATATGTTCAGGCGGCGCAGACGCTCGGATACGGAGATATTCGGATCATGTTTACACAGATCCTGCCAAACATCTTGGGACCAATCCTGGTGATGGCAACGCTTGGCATGGGCTCCGCGGTACTGTCAGAAGCCGCCCTCTCGTTCATCGGCCTCGGCATTCAACCGCCGTCTCCGAGCTGGGGCTCAATGCTCACAGATGCGCGACAGCTTATCCAGCTTGCGCCATGGATCGCCATCTTTCCCGGCCTTGCCATCTTTCTAACGGTTCTCGGGTTCAACCTTCTCGGCGACGGTTTGCGCGACAGCCTCGATCCGCACATGAGGACCCGCAAACCATGAAACAACCCCTTCTTGACATCAGAAACCTGCGAGTCGGCGTTTTGCTCGGACGCACCCAGCGGCCGATCGTCAACGATGTTTCGTTCAAGATCATGCCGGGTGAAGCTTATGGCCTTGTCGGAGAGTCTGGTTCGGGAAAATCCGTGACTTCTCTTGCCGTCATGGGATTAATGCAGAAGCCACTTTCTGTATTAGACGGACAAATCCTGTTTCAGGGCCAAAATCTGCTGGAGCTAAAGACACGCGAGATGCGGCGCGTGCGTGGCAAGCGAATTGCAATGATTTTTCAAGAACCAATGACAGCGCTCAATCCTTTGTCGACCATCGGCCGGCAGATCGCCGAGATGTACGTCTTGCACCAAGGCAAGAGCTGGAATGAGGCGCGGCGCCTCGCCATTGACGCACTGGCGAGTGTTCACGTGCCAAATCCCGACCAGCGCACGAAGAATTATCCACACCAGATGTCCGGAGGTCTGCGTCAGCGCGTGATGATCGCTATGGCGCTCGCTTGCAATCCAGATCTTCTGATTGCCGACGAGCCAACCACCGCTCTCGATGTAACAGTGCAGGCTGAGGTTTTGCGGCTCATCAAAGAGCTTTGCACAGAACGCGGAACGGCCGTCCTGTTCATCAGTCACGATCTAGGTGTCATCGCCAGCGTCTGTCAGCGCGTCGGCGTGATGTACGCCGGTAGTCTTGTAGAAGAAAATGAGACGGGAGCCATTTTTACAAGTCCTCGACATGCCTATACCCGTGGCCTGTTAGGCGCCTTGCCGCGGCTCGGAAGCCGCAGTGCCCATGGCCGTCAGCGCTTAGTCGATATCGACAGCATCATAGCGGATCGCTCTACGTTGACCGAAACTCGCTACATCACGCCGAGGAGTTCCCAATGAACCCGGTCGTGAACGCTCCCATCCTGCAGGTGGATAATTTGCATGTCCGCTATTCGGTTACCGGTGGTGGTCTGCTTGGCTACGGCCGTCGTGTGCTGCACGCCGTCAACGGTGTCACCTTCTGGGTCGCTAAGGGGGAGTGCCTGTCTATCGTTGGTGAATCTGGTTGCGGCAAATCGACGACCGCGCTGTCAATCCTCGGACTGCAAAAGCCCAGCGAGGGGTCCATTCTCTATCGTGGCCAGCCCTTTACGGGACCGAACGGCCCGAACCGAATGCAGCGTGCCAAGGCAGTGCAGATGGTATTCCAGGATCCCTATGCCTCACTCAATCCGCGCCAGACTGTTCGTACTTCGCTTGCCGCGCCATTGCGCCTGCATGGTATAACCGCCGCATCGGAAATTGAGGCGCGCATAGAAGCTATGCTGAAAAATGTCGGGCTGACACCTGAACAGGCGAAGCGGTATCCGTATGAGTTCTCAGGTGGTCAGCGTCAACGCATTGGTATTGCGCGAGCCCTGATTTTGGAGCCTGAGATCGTCATCCTGGACGAGCCCGTGTCCGCGCTTGATGTCTCGATCCGCGCCCAGATTATCAACCTGCTATTGGATTTGAAAGAAAAGCTCGGCCTCTCTTACCTGATGATCAGTCACGACCTGAGCGTTGTCGAACACATGAGTGATCGGGTTATGGTGATGTACTTCGGTCAGATCGTAGAGGAAGGCAGCTGGCGGCAGATTTTTGAGACACCTGCCCATCCCTATACCCGCCGACTGATTGCCGCCATCCCAAGCGCGGATCCGCAAAATTCAACGATGCGAGAGTTTGGGAATCCGTTGCCAGGTGCTAATTCAATATCTGTCTTAGATACAGCCACAACGCTAGACGTCTTCTCGAGGCCAGTTGACTCGCGGCTGATTGAGATTGCGCCTCAGCATCGGGTTCGGGCGGTCTTAATTGCATAGCATCCGTCCAATACACAAAAAGGTAAATATAAATGTGGTCCAAGCGTATCGCCATCGGCCATCATTTGCTTTGCGCCGATCCCATTACACGCGACAGACTTGGTGAACTGCCACATCGAGATAAAAAGCCCGGTCAAGGACGATATGGGAAACCTTTGGCAGAAAGGCCAAGTGTTGCCTGTCGATATTGCGCGAGATTCTCGAGAAGGCAAGTTTTACTGCACACATGGTGGGAGTTGTGTTCCCAGCGAATTGAATGGCAATGAAGCTGTAGGGTTGATCGATTGCATCGTTGGCCCGTCAATCGGTGACGGGGACTTTCAGCTTCAGTTTCGACAAAAGGAAAGCCAAAGATAGGGCGAGAAGTTCGTAGTCGGACGGATTGGCTCAACGCCATTGAAGGCAGGCCCATGGCGTCGGCTGGCAGTCTCTTTCAATGTCCCACATTCAAAAATGAAGCTGCCGTAGCCATGAATCGCGTTACAACGGGCTTCATCGGCTCGCCTGTCGTGGCAATTGCAGTTTGCAGCCTGATATCCAGCCCCGCAACGGGCCTGAATACTAGCTGATCATGAGCACTTCTGGACAACGTCTCTGGTACGAGCGCTACTCCCAGCCCGGCTGCAGCCTGATCGAGCATTGCGTGCCACCGATATCGTTCCTCACGCAGTCTCGGTTGAAAGCCGCACTCGCCACATGCTGCAATTATAGAATGGTACATGACAGGCCCGATTTCTTCGGCGGACACGATGAGACGTTCTCCGGCCAGGTCCGCAAGTCGCAGTTCGGATTTGCTCGCCAATGGATGATCAGCCATCAAAGCCGCACCGATTCGCTCGTCACCAGCAAAGTGCATTGACAATTTCGGCTGATGTATCGGTGGATGCAAGAAGGCAACATCGATCGATCCTGTTTGCAGGGCGACGACCTGCTCAATTGTTGGCATGTTGTGGAGCGTTACTTCCACACTAGGAAATAATTCGTTGTACTTACGGATTATTGCCGTCATTCGCCCCGCCTGTGGCAGCTCGCAGTACCCAATAGCAAGTGCCCCTGCTTCACCACGTGCAACATCTCGAGCCTGTTGTACAGCCCGGCTGACGTGACTCAACGCTGCCCCCAGTTCACGCGCCAATATCGCGCCAGCGTCAGTGACAACAACCTTGTGCGGGGATCTCTGCAGCAACTGGAAGCCCACTTCTTCTTCCAGTTTCTTGATTTGGTGCGACAGCGCTGGTTGGGTCAGATGGAGCCGAGCGGCAGCTCGGCTGAAGTGGAGTTCTTCAACCAGCGCGCAGAAACTTTGAGCGTATTTGAACATAGGTCATGATAAAACTTATCGATCTTAAATGGCAAGAAAATAAATTTCCGTTCTTAATGGAGCCGTCTTACAACCGGGAGATCAAAGATATCGAGGTGAAAAATGAACGTCTCTTGCGCTCTTCTGAAAAACAACACTCGGCGCTTCAACTCGCAAATAAGCGGCATGGTTGCTTCAGCCATCCTTTCGTTGTGCCTACAACAATCGGTGGCTCATGCGGAATCCAGCGATACAGTTGAGTTGGTCGATGCAGTCCAAGCGATGAGCAAAGCCATTGACACGCCTCCACGGTTGCAGTGGGAAGCCAACTACGGCTACTGCGGTGAGGTCGCTCTCATCAGTGCCGGGCTGTATTACGGACAATACGTATCTCAGTTTGATGCGCGCGCTATTGCAAGCAAGGGTGCTAATCAATCAACGGAGAAAAGCCAGCTCCTTCTTGGCGTAAACGACACATACGCGGCGGCTCAGATGCGGCTCAAGGCTGTCGCATGGAAGACCGATTCCAAACCCAACGCTGTCGACTTTCTTGCGTGGGTGAAGGGAAACATAGTGTCGGGATATCCTGTAATCATCGGCGTTTATATGAACAAGCATCTGTTTGAAGGATCGAATGATCCTAACGCTGGAGAAGTAGAGTACGATCACATTGTTCCCGTGAGTGGTGTGTCATCGAGCCACCCTTTGAAGAAGCCGGCGAAGTATTATGACGATGACGTCTTGACCTTCAGCGATAACGGCCTCTGGTCTGGCAATGGCGAGCCTACCTTTATTTACAGCTATTCGTTCGAGTCGTTCCAAGCAAATCGCAAGGAAGCCAATTCACCTTCCGGTGAGGTTTACGCGTTGCGTCGGAAGGGTGGGAACTACGGTATCGCTATCACGGGTATCATAGACAAGGATGGCGAAGCGCTACCTGTTCGACTCATAGCCAACGTGAATTATGAAAAGCCCTCCATGAAAGAGGGTTCGAACAATCGACCTGCCCCCAGCGATATCAATTTGAAAGTCAAAGTTTCGGGCTTGCAGCCTGGTAAGTCTTACACGCTCTATCGTTACAGCAATTTTAAATCGGTCCCGGTTTCTTCATTCAATGCAAATGCATCGAAAGCGGAGAGAAAGTGGAAGATAAAAATCGACTCTGGCTCGACATATTCGATCAATGAAAAGATTAAATCGAACCAGATCGCCGTTTACCGGGCAGTTCCAGATACGGCTCCGTAGAGTTGCTATCGCGGCAGTACGTGAGGATTGTACGTGTAGAGGGAAAAATAGATCTACGAAACTTTGACGATCCAAGCTCCGTTAAAAGCGTAGCTGATCACGTACAAAATTGGCGAGGCGGTACCTAAGACTGACGGTGTAGTTGGCGGCAAAACCTGAAAGTTTGTCCCGTTTGACAACTCCCGGCGCACTGCTATGTCAACTCTGATCTGCTTCGGCCTACATTAAGTCGGTGGAAGGCAACGTTTACCACTCGAGACCGCATTTCCAAGCGACGATGCGGTCGCAAAACAATTCGCCGTGGTAAACGGACCGTAGGACTCATTGTCATAGCCAGAAGATTACGGTTGCGGCGAGAGCGATGGCGGAGAGGAAGGCCATTGGGCACCTGTCATAGCGCGTAGCGACACGCCGCCAGTCTTTGAGACGCCCGAACATGAATTCGATCCGGTTGCGCCGTTTGTCGTATTTAACGGTCTTGTTCCGGGATTTCCTACCCGGAATGTAGCGAGTGATCCCCTTTGCGTGTAAAGCGTCACTGAATTAGCCCCCGAAAGGCCCGGACATGCTCCCCCACTTAGCTAAGTGGGTAGGAGTAATGTTGGTAATATGACTAGCAGCAATTTTAAGATGGAAGTCCTTTCGGGTCCGGAACG
>Ga0209282_1000185_pt1 | contig 33090 bp, 31 predicted proteins | sample Mtrugardesep15_FD_187529 | JGI IMG/M metagenome (GOLD analysis project Ga0209282, IMG submission 187529) | Root nodule microbial communities of legume samples collected from California, USA - M. trunc garden sep15 (SPAdes) (version 2) | ecosystem: Host-associated > Plants > Roots > Nodule...
CAGGGGGTAAAACACTATTAACCCAAAAATGTATTTTGTAAGTGTAAGGAAAATTAATTTGCCTTATTGAAGTTGGAATTGTCTCTTGGAATCAAACTGAAGTCCCATTTTCCTTACAGTCCTCCTAACTTGACTTACACAAGGGCTTCCCTTGCAGCCACTAGTTTGACAACATGTATCAAAATTAGATGATGCAACCCAACCAAGTAAAGTCAATAACGCTGACGATTTTTATCATGTTACAATGATATTGCCAGGAGAATAACATGTGAAATCAGATTGAACATGATAGGAAGACTCTTATTTTAGGCATTTTGTTATTTATATGTGAAATTAGATTAACATGTTGAATGGATATTTAATGACTCATACTCTAACATTAACTTAAAAATACAGCTAAATCTATGAGTGATTTGATCTTAATTCAACATTTAAAAGTTATATAAAATTCAGCTGTCAGAGTTATGCATTAATTTATTAGCTTTGGAACATATCATTCGTGTAGGCAGAGTACTTTGAATTCTTAGTGAAACACGTTCTCAATCAGAGGTTCATGACATTGAAATGTGGACATTAATGTCACCAAAAGATGGTACGATGATATGCTTACTGTATAACAATTTCAAAAACTTGCAACCAGATGATGTTTTGGACAAACTAATTTACGATCGAGAGGAAAATATTATCAAGGACAACAGACGAAAATGGGTTCCTTCAGGCCTCCCTTTTCATGGCGACTACGATATAAAAATTAGTCACCCTGTCAAGAAAAAAAATTACACATTGGATACAATTGACATCAAAGTGAATCCAAAAAAAATCATATCATACTCAATATATGATTAACAATATTGATCAGTTGTGCTAGTGTGATTTTCTAACATATTTAAATGAATTAACATGATAAAACCTGGCTACAAATTTAGTGAGTAGAAATTATACCATTATAATCATGCTCTATAAAACGGAGAATTTGTGAGTGAGAATTATTCAATTTTTTTTCTTCAAAAAATGTCTTTAGAGTGAGATCCTCCAAATAACATACAAGAAGGAAAGAGTTATCATTGAAGAAAAGAGTTATCATGGGGTTACCAGAAATCAAATGCCAATTTTGATATGAATCACAATCATGACAGTAAAAGGCAAAAACTATCTTGCAATATCATGGATGATAATGAAAAGTTTAAGAAACAAGTTGTGTTGTTGACAAGTGATCATGTTATAAGTGATATTGATTGATGAATCATTAAAGAATAATAGCCACAATGAAATGAACAAGTTGGTGTTGAGGTTAAAGATTCCTAAAGACAAGATTTTTCAAACATCACAAGATTGCAAGGAACATGACTCCTCTATATTGAAGAGAAGAAGATTAGCGAAAGTGAAACTGAATTAGGGTCAATAGTTGTTATGAATTTTGATTTGAATGAGCTTCCAAGTGATGATTTTGAAGATGAAACCAATTAGTATCTCTTTTTTGTTTATATTTATTGTATGAGAAATGATAGTATGTTGAAGATGAAACCAATTAGTATCTCTTTTTTGTTTATATTTATTGTATGAGAAATGATAGTATGATTTTTGTGTGAGATACCCTTGAAGTTGTCATGTAATTTTCCTTGTTGAGAATTTTTTTAGTTGTAATATCATCATGGATTACAAGCAGTTTTCTTACATGTATTTTGTAAACTGCTCAACAATACATACATGTGATATTATAATTAAAAATATATCAATAATACAAATTACATAACATCAAGGGTATCACACACAAAAATCATACTATCATTAATAATAATAAAACTATAAACAAAAAAAGGCGCTAATTGGTTTCATATTCAAAAGCATCACTTAGAAGCTCATTAAAATCAAAATTCATAACAAGTATCGACCCAAATTAAGTTTCACCTTCAATAATTTTCTTCTCTTCAATATCGTTATTAGAGGCGATTCCTTGCAACTTTGGCACATTTGAAAAATCTTGTCTTTAGAAATCTGAAACCTCGACACCGACTTGGTCTTTTCATTGTGGCGAATCTATGATTCATCATCGCTCGTAACATGACCACTTGTTAACAGCACACTATCTTCCTTCATCTTTTCACTATCATCTAACATATTGCAAGAAAGTTTTTGTCTTTAACTGTCACGACAGGTGTTGAGGTTCAAGATTCCTAACGACAAAATTTTTCAAACATCACAAGATTGCAAGGAACATGACTCCTCTAATAACGATATTGAAGAGAAGAAGATTAACGAAAGTGAAACTGAATTAGGGTCAATAGTTGTTATGAATTTTGATTTGAATGAGCTTCCAAGTGATGGTTTTGAAGATGAAACCAATTAATGTCTCTTTTTTGTTTATATTTATTGTATGAGAAATGATAGATGATTTTTGTGTGGGATACCCTTGATGTTGTCCAAAAACGAGACGCTAACTGATTTCAAATTCAAAAACATCACTTGGAAGCTCATTAAAATCAAAATTCATAATATCTATTGACCCGAATTAAGTTTCACCATCATTAATATTCTTCTCTTTCAATATCAATATTAGAGGTAGTTCCTTGCAATCGTGAGATGTTTGAAAAATCTTGTCTTTAAAATTCTTGAACATCAATCACATTGCAATAAATCTTCTCACTGTCATCTATCACATTGAAATTATGTTTAGAGGTAGTTTCACCTTCATCTTCTCACTGTCATCTATCACATTGCAATAAATCTTTTGTCTTTAACCACCATGAGATTGTATGTTCTCAGGGGAACCCTAATACTCACTCTAAAGTCATTTTAGTGAGAGAAAAATGGTATAATTCTCACTCACAAATTCTCCTCTAAATGATATAATTCTCTCTCTCATTAAATTTGTGAATTATATTTGTTAATTCATTTAAACATGATTCTTTTGAGTTTAATCATGTAAATTCAATTAAAAATGATTAACATGGTTAGTTTGAGTTTTATATGTTAATATTGTTGAAAATCACAATAACACAAGAAATTAATATTGTCAATTATATTGCAAATGGTATGATTCTTTTGAAAGCCCTTGAATCCAACAAGTGAAAGTGTAATTCTTTCTGATTACTAACTATAATTTCAAAACACCCCTACTCATAGATTAGTATGTTCACAACATCATTGCAAGTGACAACAAGGGTTTAAAGGGAAGCCGTGATGTAAGGCAATTGCAACTCAAAATGGGATCTATGAAGAAACTGACATAGAGACGTTGATAATAATAATAATAACAAAATTCAAATTCAACCTAGAGACTGTTGCAATTGTGATTCACAGTAATCAATCAGTAACAATTCTGAAAGAGAAGAAAATAAAAAATGCGCAGTAAAGGGATCAATCGATAAAACCTGTTGATGCGAAGGTGAAAGACGTTGCGGTGTGGCAGAGAGATTGCAGAATCGCGGCGGTGGAATTAATTGAGATTTTAGGTCGCAAACTTTGTATTTATAGATTCTTTTAGGTCGCTAATTGTGTTTTCTTTTGGGCTGGAGTGGACGCCATGAAGCACCGGTCCGTCACCAAGTAATTTAATTAATTAATTAATTTAGGCAATTGTTTTTCTCACCGTGCACATCGTCTTTTTTTTTTATTTGATAAATCAATAGCACAATATCCCTGAGCTTAGCTCAGTTGGTAGGGATATTGCATTTTATATGACCGGGGTTGGAACCCCAAATCAATAGCACAATGACATAAAAAATTCTATATTCCTTTTAATACCCCTAAACAAATATAAAGCTACTAATAATCCTGTCCAAAGTAACTCCAAAATCTCTGGATTTACTTCTACTCAGCTGAGTTGGCATGCTTAAGTACTTGTTGATAGCCATCTGATATGATATACTCTTAATAATAGCAGGCTTAATGTTCTTACTGAACACCATTTCTGATTTCTCGAAATTAATTTTCTGCCCAGAAATAGCCTGATAAGTACTAGAGGTAATATAAATTAAATGCTTCTGTATATTAGATGAAGCAGAATGTCTGTATATAAAAAAACTTCTTCAAAATAATTTATTCTAGAAAGATATATTACCTCTGTCTCTAAGATCTCTTTTACTAAAGGAATTAATTGTAATATTTATTACAAATTGCAGGAAAAAAAAATGTAAGATGAAAAAGTTGAAAGAGTCTTCAGAAAGAAAATCAAGATTTTTTTTATCTTATAGAATATGTAAACAAACTGCATGCATATATGTAAAAGAGATTAAGAAACCATGCAAAAATAGAATGAATAGGTTGAAAGATTCTTAAGATGAAGCTGTGCTAGTTGTATGCAATGCTACTAAAGAAGCATAGGTGCCACCCTTGTTGATCAATATGTCATGTTTTCCTTTCTCTTCAATTACACCATTTTTAACAACTGCAATTGAATTTGCACCCTTTATTGTAGATAATCTATGAGCCACTACAATGGTGGTTCTGTCCACCCTCACTCTATCAAGTGCATCTTGAACCACTTTTTCAGACTCTGCATCAAGTGCACTTGTGGCCTCATCTAGTAGTAATATTCTTGGACTGTTAACTATGGCTCTTGCGATTGCCACACGTTGCTTCTGTCCTCCAGAAAGTTGAATCCCTCGCTCTCCTACTATTGTATCATACCCCTGCAAATGTTATTTTTCAAGAATTCAGAACCTCATAAGTCATGCAGCATCGGTAACTAGTTATTTGAAATATTGCAATTCACATGTTTGTAGCAAAAATTTTAAGAACAGATTCAGCTCATTGAGTATTGTGTGCTATGTAGTACTAACACTAGATCGAAGACATGTCTAGTGTCTAACACGATGATTCTGGCACACGTGGTTACTTATTTTCTTAAATTCTTGTAAGTGCTTTGGTTTAGAGTCAAAATCGTGTCCGTTAGGACTGTTTAAAAAAATGTATAGAACAGTTAAACCGAAGCGAACTCCACCATACCGAAAAAATTGAATTGTGACTGACAGTTCACGAACTGGACTGAACTCAGTTCGGTTCAGTTTGTGAACTATCTATCATAGTTTGGTTCTTTTATGAGTGACTTGATTTTTGGTTTTTTAAATAGTCATAAAATTCAATTTGGTTTGGTTTTTGGTTTTTTTCAACAGCCCTTATTATCAATTAATGACAGCAATTCAGTACAATTAAATTCACAAAGAACTAGTTCGGTTCGAAAAAAGTACAGTCCGTTTTTCTGAAAAAGATATTTTCCGTTCGGTTTGAAACCACTGAATCGGTGCACCGAACCTTTATACTAGTTTGTTTCAGTCCTGGATGAACCATTAACGGTTTGGTTCATTCTCACCGAAGTAGTAAAAGTTCAGTTCGGTTTCCTTCCTTAACCGAACCATAAACAGTTTTAGTGTTTGTGTGTGTGTCAATGCTTCGTAAATTTCTGTAGTTTACCTGCTGCAAACTACTAATGAAGTTATGAGCATTAGCTAGTTCTGCTGCAGCTATAACTTCAGCCTCAGTTGCATTACCACCTTTTCCATACGCAATGTTAGCTCTGATGGTGTCATTAAACAGCACAGGCTCTTGGCTTACCAGTCCCATTTGCTGCCTGTACCATTTAAGCTGTAGCTTTTGGATTTCTGTTCCATCCAGTTTAATCTGACCTGAATCTGGATCATAAAATCTTTGCAACAATGAGATCACTGTTGATTTTCCACTTCCACTTTCACCTACTAGAGCAACTGTCTGAATGAAACAACCAAACGTTAAGCTTCTCTCTAAGAAAAACCTGGGTGGATTTTTTGATAGTGAATTCTTGTGAGAATTATGCTCTAAACCAATATATAATTTTTTAAGTTACCTGTCCTGAATGAATGGTCAAGGAAAGATTTTTGAATATATGAACATCAGGTCTGGTTGGATACTTGAAAGTGACATGATGGAACTCAATCTCTCCCTTCACATCTTCCAGTGTCATTCCTGATTCATCACTGGTATCTATTTTTGATTTCTGATCAAGAATAGCAAATATTGAAGCAGCTGAACTTTTGGCTTTACTAGCTCCTGGAGCCATGAAGCCGGATTGAGATAATGCGACAGCTGCCGTCGTGAGAGAGAAAAATACCTGACAAGAAATTAAATGTTAAAACAATGTGATGAGCTCAGAATTCAACCAAAGAGCACTATATTTGGGACTGTAACTTACTTGAAAAACTCCTGACATCGAAGTTTTGCCATTCTCAATAAGTTGGGCGCCGGCATAAAAACTGATTGCATAGACACAAAACAGAAAGAAGATTGCTAATCCAAAACCAGTTCCACTGACTAAACCTTGCCTTTTTCCTGTCTGGAATGGCACTACACATTTCTTCTGGTATAATTCCATCACCTTCTCTTCGGCACAGAAAGCAGAAACTGTTCTGATATTCCCTACTGCGTCGTTCGCTACTTGACTTGCTTCCTCGTATAGTTTCTGTGAAACATATTTAGAGCATAGTAACATCATGTCAAATGAAGATTAATACTAATTTCATATAGAAACAAGATATGTACTAAATAAATTTAGAGACAAAAATGCATTGTGACGCAATTGAAGCACATTGTGTAAGCCACAAACCTTTGCGTCTGTGCTGAATCCTTGCATGGCCGTGATTTGAAAATATCCATTTACTAATAGTAGAGGCAACAAAACAAGAATGATGAGAGAAAGCTGCCAATTTGCCTGAAAGGAGATTACCAAGGCTGTAATAACTGTAGAGATATCTTGAACAAGCAAACCGAGTGCATCACCAACCAAAGTTCGAATCGAAGCAGCATCAGTTGACAGCCTTGCACCAAGTGCACCACTTGAATTCTCAGCTTTATCAAACCATCCTACTTCCATGTGAATTATTTTCTCGAAGCACATTAACCGGATTCTTTTTATCAAATTAGAACCAGCTACAGCAAAAAAGTATGACCTTAACGGATGAAAAATGAACGAGGCCACACTAAGGGAAACAAATATTAATGCCCAAAATTTTGAGTCTTTACGAAGTTCATCTGCAGGCTCAAAAAATGTATTTATCATTTTGGAGATTAGAAGGCCCAGAATAGGTAACATTGCACCATTTACTGTTGCTGCCAGAGCCCCCATGAGCAAAGCTGGGATTTCAGGCTTGTTAAGACAAGCAAGGAGAAGAAATGGGACATCTCGAGTTTTAGTTGATGATGCTTTTGCTGAAGGAACAACTTCAGACCCTCCTACTAGTGTGGCTGTCATAGAATTTGATGCTATGAATGAGTTGTGACTACTGTTTCCAATCCCTGATGATCCGCGGCTTAAAGACCTTTGGCTTGACTCTCTTCCAGAGTCTACAAAGTTTTCTAGCTTATCTGAGTCATTAGCACCAAACTGTTCTGATGAATCCTTTTTAATTTCTTGCAATCTAATGAGTTGACTATAAGCTCCATCAGGATTTTTAGTGAGCTCAGCATGTGTACCTAATAATCAGTTAGTAGAAGATATAAGAATGCTGCATTACGACATACTTAGTATGTATGCATGTATCTATGTATGTACGTGTACCTTTTTCTACTACTTTTCCTTCGTGAATAACAGCAATGATATCCACCTTCCTTATTGTGCTTAGGCGGTGAGCTACGATGATGGTTGTTCGGTTTATCATAATTCTGTCCAGCGTCTCTTGTACTACTCTCTCAGATTCTGCATCAAGGGCACTTGTTGCTTCATCAAGGAGTAGAATTCTTGGATCTTTCAGAATTGCTCTTGCTATAGCAATTCTTTGCTTTTGGCCTCCAGAGAGTTGTGCTCCATGCTCGCCGACCATCGTTTCAAGTCCCTAAATCAATAATTTTCCAGTACTAGTAAGGTAAAAAGGACATATAAATTTAATGAAAAAATATATACTATAAAATAGTCTCCAGTATTGTGAAAAAGCAAAAATGTGTAGAAATTTTCACAAGATGGATAAATCAAGAAATGAGAGCTTACAAGAGGAAATTTATCGATGAAGTTAGCAGCATTAGCAAGTTCTGCTGCAGCTCGGATTTCATCATCAGTTGCCGCATCCTTACCATAGGCAATGTTCTCTTTAATGCTACAAGTAAAGAGAACCGGTTCCTGACTCACTAAGCCTATTTTCTGTCTGATCCATTTCAATTGAAATTCTCTGAGGTCAATACCGTCAATGAGAATTTGACCATCCTGTGGATCATAAAATCTCTCTATCAAATTTATCACTGTTGATTTCCCACTCCCACTCTGCCCGACCAAAGCCGCGGTAGTACCACTTGATATCGAAAGAGAAAATGCATTGAATATAAGTTCATTTGGTCTTGTAGGATAACTAAAGCAAACCTCCCTAAGCTCTATGTCTCCCCGAATGTCATCAAGCTTTTGCCCGGTTGTGTCATAAACATCAATTTCCGGCTTCCTTTTGATTGTTTCAAACATCTTAAAAGCTGCAGCTTGTCCAGCAGCAAATGCTGTTAAGCTCGAAGTTGCTTGTCCTAGAGACCTAGAGAATAAAATTAGCTCATAAAAAGTTATTTATGTATGAGAGTCTAATCTTGCAAGAAATAACTTAACTTGACTTACAAGGAACCAGTTAGTACTGCAAAAAATACACTTATGGCTTCACCTCCTGTATAACCTTTCTCAAGTACCATCTTCCCTCCAAACCATACTGCCAAAGCATAACTGCAGTAAACAAATAAACGAACTGAACCGAGGCCTAAACCAATAGCCAATCCCTCTTGTACTCCAATTTTGTAAGCTTTAGTTAAGGATTGATTGTATTGAGCTATAGCTTGTTTCTCGCCGGTAAATGATGCAACCTGCGCGCATTGGAGCAATTGCGTCGTGTATCCTTAGTTAGAAACATGACAAAGGAAAGGAAAAAAAAAGGAAATATTCTCTATGGAGGGAGTTGGCACACATACTGTTCGAATTGAACCGATTATCTGCTCTACTATAGTTGCTGCTTCAGAATATGCTGTTTGTCCACGGGATGCCATCATTGCGAAAGCAAAGCTCATTATGGAACCAGAGAGGACAAGAAGAGGAATACACGATAGAAGGACAAGGGTTAGAAGCCAACCCAAGATGAATGCCACAACTAAACCTCCTAAAAAACATGACACATATTGTATGAATTTTCCTACCTGCAGAACATATCCACCAAAAAAGGAAGAATGAGTTATTATTATCTTCGACTTTTGTTATCATGGTTAGATCAGATGATGCTGTATTCATACCTTGTCTCCCATGGCTTCTTGAATAAGAACTGTATCACCTGACATTCTTCCAACAACCTCACCACTGTTTGTTTCCTTGTCAAAGAAACTGATATCTTGCCTTAAAATCGCTTTGAGGTATAATGCCCTTATTCTTGCAGCTTGTCTCTCCCCTGTGATCATCCAACAAGACACCTCTGCAAGATTTCATGTATAACAAACCTTTGCTATTTTAATATTAATCTAAATTATATTCAAAATTTTATGGTTATATTAAGTTGAATTATACTAATCTAGAAAGTTCGACATGCTTACGCAGAAACGCTGCAAAAAAGGCACATGCACCCATGATTGCAAACTTGACAGACACCTGAGAGCATGCAATGAATCATGTTAAATTATGAAATGAAAATAGGAAAATTTGAAATCAAAAATTTTCTCATCAAAACTAAAGTTAATTCTTGTTGAATTAGATACCAACAAAGCATATACTTATTGCACAAAAGAATCAATGACACTGATCGAACAGAACATAGACAGTTGGAATGTGATATGACATAAATTTAGAATAAAAGTTACTTTATACTTCTATGCTTCAACAAAAAGAAACCATTCTTATAACACTATTTTCACACCTTCCCTAAAGAATATTTCCCCAATGGATTCTTAATAAATAGTCGTTACCTTGGAAACTTGATGAACTACTTGTTTAGTGCTAACATTTCCTCCAAAAGCATTAATAGCATCTCCGATAATTATAGTCATTAAAGGCATAGAGATTCCATTCCCAACACCACTTATAGTCCCAACAAACATCAACAAATAATCCCATGAGTCTGCGAATGTGAAAAGCTTGTAAAAGGGTACTGTCTTATTGCTTTGATCCTTCACCTTGTTATTCTTGGAATCGTGGTGCATGTCAGCCATTTCTTGAACATTTTCAGCACCTGCAGGAACTGGTTGATGATGACTTGTTGACCCTGTCATCTCTGTTGAAGCGATATCCCCATCCAAGCTAGCCTTGGCCAACATTTTCTCCAAGAAAAACAACAATGAAACAGCTGCTGAAGAAAATTCACTAGTCTGAGTTAGCAATTCTCATTCAGTTATTCCATTAAGCCTCGTTTGGATAAATAGCTTAATAAAGTACTTATGACATAAGGGTTTATCATATATCTGCTTATGTATGAACTGTTTTCATAAAAGCTATAAGATGTTTTTATCAGCTATCTTTTGGAGAGTTTATGAAAATAAACTGAAAAATAGTTTATGCACATGTAGTAAGTTGTCTCCATACGCTTATTCAAACAGTTTTACAAATGTGTATGCCAATAGATAAATTCAAATAAGTCAATTCAAACTGGCCCTAGAGTTACAAATGAAATGAGCTTTGATTTTTTAGATGTAAAAAATACAACAGCTACCTAAATTGGAAACTAGTTAACTTAAGCAAATTCAAGAATAGAGATGAATGAGAATTAAAGAGTGATACATAAAAATAGTTAGCAGGGTAATTAGAAAAACCAGAATCAAACCTTTATGCAAACTTGAGGTGGATATGCTTCTTGTCTATAAAGCAACAGAAGAATGAAGGCAACTATAAGAATGAAGGTTGATGGAACACTTGGCAGTAGCCTAGCATTGCAAGCTAACTTCACTATCTTTAAATCATGAGATAAAGCAAAGGAATAATACAGAATTAGATGCTCATTGCCAAAGCTATCAAATCATGTATGGTTTAAATGCACCATGGAACAACATTACCTATTTGATGTTATAAGGAATATATATATTTAAAGTACACCATCCACTAAAATAATAACAGTTGGAGGGTTTTTTTTAGTGTCTAAATCCTCCGGTTTCCGCAGAAAGGGTTCTGATAATTCAAAGTTCACCCGCTTGCCATCCAAAAAGGTCTAGCGGCACAACTTGTTGTCCGCTTGCCTTCTATTCAAGTGTAAATAAATATCTTCAACGTCAAAAGTTCACCCGAAAAACTAATAAAGTTAGGTCAAAGATTATTTTAGTCAGGACTCGAACTCTGGTTTTTCCAAACAATTCATCTTTAACCGGAGTTTATTAAACACTTGAATCACAATCCCTCTTGAATCAAGTCGGAACTATTATTAGATAACAAAATTGATATCAAATTCAAACATTAGTATAATTCTAGACTTTTTTTTCCGGCTATCTGGCACTTTAATGTTACTAGCTAGGAAACCTATATTATGTTTGAGCAGAATCTTTAAGACAACTGCGGTTAATGTTACAACCATTTCTTTATTCTAAGGTTAATAGTTAAATAACATTGCATTGAATGGAGAAATGCATCATTGGTTACACAATTCAAAAAATTAATCTTTAGATTGCATCCTCTCATTTTGTTTTTAATTCTATTCTATATCATTATCATTATCATTATGTTACTGATTTGACTCGAGAAACATGGGGACCGCATGATGTTTGCTAAATACAATTATCTTACGATTCTTTTTCCAAATAGCATTATCTTAATATAAGACAACAAATTTTCCTGATCTTATCATATAAATATTGTTATACAACGTACAATCTTTGTTCTAAATTGATATAACATTTGGTTGATTCATATAGTATTATTTGATATGGTACGATAGCTATGTGTAGCATATTTAAAAGTGAAAGCTAACAAAAGAAAAATGGTAGAGCCCTACGATAAAAATATAGAGTAGGACAGCTGAGCCTAAGAGTTTTTATAAGAGTCAACGTTGTTGGAGAATATGAAATTATAGATTGATTGAATACAAAAAGTTTATGCTTGAGTGAATGAGTCCAATAAGTTTATGCTTTGTGGGACAAAATTGTTGCTCCCAAACTTGTGACCAGTCAATTCACACTCATTATTAGGAACCAACTTTCCTCATCCCACATGTATTTTTGGAACTGTACTTTTAGATCCATATTTTTTTGATTTGTTTGGTCTTTAGGACGGTACAAAATGTGTGTGTATATATATATTTTGAATTTATAAATTTGAAATGATATTAGAGTAGGTAAATTCTTAGATATATTGGAGTTTAGTTAAATACCGATATATTTATATCAAAGTTTGTTTAACATTTAAATTTATTTCAAAATAAATCTATTATATTTATTAAATTAGACTCTCAAATTTTGGTGATGATAACTCAACATTTTATATCCTACCTCATAAATAATCTGAGGTGGCACCTCTAAAAAGTTGCTCTCTCATTCCCCTTTCTTTCTCCATAGTGCTCCATATTACATCTTGTGTTTATTTCTCATGCTTAGTTTCTTTGCATTTATTCTAAGAAAATTTTGAATGTTCAGTAGACTCTTCTATTAGTAGTTTAAACTATGCATTTGTATGGTGAGTTGGTTTTGCTGGAATTGTTTAGACTTTGATTCGTTTATATGATGAATAAAAATTTGAACCAAGGATTGTAATTAATTTGTGGTTTAGTTTGATCAATTTTAAATTTATAAGGAACCCAAATCAAACAACAACAATATATTTGAATCAAGAATTGCTTGAGGTTTGTTTTTCTAATAATTCACATCCCAACATTAAGGTAGTTTCTCATATTTGCAACGTGAAAATAAAATATTCCACCTACCAAACATTTAAATTTTCTTTGTAGTCTCCCTTTTTACCTCTTTTGTTTTTTTACTATACAGTAAAGTTTGACGTGGCATATGATGAGTATGCCAATAATTGAGTACTAAACACATATATGATCACAAAATCAAATTGAATGAGTTCTCAATTAAACTCATTTTTCATATTAGATTGAAATTCATCCTACAAAACATATAAATTGTGTTGTTTCAAAACTTCTAAAAACTTATTGATATATTAATATTAATGTAGCTGCCCAATGTGTGGGTTGCTATCTAGTTAATATAAAAATATGACATAACATTAGTTTATTATATGAGGAATATATATTCTATCAAACTACATGGGTATTGTTTTTGTTCACTAAAGTATCTGAAAAGTTCATCTCGAATATGTTCAACATTCAACATGGTATTAAAGTCCATCAAATTTATAAAATTGATGATGTGACATCATTCAAAACTTGAATAAAGAAAACATTAATTTATAAATATCTACAAAAAAAAATTAAAAATTCATTAAAATAAGAGATATTACAATAAAAAAACATTAACAAGACTTTTCAAACATCGGCATAAAAAATGATGATGTGTCATTATTAGAGCTTGCAAAAAACCAGTTAATTTGTAGATGAAAAATCTTTAAATAAAACAATAGATATCACAATGAAAAACATTAAACATATTACTAATACATTTAAAGTGTTTTTCAATCGATTGGGTATTTGTTGTGCAGACAATTGCAAAGGATAACTCCTTGAGTTGGGTAGAGCAATAATGAATAGCAAAATTCTTTTTAACATTGTTGCATTTTTATGATTGAATTTGAACATAAGACCTTTAATTAAATTGAAAAAGATGATTTGTCATCTCATTCAATTGCATTTGGGTCTAATACTTTTTAAAAGTTGTCAAAAACCTTTTTTTTTAGGTACAATGTCAAAAACATTTTTTATACAAACTTATTTATTTTAGTACTTTAATCAATGCTTTAAGGATATTCATTAAGATTCTCCTAATTTATATTGATTGAGAATTTAAATTTACTATTTAAAAATATACTTTTTTTTTATAAAACAAACATTTAAGACTAAAACAAACACATTTACTATCTTACTAATCAAGAAATTATAATTATGAAATTAATTTTTATGACATAATTTACATGATTGTGACATAATGCTTTAGCTACCATCATCTCCGGCCCACCGTGCTTCGGGTCAGTCCACTTTTAGCATTTTCATGTTATTTTTATTTTTTTTATTAATAATGAATTTAAAAAATATTAATTAAAATATATTTAAATATATTAACTTAATAAAAAAGAGAGATATTCGTATGCAAAAACCAAATGTTCAAGAGATATAGGCCAAAAATATATATATTTTATAATCCATTTTGTTATCTTTTTTTTTTTGAATGATCGTGAAAATGTTGAGGCAAATTGGTATGAGTCACTTGTTTAGAGTTTGATATTCGCTTGTACATAATATTCTTTCCAACGGCACTTCTTTAGCCTAGCTAGTTAAAGCAGTGACCAAGCCTTGTACAAAGATTATGTAAATGAGAATAATATGAACATGAAACATTTTCTGAGTCAAAACCAGAAGATAGTCAATAAACCTTTATCACTAATTCAATTTCAAGAAAAAGAAAAATTATTACTATTACATATAAATAAAGCTACCAGCTAGCTTGGTATTTAAACTTAACTAATCATGGAGGACAACATAACAAACATCTATGTATATAAGATAAAAGCATGAAAAAAAGTGGGTGGTCTAGCTAAGATGTAGAAGCACTTGTATGTAATGCTACTAAAGAAGCATAGTCACCACCCTTATGGAGCAATGCTTCATGTTTTCCTTTCTCTGCTATCACACCATTCTTAACAACTGCTATTAAATCTGCACCTCTGATAGTCGATAACCTATGCGCCACTATTATTGTCGTTCGCTCCACCATTACACGGTCAAGTGCATCCTGTACCACTTTTTCAGACTCAGCATCAAGTGCACTAGTTGCTTCATCTAGTAATAGTATTTTTGGATTCTTCACAATAGCTCTCGCAATTGCCACACGCTGCTTCTGTCCCCCAGATAATTGAACTCCTCTCTCTCCTACTATTGTATCATAACCCTGCATACATAACATGTTTTTACTAAGTACTAGATCATGTACTCGTGTGATGCATGCATGAGTCCGTTACATTTACTTAAGGTTCATACATGATGTATAATTTAAATATAAGAGCATGAGAGATATTAATTGATATTACGATAATATTTAGTGACGTTTCAACATGATTATATAAATTACCTTTTGCAAACTACTAATAAACTTGTGAGCATTTGCTAATTCTGCTGCAGCTATAATCTCTGCCTCTGATGCATCTCCTCCTTTACCATATGCAATATTGGCTCTGATGGTGTCATTAAACAGCACAGGCTCTTGGCTTACCAGTCCCATTTGTTGTCTCAGCCATTTCACTTGAAGACTTCGGATTTCTTTTCCATCAAGTGTAATGTCGCCTGAATTTGGATCATAAAATCTTTGTATCAATGAGATCACTGTTGATTTTCCACTTCCACTTTCTCCAACAAGTGCAACTGTCTGATGTTTTTATCAACAATTTAATCAATATGTTAGTTGTTTTGTTCCTTCTTTACATAGAACAGTTTGGAGTAGTTTATTAGAAAATTACCTTGCCACTTTGAATGTTCAAGCAAAGATCTCTAAATATTTGAATATCAGGTCTAGTAGGATACTTGAAACTAACATGTTTAAACTCAATTTCTCCCTTGACTTCTTCTAATGTAATTCCTGATTCATCAGTTGGATCAATGAGTGATTTCCTATCAAGAATAGCAAATATAGAAGCAGCTGCACTTTTCGCCTTAGTTGAATCAGGTAACAACGACCCGGATTGAGATAGTCCTATAGCTGCCATGCTTAGAGCGAAAAAGACCTGCACATTAGGAAGCAAAAAGCTCAATGCTAGAAAAATAATTAGCTCAAATAATGTACCACTTGTTACAGTAGTGAACATCTTGACCTAAAACTTTGGATGATAAGTATATTATTTTGGAGAGTAACTTACACGGAAAACATCTGAGAACGAAGATTTTCCATCCTCAACGAGACGTGCTCCAGCATAAAAACTTAATGCATAAACTGAATACAACACAAAGAATGATATCCCGAAACCAAACCCGCTTATTATCCCTCTCCTTATGCCTGTCTTAATCGGTCCCTCACATTTTTGCTTATATAATTCCATCACCTTCTCTTCAGAACAGAAAGAAGCAACTGTTCTTATACTACCTACTGCATCATTCGCCACTTGACTTGCTTCCTCATACAACTTCTGTTCATTGAAAAGAATATCAGTAGGTATTTAGAACATAGATAAAGCTAAGTCAAAAATGCATCTAGAGATCATGATTGTATTGTAACAATGTTGAGTCATAATCATGAAGTAATTTTCTTACATCTTCTTAGTATGATGCCAAAAATTGTACAAAAATATTTATCTGATTACTATTGATTAATTTGAAAAACACATTTTCAGATTCATTTACAATGTTAATTGGTTAATGGAAGTCAAGATCAAGAACAAACCTTTGAATCATTGCTGAACCCTTTCAAGAACTTCACTTGCAAAAATCCATTAAGTCCTAGTAGAGGCACCATAGCAAGGATTATAAGAGCAAGCTGCCAGCTAGCTGTAAATGCAATTACCAAGCCAGCTATAGCTGTTGCAATATTTTCAACCAGTAAACCGAGTGCATCACCAACCAAAGCTCGAACTGAAGCTGCATCGGTAGAGAGCCTTGCTCCAATTGCGCCACTTGAATGCTCAGCTTCATCAAACCAGCTCACTTCCATATGAACTACCTTCTCAAAACACATTTTTCGGATCCTTTTGATCAACTTACCTCCAGCAATGCCAAAAAAGTAGAATCTACATGGAAAAATGAATAACGATGCCACAGCGAGCCCAACAAATACTAGTGCCCAAACTTTTGAATCGTGACGAAGTTCGTCAGCTGGCTCGTAGAAAATACTAATCATTTTCGAAAGCAAGAGGCCAAAAATTGGTAATATTACACCATTCAACACTGCAGCTATAGTTCCTATAAGTAAGACAGGAATCTCGGGCTTGTTTAAATAGGCCAGGCGATAAAGTGGAACTTCTGGTGGTGAAGAAACCATTGAAGGAGGAGCTTGTGGTCCACCATCCGCAATTTCTGAGAACCCAACTGGTACCGTTGGCACAACATGTGATGCTGAGAATGAGTGACGACCGCTGTTTCCACCTCCAGATGACACTTGGCTTAAAGACCTTGAGGAGAAAGATCTTTGACTCGATCGTCTTTCAGATATACTGTTTGACTTGTTTTTGTCATCATTTGTAACATTCTGTTCTGACCCCTTCATTTCTTGCAGCCTAATAAGCTGGCTATAGGCTCCATCAGGATCCCTTGTGAGCTGAGCATGTGAACCTGATCAATTGAAAATATAAGCATGCAATAAGGTATATAATAAACATTCAGTTTGATTTCTATTAGATCATAATATGTGTATATACCTCTTTCAATTATTTTTCCTTGATGAATAACGGCAATGGTATCAGCATTCTTTATGGTACTTAAACGGTGAGCTACAATCACAGTTGTTCGGTTTACCATTATTCTATCCAATGCCTCTTGTACAATTCTCTCAGATTCAGCATCAAGCGCACTTGTAGCTTCATCGAGAAGTAATATTCTTGGATCTTTCAGAATCGCTCTTGCTATTGCAACTCTCTGCTTTTGTCCCCCAGAGAGCTGAGTTCCATGCTCACCGACCATTGTGTCTAGTCCCTATGATCATTATCCATAATTTTACAAAAATTAAGTCAAAAAAGACCGTGTTCGATATGAAGGAACAGAATATTTCAAACTGCTAAACAAGAATCTATTGTGCAGTTTGTACATTTAAATAGATTTAAGAGTTCACCTGAGGAAGTTTATCTATAAATTTGGCAGCATTAGCGAGTTCGGCTGCAGCTCTGATTTCTTCATCAGTTGCACCATCCTTTCCATATGCAATGTTCTCTTTAATGCTGCAAGTAAAGAGAACAGGTTCCTGGCTGACTAGGCCTATTTTCTGTCTGATCCATTTCAGTTGAAATTCTTTGAGGTTGACACCGTCAATGAGAACTTCACCGGCCTGTGGATCATAAAATCTCTCTATCAAACTGACAACTGTGGATTTTCCACTCCCACTTTGCCCTACCAAAGCTACAGTAGTCCCACTTGGTATCGTTAGAGAAAATCCGTTGAATATCAGTTCATCTGGCCTTGTTGGATAACTAAAGCAAACCTCCCTAAGCTCTATGTCTCCACGAATGTCATCAAGCTTTCGCCCGGTTGTGTCGTAAGCATCAATTTCGGGCCTCCTTTTAATCGTTTCGAACATCTTAAATGCCGCAGCTTGTCCTGCAGCAAAAGCACTCAAGCTTGGAGATGCCTGTCCTAGAGACCTGTAATTGGAAATAGTAACATACTCAGGAAGGTAAAACATGTTCTCCGTCTGTAACAAAATATAAGAAAAAAAAGTACATGTATTTGGGCCAAATTGTAAATTCTCAGATAGATGAAGAATTTAAATTTAGAAATTATAAGCTCAAGTGAAGAAAAGGAACAAAAAACTTACATGGAGCCAGTCAATACAGCAAAAATTATAGTCACAACTTCCCCTCCTGTATATCCTTTCTCTATTACCATTTTTCCACCAAACCATACTGCCAAACCATAACTAGCAATAACAACAAAGTAGAGTGAACCAAACCCTAAACCAGAAGCTAGTGCCTCTTTTACTACAGTTTTGTAAGCACCAATTAAGGACTGATCATATTTAGCTATGGCCTGTTTCTCTCCGGTGAACGACGCAACCTGCATCAGAAAAATAGAAGTCATCTAAAAATCTGCAATAAAACAAACAGAAAAAGAAAATGGAGTTATTTCTGGAAGTTAGCATACAGTTCTAATAGAGCCTATTGTCTGTTCTACAACAGTTGCTGCTTTAGAATAAGCTGCTTGTCCACTGGATGATGCTTTTGAAATAACCATACTCATCATTGCACCCGACAAGACAAGAAGTGGAATACAAGACATCATGACAACAGTTAAAAGCCATCCCTTGATGAATGCTATCACAAAACCTCCAAAGAAAGTAGCCATTAACTGTATAAACTGTCCCACCTGAAATCATAAGGGGAAAAAATAGATTTTAAGATTCCCGCCATTGGATGAGGTATGATATGAAAATGTAAAAAACCTAATGACTAATTCGGGTCATCCTACATCTTACAAGCCGGATTTGTAATGATGAATTAGTCCGAATAAAAAGAAAACCTAATATTGGATTCGAGGCTATCGACCCAGACCACCCACCATATTACCCATGCACCAAAAGTGATGAGCGTGACCGTTGAACCATCCACTATCAGGCCACTAGGGTCACGCTTCAGATGTCCAATATAAAATCCTTTATAAAAAAAACAAGATTTTCGCTAAATTCTTTTTTTTTTGGTACTCGTAGGAAAACAAAATGATGATGATGATTTATGACTTGTACGGTGGTTCATTAATACCTTCTCGCCCATGGCGTCTTGAATAAGAACAGTATCACCAGACATTCTTCCAACAACCTCACCAGTATTAGTTTCCTTATCAAAGAAACTCACATCTTGCCTCAAAATAGTTTGGAGGTATAAGCTTCTGATTCTTGCTGCCTGTCTCTCACCAGTGATCATCCAGCAAGTCAACTCTGATACATATCAAAAATGGATTCTTTTAGATCGTAATGAACCAAACTAATACATTAGATTGTAAGAACTAATAAATGAACTAATGTACTTACGCAAAAGAGACGCAACGAAGGTACCCACGGCCAAGTATACGAATTTCAAGGACACCTGAACACAACAAGTTGTTATTAAGTCTTACAATTTTGATGTTAAAAATGTAAACTTCAAGTTCAAACTAATATTCATGTTGTTCCATGAAGGGTATATTTACCAACAAGCTTCACCAATTCTACTAACACATAACATGGATTAGGCACTATTTAGATAAACAGATTAATTAAGTGTTTACAACACATGCACTTATCATATACTATAACTATAAGTGCTTATGTATAAAACATTTCTGTGACAGAAAATAAAGTCACTATTTTCATACAAGTTATAAGTTGTTTTCATAGGCTCTCACAAACAGGCTCAAGTTAAAAGGGATTAGTGAGGAGGGATGATGAATATTGGATTACCTTGGAAACTTCATCAACAACTTCTTCTGTGCTTGATGATCCACCAAATGCATTGATCATATTTCCAAATATTAAAGTCATCAAGGGCATGGAGATTCCATTCCCAATAGCACCAACAGTCCCAACAAACATCAATAAACGATCAAAAGGATCAGCAAATGAGAAAAGCTTATATAAGGGTACTGTATTGGTGGTTTCATCTTTAGCCTTTTTCTTTTCCGAATCTTGCTTGCTGCCAGAAACTACTGGCTGAATACTTGCAACATCTTCATCCATTTCTTTAGAAGACTTGCTTTGCTTACGAACCCTTACACCAATGACTCTAAATTGTAAAAAACTGCAGAAAAAGCATTCGAAACCGGTTCAAGTCATGAAAATAGGAAACATGAAAATTAAATGGACAATATTTTCTTATTCGTAGTTTGTTGTGTGTGCATTGAGTCAATGAAGAGATAGTAATCAACCTTTTAGAACCAAAAGTTGAAGTAATTTTTGCCTTCAGAAAAGATGGAGAACTAGCAGTAGCAAACAAATTTAGTAATGAAAAAATGAATGAATGAGAAAACAATTGCTAGTTAGAAAATGGTTGCCAACTTATGTAACATGTCTTGTTCATGCTATCTTATATAGTAGAGAAATTGGAAACTACGTATGCAAATTTGCTTGGCCCGCAAGTTGAATTTTATTCTAGTCGTAATTATTTGTTTACTCTTAGCTGTTGAATCAAAATATTTGGTGTATGTTGTGTTTGCATTTAATAAATAAAGTTAACTACTTAATAAATACCTTTTTTCAATTATGTTATCTTGTAACCAAAAAAAGTCACAGATCACTGTAACAGTCAAGGTAGACCATTTTTTTTTTAAAAACAATTTTCTAAAGACAACAAAAATTATTTTGAAAAACTGATTATAGGCTTGTTCTCTCAAGTTTAAGTTGGCTTATTGCCAGTGATTAAAAAAACTCGTAAAATCACTAAAAATGCATCTGAACAAGTCCATAATATTATTTGCCTAAAAAAATAGTCCTTATTAATATTTTTTCGTTTTTAGTCCTTATTAATATTATTATAATTACTATTATTTTATATACACACACAATAACTTATCCTAATTTTAAACATCCTTTACATTGTTTACAGGCGATCTTGTAATGTTTTTGTCTATATTTGTGTTTTTTGCTTTGGGATGCTCTTAGTATTTTCGGTTTGTAATTAAACTTTACACAGGTCCCTCAGGTACACCTTGTGCTCGTGGGTCTGTTATGTTCTTTTAATATATTTCATTTAGTTTCTTCAAAAAAAAACTTATCCTAATTTTATTAAAAATAGGTAAGCATTTGTATATTAGTTCAAAACTAATTCATTACTTTAAAAATAATAAAACTATGTTACTAATAATTAAATTAAACTTGTGATGTGTAAAAGGAAGTCCAAAAATTAAAATTGATAACTCACGTGAGAGAGTTGATGAAAGCACGAAATTGGAGTGAATTGGTTACTTGGCAGTCACGGTGACATAGGGATGGCCAATTGGCCGCCGAATATGAATATTATACAATTATTATTACATAAAGATTATTCCATATTTGACTTGAAATCAAATCAATGATGTAGCTAGAATCCAAAGATAGATACGTTACGTGATCCCCAAAAATAAACACTGTGCAGTACTAGTGCTAGTCTTTATCAAATTAGATAGAAATTTGCTTAATTTCCTGGAAATTACCATCTCTATTGACCTTACGTGATCCCCAAAAATAAACACTGTCCATTACATTTTATAAATCCTAAAAATTTCAGAGCACACTATTTTTTATAGTGTGAATCAGGCACGTAAATGTAGAGACCGGGGTCAATTGAATTTGATTGGACCGCAATAAATGATAAAACTTATACACTTTTAGACACTATTTATTTTTATTTTTTTGGTCAGCACATATTGTCTCTGGTAGCTACCCACTGAGCTACGCTTACAGGACTTAGACACTATTTTTTTAATCACGGTTTATTTGATTTGGTTAAAATTCACAAGGATCGTACTAAATCATACAAGCATCATTTTTTTTTTATCAATGTATGAGTCTCATACATTTCGTGAGACCAATGTAAATTTTAACCAATGAGTTAAGGGAATTGGTAACGAGTTTCTTTAATTAAAGGTAATTGGTTAATAAATTTACATTAAATCCAAATTATAACACAAAAAAAAATTATAAGAGACACTAATATAGTTTTTATTTATGTTAAATAATGTTATAGTCAGTCAAATGTGGTAGTACCACTTGAAACCAAAAGGAACAGAAGATAACCATTTTTCAGTGCACCAAATGAACTAAACAAATAATCTATTTATATAAATTACGCAAGTGATCTGTGAGAAACTTGAAAAAAAAAACAAAAAAGCATGACGTGGATCAGGTCAGGTAAAAAAAATGGTTCAGCGAATTTTGTCGAAATGGACTCGAAAAAATAACAGAAACAGTTGGATCAGATAGACAAAAAAAAAATGTGCATTAAGTAACACATTTGCCGAAATGTTAATTTAATTTTAACATATTTGGATATTAAAAAAAATATTTAGTACAAGCCTCAAACACAAAATCTTGCTAGTTGGGCTTAGAATGTTTTGAACAAAATAAAAACCTGTGTATGCAAAGCTGAACTCATACCGGACTATTTCCACCCTGATTAAAAGATCAGGCAACATCACAAAGCACAAACCCAAACTTTGTTATTGATGAGATGGAGCATTAATGATAAAAATATATTTCATCCATTTGAAAAGTACTATGCCTCTGTTTGGCGACTGAAATTACCAGTCTATCAAAATAAATGCAATTAAGTGAATACAAAATGGAGAGGGAAAAACTTCAAAATTGTGGTATTTAATTTTAAATGAGTCTCGTTTTGTAAAATAATTAATATGGTATAGTCAGGTCATATCCCTTAACAAAACTTTAAACCCCACGATGTAAGAAGGCATCTGAACTCTATTAGACCCTCATGTTCATGGGATTCATTCACAATCTTGATACTTCTGATCAATCTAACATTTGGCCATCATAGCGACTGAGACTACATTCTCAAACACCTGTATCAGAGACACTAGCTCCATTACTTAGCTTGAGAGTCATTTTAATGTTCATTGCTGCTAACTCTGCTGCCAAATATCTAAATATATAAGGCATGGCGACTGTCTCCATGCCTTTGCTGGTTTGGCAAGCATGACAAGTGACTTTTCTTGGAGCTCTTCTTACTGGTATCCCAGGAATATCCCGAACTGGCCGCTTTTGAGGCTCAATGAATGTTGTTGAAAGCATGCTTCCACAAATGGAACACACATCAGCAATGTGATAATCAGAACAGGTGTGCAGCCTATCATGCAGAAGATATGCAGCCCCATGTGCTAGTAGAGAATCACGTTCCATTTCTCCAAATCGTATTCCCCCACCACGCTTTCGTCCTTTTATTGGTTGCCGGGTGATCTGGTCAACAGTGCCTGTAGATCGGACCTGTAAAAGAAAAATCACTTGGTGTTAACAACAAAAGTCAATGCAGCGCAATATTTTTCTGACAAAGGGTGCAAACCAGGGATTGGCACTAGAGGATATCAGACTTAACCTACTTAACCTTTCATCAGGAATATATAAAATATAACCATTGGAGTGGCATATAAATAACTATATGAATAATGCTAGCAACAAACTTTCTAATACTCTTTTATTGGTTAAAGTTTAAATGGGTCCCACATAATATGGTGGAACTCAAGTGAACTTTAACCAATGAAAATGAGTGTGTTTGAAAGTATGTTAAATAGTGTGTTGATGACACTCCTCACAAGTACTTAGTTGCTAAAACAAAAAAGACGCTTATCACCAACAGTTCCCACTTTGAAAGCTTTAAATTTAAATTGCCAAAGCAAAAGATTGATTGTTTTTGGTTTTCAGATTCAGAAGACAACATAAATCTTGCAAAGGTAAGATCAGATAATAGAAAAACACTGAATTTGCTCACCTGGTATTTGTCTGAGACCATGTGACGAAGCCGTTGATAATAAACAGGCCCAATAAATATCTCACATGTCAGTTCTGTTCCATAGACCCCACTGTACAGAACTTCACATCCATGGTAATTAAATCCCTTCTCTTTTAACATATCACCAAGCTCATCAACAAGTGAAGCCGATTTGGATCCAGGTTCCACTGAACTACGAAATGGAGTTGCATCTTTAAATTTTCCATGTAAACTGCCTCCCTAAAAGAATAAATTTTTACCAAGTATGGTTAGAAACACACTGACATAGACGTAGTATCCCTTAGATACTACAACATATGAAATGGATATAATATTAACCTACAAAAATCCTAAATCAAAATGAATTATGAAGATATCTATGTTTTTTAAATCAGCGTTATCAAATCATTGTGGAACCCCAATTTAAAAAAAAATAAAAAATTAATAGGAATAAGCTAGAAGTATCCAACAGATTGACATGATACATGTCAACACTAGCATAGCATCCATTGAAGTTCAAGTTTAAGTATGGTGCTTCATAAACATAACTTTTGGAAATGAGACCTCATTATAGTCCCCAAGTAGTGGAGATTCGTTGTACAACAATAGAAAAGGTCAAATGCATCTTAGGGAATCGAGATAGCATAATAACTCATCTTGGACATTGCACTTGGCATTTATTTTCCTCCTAATCGATATGTGTATAAATTAAGCACTCTGATGGGTGCTATTCACTGAAGCATGTTCAGAAAAGATTTTGCCTGCATAGTTTTCGCATGACATTAAAGCTTTTGGGTCGAGGGGACTTTGCTTCTTCAAGCAGCGTTTTCAAAAAACTAACGGGTTATTAGGATAACTATGAACTATCCGTAGACAGAAAACCACACCAAAAAAAGAAAGGTTCCTTTATTATCTTGAGGAACCAAAATTGTCCACCACACCAAAAAAAAAAAAAACTTGCCTCATTCATTCGGTCAAAGTCTGTAGTTTCTTGTAAAAACAACAATAATTAATGTTTTTCCATTGTTGATTACAACATCTTCCTTATTATTAAGGGATAAAAGTTTTAATTTTTTTCTGTTCATACTGATGTTTAGGGCCCATCTTCTATTCCAAATGTGTTACGGTTTGTCCATGTTCATAGTCAAAATAGGAAAACTTCACCTTTGAGCTCTAAAATATATTTTTGTATGGTACTCCACTGAAAAAAGATACAAATGTTTACCATCCCCTTCAAAAAAATATTGTGACTCAGGATGCAACATTTTAAGAGGAAAAAGCTTATTTCACACAACCTTATCTTCAGTGGAGAATTTAAGGCAAGATAAGGAAATTCATCTTGTAATTCTTGCTCTTCACATCCTTAATTCAAAAGTAGCTAAGTATGAGTCAAAGCAAAATTAAGCCTAGACGTAAACCTAAACATGAACTTAAAGTGGATAAATGTTTTGGAAAAAATTGGTGATCAGGAAAGGCTTTAGGCCAATCCTGAATCAAGACACAGTCAAGAGTCCAACCCAACTCCTTCGCAACAGGTAACAAATTCTAATTTTTTAGCACTAAACTTAGATTGATGAGAGGAATGCTTTCGCCAATGGACTTATATGAAGATGTATACATGGATTGTCCTCCAGGATTTGAAAACAAATTTGGTTGAAATGTGTGTAAAATACCAATAGCCAGCAACACTATGGACTTAAACAATCTACACGGGTTTAGTTTGAAAAGTTGACCCAACCAGTAAAAGGAAAAGGGTACACTACACTCAGGGACAACAGACCGTACCTTATTCATAAAATTTACTTCTAATGGGAAGATTATTGTTGTAACAGTCCATGCGGATGACACCATTCTTACAGAATATAATGTTGTGGAGATGGAGAAACTAATGAAAAACTTGGCAGTAGATTTGAGATCAAGGATTTAGGCGTATTGAGATATTTTTTCGACATGGAGATGTTTCACTAAAAAAAGGAATTTTGGTTTCTAAAAGAAAATACATTCTAGACCTTTCGGAGGAAACTAAGATGAATGGATGTAGACCAGCAGACACTTCTATGGATACAAATACAAAGCTTTGAAAGGAATGAAGTGTTGCTATTTATTGGAAGATACTAGAGTTTAGTTGGGAACATCTCCCTTTGAAGAACATCTCGAGAACAACAATTTGATGCTAAAAGTAGTGTGGAAGCTGAGTTTAGAGCAATGGCACAAGGAATTAGCAAAGGTTTGTAAAATTGTAGAGTCTTGGAGGAACTATAAAGGATAGTCGAGTCGACCAACAACATTACATATTTATTATTACATCAAGTTAAAATTATATCAAATTACTTAATTACATATTTAATTTTTAATATTGTATAAAATTAAAAATAATACAAAATAATTTGGAAATAAAGGTGATTGTTTCACAAGGGTAACTTTGTCATTAAAGTATGACATTTTCCTATCATGACATTATGAGGTTTCTACCAAAAATATGATACGATAAAATAATATTATCTTGTGTTCATCAAACATATGATAACTGCTTATCCTATCATTATCCTGCTTTATATCATATGATGATGCCTAATTTTGGGTGGCTAATAAAAGTTGGCATCATCATATGATAATGCACCAACTTGGATAGGGCATGTGGCAGAATCAGGCGAGACACTCTAAGCAACATCTATTATATGTTTGCATATATGAACAGTCCTGTACTACAAAATAAAATATGAAAGTATTTTCTTCAATACTTTCTACAAGTTGTAGTACCTTAGCAGCAACAGATTCCAAAAGCATGGCAATCGTCATCCTAGAAGGAAATGCATGAGGATTTATAATGAGATCTGGGCGCATCCCCGTATGTCCAGAAAATGGCATATCGATGTCTGGCCACAACTGAGAGCAAACACCTTTCTGCCCATGTCTACTACTAAATTTGTCACCAATGATAGGGTTTCGAGGGTGTCGAAAACGTATGTTAGCCTGCTCCAACAAATTAGCTCATATTATAAAAAGTTTAAAGATATCTACAAGCACAATAAATAAATCATATCAAACTAAATAATAAACAAGATCGAAGGCCAATAACTAAATCAAAAGAAATTTATTTTAAAAAAATAAATATGGTAGTACAAGATTATGTTATTAAGTAAATATTATTTAAAAAATATATAAATAAATATGGTAATGTTAACTAGTGTCTTCACTGTAATGTGGCATATATATAGCATAGCTTTAGTGCTTAATACATGAATGCAGCATAGCTTTGGTGCTTAATACATGAATGCCATCATTTTTCTCTCTTTTGCTCCTCAACATGGTATCTTCAATCAACCTAGAGCCTGAAAAGAGGACCCCATAATTTGTGCTTAATGGTGAACCCGATATCCACAGATGATTTTTTTAAGAAATCATGTCTCCCATTCGGTTTCCACTCTACACTATCGAGTTATTTGCAGGTGATACCTCACCAATAGAACCACCGTCCACCAAGCCCTAAAATCTTATTTCTATGAGAGCTTGCATGTGCTCCAATACATCAGTTCTCTCCATTTCCATGTGCATTGCCTCAACCGCACATAGTGGATCACCTCTGGGAACATGGTTTCTACTTTGCACTAGAATTATTTTCAATTTAGTCCATATACTTCACATAGCCTCTTCCCAAAAGAATGATTCCAAATACACTAGATATTGACAATATTATTGAGAAAAATAAGAACTCTTTAATATATTTATGGTATTATCAACTGAATGGAAATAATAGGAATGAACAACAAGATACCCTTGCAGACAAGGCTATCCCAAAGGAGCACACTCTCTTCACACTAGATAATCTCTAGACATATCATAAAAAGAATATCCTCCATTACAAAAGTACCCAGTTATATTCTAACTACCTAACAAACTTCTCTATCAACTCTTAACTGCTTTAACTACTATATTAGCCTTCATATGCTAACAGTTTCTAGTCAAATGAATACCTTTGTGATGAGCAATTAGCATGTCCATATGTTGTTCAGGTTGGGTCAGGGAAAGTTGAACGATCAAAATAAGAGATGGGATGAATCATCAGTCTATTCAATGACAACTTCCTCCATTAGTGCAAGAGAAGGATGGCATTGATAGGTAAGGAGATGAGGAACCAAAGATATGTCAGGCTTTGGTGTTTCTGATGCGAGTAACTCCAGATTAAAAGGAAGAGGAGGGGGGAACTAATAAACCTGAGAGACACTCTTTTGTTACTAAGGAATTGAAGAACATAATATCTTTAAAGAAGGTTACATCTGCTAATACATAGAGAGGATGAATTGAGAGAGAATAGCAACGGTGTATATTCTGAACCCGAGAGTAACCAATGAAGATGCACATGATTGAACCAAGGGGAAACTTTGAAGAGAGGTTCAACAGAAACCAACAAGAATGAGGGACTTTGGTGTTCAGAGTTGAAGAAGCATTCTACTAATCAAATAACCAGTAAGAATGTCACCCCCACAATTAATAGGTGAATGGGGATGTATGAACAAGGTACGTGTAGTTTCAATAATGTGGCTATATTTTCTTTTTGCAATACCATTTTGCTGAGGTGTATGGCTAAAGAAGATCTGTGACCCAAACCATGAGATACCATATTTATTGAAAAGAACTAGAAAATACTATTTTATTTGTCACTGTGCAAGACACAAATAGAATGCCCAAAGTGAGTTCGAATTCATTGCAAGAACATTGAAATATCGTAAAAAAACTCTGAACGTTCTTTTATTACGGAAACCCGAGTACATTCGGAAAAGTCATCAATGAAAGTAACAGAGTACCCAAAACCTAAGGTAGGTAGAATTGACACAACTAGGACTCCACACATCCTTACCTAAAACCATTAGGTAGAGCATAGGCTATATAGTCGTATTAGTGCTAGTGTTCATTTCTTTAATCATAATAATATTCAGAATATTGTTTCTACGGTAGTTACAGAGAGGAGAAATTATCCAGGACATGAATAAAGAACAATGGAAGGAAGGCTAAATATCATCCTTCAAATTACATTAACAAAACAGCAACAGGAGAAAAAATACATAATCGGCATAATACCTGGCTATTCAGTCATTAGCCTATAGCCCACTAAAATAGAGAGGAACTCAAAAAAAAAAAATACAGAGCATCAACAGTGAAATGAAGTACATTATATCATTAACAAGACCAATATGCCCCAACCTATCTAATTAATTATTTTTAATGTAAAACATCCATTAAAACACGAGAGAAAATTGAAATGCAATTTTTCAACTCACCTTCCTTAGATGCTTTTTGAGGTCAACAGCTACAGAGTCAATATAAGCAGGTTCAGTGCCCTTTTTTCTGATGAGACGTGTTCTATTTGTTACTTCATTGTAAATGCTACAATAGGGTTCATCTGGCCCTATCATCTGAAAGTGATACATTCCGACTTTTGGTAAAGAAAGTTCACGTTGAGAGAGAAGAGAGAAGAGAGAAGATAGACAATGACAAACCTGACCAACATGTGGAAGTCCATCGGAATCAATCGAGGGACAACCTTTATCTAGGTTACTTTTTCTGAATATTGTTGAAGATCGTTCTGCCTGGCTGCCTAGCTCTGTCAAGTCAATAGATTCTGTCTGCCAAAACAATTGTAGAAGAAAGTCAAGGTCACAATTTCTTGCAGGAAACATTTTCTCTATATTCAAATAACACAAAATATGAGAAAACTAAGCACTGTTAAAAAAATGGGGAAAAAAAAGGACAGATACATACATCGTTAGATACAAGACTAATCTAACTTTGTATATTGTCCAGGTTTTTTGTATACAAAATTAGCTCGATGCAGGATCATTGTACATGCATTAAGTTTGGAAATAAGGACTCCATATTCAATGCTGACCTCCATACTGACACAATTTATAGCACCGGCGTTAAATCAAGAGGTAATTTGTGGGATCACACGATTTTTCCTATCACTGGTGTTTTAAATCCAGCTGTGGATCGTTGTGGTATCGCAAAGTTTTCTTTCAGTAATGTAAGATCGCATAATTTGTTGTGTCTCACGAAATGGAATTTTCAAGCTCAGATTTTTTCAGTTCGGATCACTCAAGAGGTTTTCTGCTGTGTAATTAAAAAGGTCCAATTTGGCTTCCTCTCCCTCACTCTGCAAACTACTGAAATCTCCCTTATCCTCTCTGCCAGTGATTTGTGAGTGCAAATTGCTGGTCTCAGCAACCAGATCAACCTTCCCTCTTCTCCAGCCTAAGTAAAGCTTCTGTGGGCGGCAGAAGCTGCGACCTCATTGATAGCATCTTGCGACAGTGTTTCATTGGACTGTTTTTGCAAGTCTTTGTTTTGGGCGGTTCTGTTGTTTGCTCTGTTAGGGGAAATATTGTTGCTGAACTGGGCAGCAAAATTGGTCAGGTAAACTCAAGCATTTAGGATGGCAAAAGTTGGGCAATCTCGCAATAAAGATCAGTGATCCAACTGCAATAACACACTACAGACATAACCCGGCACAGAGAGCCAACCAAAATCATAGAAATGTACAATCCTACAAGTAAAAATGTGATCTTCAAACAATACAAAAGGGTGTAGAAAACTTGGAGAATTCAACAATTAAGTTTCAATTAAAACAAAATTACTTTAGTTTGTTCAAAAAAAAAAAATAAAAAAAAAATTAAGTAAACAGATTGCTTTCTTTTACACAAAGTGAGAAAATTGCTAAAACTTCAAAATCATGGCATCCCACAATAAAGTGTCATGACTAACGGCTCATAAAAATTTAAGTGCCATGCATTCAAATCAAGAAAGCTTAATCAGTTGTCAGGTATCGAACCTGATATATTTGTCCATGAAACATTCCACGTTCTACAGATGACTTGTTTAGAATCATGGCATCCTCCATATCATATCTGCATACGTTAACAAAAGGTTATTGATTATAGCACAAGGAATGTTAAAACTGTAGTTGTTCAATTATAGTAATTACCCTGTATATGCCAGAACTGCAACTATGGCGTTTGTGCCTGTTGGAAATTCATCAATGTTGTATTCAGTATATGCACTTGTGCGAACGATGGGAGTCTGAGGAGTCTGAAAATGGCCGAAATATTGAACTTATTATAGTTGAAGAGTAGGAAAAATATAGGTTATGTTGTATCAGATGCAAGGGATGTATCTCCTAAAGAACAATTACTATAGCTCTTTTCCGGTTTGGTTTTGAATATTATAAAATACCAAACCTGCATCGATCTGGAACATAAGGTATGTGCAATTTCAATCAAGCTGAATTTAACAAACCTGAAGATGATATAACTTCTGATCTGCACGATGTTGAATTGTTTGAGACGAAAATGCCATTGTTTGCTTTGCCATCTATATAGAAAATAAGCAACATAAAAATTTGCAACTGTAAGTAGATATGGACCACCTACACACAATTAGAAAGATTGTCGAACCTGACACTGGTACATATTTCGTGGGCTCTGATTATGATCTGACCATGGTGTAAGATTAGCAACTACACTTAGCATTCCTGTTGGATGGATTTCCTCGTGTGTTGCAGGAAATGAACTTTTTCTTCCACCATCTCCACCGTCAGGACACCGTATCTCCATAAAAACCTGAAAAGAAACATAAAATTATCACTTAAAAATTGACAGATCCCCATTTAAAAGTACTATTTTCCATAAAGATGTCTTTTACATGATTATTTCTAATGAAGTATATGATGCTAAAAAAAACTATATTGACCTGTTCAAATGGACCAATGAGTTCAATGTTTTCATTTCCATTGGAGGGAATTGATATATTTCTCACTGGGCGAATAAATCTAGAAGGGGATGTGAAGAGGTAGAGGCCAGGATATGCTCCACCCATGCTCAACGGTACATATCCCACTTCCAGATCATCTGGAATCTGCATCACATGGCATGATATTTTACTCAGCAGTCAGCATCAAGGAACCAACATATTACTAGGGAACAAAAGAAATTTTGACATAAACAAACCATTGCAGCAGATGAAACTTTCAGCTCTCGAATGTGAGCGACAACTTTCTCAACCTCAGTGGAAGGGATATAACCAACAATACAACCATCTAGAAGAACAGTAAGAACTTCAGGTGGTCCAGGTAGAAATATCTTTGGCAATGATTGTGTCATTCCAATCTCAATTAAAATGTTGAGGATAGACAACTTAATTTTATAATAATTTTTAACTTTTCCTTGAGAATCATAGAACGACGTAATCCCTGAAATAGAGAAGAGGAAAAAAAACAACGAACAATGTTTAACAATGAACAAATGGCATTTCTGATGAACAATTAACATTGCTGCTAGTCAATAAAAATAACAATGAAATTAATGTGAAAAATAATACTTAAATTTTCTACCATACAAGGATAATATAAGAGTACCATGTGCAACAGTTTTCACTTAAAACATTTAATATATCTCAACACATGTTATTTTAGACAGATGTTAACTGTTGTCATAAACGCTTAGTGGGTATAATAAACTTGAGAGTGATACACATAATATTAATTTGGGAGTAGAATTGAAATAAAATGATTAATGTTACATTAAAACATATAAAAAAAAACATGTAATATGACTGGGATGATTGTGCATCAAAAGGCTATAATAGTCCTTGTATACAAATGGGGAAAATTGGAATAAATATGAGGTAGCTAAGGATGAGGCCAAATAGGAAGAAAGCAAAAAGCAGGGGTTAAAACGAAAGACCCACATACAGAAAATCAGTTGGTGTTATGCTAGGATCAACCATGCAACAATGATTGACTCGGATATTGGATAAAAAAGACCAGTCACGGTTTTATTGATTTGAAAAACACATGAGATGAAGTACCTAGAGAGGTTTTGTGGAAGGCGTTAGAGAAGGAAAATCTTAAGATTGTTTAAAATCAAACAATCTTATAACATACTAGTGTA
>Ga0209282_1000190_pt1 | contig 32932 bp, 17 predicted proteins | sample Mtrugardesep15_FD_187529 | JGI IMG/M metagenome (GOLD analysis project Ga0209282, IMG submission 187529) | Root nodule microbial communities of legume samples collected from California, USA - M. trunc garden sep15 (SPAdes) (version 2) | ecosystem: Host-associated > Plants > Roots > Nodule...
AAGAAAAGAACAATAAGCAATATAGTGACAAGCCAATCAGGAAATACAACGTTGAAGACGACTCCAATGCTGATACCAAGCATGAGCATAGGTTGAATGAGAAGTGCCAAATCATAGTCAATGATTGGCATATCCAACGTAGGATGTCTCAGCCTAAGGTTGTAGTAGACAGTTGAAAGAGCTGCACCCATGATCATACCTGTAACAAACAGAACACCCCATAAATCAATCAATAAATATAGTGCTAATCCAAGAAGCTGCAAATGTTTTCTCTTTGATTAATGTTCTAGTATAATTTAGTTTTTAAGGTGCATTTAGAGGTTATATATACTTCTCTGTGTTTTGGATAGGCAAATGTTGTTAGTTTAGTATTATTCTTGAATCTGGATTTTCCAACTTTTTCAATCTTTAGCTTAAACCAATTGAATTATCTAAGAAAATTGTTCAATTAAGTATTTTTAAGGCTTAAATAGGTCTTTCGCCCGACAAATATAGATCATTTGAATTTTCGTCCCTGAATTACTAATCTTTCCATTTTGCCATTGCAAATATTAATCATTTGAAAAATGATCATAATTACATCTCATTAGTAACTTCAGGGACGAAAATTCAAATGACATATATATTTGGAGGGACGAAAGACCTATTTAAACCAACCACATCGCCCAATCATCAATTGTCACATGGGCATCACAACCCACCTTAGCAACAAAAAAAAAAACCTAACTAGGACCAAAAGTCAAATGATTAAATTTTGCGGTGGCAGATTGGAAGGATTAGTAACTTTGGGGACAAAAATTCAAATGATCTATATTTACAGGGACGAAAGACCTATTTAAACCTATTTTTTATCATTAGGAATTATCTAAAAAAATCACTTAATTAGGTATTATTTTATCATTAGCAAACACTTATTAATTTGTCCCTAAATATATGACTCTTTTCCGAAGTGTATCTAATATGAACCTTGAAAAATGTTTAAAGAGAGACCCTTACTTTTTTCCGAAGCATATTCTAAGGTCACAAGTCAACATCATCATACCAATCTAAGTGGATTTCCATTTCAATAAAATATTATCATTTTTCCTTTTTTTTTATATTATTATAAAGTTTAATGTTTACTAAATGATAAAGGACAACTTTAATCCCATTGTAATATCTCTTTGGAAAAGTAATTTTAGTATATAGAGAAACTCTCGTGTGGTCAAAAAGATTTGGACACGTTCATAAATGATGTGTGTTTTTACATATTCATAAAAGGATAAAAAGAACAGTAAAATATATATTTTTAAATAATTAAATGATGTGAGTAACCCAAATAAAAAAAAATGTGTATTTTTTATGTGAATTTGCTTAAATCTTATTATGTCCAATTTAGGACGTTTTTTTGGTGATAAGCATTTACCGTTAAGTGGTTGAAATAATTATCTGAAAGTAACAGCAGTGGTTGATGAATACACTTTTGTAAGTACAGTGCCAGATATAATTGTACAAGGTTCAAAATTGACAAGATAAAAAAAATTGAGAATCATGTGTAAGCACGTGTCTTACATTTGGAGATAGCAGTCGATGATTTAGGATCAAACCCAATAATAAGACTTAGCATAGGAACGAATATGCCACCACCACCTACACCTCCAACACTTCCAAACGCAGCTCCACAAAATCCAATAAAACTACCCAACACAATTTGCCAACCAAATTCCATTTCCTGCAACATAACAAATAAACAAAAGAAGCTACAATAACTGACAAAAACCGTAATAAAAAAGTGAAAAACAAAAACATATCCAAAGAATTCAGAAAGAAATAAATAAAAAAAAAGTCAATGAAATATGAATAAATCAAATATTTATCTTTTGATTTAGATTTAACTTTAAGATAAAACAAAGACATAAAATCCAACCCAAAAGTGAAATCTTACCGGCCACACGTGTTGATAACCCGATCCATCTGATTTCCATAAGAAATCAACAGCTTTTGTGAGAAAACTATGTTCATGTTTTTGATTAGTAGTAACATTAAAACTTGGTACTTGTATTTTCACAAGCTTTCTTTCACCAGATACAATCAAAAAAGAACCAAACAATAACAACATCATCCATAACATGGATCTCATTTTCATAATTGACACACTTTCACACGTTTCAACGATAAAATCTCTTGTTCAAAAAACACAACCAAGACTCGTGTTCTGTTTGGTGAGGAAGAAAATTCGGACAGGTAGAACTGAATTTTTGGGATGATGATAAAAAATAAATATATTTATCCACAGAAAATAAAGGAAGAAGCTCTTAATAATTTCTTCACTTTGGCGTGAAGGGATAGATATAATAGCAAATGAAAAATGAAAATTGAGATTGAAAGGGAAGAAATGATGGATGAATAGTGAATAAAAGAAGACAATAATTTGGTTTGCAAAATGAAGGAAGAGATTGATATATCTCTTACTTCGTCTCCGCGTGTGATATTCTTAGTTCTGTTTACTCGGCTACTTATGCATATATTTATCAATAAAAAAACATCATGATTGAGATTCATTATTATTGTCAAAAAAATAAAATAAAAAGATTCATGTATTATTAATTTATTTATTTATTTATTTGTGACACAGGATTCTTACATTATTTTTTGTGTTTATCATGTTTCTTTTGGTATTTTCTTGGATATTCTTTTTTTGGTCAGACAAACACACCACCTGTAACTCAATCTGACGTGGAGAATATTGAAACGCTTTCCTTCTTATCGCTGTAGTACAGTCTTCTACGGTTCTATCCACCCTCTTTACTTTTTGGTAAATTCTCCTATGCTTCATTATTAACATCTCTGTACAAAATTTTGTGATTATTTTTTTATACTTTTGTTTATATCTCTATGTTGTTTTTCGACAAATAAAAAGAGAATAAAAAATATTATCTTAAAGGTTGTACAAAATTGTTCTGTAAATTAATATTTATGTTAATTAATTTTATTAATAGAAAAAAAAGAGAGTCAGAGATTTGAAAAGAAACTTGGGCATGAAATGAACCAACTTTGCCTTATGGGTTATTGCTTATCTGGCACCGGCAAATTGTGTTTACAAGTGGTCCCCACTGGAAGAAAAATAAAAATATTGTAAAAAGGAAAAACTTTTTTTTTTTGAGAAAAGGAAAAACTCTTGTTGACCACATTTACTCGGTAAAATAATTAGTTCATTGTAAATATTATCTATTTAACCTGCATATATTTTAAAAAGATTATAATCAAATAAAATGTGTCATCCATGTAATTTAATATTATTTATGTAACGAGAAAATAAAAAAAAATTTGAAGATGATTAAATTATGGTGCATGTTAACTTGTATTTTAAGGATAGGTGTTAAAAAGTTTAAAAAAAAGCGATTTTGCATTTGAAATCAAATATGCTATTTGTATGGAGAGGTTTTTGTTCAATTGTTAAAGGAAGAAGATTTGTGTGAAGAATGATAATGTAGAGAACAAGGGAACGCTATGTTTGTGTCGTGTTTATCTTGTGTGTGAGTAACTGCTAAATTACTGAAACTACTTTTTAATACTAACCACCAATCCATGGATCCAACAAAAAAACAGAGCATGAGTGCCATCTCCGAGCTCTTGGTAAATGCGTCAAACCACTTACCCACACTCTCAAGTCACACCAACCCCATCTTTGACACTAATTAAATTATTCCACCAAACAGAGTTATACTGCCCTCCTTCCTTGATACTCCCTTCTACCACAATATATCACATAACTAGAACTTTATACCATAAACTCATATTCTCCACCTTCAACCCCCAACACCATTTACCAAGTAAAGCTAAATTAAGTTCTCTAATCCTCCATGCCCCCAAACCTCCATCTCCTTTATGTGATCATCCAATGAGAGATTTATATTATTCCAACTCGACAATATTGACTTTATGCGATCAAGCAATGCCAAAAATTTAACTTACGAGAATCACCACCAATTTCCAGCCCCAAATAAATAAAAGGTAACCACCCCAATTTACAATTAAGAACAGACATTGCCTCCGCCAACCAAGAATCATGAATCCTAACATCCGCAAACATACTTTTGTGAAAATTAACCTTGAGACCAGATGTTACCTAAAAAAGGATAAGCAAACCTTTTAAAACAAGAATATTAGCTCAACTAGGGTCACCCACTAACAAGGTATTGTCACCTGATTATTTGTCCCGACCTTAAAACCAGAGAAAAGACCAACCTCCATTAAAGAAATAATCATAACATTTAGGCCTTCAACCACTAATAAAAATATAAAAGGAGAAAGCGGGTCACCTTTAGGGACGAGAATAGGTCAGACCGGCCTACAGGGACCTATGCTTTTTTGGAAGCCTAGTTAGCTTAAAAGGTCATCTCATGTCATGTTAAAAAAGTTTTTGTCTTATTAGGCCAGCCTACTTAGGTATATATGAATAACATTATTTATTATTATATTATATATTCTACTTTGAATTAGACTATAAATTTGTTAACCTTTACAACATTTTAGGCTTATCAATATACATTAATTTTTTTGCATATTTAAATGAATTATTATAAATTAGAATTGAAATATGATGTAATATATAGTAAAGTTCTCTAAAAGCTTCATGTTAAATATCGACAGAGAGTTTAATATCACTGATCTATTAGTTTCTTGTTGTATTTAACCTTAGATCACATTACTTATAAAATCGTCCATATGAAATAGGCTTATAAACATGTTAGCAGACCTATTCAAGCTTTCAGAATGTCAGACTCAAGTCTAAAAAGTATAGCTTATGCAGACCGTAGACCAAACTTATGTTTTAAAAAATTTGACATGCCAGACTTAGGCATTGCAAAGTCTAACTCGACCTAACTTATTCTTATTCATAGTCACCTTGTTTCAAACCACGTTCAAATTTAAACTCATCCTTCAAACTACCAAAAAAGATTTATTTAAATGAAAAAAGAATAGTTAAAGGATCAAAAATACAATTTAGCCAAAAATAAAATTCAAATAACCCATGTTTATAGAGATATTTGCATAATTAATCTTTTTTATTTATTTTTTACTGTAAATGAATTTTATTTAAATTCATAACCACACATGTATACGTGATCGACTTATTTATTACTCTGTTATTAAACTCTTCAATAAGTTACCAAAATCCTAAAATAAAGAGGGGTCTTGTTAACGAGTGCTCCCGAGTCACTCTTTAAGCATTCTAAATGAAGTAATATTTCTTTAAAAATGTCAAAGTGTTTAATTTCCAATGCATTTTATTACACAAACTTTTATAAAAGATTACCATTTAAAGTGCTTAACCAATACCCCAAAGACACTAGTTAACATTTTTCAATAAAGAGCTACCAAAATAATCGTTCTAGTGTTAGGTTTGAAAATATTAAATCAGTACAATGTATAGGGTAGCTCCCTTTATATTTTCTTCCGCATTCAGAATCATTTCTTTGTGGTTGAAAATTTACTTTTGATTTATGTTATTTGAACAATTATTTATATGACAATCATTTATATAACAATATATGTGATAATCATAAATTTGTAAAGAAAAATATGTATTAATATGAAAGCCAAAGTAATAGAGAAATAAAGTTAAAATATAACGTGAGTGTTGTGAATTCGGACTCAAATTTCACACCAATAAAACTTTGATGCGAGGAGCAAAGGAAAATAGTAACCAATATCAAAGTAAACACAAACAAACCTAGATTTAATATAGAAACCAAGTGAAAAACACAAAACCACAAACAAAATATAAAGAGAGAAGAGAAACAAACACGCCAATAAATGTTTATCCAATTCGGTCCAAAATGACATACTCTAGGGGAGAGATTGATCTTTTTCAATCCAATGAACTCTTTACAAAGAGATATAAAAAAACTTATAAGAAATTAGCTTCATCAAGCTCACAAAGAACAAATCATAATTTCTACTTTTTTTTTTCAATCTCACCAATGAATAAGACACTCAATGATTTTCTCTCACTCAATGTGTTTACAAATTTTTTCCAACCCAAAATAATTTAATCAAAGACCCTTAACTCTAAAGTTATCTCTTTTGATTTTTCAAATTTATCTCTCTTGAAGTCTCACTCAAAACATGAAAAATGAAGTCTTTTATAGTGCTCAGATCATGAGAAATCATGTCCCGATTTCAGTTCATACACTATACTTTCCAAACATTACCTGCCAAAATCATGCAACGATTTTACCAAATCGTACCACGATTTATGCCGAACTGAAAACTCCAAAACTAACACAAAGCCTTGGTTCAATAACTCCAAATTATACCACGATTTTTGTCAAACTTTCGTTCATCAATTTTGAGACAATTCTCAATACGGAATATGAAAAAAAAATTATTAAAAAAATAATATGGAATTATATTTCGCAATTACTTTGGACTAATAAGGATGAACATGTGAACAATAGATAGCCAAATTGGGATTGTGCGCAGAGGTGATAAGGCGATATCATAAATTCTGTAGGTGAAAAATTACTTCATCCGACTAAGGATGAACACGTGAACAAATGATAGCCAAACTGTGCAGATAGGTGATACTGATAAGTGCATAACACAACAGTTGTTGTTATTTATTTATATTATATATGTCCTATCACAGTGACGTATAATAGTGACAGGTATTGTCAATTATTGATGTTTAATTTTTCGGTTTTTGCTATAAAAAAATCGTTTTTTTTACAAATTTTCAGTCTAATAATTGATGTTTTTTGAACAAAAAAAATTATTTATTTATGTCTGTTCTATTATTCTATTGTATTTTCTGACAGCCTGTATTATTGAATTTTATTTTTTAATAAGTATTATTGTATTTAGTATATCATTTATGTTACTCTCCCACATAAGTAACTAAAATTATTGTTCTTTTTTGACCATCTATCACATTATTTTATTCAAGAGATATTTGGTTTGGTACAAATATTTTTTCTTTTAACCACCCATCTCATTATTTTAATCAAAAGATTTATCGAAAATAAAATATATCTTAGTTAACGATGTAGTTTGTTGTTGTCTTTTATTCTCATATAGCTTTTTATATATATCATTTATAAATATTACAAATAAAAAGTTCAATATATACAAATGGTTTCCTCCTTCCAAATTAATTTATCCACTTATTTTCTTTCTTTCTTTTAAAAAGGGATAAGAGGAATTTTGTTCCTCCCACCACGTCTAAAAAACTGAATTAAACAATTACAGTAAAATTTAAAATAAATGTTAGATACCCGTCCAAATATTCATTTTCTACCAACCAAAGGACCATGAACATCTTATATATCTTGAGCATTATTGTTACTAGTATTAAAATTCAACATCGTTTGGGCTGCATTATTACTATCCATTGCGTCATGCTCTAAATGGTACCTAATTTTTTAGTTTATTTATTAGTCAACATATTTATATGGTACCTAAATTTATAGTAACATATAAATAAATTAGATCCCCTAAAAATAATATTTTGTCTAAAAATCTAAAAAATTAATATTTAGATAATAGCGAATGGAGTAAGTTTGTAGAGCATGACGAAATAGTTATTAGAGTGATTTGTATAATATACTCCATTAAAATAAAATATAAATTTAATTAATATATTATGTCAGAGTATAATTATCTTACTCATACATTTAATAATGTGTTTTCACGTCAATTAATGTATACGATAACACATGAGTTGTCATTATTTCAAAAAAGAAAAATGAATTGTCATATTTATTAATTGAAAGACCAACACATCGTTAAATGCATGTGTAAAATAATTATACATTGATATAATATATTAATTAAACTCGTAAAATATAAACAAAATGAATTAAAAAAATCAACATACCTCGATTAAAATTTAGACAAAAAATGTTTAACTCTTCCTATCATTTACTTATATTTTGATAGGAATAGAGAAGTTGATGATGAATAAACTAGCGAATTCAAATATGAAGCATTTTAAAAAATTTATAATAAAGTTAACTTATAAATATAAATTGTGTACTTAATTAATATTTATATTTTTATCGTAACGTTAGTCAATTTAATCAAATGATTGTATTTTTAAAGTATTGTTTCTAAATATTTTGTGAGCTCTCACAATTTATTTATAGGTCTTGTTAGGTTGAGAGTGTGAAGTTGTAAAATATTTTTAGTTTCAATTTTTACAATAAGTGAGACTCTTAATATTATGCGACAGATAAGCAAAGGGGATTAACTATTAAGATCACAGCTATCCAGAGCCATCAGCTTATATAGTTTATTTAAGGGTGACTTGTAAAGTAAAGTTTGTAAGTTGTCTTATCTATAAATTCTAGTATTTGGTAGCAGCATTCAAGATTATCCTTAAAAAAGAAAACTAGTATATTCTTTTTAGCCGTAGTTATTGTTTGACATGTTTTCGCTGAGATTCGAATCTGGATCTGCAATTCTGCATGTGGTGATATCTTCATGAGGATGAGGTAATGGATGAAAATAAATGCATCATTAATTCATATTGTCTATGCAGAACAAATCAGAGACAAAGTTGTTGTCTGTAATGAATATTATTGAAATAATACAAGTCCCGTAGGCCATATATTGAAATAATACAAGTTCCGTAGGCCATATTGCCACATGTGTCGAAGAAAAGTGTCATGGTGAAGTGAAAACTTGGATTAAAAGACTTTTTTCATTTGTGTTTGCGTGCTGTGTGGTTACTTAACAAAGAGTAAGTAACTATGATTACTTCTTCAAATAGCATTAATTTTTGGACAGATTCTTGAAATAACCAGTTGTTATGAATTTAGTTTTTGACGTTATTGATTTTTATAGAAATATTGAATATAATATATAAAATTTGATCATTTCAGTCTTTTTCAATCAATTAATTTTTAAGTTCTGTTTGGCAATGTTAAACAAATACAGTTGACAGTTGTTTACATCATATATAAATTTGTATGATCAAAATATAGCTGCCCTAGGATCACAAAGGACTTGTGGATACTCGTATTGATGTGGAGCCAATTATTTCTCTGAATGAAATCTCTATCTTTCCCCTTTAAATGAAATCTCTCTCCCAAATCTTCTTTTAAATTGAACATTGATGCATTTGAGCTGGTTGACACAAATGGGGTGCAGGAGGTAGTTAGAAATCAAAAGGTTTTATTTTAGCGGTTTGTACATGAAACTTTGAGATGCTTCTTGATGATAACATTGCTGAAGCTCTTAGATTTTAGTTTGCAATTCAATTTGTCTATGATGTGGACTTTCGAAACATTATCGTGGAAAGTGTTTTTCTTAAGTGGTCAAGGCTTAAATCGTTTATTGATGATAATTCTTACTTTGGTTTGATGATTACTCACCGAAATCTTTTTTGAAAGGATTACTCACAAAGAATTAATGTAATTTTTTGAAAGGATTACTCTCAGAGAGGAAAGGATACACTAAGCTAGAAAAAAACAGCCACTAATGAGTATTACATGTTTTTTTTAGTACAAGATGTGACAAATTTTTAAGGAAATAATATTAAGAATGATGAAAGTGGGTGTAGGTTGTTAACTTGCACCTTAATAATATTATGTGAAAGTAGTTTGTTAAGTGTCTTTAGGTGGGTGTAAATTAACAGCTTCATATATATATATATATATATATATATATATATATATATATATATATATATAGTGTGCTGCTAACTTACTCCCACTTTCATCATTCAGTCACAAGACATCCTGTTTGTTGAACTTACGGCTCTCTATCATGGGTTACGGTTGGCAATCAGTTTGAATTTTGAAGAATTGGCTTGTTATTTAGATTCCCTTCTAGCAGTGAACCTCATCAAATAAGACTTAAACCAGTTTCATGTCTATGTTGTCCTCATCCAAAACATCAAAGACATCATGAGTTCTCTTCATGTCAACCTTCACCACACCCTCAGAGAGGGAAATCATTGTGCGGGATGGCTAAACTTTGAGCATCAAATGATGGCAATCTGACTCTTCACCTCCAGAGGACCTACTGCCTCTGCTTAGGACGGATGAATTGGGAGTCCTCTTCTTGAGGAACTAGCCTCCTTTTAATTTTTGTTCTTTTTCTTTTCTTAGCATTGTAACAAAAAAAAACTTACTCCCACTTAAAAAACACGAAGAAGTAAGTTAGCACCCCTACTCCACTTATTTTTTTTATTTTTTTACCAAAATCCCATTATTTTTGAAGAAAAAAACACCACTTCAATGAGTGGACAATAGTATAATTTTACAAGATGGTGCTGATGTGGAATTCTTTTCTCATATTCCCAATTCATATCCACACGGTTGTTGCGTTTTTATCTCAGCAATACTAACTAACTACTCTCTATCTAGGTGTTTGTTGATGGAACTTAATATCGTTCTTTTTTCCAGGATTAATGGCTTAATATCTTTGTCCACTTCAATCATTGTTTTCATGTCCACTTCCATCGTTAATGGCTTAATTATTTCCCTCTTCAATCGTTTTTTTCCTCGAGAAAAATGGCTTAAAATTTTCTTTTTCCAAACACGCTGCTTCTTCTTATACAAGAGTAATTCCTAATTATGTGTGTATTCAGACTTCAGTGGTTTTATTGAATTTAAGAAAACAGTTTGTTTGTTGTATTTAGCAAAGAAAACGGTTTGTTGAAGGATGTCTTTTCTATTTAAAAAATAAAATAAAATGGCATTTACCGAAAAACCCTTTATCAATATTGGCTTAAAATAGTAGATAGTGGTTTTATGGTAAAAAATAAGTGGGATTAAGGTTGCTAACTACTTCATAGTTTTAGGTGGGAGTAAGTTTTTTGTTTTTTTGACAAAAGGTGGTAGTAAGTTAGCAGCATATATATATATATATACACACACATGTGTGTGTCTTAATGCTTCAATTTTTTTTTGAATGACTAATATTAGTATTTTTTTTTAGGGTCAAATGTTAGTATGTTAGTTGTCATGTTAACATTTTTCTCCCTTGTTAGTATTCGAACTTTAAACATTTATTATATAAATTATATGATTGTACTTAGGGATGAGAATATGCTAGGCCGAGTTAGGCTTTGTAAGACCTAAGCCTGTCCTGCTAAATTTTTTTGAGGCCTAAGCCTGGCACGCGGTCTGTCATAAGCTTACTTTTTAGGCCTAAATCTGGCTTTCTGAAAGTCTGATATTGCCGGCTAGTCTGTTTAAAAACTTATTTTATATGAACATCTTTAAATAAGCAATGTGATCAATCTTTAAATTACTTTTTGAGGAATTTGACTATATATTATATCATATTTCAATTCTAGTTTATAATAATACATTTAAATATGCAAAAAATTAATGTCTACTAATAAGCTTAAACTACCATAAAGGTTAACAAATTTTTATTTTAATTTAAAGTATAAAATATAATATAATAATAAATAATATTATTAAATTTACTTAAATAGGTCGGCCTAATATGCCTAAGAGACTTTTTGAATGGCCTATGATCTGACCTTTTAAGTTAAATAGACTTCTAAAAAAGCTTGGGTCTTCTCTATTTAAGAGAAAAGCCTGGCCTGACCTGGTCTGTCGTAGGTTAGGCCGTAGGCCTCTGTAAACCGGTCTAGCCTATTCTCATCCCTAATTGCACTTTATATAAATTTAATTTGTAAAAAAATAACGGTCATATAATGATTTTTTTAGTTATATGAGCTTATAAATTATAGGCTAAATTATTATGTTTTGCAAAGACAAAATAAGAGTGTCTCAATAATTTAAGAATGGGGTGGGGGTTCAAAAAATTTAGTGCACCTCGAAACTTAAACAATGTATACTATAGAGAGAGCAAATGTTTTGAGTGCGCCTCCGGCTTCATCTCTGGGGTTAAGGTGTTATCCTTTGTAGTGGTTTGTTGGAGCGTTGATTAACGGCTCTACTTGTATATATTGTTCTAACTTTTTCGTATCGTTTATATATATATATTTTGTCATTAAAAAAAAAGTCTTCATATACAATAAGTAAGTTTACAATTTATTTTTTTACTTTCAACCATCAAAGTTTTTTTTTAGGGAGTTTAACTGTCAAAATTAGTTGTTGGTATGTCCCATTTAATTTAAGAGTGGATTAAAATAGACATTTATACCCCTAAAAAATAGATTTTTTTTTTAAGGGAGACATTTATTTTTTAAAAAATTAAAAAACATATCCCTTAAATTTATAAAATGGTCATTCAAAGCATGCTTCCATTACCTAGGCCATTTTAGAGACAAATTAATCATTGGTGCAGTTGCATTGAAATGATATCAGTAATTAGTGGCCGCTCATAGTTTGTAACAATAAAAAAATTAACGGAGAGACTAATGTTACTGTATCTTTTCCTTTGACAAATTTGGCTGAAATTTAACAATTTCAATAATGTTAAGAAATAAACTAAAAGCACGATAATAAAGAAGAGGAAGAACAATATGAAAACACTTTGTATTATTTTCTTCACAAGTGTGCATTTACATTACAATATGAGCCCTATTTATAGGACACAAGATGAGTAAGTGAGTGATCAAGGTAATTAAGGTTCACTAATTATTCACTCACTAATGAGGGTTATAGGAAGGTGGAAGTCTTAAGAATAGACATCCATAACAGATAATGTATTTTGTTTTTCAGGGGAATTTCAATATGTCAAGATTATTTAGTGAGACTTATGTCATATTTTCGGGTGCAAAAGAAATTATGCCATGTTTTTATTTATTTAGTTTTTCTTTTGTTGACAAAATCCATTTATTTAGCTGATTAACATAAGATCAAACAACTATTGAAGGAAACGATATAAATTTCAAATAAGGAATAATTGGATAAAATAACACCACGATTATTAAAAAAAAAACCCAAGTTTTATGTCATAGGACTTTTGATAAAAATTATAAAGAGATTGCACTTCTCAACTTATAACAAAATCCACAAAATTGATTTGTGAGGTGAGAATTGCCCACTTATAAACATATGTTTATGTCATTTTTTTTATCCATGGAACGCTTTAACAACAAATGATTTCATTATGAGCAATTAAACTAATCGATTTCATCACTTTTTATAAAAACAAAATCATGGTTGGTCAAACAGAAAAATGATGCAATGTTTCGAGATTCCTTTGAACAAAGAAAAAGTGTTTGTCTATTGTAGTATTTGTTTGGTTTTCTTCTCACGTGAAAACCGTGGTGTATGAACGAAGAGTCAGTTAAAAAACTTGTAGGTTCTAAAATGTTAAGTTAGTAATTTAGTATACACAATACTACAAAATTTGAACAAAAAAGAATGATTGAATCTATATACGAGCTATTTGCTCAGTCAGCACCAGCTATTTGCACTCTGCAGGCAAGAGTTGTACAAGTGAACCTGGTCCACCAGCACTATTTAATTTAATAGGAAATGCAATCACGTATTAATTTACATTTGCGTGTCTAAACCATATTTCAATTTTAAAATTTGACTTGAAAGATGAATGCCTGGTAAATATTAAAAGTTAAATATAACATCTATTAATTGTATTTCTTTATTCAAATAGCTGAGATATGTCATTCATTAATCATTTCTACGTCAACCAAGTTCAATGAGATTGACAATAAAATTATCTTATTCTTATAAAAAGCGATATAATTATCTGCCACGCATCTCCTTGCTATAAGTTGTGCAAATGTTATTGTCAAAAACAAAATCATGCAATTGCAGTTTGCAACTCATAGTAGAAGAAAAGCTACATACAAATATTTAAAGGCATCATGTTTTGCATGGTTCATATATTTATATTGTTTTATATAAAAGCTTAACAACTTTTTTTGGAGAAGTAAAAGCTTAACAACTTAATTAGGGGATATCATAAAAACAACTTACTTAATCAAGAAAATAAATTACGGGTGACATCATACGTATTATGTTTTTTAGTGTTGCTTAAATAGTGCACAAGTAAGATAGTATTGTATGTTCAATTCTTTAACACACCACCTGATCAATAATTTCATCATATGTCATCCAATGAAGTGACTTTGATTTAATAATGGTAGAAACAAACATACATGTTACAAAACATAACTCACTTATTCATTTGAATATCTTATGACAAGTCTGTTGATATTACAGTCTACTATAGTTGCAACCAATTCACAACTAAAAAAATGAAATTGACCACGCCAATAATTACTTCAATTACATTCATTTATAGAAATATTACATCTAAATTTATATTATTATATTGTTTCCATATTTGTTGGTTTGATTACCAGTCAAAGTAGCAAATGCAAGTTGATGAAGATATATAATTGGAGCTTTCGATCACACCAACTATGACTTGTTCAAATTCAAAATTCTTCCGTTTGTAGGCAATACGTAAGTTTTTATCGAAAACCGCCATTGGTGAACTGTACACAATTTTTTTTATTTGTATTATATATTGATTTTATTTAAATTTGTTTGTTTTAATTTTATAAATCTACACTGTTTAAGAGAAATTTGTTTAGAAAAAGATTAACTAAACTTTGTAGTTAATTTTTTTGTTCCTTAAATTATAATGTAGATTTCAATATAAATTTGAAAAATAATTGAGTTGTTAATGATAGATTTGTCTAAAAAAACGTTTGATCAAATGTAGCTATTTTTTATAGTTAACTTTGAAGTTGTCATTATATAATAATATATATTTTATAATGGGTATGACACATATATACATAGAAGAGGAGCAAGGGGGCGGAGAAGGACACGAGCTAGTGAAGCTCCCTCCGCCTCTGCCCTTGTGTTTGTACCATACGTGTGTTAAACCCAATTGTTGTTGGATGGACGATGTGTCCATGCGTTATGATTCAACCGAACTTCATTATTATAATTTTGGTCGTAACAATTTAAACCCTATAGTCACAGAGATAGACATCATTGACCGAATTACATGAACAAAGATCGATTGTGTCTATTGTCTATTACTTTCGTTTACTTTAATTTTACGTTGTTTGTTGTCCTAATTTTTTTTAATAAAAATATTTTAAAAACATAATAATGATTAAGATATTGGTTTCCATGAGATTAACTCTGTTGGCAGGAAAATTGCATAATATATGTAAGAAGTTCAAACCCCACTTATTCATCTTATAAAATGAATTTATACCACCTGACTACTTAAAAAAAAACAAAATTAATATTTTGCACATACATTTTGGTGTGGAATTAGAGCAGCTCCACTGTATCACACATTTAAACAATTCAATCATATTTTATTCTAAAAGAAAACTCCCTCTAAACTTAATATAAGCAACAAAGTGTCATTTTGTCAGGAAAAAAAAAAGCAACAATGTATCAATATACTTTTTGTTTTGTTTTGAGGGAATATACTTTTTTATATATATTTAAGGTCGGAAGAGTGCAAACCTTTCCATCCCCAATACAAAATACATACCTTTTCATTTGCACATATACTATTTAATTTGGATTGAAAATAGTTATATTTTGATCACACAAAAAAAAAGTTACATTTTATTATTAAGTAATTGTTGCATTCATTTCCTTATAAACGTGTAAGGAGTGAAGAGAGTTAAAAATGTTTTCTGTATTAGCCTTAGACACGAGCAAGTGTCTTCTGCAAACTCTGAAATCTCATTTTACGTCCAGTTAATTAATAATTCAATGGGTCACACACGGTTCTATATTTATATGATGTGTCGTATTCAGATTTCATCAAGCTTTGTAAAATAAATATTATGACATTAAGATAGCATTGCACCAGTGCAACACGAAACCGCGTTACTGTGATTATAAAATACTACTTACAAAATTTTCTGGGGTAAACTCTGTCTGGGTTTAAATGTACACATATACTTCTTCAGGAAATGAGTTATAAAATACATTTTATGTGCAGAAATTTGTTACATTGCATACAAAAATCTTAAAATAATACCTAAGACATTGACACTGCGGAATATTGTGCTAACTGCAAAGACTATCTTTACCCCGTTTATTATCGTATTGTGGCTTCAACACAGATACACTCCATCTGTCTGTTTTCTCCAAAAGAAATAACACATTTACACATGTTAAGGGGAAAACTGAAAAGGAACTTTATTTTGAGAAGGATCTATGTTGATTCCTTGCAAATTGAACACTGATACCTAAATGAATATGCAACATATCTCTCTCTAAATACACCATCCCCAACTCCATGTTTATTTTTCAAATGACCGTCTGCATTTCTTAAGTCTATTAAGCCTTTCAAAAGCTGCTTTTAAAGCTGGATTCTCATCCTATGATGCTCCAATATATTGTTCCAAGCGCTCTACTGGTGAGTGATTTCATGACAAGTTCAAAAATGACCATCACCAATGTTGCTTGAATTTTGGAAAACAGTTGAAAATGGTTCGCTCAGTACTTTTGTAGACATTTGATTATCACAATTGCCAGTGGAGTAGGGAAATAGCCTTCATAAAAATGTATTTAGGAAGAAACAGAGGGAGAGGTTGAATAACCAGTTAAAATGGTAGTAGGAAAAAACAAAACCAAAACACTCTTCACTCCTAACCAACCACGTCAATATTGTACAAAAATAACCATTTATGTGCGAGCACGTATTGTACCGAGAGAGGGGTGTGGTGAGAAAACCATTGGAAAGTTTGCTATGGAAAACCCAGATCGGGCAGTCAAGGAGCAAAAGCAAATTGCCAATATAAAAATAAGACTAACATTTTTTTTTCACTAATCACAGTCTGTTACAGAGGTGTGCTGCTGAATAAGTTAGCTTAAGTATCCGAATTCTCGGAAAAGTAACAGTATTTCTTCAGTGAATCAGAAGCACCGGTATTGGACATGCTTTAACTTATTCATCCTTTTTGCTAGACTTGGCCTCACTCTCTTCTTGAGATGAATCGGCAGTCTTTGACTCGTCGAACTCCAACAACTGCATTAATAGAAAGTAAAAAGTTGTTAGAACCACTCCTAGCAAGCATACCGCATTTCGACCACCTTAAGTTCTAAACATGTTACCAACTTAAAACTATAAAATCATGTTTCCAATAACTTCAGCAACATTTGTTCGTATTTCGCTGCAACAAAAGATATTGTGCGGAACCTTTTAAAACTGATCACAAGTCACAACAAGCAAAGTTGCCTTTAGAAGGTATTTAACCAAAGCCCATATTCTACAATCTACATGTATGTATATTATGTTGCCTTAAGTACATTTTAAAGCACTGGAATCCTTCAGTAGCTAACCACACACATACAGTATAAACTGCAAATTAGCTTTGCTGGTGATAAATTAAATTTACACTTTACTAATTATACTTGGCATATAACACAAAACAGGAAAAGTTATACCACACTCCAGTAAAACTAATGCTTGTAAAGAAAAAATGGATTGACATTGATATGAGAACAGGAAAATGGAAAGGAAAAAAAAAAGTAATGAAACAAACCTGTTTAACTTCACCATTCCAGATGCAATGGGCAGCCAAAAATCCAATTACCGCAGGTACAATATACAAAAGAGCAGGCTGACAAGAGGGACAACAATAAAAAGTGAAAAACGTTAGAAGGCTGATCACCAACCTCAGCGACTCATGTATTAGCAGTGAATTTGATTTGGCGTTAATGACCACAATCCTCACCACATTCCCCCAAACGAAAAAATAAATAAATAAATAAAATGACACCACAGGAATCACCTGTGCAGCCTGAAACCAGTTCATCACAACAATTGTAAGAACCAAGCCAAAAGTGTATCCTAAAAATGCACTCTTGAAATACTGAGGCTGTCTTCCTCTAGACACATCAAACCGCAAAGCCAATGCCACAAAAATACCTAATTGGAAAAAATAAACAGTCAAAATAAATACCAAGTAGCAACAAATTGATTGTAGATAATTTATTTAAGATAAATGGTTTTTGAACATCCAAAGTTTGATGTCAAATACAGTGTCCTTTGGTTTTTGGGTCTATTTTTTAAATATACATCAATTGTAGAAGATAAAAAGTAAGAGACATACATATAAAAACGGTGTATGTATTTTGATGTTCAAATAACATAACTGCTTATTTAATGCGCACATTCAAGCACACATGGAAATAGATAAACAAATATATGTGTGAAGAAGAGTTAATATTGTTTTAGTTAGGGGCATCTAGAAGAGCAATAATGGAGATTAGTTGTGTTTTATCTTATGATATAAACACTAAAAAGGGTATCTCGCAGAGCTAATAAATATAAGCTTTTTTGAGTTCATTGACATAAGCTCTCGTGTGATAAGTGCTTATTCCAGTAAGAGCCCAAATACCTATTTACCTAAACATGCAATGTCGACAATCCAATATAATTGTACGATCTCTTGAGTGCATGCTCTAGCCTCAAATGTTTATGTCCTGAATAAGCGCACGTGTGTAAATAAATTCCATGCAACAAACAATTAATCATTTCAATTTCTTTAAGATCCCCTCTAGCCATCACACGGTACATTCATTAGATCCAACGGCTCTACCGCGGCTGCACCGTGTGCAACATTTCAGAGTGTTCCAAATTGCTTTGAAATAGAGCCTTGACAACCGAACATTACAGGTGACCATTTAAGCAACGACTTAAATTCAGCAAAGCATTTATTCATTATGGAAAAAGTAGGGCCAGAACAATGTCTCTTCACTAAAACTATATAAGACCTTTGGATTATAAAGCACCAATACAAACACATATATTGGACACGGCATTGATATGTAGAAATTGGTACTAATTTAGGAAAATAAAAATGATTGAATATAACTACATGAGTCAGTGTTTGACATTGGACACATCTACTGAAGTGTCAGTGCTACATTTGATGCTCTAGATAATGTGGGCAACAAACTATATCATCACAGGATATTTAAATTTAGCTTTAACAGTTTGTTCTTTGGATTATTGGGGGCATTGTGGAGAAAGGTCAAAAAGGGAAAAAATCTCGTTGTTTTGAAGTTTAAAAACTTATGAAAGGGGAGAAACATAGGGTAGCCATTCCCTTTTAGAACCCTCATTTTTTTTTGACAAAAGAACCCTCATTTTTTTTTGTTCCCCTTCAAATTGCAGGTTGTAGAACCTATCAAGAAACTTTACATTTGTGACCCTTCCACTTTATTCCATCAATTAATCATCCAAACAGGGAGAAGAAGGGAAACATACTTTCCATTCCATCCCTTCCCGTTTCATTTTTCTGTAGTATTACAGTTCCCCATAGGACCGGTTAGAGCAGGCTTTTTTACAACCATTTCTAGCAAATTCATGGCGATTTTAAGTCCCACAAATTTGAACTCATGCTATGACAGCAAGGAGAAATGCACGCTGTAAAATAAGTCAAAATTATTTGGTCCCTTCTCCATTGTCTCAATCTACCAAGCACAGTTTGAAAAAATCTAACACCAAATTTATACTAAGAACTGAACTGTATTTTTAAATTCAATTTCACAAAAAGAAAGACATCAATGCATCACCAGAGTAAACCTACCTGGGATAACAATATCACCAAGTCCAAGCATTGAAAATGGCCTTGCAGAATCTGCTGTGGGGAACAAAAGCTGCAAAACAATTTAATTAACATAGTTAGAAAGAACTTCATAAGTGTTTTAACAGATAGTTATCATGGCCCGTAGACTACAAAAATTCACATGAATGCATACAACAAACAAATATTTCCATTGAATAAAGCATAGATTTTAACCTTAATTGGAGCATCAAATGATTTTGCAACGCTGACCATCACAGGAGTGAAGAAAACCCAGAAAATGTCATATACAAAAAGACCAGCCTGCAAAATATGTGAATGTAAAAGAGTAAAAAAGTGAAGTTTTGAGCACTACCAAGTTCAATTTAAAAGAAGGAAAGAAAACATACCAAGAGAATGGCACCAGTCTTGAAGGAGCCAAGAGAAAGCATTTCAATTCCCTGTAAACGTTACAGATGAAGTTACTGGCATTAATTACAGTAATGAAAACTGATTTACAATTTTATACAAAGTTTACAAACTTGTAGCATTTATATAGAAATTTAATTTATTTTTGTGTCCGTCTTCTACAGAATAAGCTTAATTTATAAAAAGGTATTGTTCCATTTCAAACCAGGAAAGTGAATACCAAAAATATGCACAAAACATAATTATTGGTTCAATTAACAACCATGAGTTAATAAAAGAAATGGTTGACAGGCAAAATCATACACTCCAAATTTCAATACGAGCAAACCTATCACCACTAAACCTTGAACAGTGCTGTCAAATTTTATTCCAAGTTAAATACCATATTTCATCTATAATAGGTTATTATGTATAATTTGGTTTGTTCCAAATTTATATGATTGGCATAAATAAAAGGTAAAATTATTTGTCTAGTACAGAATCAAGTTTTTATTGCTAATCGCATTGTCATCTAAATGGTTATGAACCTGAGAGTTTAACTATAAACATACAAGCATAAAGATAATATCGCAGACAGACATAAATATAGGTAAAACATCAAACCTGGATACAGAAAGCAAGACCCAATACATTATTTGCCAGCCAATGCTTGCGCAGAGCATACCAGGCACAAAAAAAAGTGCCAGGGACTGCAGCAACGATCTGCGACCTTGTAAACTCAATCTCGACGGCTGTGTAAAATAGGTGTAAGGAAACATATCAGTACAAGACACCTAAAAGTAGCAAAAAACATAAAACCAATGCATGAATGAATTAAACATTATCCTATATTATACTCAGTGTCACATACATCGAAAATATGGAAAACGCCAGACTATGAGATCATCATTCCAATGACTTGGCAGAAAGCGTTTAATAGATGGCAATAATGTTGCCCTGCAAACAGTGGAAGAGAAAAATTGTGTTATGATAGAAAATACGTTAAAAAAAAAAAGGTTCTAATTTCTATCAACTATAAAATAAGTGCAGAAAAAAAGAACATACGAAAGTGCAACAATGCCGAGTACAAAGAAGTAGCCTGTCAAGACAGTGTTCACTAAGTCCTTAGATAGAAACTTAAATAGCAAGAAAAGTGATAACAGCATTGCACTTCCAACAAAAGGAAAACGCATAGCATGTTCCTTGGACATCGTCTCCTGCATAATTCCATACAAAATTATTGAGATTAACAAGAGTGCAATGTATATTCTCTCAAAAAGAAAAAAAAAAGAGTGCAATGTATGTAGATAAATAAAAGAATAAGTGCTTGTTTGGATTGAATTCTTTGAACTTATTTACTGGCATAAATGTTGTGAGACTATTTGGGAGAATTTATGAAAATAGCTTATGAACATTTTCATATGCTTTTTCAACTAATTTTCATAAGTTCTCCAATATAGCTTATACAGAAGTGCTTATGCTTATCCAAACAGGCCCTAAGCACGGAAGTACTTACCGTTGGTGCGGTTGGTTTGACGGATCGGTAACATCCGACAAACACAGTGATGCAAGCAGTTAAAACAACATTTAAATTTGGATCTACTTTCACAACAAGTGGTGCTAAGGTTAATCCTGCGGCAACATACAAAAATGGCATTAATATTAAGCACATTACTATTACAATGCAAGAGTATGAACTGAAGCAATAAAGTAAAATAAAATTCACCAAAACAAACCTAATAAAGCCAAATTAGCAATTCGTTCCGTGTTCTTCATTTCGCAACAAAAATAATGGATCTAGCGTGCGAGAATGGTCTCCGCTGCAATCACAGAAATGATTAAAAATAGAATAGAATAGAACGATCTAACGATTAAAGCAAAAACACATTTAACGAACCTGCAATCGCGAGAGAAGAATTGCAGCAGATCGGAGAAAGATAGAATTGGGGGAAAATGATTATATTAGGGTTTTGAAATTTTACTAGCGAGAGAGTCAAAGGTCAAAGAGAATGGTAAACTCTATCAAAGGTGGTATGTGCAATGTGCATGCCAATGAGATGAGATGAGAAGGATGAACCGTTTATGCTTACGTGGCAAGCTGTGAATTAACAAGTGACGAAGTTGATCGGTTACTTACCATCATGATTAACATAAACCGACCCACGTAGATTCAGGTCTTTTCATCCAATCACAAACTTCCCATTTGTCACGTAGGATTTCTTAGTTTCTCTCTCGTTTCAGTGACATGGATGGAGTGCAAAAGGGACGCACGGAAACCTATAGGTCATGCTAAGTGCTATCTTGTTATTTAAAAGCTCATGTTAATGTTAAGCAACCTAAAAATAAAAATATTTTTAAAAAAATTATTTGTGCATTTAATTAATTATAGGTTAAAAAATTAAATTAAAAACACGAATTTCAACAAAAAAAAATTATATTTGACTCAGTAACTTGTGTATTAAAGGCACATGTTAGCATTTTTTAAATTTAAATTACGCAGTGCCGTTAGAATAATGGTTAAAGATTTTTTTGTAAATATAAGATGCTGCTTTTGATTAAGTAAAGATTATACATTTTTTTTCATGAAAACTTACTTGTTATGTTTAACCAATGCCCCTATGACATTAGTTATTATTCTCCTTAAAATTTTACTCCTATTAATTATCAATTTTTGAATTTTGGTCTTTTTTTTTGTTAAATATGTTTTAGTTTCTATAAGTATATCAATTTTTCGTTTTAATCTCTCTACAAATTTTCTTCGATTTTTAATCCCCCAACCTATTTTCACTTTTGGCCCATTTTTTTGAGTAAACTCATATTTTGAATAAAATTTTGCAGAAAAAATTATAATATTATAAAAATCTTCAAAAAAAAAATAATTTTTTTAACAAAACAAGAATTTTTATATTTTTAGCAATTAAAAATTCATAATTAATTCATGTTTGTTAAAAAATTAATTTTTTTTTACAATATTTTACCCATTTCTGCATAATTTCATTAAAAAAAAATACATGAGTTGACTTACAAACAGTGACCAAAAGTGGTGATTGAAAATTTTATAAGGACCAAAAGTTAAAGAAATTTTTTAGAATAACTAAAACGAAAATTTGCTATATTTACAAGGACAAAATATATATTTAACCTTTTTTTCTTTCAAAAAGAACATATTCACATGACATAATACTTTGACCATATATTTTTTACTATACAGAGACAAATGATAACATATAAGATGAAATTTAGATCATCTTGGAGACCAAAATATTATTTCAGTGAGTACCAAAGTATTTTAGATTGAGTACAATAGTATTTTAGATTGAGTACCAAAATATTTCAGAATAAATATCAAAATATTTTAGATTGTGTACAAAAATAATTTAGATCGAGTACCAAAATATTTTATATTGAGCACCAAAATATTTCAGCCCAAGGATGAAAATATTTTAGATTGAGTGCTAAAATATATTAGAAGTATTTTAGATTGAGTACTAAAATATATTAGAGGTAAAATTAAAGAAAATAATAAGAGTGTGTGTGTTTGTTTCTATAAAAGGGAGGATCCTCCAGTACTTTCGTACCAAGTCAAATTTTTCTTTAATTGTTGCGTAGGGTTCTTTCTTCTCTCCTTTTCTTCTCTTCTCTTGGAAGAGAGGTCCAATGGCTTCTTCAGATGGAAACAACAGATCAACAAAACGAAGCAACTCACGGAAGAGAACCATTGAAATCAAGAAAGCAGAGGCACCGAACAAGCGTCGTAATACTTTCTCAAAGCTCAAACTAGGACTCTTCAACAAAGTCATAGAATTATCCATTCTATGCAATGCAAAAACTGCAATGATCATCACCTCCCCGGACGAAAAACTCTATGCATGTGGATACCCTAACCCTAACATCGTCATTAAGCACTTTTTCGATAAGGAAAACTCAGCCATCGACACTGAAAAAAGGAAACAAGACGAGGACACAATTGAAACCTTAAGGCTTCAACTGGAGACAATTCAAGAACGACTGAAAGAAAAGGAGAACAATTTACAAGGTGTGAAAGAGACAAATAAGAATAGTTCATGTCTTCCTTCTTGGTGGGGTCATTCTATTGATGATATGACTTTGGAATCTCTTCAGCAATTTAAGACTTCTTTAAAAAAATTGAAGCTTAATTTAGCTGCTTCCTTGGAAGGGAAAGAGATTCACATGAATTCCAGTTCCTCCTCGACTTCCAATATTATATAACTATTCAATTCTTGAATAACACTACAAATAGGTATGATATAGGAAGAGAGGTTTTGGTAGTAGTGCTAGTTCTATGGTTCCTGATTTTGAACACTATAGGCATGAATTGCTTTATTAGTTTTGGTTGGGTAGAGGGTAGTAGTAGTATATTTCAATTTGTTTAAAGTTTTTTTTTTCGTTATGTTTGATGTCAACATTCTCTTTAAAAATAAAATATGTTATGTGTTTATGTTTCTTTTCATGATTATATATTGAATAATATTCTTCTTGCACTTTGGTTACATATTATCCGTGGTGTTCTCCTTCAAAATTTTGAGTTTTATTTATTTTAATGATGATGATGTTCTTGATCAAATTCAATTTGATCACTGTGCAAATACCATATAAATAGTTTGAGATAACGACTGTACGTTACAATCTGGACAAGTTTAAGAGTATCTAGATTATCAAGAATTTTTTAATATTAATGAGTTGGAACAATTGTATATCAAGAATTTTGAATTAGTTTTGTTAACAAAATAGAGTTTAAAAGGGAATAACAAAAGAGACTGGAGTTTGTTTTGTTACAATGACATAATATAATAGATAGATTACCGGCAAATATTATAGTAAAACATAATGGATTAAACTAGTAACTTAATAATTTATTATCTAACACCTCACTTCAAACTTATGATAACAATTAGAAGCATCGAGAGTTTGTCAAACAAAAAACCAAACTAACTAATATCATAGCAAACAAAGGAGCAACTAAAGAAGAAGCAGCCGCCAAAATGATAAAACCATATCAAACCAACTCAAAATCGAATAGAAGAGCCAATATAGAGAGAAGCAACAAAAAGATTCAAATATGTCTTCAATGAAACTTTTCACAAACAAATTTTGAACACTATCTTGACTCACCAAATTATCCAAAAGAAACATCATAACACGAGGCTTTACAAACAAATTGTGAGGAATATCTTGACTCACCAAACAAATAAACAAATGGTGAACACTATCTTGAATCACCAAACAAACAAACGAGTTTCAGAGAGATTAACAAAGAAGACGTGTATGGCTTATTACAATGGCATGACATTATAACGTGGATTTGATGCCAAAGCTATTATAGATGTATACCTAGAAAATTAATTATCTTGTTAATCGAACTTGGCAGATAGGCGATTAAAGGTTGGTGAGTTTCCTCCTAGACGGCGGAAGATTAGGCAAAGGCTGTAGCTAGATATGGTCTATTCTTTCTCAAGTATATGAGCTAGACAATGAAGCATCAAACCCACATCCCATGTTTATAATGCAACTAGCAACGAGAAGCGATAAGTAAGAATGCGCGTTTTGTGGAAAGTTGTGCATCTTATCAAAGAGTCATGCCATAAAGTGGACACATGCTCTTGAAAATAATATTTTTGGAAAACCCGTTCCAATTTGATTTCATATATGAAACAAATAAAGCATAGGTAGACTCTTATCCTCTAAGCAAAGTCTTAAGTTTGAGCTTTGGAGGGTTCCCCAATAGTCATTGACAAAGTTAGTGGATACTTCATTACAAAAAATTACAAAGTAATTAATTGCAAAAGGAGCATGTGCGTGCATAGATGAGACCCGTACCCATACTGGTATCTATCTTCCTACTGTAAATGAAGGCACAAGCAATGGCTAAGATTTTCTTAGACCTTTTGTACCTAAAGCAACAAATAGCGGCTCAATCCCTGCACCCTTTGGAACGAACTTCATAAGCTCTTAATGCAACTGAGAACCTAGCTATCTATGTATGGCAGATTATTTTAACAATCACTGTTATCTATAGCAAGCAGATTTGGATTTGGGATTCGTTCTGCATACATACATTTTCTGATGTTTTTATTAGAGTGGCTCTTCTCCAAAAAATGATGTTTTTTGTTGTTTCAATAATGCAAAAATATCAAAATGCATTTGTTAGGAGAATTTAAGGGTTGATCACATCTACTGACCTCCATATTTACCTAGTCCTTTGCAATAATATTGTATACCCTCCACATGATATTCACAGTTGCAAGCCATGACCACCACTGCACCGCCATTACCATATAGCTCCTCCTCCATTCTGAAAGAAGGCAGAAGGCAATCAAAGACCCGTTCTGGTCAACTACCAGTGAAGTTGTTGTGATTGGTATCATCTTTGCTCTCAGGCGGGAAGAAAAAGAGACTCCAACCACCAACTCTCTTCAATCTCCAACTCCATATGCTTCGACTTCTTGTATCTGTCAATCCATGTCCTTACTCTTGTAAGGAAAACAGAACAGAAGTGGAGATAAAAATAAATTTTAAAAGACGATTAATCCAATTTACCTAAAGAAGATGGCCAGTGATCGAACCTCAAACCTTCCCAACAAATACTCTACCATAAACACTAACAACTTGAGCACGCAACTACATGTCTAAAGGAACAATTATCTGCAAACCATGTTGATTTCCATCCTTTAGTTGATAAGACACCCAAACCATTTTTATAAATACTTGACAGATAAAGGGAGCAGAACATGCTAATTTTGTCATGGTGCAATGGACTCCAGCAAAATCAATGGATTCTCCAAAACAGAGAAGCCAATATTCACACACCATAAAAGATCAAACATAACTTCATGATGTATAATATTGCATGATTCGTGAACAATACAACACAAATCCAGTGGCGCTTAGATTAACATCCCAAGACTAGGCAGGTGTTGTATTCGACCCCTAAAAAAAAGACTATACAGGTGTTGTTGAAGGCAGTTTATGGAGGTGAGCCAAAAAAACGACCATAAACATATGGTGGATGACGCACGGCAAACGGGGTCAAGTTATAATAAAACTTACCACACACACACACACAAACGGCAAAAATGTATAGACCACCAACAGACTATCAGTGTGTGCCAAAAAAACTGTAGACTTAATTGAAATAAAATAGATATCCATCAACAACAAAAATTGATAATAGAAAGAAAAATATATTTATAACAGAAATATATTTTAAGAAAAACAAAGCAAATGTACAAAATAAAGTGAAAATAATGTCTGAAGCAGATATAGAAAAAAGAGCACACAATGAAAGGAAAAAAAAAAAAGGAGTATTATCAAATCAAATGAATAAAAGAAAGAAAGAAAGAAATAAGATATTTAAAGTCCTTGAATCAGGGGATTCTGTAAATGGGAAGAGTACAGCTTGGTCCCTTCATCTCAAATACTTTTCAAAATTGAGCACACTGATGTCCCGCTTTCGTACTATACCGTAATTCTCGGTACGTATTCAACAAACTAATTTCGGTACCGAAATTCCCGCTTTCGTATTATTATCACGTAGTTTCATGCCAGTTTGTGAATTTCAATTTCAATCAAAGAAAAATGAACAAATAAAGAATCATAGGAATAAGATATGAGTAGGGAAAACAGTAATTCATAAAATGAAAAAAAATGAAAAAAGAAACAGAAGAAAATAGACAACAAAACAGAAGACAAACAAAAAAATGCAAAAACAGACTAGATAAAAGAGTAGCAGGAGATACAAACATGTGAAGGGTCGCACCAGGCAGCGCGCAGCCAGAGTGTCACCGCACCAGACCGAGTGCAGAAGGGGGGTGGTAGTCACACCAGGCAGCACACAAGAGAGGGTCGCATGCAGCAAGGGGGAGAGAAAAGGCTGAAGTGGCCATTTTTAGGGTCTTAACCCATCTGGTCTTGATCGCAAGACCCTATCCACCCTTTCCAGTTTCTTTATTTTATTTCCACCGAACTACCACAATCTTCATTCTTGTGGCCGCTGCCATAGTCCAACATACAAAATCCACCATGTGACCGCCTTTGTGTGAAGGCCTGTTGAAATTCTGCCACCGATTTCCGCCATGGCTGATATTTGATATCACGGGACTATACTTAATACACACAATTCCTAAAAGATATTAAACGTCTATTTTCCTTTTTAATATAAGCACCTATTCAACTCTAAGTCACAATCAGTAATAGTTAATATAAGTATATATATAAACACAACTAAATAATCAACAGCTACAGTGCTCAGAAAAACGATCAACTATTGATAGATTTCCAATACATTTCCAATACAGATTAACAAGAAAAGCTTCGGAATCGTATGGCTGAAGCAAACATCACAAACCACAAAGACATCCAAAATTTTAAACAAAATCAAAATCACTAAACCAAAACCAGTAAAATGAACATAAACTAGCAACTTAAAATTAAATTAAAACAGACATAATATGAGGATTCAGTAGTTTTCTCCAAATATTCGTCATGCTAAAAAACTCTACCGCACAGTTACAATATCATCAATCTTCAAAATCATCCTCACACACTCTGTTGCCAAGGTGATGGCACTTGTGCTAACCAGCAATGGCTGCACCACATTCTCCTCAAGGATGTTTGTAATTTGACCTTTCCTGACATTGATTCCAGTGTTGATCTCACCTTTAGCATGACGATTCCTCAGCTCAGTAACAATTGCAATCGGGTTCAAACCTGCATTCTCAGCAAGAGTATATGGAACGACTTCAAGTGCCTCAGCAAATGCACGAATACAGTAACCCTCCATCCCATGCAAAACCTTAGCCCAAGCACCCAATTGCCTGGACAGCTCTATCTCCGGAGCACCACCACCTGCAATCAAAAACCTCTTGGCAACCAAACATCTAACAACACACAAAGCATCATGCAGACTTCGCTCAGCTTCATCGAGCACAAGCAAATTAGATCCACGAACGAGCACAGTTGTGGTCTTTCCCATGTCCTTAATACCAGAAATCTTTACAATCTTCCCATCCCCAAGAGAAAGCTCTTCCACGAGATCAGCATAACCCAACTTCTCAGCACGAAAATGCTCGATATTAGCAATAGGCAAACAATTAAGAGTCTTGGTGATAAACTCAATCTCATCGCGTTCAACATCTTTAATCACCAAAATCTTAGCTTTAGCAAGATAATGCAAAGACAAATCAGTAACAGCATCTCTCAAAATACTCTTTTGAATCAACAACACATTACAACCGGTTGCCTTAATCTTCTTAATCATCCCTAAAATATAACTCCTCTCTTCCTTCAAAATCCTATCCATCTGAGAATAATCACTGACCACAATACTCTGTTCAATATCCGTCTTAGGAGGCGAAATCTGAAACTGAATCACAGCAATCTTAGCATTCTCCATTCTTGTAGGTCCACCAGCAGCATGACTAACCTTCTTATCAAAGACCAAACCCTTCACAAGCTCAGTATCATCAACAGTTCCACCGAGCTTCTTAACAATCTTCACATCACGAAGATCCACCATTTCCGGCCTAGCGGGATCGATGACAGAGAGAACTGAATCAACAGCGATAGGAGCAAGAAGTGAAGAGTATTGACTAACAACCTTACTGTTCAACGAAGTGCTAGCAGATTTCACGAGAGAATCACGATCAGTAAGCTCAACCGGAACAGCCATGGCGGTGAGAACATCAACAGCTTTAACAGAGGCTTTGTGAAGTGAATCAGAGATGACAGTAGGGTGAATACCGTGAGAGAGAAGGAGAAGACATTTCTCAAGAAGTGCTCCGGCGATGACAACAACGGTGGTGGTTCCATCACCAGCGGCGGAGTCTTGAGATTTTGAGAGTTCAACGAGCATCTTAGCAGCGGGTTGGAGAACTTGCATCTTGTTGAGGATGGTAGCGCCATCGTTGGTGATGATAACTTCGTTGGAAGAGGTTGAGATCATTTTGTCCATACCTTTGGGACCGAGACTGGTGCGAACGGCGTTAGCCACTGAACGGGCGGCGATGATGTTGGATTGACGGACATCGTCTTTGCGTTTGTTATCGGTGTAGGATTCGGTTTTGGAGGATCGGTGAGGGGCTGCGGGTGCTGCCATTGTTGATGGTTGAGAGAGAACGAGAAACCCTAACGGAGAGAGATGTGAAAATGAAAACCCTAGTTTTGGAAATGAATACTGGTGACTAAAGGAAGAAGGACTTCTTTGTAAAATTATGAAATTGTTTTGCTATTGGGGCTTTATTGTAATTTGAACTGCACTACTACTATTTCTGTTGGTCGTTCTTCTTCCACTATTTTCTAGATCTAGAGCAGGTACTACTCTCTGCCTTCTCAAAATAAATATGATTAATTTTATATTATAAAGTGATATCATAAGCTGTTTTATAAAATTATTTTTAATAAATGTCATGGAAAAAATAATTTAAAGAATTAAAAATAAGATAAAGTAAGAATTAGTTAAGAATATAATTGAAAAAAATAACAATAATGGTTTATTGATATCGTAAAACGACTTTGTAATTTGAGACACATCTTTTTTCACAAAACAACTTATAATTGGGAACGAAAGGAGTATTTCTTACTCCATTGTATGCTCATGGTCTAAACTTTGCTCGGAAATCCAAATATAGGCCGGACAACATTGAGTTCAAAAATAAGATAAGTTAAATTGTCTTTTCTTAAAAGTTTTATAAGGAGAAATTCTGTTCTTATACTTTCTTTTTTTTGAAATAAAATTTTGTTCTTATACTTGAATGCTCTATTTAGCACAAATCAATGAAATGCAATACCAAAATTAAGCATGATTTAAACAATATGAAAAAACATAAACATCCTTTTTATATCATTTTTATTTTCAAAGTTTAGCTGCTAATTTTATATAATATCTCAAAATCAATTAGTAACTTATCATCACAACTCTTCAAAAAAGAAAAAAACTTAACATCACAATTCCTTGCATCATTAGAGATAGAAAAGAGTCCAACTTCACATTTCAATATCAATTCCGCACCAAATTTAATCGCGACGCAATCAATGTCGTAGAACACAATAATCGCTTGAATAAACTTAACAAAACAACAGAAAGCCTCTACGCACTTACAACCCAGACTCATGTTTTCTACAACTGAATATCTTCTAACGAATCACGATGTTGGATTGGATACAAAAAGCTACAAAAACTCAGTAATGAAATCCCCCTGCATTTTCTGTTATACACTGATCTGACCCGTTTTAGGGGAGGGGGACGAGTGTGGAGCCCATATCTATCTCCATTTCTTTATATATTCAAACTACGATTCCAAAATTTCATTATTGTCGACTCCACAGCTCAAAAGTATGCACCATTAAGTTTCAGGGCAAACCAAATTTGGACAAGGCTGATTGGAATAATGTTGAGAATGCCTGTGATGAGCTTTGGTCATCAGCCTTTATTTTAATCTGTGACTTGGCCGATGATGTGTTGATTATACACTCTACAAGATATATTGATGTTTCCTCCGCTTTTTGAGCAAAGAAAAAGAACTTAAAATTAGGAGACTGGCCGCCGGATGCAATGCACTGTATTGAATGACTTTGCATGTGCCGTAGGAGTGCATTGGGAGTCGTCAATGATGCAATTGCAAGAGGGCTTAAAGAATATTCCTGCATCATATTATTAAATTTAAATGTTACAAACCACAAATAAACCAAAATACTAGACATTTTTTGGTGTTGGAGAGATAGTCAAAGAAAAAGAGAAAAGATAAAGTGCAATTTAAAATATCTCTAGGGTTCAATTTTGATGCATCGTCGGTGCAAAGTAAAATTACATTTTGACTCATCCATTAATGTGTTGTCATATTATTTAATGAGTTTGATAATGACTACTCATGACTTGAGATTCAAAACCATTAGGTGATGTGGCAAGACTTTACTGGTTGAACAATTATATTAAGTCAACGATGTCATATCAACAAAACTGAGATTATTATAATTTCAAAGCAAACCTCTGATAAGGATATTGGTAGTTGACGCCATTTCTGCTGAAATGTGCCAGGATCCAGTACAGTTTTTGGGTTGAGGGTCAATGGGGGAGGTGACGATGTGGTTACAGTCCCAACTGAAAAATCTAAACCAAGCAGATCGTCAATTGCCAAGCCAGATGCTGGTGCTTGGCTAGCCGTGCTGGTACTTGAAAATGCCAAATCTGCAAGCGGTTGTGAAGCTGCTGAAGGGGCAGACCCATTATAGGAAGGAGCATTATAGGCAGAACCATTGCTTCCAGTATCTCTCACATCATCTTTTTCCGTGGTACTTAGAAGCAGATCCTTGTCATTTGCCTCCACTCTCTGCGCAGGAACAACAGAATCCCCGGATTCTGCACTAATAGATAGATTTCCAAGTTCATCTGAAAACTCAAATGTCCCTCGGTGTTCCTTATCGGTGAACATGTAAGAAGGCTGCATGAATTTGAAATCGTTAGTTTGACAGAATTTAATATACAAGAGAGGGAGGGGAAGAAATAGACAAGGATCAGTGTAATATAAACATGTTTCAAATATCAATAATAAAAGCCAAGGTGTTAGCCTGCCACAGTGTAAGCTGTAACCCTCAAGCCAAGGCATAGAAGCACAAGTTTAGATGAATGAGGTTTCATACTATTGAAATATAAAAAATAAATTCTAAAGTAAAAAGAAGTACAAACTCAAAATAATTATTTAGAATGTCAAGGTTATTACAGTTGACGCAGGACTCAACATGACATCATTCACCACAAATAAATAAAAAGACTCAACATGACATCATTCACCACAAATAAATAAATTGACTCAACATGACATGATTAGAAGTCAAGGTTATTTTACAGGGGAGAAACACAGTGTAAATGGTAACATGACCCGTTTATCATATTTTCCCTCATTTTGCCGTTATATCAATTTACATGAAGCACAAACTTCGACAAGGAGACGTCAACATCGTTAATGTCAAAGGCACAAGACACCGATACACACACACACATATGTGTGTGAATATATATATATATATATATATATATATATATATATTATAATTTAATAAATTACATAC
>Ga0209282_1000199_pt1 | contig 32065 bp, 20 predicted proteins | sample Mtrugardesep15_FD_187529 | JGI IMG/M metagenome (GOLD analysis project Ga0209282, IMG submission 187529) | Root nodule microbial communities of legume samples collected from California, USA - M. trunc garden sep15 (SPAdes) (version 2) | ecosystem: Host-associated > Plants > Roots > Nodule...
CAACCAGAATGCTGCCAATGATAATGATGATTTCATTCAATCAGAATCAGATAGACAGACGCTTCTTATAAAGTACTTCTCTCCTCTCTCTATCTCTCTAAATCTGATGTAACTGGATTTTGCATCTGTCTTTTCTTTGCTTTGGTATAACATTCCTCATTTTAAGTGACTTTTGCTCATTTTCATGAGATTATGCCGTGTCTGTATTTGTGACTGCATTCAAATTTTTGTGCTGTAATAATTTTATTAGTTTTACATTCTATAATGTACAACAAAAAAATTCTCATTAGCATTATTGCTAATATTTGGTTAATGTTTGGATCTACCCTCATTATTTATTAAAATCAAACTCATAACTGAGATGGTTGATTTCCTTTTCCTTTATGGAATCGGAAAAAAAATATAAAGCCACTTTACGTACCATAATGTAAAAAACATGAAAATACAATGCTCAATAGTTTAGAAATTTGTCTGGACATGCTTATGATTTCTGGAAATACAATTAGCTTTTTTGGTTGATATTTTAGTTTTGATTTATTTATATCTATTTGGGCTGATAGGCAACAGGACGAGGAGTTAGATGAACTTAGTTTAAGCGTACAAAGAATTGGAGGCGTTGGACTCACCATACATGAAGAACTCCTTGCCCAGGTTTGAATCTGAGAGCTTTTACATTCTATGATTGTTAATATTTTGCTTCTAATTATAGAAGACTTGATAAAACTTGTGCTCTCTTTCATTTTCTTAGATAAAAGTAGTGTTCCTATGCCTTTGTAATTTTGTCTTCGTCGGAATTTCCCATTCTAAAATTGTCAAAATCTTATTGCTTCAGGAAAAGATTATAGATGAACTTGGTAACGAGATGGACAGTACATCAAATCGTCTAGATTTTGTCCAAGTGAGTGTTTCTTCATCTAGTTTTCATTTTCTCTTCTAGAAGTAAGAAATTTGAAAGACAATTTTCATTCTTAAGATTACTGTTGTGAAGTAATGGTAATTAAATTGAAAAATTATAATGTTTATTATGATACTGCTCAGTTACTCTTGTAAAGAGTTAAAATGTTGCTCTTTTATTATGCTTGCAGAAAAAAGTGGCAATGGTTATGAAGAAAGCTAGTGCAAAGGGCCAGTTCATGATGATATTGGCCTTGTTGGCCTTGTTCATTTTCCTATTTTTCTTAGTCTTCCTTACCTAGTCAGTGTTACTGTGCTGTTTGTATATGGAAAGGGATCACATTTTTTGTTTGGAAATACACGTTTAATAAGTAGTTGGAAGCCTTCTTGTCCATGGTTTGTGATTAGACAGTAGAAAACACTGTACTTCATGATTGATAATAGTTTTTTTTTTGGAACCATTTTGATAAAATTTTGATTCTGGACAACTTGGATTGCATAAATGATGTTAGGGGATTCCTTGTTTATACCATTTTCTGGTACATGTGATGTTTATTTTTAATTTTGTAAAGGCAAAAACTGTTTAACTCTTATATTTTACACATTTTTTACCCAATTGTTTTATATCAAATATTTATTACAAGCTTGTGGACAATAATAAAAAACATGATCGCTTATCATAGTCACAAACGATGTTGTTTCTATAGTGTTTTTTACTATCTTATATAGAATGATTTTTAATTATGCAAGAAAATAAAAATATAATTATCTCATTACCAAGGATAAATAATTGAGAAACTAGTGATAAAGAGATGATAAAGATTGGACGGAATCATCATGTAATCCTGTCTACTAAACAAAACTGATGATTAAAGGAAAGAATCTATTTCTATTGACAAACCGAATGCAAACTTTCAGCAGCAAATGATGTGAAAATGCTCTAACATGCATTATCCACAAGATAAGCCAAAGACCTTAACCTATATGAGAACTCTTAGCTAGGTCTCTTTTCTATGCTAAATATAACAACCACAGACTACTGGTGTTCCGATTTTAACATAGGTCTTCCAAGCACTTTCCTATCATAAAATGTAAAATTGAATTTTTTTTTTCTTTCAATTCTATGGACATAGTAAGAAGTATAGATACTCACGAGTCGAACAACTCTAGCTAAAAGGTTATTGTGGATATACTTTAGTTTTCTTAAGCACTCTTAATAAAGCCTTTATGAAAAAGGAGGGGAGACTAGACCTGACCCTCAAAGCAAGGTTTCTATAATAAGGAAGGCCTAGCTTATTCTTGACTAAGTCCTCTCTAATCACAATTGGGGGAGAAGACCACCAAGTGAAAATAGGCAGGGACAAACCTAAGTTAGCTAGTTTGTTTGCACCGTGATTTCCTTCCCTATAAATGTGAGAAACAAAAAACTCCATTGAATTTAGCAGCATTATACAGTTGTTCCATCTATTCGTCAACTTAGCAGGAATTATGTGAGATGACTTGAGAGCCAAGGTTGCCAACTTTGAGTCACTTTCTATCCATAGCTTGTTCCACTTTTTCTCATAAGCTATTTTAATAGCAATAATTACTCTCATAATCTCTGAGTTGAGAGCATCTGAAATGCCAAGGTTAAAAGCAAAACATCCCTTGCACTGTCCACTACTGTTTCTAAACAACCCGCCAAAAGCAGAGTTCCCTGGAGGTTGCCATAAGACCTCAATAATTTTGGGCGCATTAGGATGATGAGTATTGAATTTGATGTCTTTCAAAATGTTGAAATCATCTATAGCAGAACCTGTGACTTCTTTAGTGAGATTACCAACAAGGTTAACATTGGCTGAGATCAAAGTTATCAAGAAATTTAAATTTGGCTTAATGTTATTGAACATGCTGTTGTTTCTTGCTAGCCAAATTATGTTGAAAATATTTACTACTGCTGAACAGATGACTAATTTGCACTGTGGACTCCAATTTCTTTGACAGATTTCAAAAATACTTAAGGCCGAGTTTAGGTTGATTGGAATATTTAAAATAGATTGAAACCAATACCAAATTGAAGAGGCTAGGTTGCAATGAAGAAACAAATGATCAACTGATTCTTGTTGCTTATAGCACAAGCTACACATTGAGGGCATATTGCAGCTTCTTTTGATAAGATTGTCATCAGTTGGCATTTTCCTATGAATGAGCCTCCAAACTGTGAAAGATTTAGCGGGGGAATTGATGGGTTCCAGATCAGTTTTGACCAGAAACTTTGAGTGCCGGCAGGTGTGTAAAATTGATTTTGTGTGTTTCCAAAGAAGATGATCTTGCTTTTGTTCCCAAGGTATAGTAATAAGCTGGATATGACTAAGTAAGGTTCGAAACATGTTTTGAAGTTGAGTTGGGACATTCCACTGAGAGTTGATAATGAAATCATTCATAGTTGATATAAGAAATTGAAAAAGGTAAGGAGGGATATTTAGCAAATTCACCAAAGGAATCCCACTCAAATTCACCAAGTTTTTAGTTCACCTTTGAGTCTTTTTTCTAGTCTTTTTTCTGTAAGGTTAGAACCTCCTCTTCCATTAGCCCAAATGAAGTTACAACCTACTGTTGGTAAAGGAAGCAAACTGTTTCTGTCAGACCAATTAGCAAATTCCTCCATAGGCAGTCTAGATGGGGAATGGGAGCCTCTATACTCATGCAAGACCAAGGAAGGTTTAGGCTTTTTTGGTGGAAAAGTTTGATTTCATTATGAGAGATAAAAATGAAAGAGAAAAGAGAAATAAGATAAGAGATATAACAATATTAGAGAAATAGACTAAAGTCATGGTAACTTTCCTACATCCTAAAGATAACAATTATTTTTAGGATCTAGGAAAGTTTTGCTTTGACCTCTAATGATAGTTTAATATTTGACAATTATTTTAAAAATTCAGTTACAAAATTGACTTGTGATGATTTCATGAATTCCGTTTTAATGAAAAAACTAATTTAGCATGTGAGAATGCACCTTAGTTATTATATTTCTTTTTATTGTTTGATTAAAAATAAAAGATATTTATTAAATCCAACATCTCAATTTAATTTTATTAAATATATTTTTAAGCAATTATTTTTGCAAGCATTTAACAGTTCAATATTAGATTTTCTTAAAAAAAAACATAAAAAAATGATAAAATATTCAAAATTCAAACACACTGATTGCATATTAAAAAAAATAAAAATAGAGAGATTGGAATTCGAACCCATTACGTATTCGGTCTCACAATTTTGATATTTTTATCGAAATTAAAATTACATTTTTTATTCCCAAACATTTATAAAAAATGTTGACAGAAGTTTTTTACAACGAGTATAAATGATGATAAATTTAATTACAGGAGCAAAAATGTTTTTTTTTTTGTTAAGGAACATAGACTAAAAATGTTAACATAACATTTTACAGAATTAAACATTAAACAATGAGTTTTTTATTTTATAAGATTAATTAAAAATGAATATTTATTGAAAAAAGGCACGAAAAAGAGAGGGAATTCTCCATTACCACAACAAATGTTTCGTTCAATTTTCAAACTTCTACTTCAATTCTAATCTTCTTCTTCAACTTGAATCCACCAACCACCACCAAAACGACACCGTTTGGATCAATGGTTAAGGGTTTACACAGTCAAAACCTCCCTACCGATGTATCCCAACTCATCGATCAGCTAGAACGCCACTGCTTGGCTCCTGATGGATCTCTCATCTCCAAGCCTCTCTACAACGATCTTCAACTCGTATGATTCTTTTCTATATGTTTCTTCAATTTCCTTACTTAATTCAAACTTTTTATGACCCATTTTGTTGAATTTCTGATAAATTGAGCAAAATTGGGAAATGGGTGTTTCATTTTTTCATTAAAAATTCAATTTTTTTTCTGGCCCATTTTGTTGAATTTCTCAAAAATTGAATAAAATTGGAAAATGGGTGTTTCATTTTTTCATTAAAAATTCAATTTTTTACTGACCCCATTTTGTTGAATTTCTCAAAAATTGAATAAAATTGGAAAATGGGCGTTTCATTTTTCTTTGACCCATTTTGTTAAATGTTGAAAAAATAGAATAAAATTTAGTTGGGTGATGAAATTTTGGTGTTTGATTTGCAGGCTAGAGAGGAAATGTGTAGGGAAAGACTTCGTTATTTGGAAGCCACGGTATGTATGTATATGTATGTTTGTGTACTATGATGATGTTATGTTATGTTTGGATTGTGGATTGAATTTAAATGATATGCATTATCACCGTAAAATAGTTTTACAGACCCGTTAAATGTTAAACGAAAAATCTGTTAATCAAGTCATAGGGGTCAAGTGGTTAATGAGTTCCACTTAAGGATTCTTGTTCGGGATTAGTAGGGCACCCTTTTCCTAGAAACCATAGGGTTAACACAAAATTAATAAATTGAAGATCTGTTTTTGCCAGTTGCCTCAATACCCTATTTCTGTAACCGTATTTTAGAAATGACAATATGGAAACATAAAATGAAGGGCTCACATTGAATGTCAGTGTAAAACTAATTTATAATGTATTGTATGTTAATTGAACTCTTATGATATGTTTGGATGGAGGGGGAGGGTTTTGGAGGATTAAATCTATATCTTGGTATATATTTGAGTTTTCAAAAAATTGAAAGAATAACATGATAGGTGATGATCATATACTATTTTAATCACGCATTATGTTTAGAAATTTCCTATAGCTTAATTTAGAAAAGAAAAATAAACCCACCCCTCCCCTCCAAAATTCTTTATCTAAACATACCCTTGAGGGTTATACTACGGGACTAAATGTTTGGTTTTTGGTATTGGTCGCTGTGTTGTGAAATATTGGCCATGGTGGATTGCACTGGCTGATTTTTTGACAACCGTCATGGCCAATTTGGGAAGGATTGTGACACCATTTTTAGTTTTCTGCCATGGTGCGCCATCCTCCATCGATAACATTATTTGGGTGTATTAATTAGTTAAGTGTAGTGTGAATGCCATCCTTGTTTTAGTGATTTATATTTTTGATGTGGTGGATTTGGTTGCAGGCTATTTATTCTGAGGCTATTGCAATGGTTGAAGAGTATCATCAAGCCATTTCTGGGTCTAGCATCGGTGGAATTAGAGATACTGGCGGTCTTTATCCGCAGTTTGGACTAAGGAACTCCCCTCAGGTTTTGAAATATTATTTCTGGAAAGTTAGTTTGATTTTGAATCAAATATGACACCTGTGTGAGAATGTTGTTGGTTTTGGTACTTAATTTGAGTCATGAACATGGGGAGAACAGTTACTCTCTTTGCCAAATGCTATCTGTGGGAATGGTTTATTATATGGATCATCTTTTTTCATTTCATACCTTAAATCATAGATTACACGGAGGGAAATGATATTTGAATTTGAACAGCGTAATAACAAAGATATTGATTTTTGAACTGCAGAATAGCTTGTGTGAGAATCATGTTGATTGTTCTTACTAAGAAATTTGAGTCATGTACACGGATAGAACAATTATAGACTTTACCAAATGTGGGAATAACGTCGAGATTGTTCATTTAGTTTTTTTAACATTTTGTGAATAGAGCAGTGGTTCTGTTGAAAAACATCTAAACGCTTGGAGGAGTGTTTTCTCTCCCATTCTTTCATATTTTCTTAATAAAAGTGTTCTTTCTGTTGAATACAAATTCTTGGTTCCTAACAGCGCATGATATGCATTATTATATCTTAAAGGCATACCTTACATCATAGGTTACATGTAGGCAAGTGATACTTGAGCTGCCTAATAATGAATATAGTAGGTGGATTTTAATTTAGATGTTACGGAATTGCGAAGCAGAAAGATTAATGTAATGGGCATTTCCTGAAATTATCAGGTGTTCAATTTACCATAGGTGGATAGAATTTTCAGAGATTACCTACCTGAGTGCTCTATTGGGTCTTAAAAGTTAGGTGTTGGTGTAAACATATTATCTCTACCCCGTTTCGTCTTTACAATTGTGCACCGACTTGGTTTGTTTCAACTATGCTGGAGTCTAATATGTTGACCTGGTCGTATTCCCTACACTGGAAAGAGTTGGTCTATCCTGTGCTTACAGAAACTATTCATTGTTATTAGGAGAGGGTTTAACTAAAATAAGGAAAATTTCATGCAGGTCTACATCACTGGGCGTTTCCTTAGAGAGAGGACTGTGGATGTATTTCATATAGAATTACATATATCATATTTCTGTATATTTGGTTAGAATATGTCCTGTTATCTCTTTTTTATCTTCTTGATTCTTGATATTTCATGCTTTTCATATTTACACACTGTGCATTATGTGATTAAACGCATTTTTGGGCACCGATCGACATTGATTTGAATGATATGTCTATATCTTGTCAGGTTTATCAGACATTAGAACATCAAATGATTGTTGCTGAAGCGGCTCAACGATTGAGACTGCCTCTTATTTCCAAAGATGGAGAAGTTCACGATGATGAAATTGAAAAGCTAAGTGTAGCGTCTCGAAGCTCCCTCGACAGTGCTAGCACCAGTGGCGTGGTCAACACAAGCATAAACTCCTCTAATTATACCACTCCAAGCAGTTCTGTTAGTGGGGTTAATTATTCTCTGGCTTCTATGGATCCAGTGGAACCTGGAGTTGGTGGTGTTCCCAATCGTTTTCTGGGAATTACACCGGCTTATTTATGGCAAACTCAGCGTCAGCAAACACCGTTATCTGTGGTATAATTATAACATGTAAATCAGTATATATGAAAGTCAGCTTAGCATATTTTTTTCTATGATAATTTTTTTATTTTCAAGTGATTAGCTTGGTTATGTTTTTCATTATTGACACAACAATATTTTAGGATATGACAGAATATCGTATGTCTCTCGCACGTGAGGTAGATGGTCGCTTGAAATTGAAATGTGATAAGTTATCAGATGCCTTTATATTGGATGACAACGGTAAGTGTGAATTGCATATTTCTGATATAATATGGGGACATAATGGCCAATTGGCGATTTCCTTTGATTTATAATTTGGTTCTACTAGCTGATACCTTGTTTCTTGATTCAGATTCATTTTCATCTGGAAGTCAAAGTTCATCTTCACGGCTTCCAGAAAGGTTTGAGCTTATCCAAGTAGCCTAATTCTTTTTATATTTTGGAAATTCTCTTTATTTTATTTTTTTTGGATAGAATGTTTAGGAAATTCTTATTCACTTGTAATTTGTAACTTAAAGAGATCACTTTTTATTTTTTCATTGGATGGAAGAGTAAGTATGGAACCTAGGGCTTCTACATAACAATTGCATATATTTAAGGATTAACAGGCCACTACCTGGTTTTGATCTTTTGTCTTGCAGAGTTGAGACATGTTATTCTCTGTATCGATATCCAACTCAATTTAATGACTGACAAAATGATGTCTATATTTTTTGATGATGTCATATTTTTAGTCATACAATTTTTTATTAGTGTGTATTGATGAAAATGACCAATTCAACTGATGTGACTAATATACTCAACACTTCAATTTTCGTGTTTAAGTTATACGGATCAAGATTTATTCATTTTTTGTTTCTTTATGTCCACAAGACCGGGGTGTATTTTTTAAAATCTCCTTTTAGTTTGGATTCTAAGTAAGGACCTGGCTTACATTTGCCAGTGCACTGATGTGTAAAGTGCATGCTTCGGTAATTGTATGTCACACTAGAAATATATCTGTATACTAATGTTTCTTCTCTTTTTTCTATTAATTTACCAGGGTGAAGTTGTTAATTGAGGATATCGAAAGAGAAGAAGCAGCGCTGAGGGATGACCTTTATTCTGCTGATAGAAAATTTGCTGAATATTATAATGTAAGTGCATAAGAATTTGGTACAAGAACTATCTCTCTTGCTGCTGCAAACATTTCCTAAAACTTAAACACTGAATCTCTATGTGTGTGCACGCGCACGCGTGCGTGCGTGCGTGTGTGTGTGTGTGTGAGAGAGAGAGAGAGAGAGAGAGAGAGAGAGAGAGAGAGAGAGAGAGAATGTCTGGTTTGTTATGCACATACATCATATTCTTTTTCGGTCTCTATGTTATATGGTGGTATAATGTAGATAGTTCATTTCAATACTCTTAATCAGGTATTGGAGCAAATACTTGGGGTGCTCATTAAACTTGTCAAAGATTTGAAGTTGGATCATCAACATAAATATGTGAGTATTTATTATTCACTAAACTCCACTATTTTGATAGCAAAGACACATCTTGATTTGACTTCCCAATGTATTTGTAGGATGAGTTGCAGAAAACATGGCTCTGTAAAAGATGTGATACCATGAGTTTAAAATTGAGGTTTGTTTGTCATTTGTCACCTTATATTTTTCATTATTCTTCTATATTAAAATATCTTCATCTTTTCAAATTTCGAAATAGTGAGGGCTGATAACACAACCCAGAAGGGTAGATAGACAATTTTGCTTTTAATTTTTCATACGGTGTTTAAAATTCTAAAATGGACACACTTTCTACTTAAATGATTAATATAACAGAAAGCAAAAGGGGATTTTGGTTCTAAAATTTATATTGTATGTTAGTTTGGGATTTTATTCATCCTTGGTGTCTTGTTTATGTACCTCCCACTTTGATGCTAAGTGGAAATCATAATTTGTGTAACTATGGCGAAAATGATAGTCAGATCATTAGTCCAAATATTTTCTGGTTTACTTCTTACATAATTACGTAACTTATGTACATCAATTACAGTATCGTCAATTTCCCAATTTGTTAGTTTTGCAAGGCACTGTCATCTAATAATTTTGATATCTGCAATTGCATGCCAGGGCTTTAGAGTATCAGCTCCTCCACGGAACTTACACTAACGAGTCTATACCTGCGCTTCATAAGATTAGGTATGAAAGATGAAATGTCTGCAACTCTGTATACAGTTCCTGATTAAATTTTAATCACCCATTTCCTTTTAATTTTAGGAGGTATCTCGTCGAGGCTACTGAAGAGGCTTCAATTGCATATAATAAAGCGGTATGTTTCCATGTTTTCACATGCATGTTTTTGCATTTGGTTGACATAAGACATGAATTAGGCTCTTCATAGGATGAAAATGTGACAGTAGTGAGACATGAGTTGTTGCATTAGCTCAGAACCTGTCATCCCTTTAGAGAGGATCTTGTCATTCATTATCTATTGAATATAATGGATTGATGTCTTTTTAGTACGGTCCTTTTCTTTTATAGATTTTCCACCTTGATAAATATGAATTATGGATTGATTTTCATCTGTGTTCAATCTCCAGTCGTGACATTTCTGTTTTAATCTAATAATTAAATGTTATTTATTTATTTCTGATATGATGGAGTTGAGAGTATTTTGATGGATATTGCAACAACAGAAGAGATTTGGGAATCAAAATGAGTGAATGATCAACTTAGTCATTGAAAATTTAAAATTATAGAACACTGTCAATAATTGTCTTGCATAATCTACAAAGAAATTAGGAAATGAGTCTATGCCAACTGAGACATAATCTAATTTTTTGCTATAGAATTGAAATAATTTTTAGAATATGGTTTTGGTAGTAGTTACATACCAACAGTGTAGCACTAATTTATGGTTGATATGATTACAATTGTATTTTACTCCATTATGTTGAAAATTCATCATGTTTATGTACCAGGCTACTCGTTTGCGTGAGTACCAGGGTGTCGATCCTCACTTTGACGACATTGCAAGACAGTACCACGACATTGTAAAGGTGATGATAATTTATCAAATATGCACTTCATTCGCACCAAATGTTATAGATAATGTCAATCAACTTTGTGTTAAAACTTTATTTGAGACGACAAAATTGATGAAATAAGAAAATTAAGGATATAGTAATGGACCAACTTAAGTTGAAACTATTTGAATTTAGTGAAGAAAAAAACAACACATTTTTATTATCATTTCAATATCCTATAGAAATCATCATTTGTTTAATGAAATTCTCTCGTTGATGAAATTGTGCAGAAATTGGAGAACATGCAATGGACAATCAAGCAAGTTGAAGACGATCTAAAACATATGTGAGACAGTGCTTCAACGTAGAAGTTTTATTGTGTTTATTTAACCCGGTTTAGTTCTCTATATATGAATGGTATGAAAGGCGTGATCCCCCTCCCTTAACCCTGTATTTGTTTTGTTACTTATGATAGATATATGAAACATCATTCAATCGCGGTGCATTCGAAGAGTTTTGTTGAATTTGCCTAAAACTGTTCTCATTCCTTGATTTCTTTCTGAACCATTCTTGTGTTACCAAGGTGGAAAAGAAAACTCTTCCATGTTCTCCTTTTTACCATTCCCGTATACTACCTTTAACACAAAAAACAAATTCACTCAAGTGCTTTGTATTATTGAATCAGTGATTATTTTTCATGCATGCTATCAATTTTAGGCATGTTTACACAAGGATAAAGTTTTGAAAATTGATTGTTTAATTTGACTGGGGTGTTTTGAAAACTCTGTTAAAAAAAGAAACGAATGTTTCCCCAAAAGTGCATTTTGCTTTAAAGATAAGTTTTCGAGCTGGTAAGTAGGCAAGTTTAGGGCACTAGATTTCACTTGGATGAGAAAGGGGAATTTATTTGGAGAAAATGTGGCAGAAAAAATTGCACGATCAAAGATTGGATGACACTTTGTTATTCACCTTCAATCTCGTGAGAAATTTGAAAGTTTGAGAGAACAAGAAGAGATATTCATGGAGAAAATAGCAGAATTGATTTAAAGTAGACAATGCAATCATATTCAAATTAGAAATTCCCTTACAAAAAAAAGGAGAGAAAATCAATGCTAATATTTTTTATTCCAATTCATAGTGAAACTCAGGGTAGGAAAACTGCAAAAAGAAAAGATTTTTTTGTTTTTGAAATTGATTATTTTTATTTACAAGATTCAAAGAATTGAAGAGAAAATCAATGTTGAATTTGAAGGAAATTTAAAACCCTTTTGAAAAAGATAAATCCTTGAACAAGAACAAGATTCTTGAGGATTTGAAGGATCGGAAAATTCTTCAAAATTCAAATTTCTTACTCACTAACACAAAGTAAAATTGAGTTAAATGCTCTTATTATCAAAAGAGTCAAGATACAGAGAAAAGAACACCCACATCCACTTCTATTGCAATAAGCAATGAAGTTTCTTCCATTATTGCACATAAAATATTTGTTGCAAGAAAGAATTCCCTCAACTATGAATCTTTAACACCTAGAACTTCAAAACCTTCAATATCTTGCCAATCAGATATAATTCTTGCACCCACAAGAATTCCCTTCAAATTTGTGGATTCGCCATAACACTATCTCTACGTAATCTCCATTGTTTCCATTCTTTTGTTCACTACTGAACTCCATTTAATTCCAATCGTGAATCAATTGAGTTTGTGGAGGTCTTATTCCAATCTCAATTTTGATTGCTGTACAGCGCCCTTGTTCCTTTTGGCCAGGCATGGCTTTCACATGCCCGTGGCCTTGTGTGGCCAAAAGTATTACTGCTCGAAACCGAAAAATCATCAACAACAGTGGTCTTTTGTCCAGGCTTTAATCGCTACAAATTCAAGCAATATCATAATGCCATTGTCGCAACCTGCTATTTGTGGTGATGCTTTATGTATTAAGATAACCGAAGATGCCTATGTCAGAGGTATTGAGGCTTGCAAGTGTAACCTATGTGAACAGCTTGTGTTGAATAAAGGAGTCAAGACATACACGTTTAAGAAAATCATGGCGAAACTTCAACAACAATGGACAACTGTCGGTCAATGGAAGATGTTGTCTCTTTAAAGAGGGTATTTTGAATTCTCATTTGCTTCATACGAGGATTTACGATCTGTTTAGGCTTTGGGTACAGTGAGTTTGAAATCAGGTTTTCATTAGCTCTTCAAATGGACGAAGGACTTTAATGCACACACTCAGAGGCAGACGCATGCCCAAGTCTGGATTAGATTGTTAAAGTTGCACGGGTACCAGATGGATCAAACGCTATGTGAGATAGCAAGTGCAATAGGTACTCTGCTGCTTATTGACACTGCCATGCAAATAAAATTAAACATGACACATAAAATAACTTAATAAAAGACTTATCAAAATTAATCAAACAAAATAAAATAGAGGTTCATATAACCCAGACAAATTAGGGTTGAAGAGAGAGACTCCCCTCCTTTGAAACTTCTAGTGCTTGCCTTCCTTTTAAAGCATTCCATTCTGAACGAGAATTTGTGAATGTGAAGAGTTGTATTCATAGGCTGATTTCTAAGTGGGTTTGAGCTGAAAAACTCGACTTTTTCCACACAACACATGATAATATTATACATGCTATGAAAATCGTACAAAATATCTTCAAAATATCCTTCTTGGCCAAATCATACAAAGTCATACATACCAAAAACATACAAATTCATACAAAATATCCAAATCATACAAAATGATAAAACCCTACTAGGTAACATGCCCCCTAGCATCCCCTCCTCCTCTGGTGAAACATCACGCCTTCCTGAACGTATGCAATGACCCACTATTAAACTTTCCAGATTTGACCCTATGCTCTATATGTCAACTGGCCAATAACCCAATGACTAATGTCATGATGCGGCCTAAGTGTGTGCCCATGTCTAAGGTAACCAACCAGCTGCCTGGTCCTACAATTGGAGGAAGCTCTAAGCTCTTTGTACAAGTGTGACATGGCAGGCATCCCCATGCAAAGTCGCGAACCATCTTGAGGTCACGAAAGTACTCCAAATAGCACAAATTAACATATGTGGGATTCTTTTCAGTGAATAGAGTGATGTCTATTGTAACGACCCGTTTTCGTTAGGATTATTTTATTTATTTATTTATTGTATGTGTTTAATTGCTTGTTTGTATGTTTGATTTGGGATTAGTGGATTTTTAGGCGAGAAGGGTATTTTAGTCATTTTTAAGACTAAGGGTATTTTGGTAATTTGAAGACGAGGGTAAATTAGTAATTTTAGAAAATAGAATATTTTTGTGTGAATAGTTATTTTTACTAAGTTAGTAGTAACTTGAGATAATTATTTTGAGATGATAATTATTAAGATGTTTTAATGAGTTAAGTGAGTAGTAACTTTTTCATTAACTTGAGTAGTAACTTTTGGATTGTTATGTTTGGGCGAGGAATCGATTGAGTGAAAATTGGGGTTTTGAGTTAAAAGTTGTTTTAAACACTTTTGAGAAATAAGTTATTTTGGGTGAATTGAATTAAGTTGTTTTGGGTTAGAAACTATGTCTTTATGTGAGTATAACTGGTACAAGTGTTTGAGATGCGTTTGGTGCAATTAAGGTCGAAGACGGTTTCGAAAACGGACTCCTTTGCGCGAAAACGCAACTTTTGAAAATGATGTGTTGTCAAGTCTGCACGAACATGCGTGTGGTGGCACGGACCGTGCGTACCATTCACACTTGGTCTGCACGACCGTGCGTGATGGAGGCACGACTGTGCTAATTGTGTTGGGTTCCAGAATGTTGATTCTTCGTGTTTTTAAGGGTCCAAATACATCCCTATGAGTCCCCAAATGCCTAAACCTATTTAATGAGAGTGTAATTGAACTTATATGAGTGATTTTACATAGCTTTGCTTTGAAAAATAATTGATTTTTGAATATGATAAAAATGAGACGAACTTTGTGAATTTTGAGAATTAAACAAAGATGAGTGTATAATATGTTGGTTATCATGAGAACTACTGTAGTGTTAATTGATATATAAGAATGATTTATTGAGGTATAAGACCATGGTAGCTTCCTTTTGTTGAGATATTTAAAAATAAACGATTTTTGTGAAAATAGAGGAACTTTGACAAAATGTGGAGTTATGATTTGATAACTTACAAATGACTTTATATTCATGATAATATGATGAAATAAGAATGAATCAATGATTTATGGGTGTATAATATGTTTGTTATCATGATGTGGTTGATTGTTCGTCTATTATGTGAATTGTGTATTATGAGGCGATGTTGTTTTCTTGTGGTGATAATTGTTGATGATGATTTGATGACTCTTTTGGTGATGATGACTTGTTGTATGTATGGATGTAAATGCTTGATAAGGCAATGATGAGTTTTGGTGAAGATATTATATGGTGAAAATTATATAATATAGTGTTGTGATTTTTGCATTGTCAAATCTTTACGTGAAAGTCCATGCATTCATAGTCATGTTGAGTCTTTGGTGAAGAACGAAATCCGTAAGGGTTTACATTAGTTGGTGAAGAACGAATTCCGTAAGGGATTACGTTAGTGGATCACTCGGTAAGATTATCTTCGGAATCCTAAAATTGGTACCACGTGCATGTAGAGGTGTCTAGAACATTGCTTGCACACGAGTTATGTGAAATGTGACATATTTGATTATGTGCCTTGGTGATTACATGAATTATCTGATTGGTGAATGTTGTGATTATGTGAATTGGTGCAGTTGGACATGTAGCTTGGTTATGCTAGTACGCTTGAGATAATATTGTTGATGTGATGATTCATTGTTGGATGATTTGGTTAAGAGAATATTTACCTGACCTTAAAAATGAATATGTTTGGTATGCTATGATAGAAGGAAGATAATATTAATGTGATATTAGTATTCTAGGATGTGAGCATGTGTATATATGTAATACTTGAAATCCTTGAATGCTATCTATTTCATTATATTTTATTATGTGGAATATTATCCAACCTCCAGTGGACGTTTGGTTGATCGCCTACCCATTTGTATAAATGGTGTAGATTGTGTGCATGATTGAGTTGTTATTGCTTGTGGATTAGCTGGAAGCTACCTCTTTATCTTTTGTTTGGAGTCTAGTTAGGCTCTGATTTATGAGTGTCGGGACTTTTGCATTTTATGTCATTTATCTGTTATTGAATTTATTTGCTGAGATTGTTGTTATGTATATGAGACCTTAAACATGGTGTTGATATTTTATTATTCATGTACTTGAGGATGATTACATGTTGTTGAGATATTTATGATGTTGTTTTCCGATGTGAGTTTTATGAAAACCGTATTCATGCATGTTTTGAGGAAATGATGACGTGACATCTTAAACTATGTTGAATGATTGATTCATTTGTATGATTTATTGCAATGGGGGTTTACGAGTGTTACATCCATCAAGTATAATAGGTATATTCGAGCAACATATTATTGATTCATCTCTATATCCACCACATTACCCTCTTGTTCAGCTTGCTCTGCTTCCTGCAGACAATTCATAAACTTAGTTGTGGAATCCATTTCCTTGACAATCTCCTTGATATGACAAAATTCTAGCAAGTGTACCAGTGTGTCGACAAGTAGTTTTTATTTTTTATTTTTTTATTTTTTATTTTTATAAAAATAGTTCGTCTTTACATGGATCGTCTAGCTTGTCTCAATTTTGGATTATATAATTTGGATTCTTGAGCAATACGTTTTGGATTACATGATCTCAAGAGACTAATGGCTAGAAAAGAAAAAGCAAATTAAAGAACAAATACTTAAAGAAATGTGAACTAACTTTTTGTTTCATGGTGAAAATTGTATTAAATGCGACGTAATTGAGCAAGTTCACCTCACGAATGACACAACGTAAGAAGATATTTTTAGATTTGGATTATATAATAATTCCAACGGAGGTATAATTATGAAAATGAAGGGTGCGGGAGTGGCTTGAAGGTGGAAAAAGAATCTTTCAATTTAAAAAAAGTCTTGTTAATGAGTGTCCTTATGACACTCTTTAAAGATTACAAAATAAAAAATGATTCTATAAAAAAGTCAAATATCTCAATTTCTAATATATTGATTACATAAATTTTTATTAAAAATTTCTATTTAAAGGTCTTAAAGACCATTCTTTGGACACTCGTTAAAATTTTCTTAAAACAAAATGTTAAAAAGATGTTGTGTTCCATTTGAGTTGCTTGTCTACAAATTGATTTTGGATCATCGAATCCATTCATACGTAATTGTCACAAGACGGGTATAAGTCAAATTGAAGAGACACCAAATGAGCGAGATTCAGCTGCTTAGATTTTACATTTTTTTTTAGAAGATAAAATTAGTTTATTTAAATTGATACTAGAGAGAATCAAATATGAGACCTTAAAGATATACACACTCTTGGATCTCAAGTCAATATCATCAGACCAACCTAAGTGAGTTTTTTTTTTTTGGTTGAATTAGTTTGTACTACTGTTTTGGTCAAGGTATCAATAATAGTACTATGTACTATATCATGTTTGCTTTGTACAATAATACCACTTGAAAATAAATCCACACATTCATTTTTCACGTTGTAAATGAGCTTTGAAAAATGGTTTAAATGGGCGCCTCTATCTTTTCTTTTAGTAAAAATTGAGTTTACAATAATAAAAGTGGAGAATAAAAATATTATTTTAACAAAATAACTAAAAACAATAAAGTCTACTATTAGACGCCCCCTTTTCACATTATCTTTTTTTTTTTTTTTAACACATCATTATCTTTTAATGGTCTTGAAAACTAAGTATCCAACACTTTGTCCTCCGGTAAAAACTTTATTTATAGATAAAATAAACTAAATAAATACCACTACATCAACTGATCTCGACATTGAAATTATTTTTGTTAAAATATTTTCAACAAAATATACAATAAAATTGTTAGGCCAGACGTTATTATTAGAGTTTGAACTCCCGACAAATCTACTTTGTGTGTGAGTTTATGAGATCTTCTACTATAGTTCATTCATATTATATAATACCGTTATAGATGGCTACAAGCATTGGGGCATAGAAGTTGAAAGTGCCAAAGGTCCTTCAAGAATTACTTAGGTATTCATCCAACCGTCTTGTTACCCCATCAAACCCGACATGCTCATAGTGGCAGCGATTTTATATTTTTGTTGTTATACTAACAACCTCCATCTTCCATATGATGTGTTTGGTCTGATATTGTTGATGACTCGATGTGTCACAGTAGAGCAAAAAAAATGTGATAGGTAAATTACATATCTTGAAAATTCAAAATATTTATTTATACATTTTGAGTGGCTAGAAAAAATGCGATAGTAAATTACATATCCGCCACTGATTTGTTGGTCATTATTGGCCTTATATTGATCCTTCAAGTTTTCGGGATAGTGTAATTGACATATGCATCTCATGTGTCTTTGTCTCAGTTTCTTTATTTCAACCTACAATAAGAAGGAGCATAGACAAAATTAGAAAAAATAGTTAAGAGTGGCAAATTTTTTTACGCATACGCACATTTTTAAGAATGAGTACAAGAATTTATTTATGATTAAGGAAAAAAAGGATATATATTATGAGTGTGTTAGTCTGTATTTTTTATGTTTATTTTGAAAGAAAAGACTTATGTCGAAGATGAGTTTTTTTATTTGGTGACATTTTAGGAAGTTGTGACTTCGACAAATTATGTTTTTTTTTTTTAAGAAGCTAAATTAACCCCCCTTAAATTAGCACTAGAGAGAATCGAACCTGAGACCTTGAGGAGGAGCACACTCCCAACCCAAGCCAATACTTGGCATATTAAAGATTACAAAGCCATTCAGCTTCAACTAGGAGAAATTCAAATTTCTTTTGAAAAGGCAAGATCAAAAGGTTAAAGACATGTGGGAAGTTATCAAGGAATCTGAAAGCATATCAAGACACATGTTGAAGATCATTTATTTGTGACTGTTATTTTCAGTTACTTATTACTAAGTATATATAGTAGTTTTGTATAGGAAATATGTAACACCCTATTTCCCGACAATAAATTATTAAATAATGAGCATATATCTACTAAAGAGGATGTTACAAACTCAATATTATATAATTTAATAACGTAAATTTTTATTTTAAATAATAATTCAGCAGCGAAAAGCAATTCACTGGTTTCATTAATAAAAAATTATTCGTGTCAATCTACATCATAAATAGAAATAACAATAGTTTCAAGAATTGAAACTCAAAGAAAATTAATCTCAACGTTAACCTCAACCACGATGTTACAAAATCAGAGCTCGTATCGACTACATGTTTATTCAACCACTAAATAAAGGAAAAAAGACGGAAGACACTTCCATCGCAGCCTTCTAAGCCGTCCACAACTAATCTTCCTCAACCTGAGTGTCTGCACTCCAAGAGTACAATCACCACAAAGAAAAACACAACAAAAATAAAGGGGTGAGAATGCCAATCATACATATCATTAGGAAACTCATGAATAACATTAAATAAAAATAATAATATTACGTCATCATAAGATGCATCATTAGATATTTCTCCTCAATAGCTTTTACATTCATCGCCACACACCATTTCACAAACTATACACCAAGTTCAAACATTGCCATTTAAATGCAGATGGACTCCATCCTAAGACCTTTATGAATGTGGTACCACACCTATTGTCAACAAATATTGTTGTCAAACATGTGTTATTGGACTTACATCCGTGTTCATTTCATCTTCATTTTCCTAGACTCAACTCTATATGCATGCTTGAAGACAGACTCATCAAGTAATACACATATTCACATTATGAACAATACACATATTAATGCAAGACTCTCCCTATTATGCACAACGTCAAGACAAACATATCATCGTCATCAAAGAGTAAACATCATCATTCTCATCATCACCATAATTAGATGTCATCATTCTCATCATCAATATAAATAGACATCATCATTATCATCGTCAATATAATTAGACCACATTATCCTCATCATCACTATAAATTAGGCATCGTCTTTATCATCATTACAAAACAAACATCATCATTTCTCATTGTTTAATCCTATAATAGACATCGTCCTTTTCTCATCATATGTGTATGTGTGTATACTTATACGTTACTCCTTATTGCTCTTATTTATGGTCAATAAATTCTTCATCATTTACCCGACCAAGACATTTACATTACTACCTTATCCTCTCGATTAATCCAATTCATAAACACAACTCATTTCTACGTCGTCATCCCTCTATTTTATTTCTTTGTTCATCGAACAGACATGTCCTACCTTCTAATCTATTATAAGTTCTTCCCTAAAAAAAAAAACTATTATAAGTTCTCTTGATACTCTATCCTAACCATTAACAACGGCTCATTATTAATTAAGGGTGTAAGACTCCGTTATGTACTATCTTACTTCACTTCTCACATCTAGTCTTAGTTCGTCTCTAGAACTTTTAAACTTCTTCATGTATTAAATTCATCGTGGATTTAGAGAACTACCCTTAGATGACCTAACTGGATTTCCCTCATTTAAGTTTGTTTGTTTGGGACCTTATTATACTTCTTAGGAACCCTATGGAGGCATAAATATGAGTGTTTCTAAGTCTAGGAAGGGTGCACAGTCGTGTCCCCTTGGGGGCACGATCGTATGCCCCCTAAAACGCAAAAACTGATTTTTTTGGCAGCAACTACACGCACGGTCGTGTGCCCTTATGTCACGATCGTGCACCCCTACTGACAGCAAAAATCGCAGTTTCGCTTCGATTTTGCTTTGGGGAACCTTCCCCGTCACTGCTTTCAACCTTAAACTCGACAATTTCATCCCAAATTAACATCCTATGGATACTCTGTCATTCAAAAACTCATTTCTTATTAACCTACCTAAGTATCTGTTCTTTTCAAGGCTAATTTCTCAAATTAAAACCCTACACTAATTCCCTTCAATTGAAATGTTTCAACATCATAATCATCATCTTCGTTCATCACCATTTTCCCATCACAGTTTACAACATAACAATAACATCAACTTAAGAATTAAACAACCCCCGCCGTGAATAACACATCTTAAAGTGAAGAGCTTCTCCCCCTTACTTCAAATCCTTTGAAAATTCTGATTTTTGGCTTGAACTTGTAGCAACTAGGGTTTCTCTCCCTCTGCTCTTCTCTTCTTTCTTTTGTACGTTCAAAATACTGACTCTTCTAACTTTTAAGGTTTCTATTTATATTCGTGTTAGTCACTTGTTGTAATCCTTTTATCCTCTACTTACTATTATTTTACTTCCTCCCTCTCCCACTTATTTAAAACTTATATTCTACACCCCCGACTCTAGCTATATTATTTATTTTTTATTTCTCTTTTCATTTTATTCCAACTCTCATAACATTTTCCATTCATCATCATAATTCTATTTTCTCGACAACAAAATAACACTAAAGCAAAATAACATCATCATAATAATAACCAATACTTCACCTATTAAACCTCATTGATTTAATTAAAATAGAAAATAGAAAATAGGGGTGTTACAAAATATGAGTCACAAATCAAAATACAGAATCCTTTACACTCAAGGTATCCAAGTCATTGCGAGAAAAGAGTAATAAGAAAATGTATGTATGATTTGATGCACCGATCTTCATTTATGCAATAAAAATGCTTTTCTTTAAGTTGTTTACTTTCATTTTTGAAGTTTTATTAATTTTAATTTTGAAAACCTTTTCAACTATGTCGAAGGAGACAATTATATTCATCTTTTTCGTATTTAAACTTATGAACATGATGAATATTCAAACTTTTCTGAAAAATAATTGCGCAAATATGTTCTAAGATTTCTAGTTTGATTATGCAAACAATTAATCTAAAATTAGCGCTTGTTTACCAAAAATACGGATAAACGTGTAAATTAGTTTTTCATTAATATTTAATAAGAATAGAATATTTGGTAGTTATTTCTTAAAGACAATTACAAAATAGACTTATTTCCTCAAACAAAATAAAAATAGACTTTAATTTTGTCAAGTAGTCTATTGGCTGGAATTCATCTTTTTTAAAGTGAATAAATGAGGTATATGAGGTTCGAACTCTGGCCCTGCATATAACAATACATGTCCCTGCCAACTGAGCTATATGTATAAAGATAAACTTATATGTATGAAATTTGATAAATTCTCATTAGACGACGGTGTAATATGTATGAAATTTGATAAATTCTCATTAAACGACGGTGTAATTTTACACCGTCGATGCATAGTCATTCAACTCATGATTAAACCTTAGTGCACATGGACGATCTTTTTCACCTGGAAAAAAAGCTAGACTGATGCTAAATATATCTTCACAAAATGGACGATACTCATTTCAAATTCTACTGTCGTCTGCTTATATTTATTGAACTCGATAATAGGCACATTAGTGGCAATTTGTTTTTTCACGAGACTGATGCTAAATAGTTTAAATAGAGATAAAAGTGAAAGAAAAATTCGGTCAAAAAATATATATTCTTTTTATATATTGTTACACATTTAGAACTTTTGAAGTAATTAAATTCGTATTTTCTTGATATAGTTTATTCTTAGTTTTTTTTTTATCGACAGTGATGAGTTTAATCTAATTTTTTTTTTGGCACAAGAATTTATATTGTGGGTGTTTTGTTTTTTGACAAAATTTTCTTTTGTCCGTGCGTATGTACTATTTTTAATCAAGTGGTGTGACTACCAAGAAGAAAGAATGAAAAAAACGTTATACACACAAAAGGGTTGGCATGGACCCAACTTGGTTGTTGAGAAAAAAAAAGAAATTGTATTTTTTTTTTCCAAAATAAATTTATTTATTTATTTATTTTTGATAAATTAAGAGCACAATGACCTAAAAAAAATAGAAGACATTCCAACTAAGTTGGAATATCTTGCCGATCTTTGTCGAGTGCTCATTTATATTATTAAAAAATAAATAAAAAAGAAATAAAAAAAAACTAGGGGATATAAACCTAACACAGTAAATCTATACAAAATATATATCAACCCAACCCAGTGATGAAAACAACAGCAATAGATGTCTAAAGTGCGTTGTATGCACCAACCGTCAACACAGAACGAATCCAAGAAACAACAACTCCTTGTAACAACAACAAGCATAACGCCTCTTTCAAGCCAAAGAGTCCAACATCAAACATGTAGACTGACGAGGGTTTCAAAACAGTCTGTCAATCAGGAAGACCGACACGGATATTAAAGCAGCACCTTGCGGAGGAGGAAAATCATAATTTGAAACCCGCAGACCTCAACAAATCTGGACAACGATCATAGTCAAATTATCAGAACACCCACAAGTGGCAACAAGCATGATAGTTCTTTCGAGACCAACCATCCCAACATCAAACTTAATGTCGAGAATATGAAACCAATTAGTTGCAACGGTGCGGAATCTCATTGAAACCTGCAGATTTCAACAAATTTGGATAATCAGATATCCAATAAACAGAAACACGAACCCGTACCTATTCAGTCCAGTCTTCCGGAGAACAACCCCGACGGATTCAAACAACACAACATAATGTATCAAACATATTCGAATGGATTGAGAAAGACCCAAACACGAACGAATATTCATGGCACCATAACCAACCGGAAACCAAATTGACCCGGCACCAACGACACGGGTTGAACCCATAAGCTCACCCTAGCCGCCGCCGTGTGATCGATTTTAGTGGAACCAAACCGATTGATCACCAAAACCAATTTGAGTTTAGAAAAACTTCTTTCAACGTCATCTTAAAATTGAGCATTATTAAATGAACGTACAACATCATTGTTGGATTGACGCAAATTTTCTGTGGACATACCAGCACTTTTCTATTATTAAATATGAACCACGTGCATTATTTAAGATATAAATAGCCTCACATATCATCATTTCCAGTACAAGATATTCATCAGCTTCCTTGAGTAAAGTCAGTTTTTCTGATCAAATAATTAATTTCAGATTTCAAGCATGGTAATTAAGTGTGTTCATTGAAAAGTACAAATTATCAAATATATATATATATATATATATATATATATATATATATATATATATATATATATATATATATTTCAATGTTATGATCAATCTGTTCTAAATTTTCAGGATGGTATTTACGTAAAGCAAGCTTTGATATGTAAGCAAGTTAACAGGAAACTTGTTACTAGTGAAGATCTAACTGAGAATTTTCATTTGATTGACATCATCCAAAGGCTTGGCATTGAACACTACTTTGCTGAGGAGATCAAAGTGACTCTTGAAAAACAATTTTTGATATTGAGCAGCAATCCAATTGATTTTGTTAGTAGCCATGAACTCTATGAAGTTGCACTTGCATTCCGCTTGCTCAGACAAGGAGGCCATTATGTCAATACAGGTTGGTTAAATATTCCTCTTTGGTCTCTCTCCGTGAATATAGCTCAGTTGGCTGATACGTTGCCAAGAGTCGAGATTTAAATCCAAAATTCCCCATTTATTCACCTTTAAACAATAAATTTTCAACTAATAGACTATTTGACAAAAAAATAAACATAATGTTCTCTTTGGATCTCAAATATAAACTAAAGAAATATTTCACATATTTAAAAAATCAAAATACATCTGTCTCTTCGGGGAGAATATCCGATAAGAAAAAACCAGTGCAACTAATTTTTGTTAAATTATCTAATTATAAAAATCAAGATAATTATCTTATAAAATTTTACTACCTAATATAATTAGATAATTTAGCAACCAAAAAATCACTACAAATAGAAAAAAATTGTATTTTGTTTACAACATTTCCCCCCACGTTATAATACAATTCATGTGAGCATATATGATTTTACTAGGATTTAGTTGATATGATCATTAAGTACAATTGGTTATGCAGAGTTATTTGATTGCTTGAATTGTAGCAAAAAATCATTGAGAGTAAAATATGGTGAGGATGTGAAAGGTCTCATTGCCTTATATGAAGCATCCCAACTAAGTATTGAAGGAGAAGATGGTCTCAATGATTTAGGGTACCTCAGTTGTGAGCTTCTTCAAGCATGGCTTTCAAGACATCAAGACCATAGCCAAGCTATATATGTTTCAAACACTCTTCAATACCCAATTCACTATGGTTTGTCAAGATATATGGATAAAAGCATATTCATCAATGATTTGAAGGCTAAGAACAAATGGATCTGTTTAGATGAACTTGCTAAAATCAACTCCAGCATAACTCAGTTCATGAACAAAAATGAGAGCATTGAAGTTGCCAAGTACGTTTTTTTGACTAAAAATGAACATCCATTTTTTCTTACACCTGCGATAGTTAATCGCGTTTAAAAAATATGGTTAATTTAATTGAATAGATGGTTAATTCAATTTACTAACGTATTTATTTCCTAAATTGATAGATGGTGGGAAGACCTTGGACTGTCCAAGGAGATGAAGTTTGCAGGGTATAATCCTCTGAAATGGTACATGTGGCCCATGGCATGTTTTACAGATCCATGCTCTTCGAACCAAAGGGTTGAGCTCACCAAACCAATCTCTCTAGTTTATATTATCGATGATATTTTCGATGTTCACGGAACATTGGATCAACTTACTGTATTTACAGAAGTTGTTAACAGGTATTAAACTTTTAATAAGTTAAGTATATACATTTTATTTGCTAATATATGTATGTATATAATTATAGTCCTGCATCAAGATAAGTGAAATTTTATTTTATTTTATTTTTCTAGAAAATTTTATAGCATTTTATATAACTTTTGTAGCATTTGACAAAGATATGTAGTATTAAAATGATGTTTAACTCAATTCAGATGGGAAATGGATAGCGCAGAGAACCTTCCCAACTTCATGAAAGTTTCTTTGAGTTCTCTTTACAAAGTTACCAACAACTTTGCTGAAATGGTCTACAAAAAGCATGGATTCAACCCTATAGATACACTAAAAATATCGGTAAACTAATAAATTATTCTCTAGCTTAACAAGGGTTTTGGATTTGAATTCAGCCTTGGGCATGCAGCAACGTTAAAATTCTTGGAGAAACTAATGAGTATATCTAACAAACTTTGTATGAAACAGTGGGTGCGCTTATTAAAGGCTTTCTTGAAAGAGGCTCATTGGTTGAATTCTGGTATTTTACCAACAACAGAGGAATACTTGAACAATGGAATTGTGAGCACAGGAGTTCATGTTGTACTTATCCATGCTTTCTTCCTCATGGATCATGCGAAGGGTATAACAAAGGAAACTCTTTCTATCTTAGATGAAGAATTTCCAAATATCATTTATTCAGTTGCAAAAATTCTTCGTCTCTCTGATGATTTAGAAGGAACTAAGGTAAGAAAAACTTCCATGATTTGAATACTTCATAGAAATTTTAGGAGTCTCTTTTAATACATATAATAATAAGATAAACTGGCAGAAATATATGAATATATTATTAATTATATTTATAAATTGTAAATACAATCAAATAAATTATAATTTGTAATTAAATAAATTTAAATAATTGAAATACATTTTTCTCCATCTAAATGTATATGAAATACAGAAAATCCTTATTTGCTCACATATCCAACACATCAATTTTAGGTACACATACATTTTTGATGTGTGTGATTAAATGGTGTGTCCCAATGTATGTGCCCAAACAAGACTACCACCTAAAATACATTGTTAAATGTCGTGTTCTAATGATATCCAATTTTACTCATGCAGAGTGGAGATCAAAATGGTCTTGATGGATCATATCTTAATTGCTATATGAGTGAGCACCAAGATATTTCATGTGAAGATGTGCAAAGACATGTTGCTGAGATGATTTCAAATGAATGGAAATGTCTCAATCAAGAAATTCTGGACCCATATTTATTTCCATCATCATTTACCAATTTTTGCCTTAATGCTGCTAGAATGGTTCCTCTCATGTACCATTATCGTAGCAATCCAAGCCTCTCTAGTCTACAAGAACATGTCAAGTCATTGGTTAAATAATGTTAGTGTTTGGGTGAATTTAGTACATTTTCAAATTATGTCATTTGTGTAAAACTAAGTTGCTTCAAGTTTCTTATTATAAATTATTCCCCAAGTGCTTTCAGTTATTTTATCATACCAAATTAGTCGTTTATGTTTTTTTTTTTCTTCCTCAAGTATGTCATTTAACTTTAATAACTTTTTTGTGTTATAATTTAACTTTCATAACATATACATTGTTGACTTTTTTTTTTTTAAGTGTTTGATATGGTCCGAAAGATATCATAAAAACATTGCCCCTAGACTTTTAGTAAAAAAGAATGTTTAAAATTAATATTTTATTGAAAACAAAAAGAAAATCAAATTGATTAATGTTCACGTATGTAAACACAAGTTATAATAAGTGAGCCACTCAGTGGTAGATTAAGAGGGGCTTCAAGAATATTTTAAGATCCAAGATGGAAATACATTGTTCAAGTTAGAATCAGAATTCATAAAAATGTTTCCTAAGTGTATGCTTTTATTGTCCTCATTTGTTGATCTAATAAGTCTCTCTTTGGTCACTCAAGCTCAATAAGATGTGATTCAGAGACTCTCATATGTCGTCTAGTATTAGTAGTAGTACAGTTGTGCGTGGACGTGGTTACAACTCATTCATATATGGCGCGTGAAGTCGAAACACACTTCAAATACGTTAGTTATTCGTACAAGACACATGGAATCATAACACACATATTGCGTCACTTCGTTATGTAGCAAGTATGAAGCACTTGGAAGGGACCACAACATGATGACTTGCACAACACGAGCTTGGAATGGTTGAGTCAAACTAGGTATGACTTGAATAGTCAAACTAGTGATGTGGTATGTCCTAAATAGACAAGGTGAGGTAACATGATTTTGAAAATCAAACAAGTAAACAAGTGTTGATGCAAGACATGGTTGAACAAGGTGATCTAGAATAACTTGAACAGTAAAAAAAGTGTTGAGGTAGTACCTCGCTGGACGAGGTGAGTTGGCATGATTTGAACATTCACGCAAGTGCTAAGGTAGGACCTAGACGGACGAGGTGAGCTAGCACAACTTGAACAATGAAACGAGTTTAGTTATGAGCGAGGTCTAGCTAGTCAAGTTGAAATATTAAGAGCCATGCGATATGATCGTGTATATCAGTCCACAATCTACCAAGCGTTAAGTCTGTAGAGGTGTAAACATGTTTTCTTACCCAAGTCAGCCTATATCAGTCCACATCCTACCAAGCGTCAAACCTGTTAAGTGATCAACATTTGTTCTTCATAAGATCACTACATACCAATTCATAATTCACCAAGCGTCAATTATATTAAGACATAGATGTTTATTCTTCATCAAATCAGCTCATACCAGTCAACAATCAAACAAACGTTAAACTTGTTATGGTGTAAAAGTGTGTTTTTCATCGGGCTGGTCCATACCAGTCCACAATCTTAGGTTTACTTTTTTTAAGTGCGATATTGTCTTAGTTAGTAAATAAGTTATAAATGATAGTTTTATTCCATATTTTCAAACTTCCACTCTCATCATCTTTGAACTTTTTGAAGTGTTGATCTTGTCCCATCAATTGTACCTGCATCATTTTTCTCCACGCTCATAATTTTCAAGTTGATCTCCTCTTCTGTTGTCTTAAAAATGGACACTTTTCGATTCAACTCTCCCCAGACATTGATCCGCCGCACACTCCTCCTTTCACACCCGCCCTCATTAATTACTCCCCACTTGTGTACCAGACGTGAGGATAATTAAGTGAAGCATATCATATTGCAGTAACTAAAGTGGTAAAATGTAGTAATTTTTTTGGATGGAATAATGAAGTGAAGTATATATATCATTCACGTGCAAGTCCTATCTTGTTGCAATAATGTGATACACTTTGTTTAGTTCAAAGGACAATAACACAAATTAGTTACTATAATAGTGTAGAGAGAGAACCAACTCACACTTAACCCGTTCCCTCATCACTTCAACTCGTTACTACCCTCATACTCTCACATCACTTTCTTTTTAATGCAAAGGAAAAAATTTATTATACCCTAGCCATGATTCATGTTATATTCATGAATATGGTGTGTGCCATTTCTTGTAAATATATGTTCTTTCGTTCTAAAACCTAATTTTTCTATGGAGTATTAGGACGAAGATAAATCATGAAGAATTCCATATTTATAACAAAAAGTTTTAAATGATTCTGTTGGAACAAAATGTGTTTAACATAAATTCTTGAGTTTTGATAATAACAAGGTATTAAAAATTGTTAATTGGATATGCTAATATTTGTTCAAGTGTGCAGGACCATAGACAAATTTTTTAGTCTCTTTAAAGCATAGGTTCTGAAAGAACAAATGAGAGCAATGAAATCAACAAGAAAGAAGCTTGAAGCGTCTGAAGAAAAGAGGTTCTGAAGACAAGTGCTCCTGAAGTGCTAACGTCATTAGAAGCACCTCATCAGAAGCACATCTCACCAGAAACACATTTCATCAAAAGTTCTGAAGACCATCAGAAACTGAAAGAAGTGAAGCTTCAAAAGGCTGTTCAAAGGATTTAATCACGCCTATCATTGCAGAAGACTAGAAGGATGAATCAACGACCAATTTAAATGGATTTGAAGTCATTGGAAGCTCATTCGTTGAAGAGAGTTGAAAAAGGACAATTGTACGAATTGTACAACCACTGTCTCCACTACTCTGTTTTGTCTCTGGAATAAGACAAGAATAACAACTATGCCTGCACCAGTGTTCCTTCAGACTTGGAATGAATTTGAAATAGATCCTTCATAGGACATTAACCAAACCAGGCAACAATTCATTGGTGATTTGATCAAGCTTCAAACAATTCTTTTTGATGTGCTGGCAATCAACAACGTCTCTTTCACACATCTATATAAAGGAATGAAGACTTAGAGAATTGCAAGACTCTTACAATTATTTTCAAGTGCCAAAACTCTGCTGAAATTGTTTCACATCAAAGTTCACTTAGAATTTCTTATCAAATTTCATATCTTAGAAATTCTAGAGTCTTAAAGAGTCTGTATCTGATTTGTATTGTGAACACCACTGAATGTATATCAAGTGTTCAACATCAAACAAATTTCTTTGTAATTCTGTTTGATTAGAAGTCTCTTGATTTAGTTATTGAGCATAAGAAATCTCTTGCAGTTGTGCTTGAGTAATTTGAAGTCTCTTGCTAGTTTTAGCAGTGAGCATTTGTAATAAGATATTACATATTTAGTGAACTCTCCTTGGAAGTGCAAGGGGGACAGGACTACTTCCGATTGTTGGAAGGAACCTGTATAATTGCTTTGTGTCTTTCTTCTCTCTGTCTCTCTCTTTATTTTATCCGCTGCAATTAGATTCTGAATATCACTTCAGAAGCTGAACTCTATCTGCTTCTGAACAGTGATTTCAGCTTAGGAGAAAACGAAGAAAAAGCTAACACAATTCAACCCCCTTTCTTGTGTTTTTCTCACTTTCAATTGGTATCTAGAGCCTTGGTTCTGTTGAGAACACTTAACAGTGTAACAATCCAAGATCTGAGAAAAACATGTCTGCTGGTGAATCCTCTGTTTCTGGCTCTGGGGGTAATCATAATGTTGTTCCTTACGACTATGGTGATAAGAAAGTTGACTCAGGAAAAGTTCAAAAGTTTAATGGTGATCCTGAAGAATTCTGTTGGTGGAAAACTAACTTCTACAGTTATGTCATGGGTTTAGATGAAGAGTTATGAGATATCCTATAAGATGGTGTTGGTGACTTGGACCTTGATGAAGAATGAGCTGCTGTTGATAGAAAGAAACATACTCCTGCTCAGAAGAATATTTACAAGAAACATCACAAGATCAGAGGTTCACTTGTTCTTGCTATACCTCATGCAGAGTACATGAAGACGAGTGACAAATCTACTGCAAAGACAATGTTTGCTTCTCTCTGTGCAAACTATGAAGGTAGTAAGAAGGATAGAGAGGCAAAAGCTCTTATTCTTGTTCATCAGTATGAATTGTTCAAGATGAAGGATGATGAAAGCATTGAAGAAATGCACTCAAGATTTTAGACCCTAGTCTTTGGACTACAAATACTGAAGAAAAGATATGTTGCTTCTGATCATGTGAGCAAGATACTAAGAAGCCTACCTGCTAGATGGAGACCTAAAGTTACTGCTATTGATGAAGCTAAAGATTTAAACACTTTAAGTGTTGAAGATCTTGTTAGCTCTCTCAAGGTTCATGAGATAAGCTTAAATGAACATGAACCTACTAAGAAAAGTAAATCTATTGCTCTTCCATCTAAAGGGAAGTCATCACAAGCTCTAAAAGTTGTAGACTCTGAAGAAGAATCACCTGATGGAGATTCTGATGAAGATCCTACTGAGAAGATGGCTATGCTTTCTAATAGGCTGCAATATCTGGCTAAGAAGAACAAGAAGTTCTTGAGCAGAAGGAGTAGTTACAAAGGCTCCAGGAAAGAAGATCAGAAGGGGTGCTTCAACTGCAAGAAGCCTGGATATTTTATTGCTGATTGCCCTGATATTCAGAAGGAGAAATCAAAGGAGAAGTCCAAGAAACCACTTTCAAATCAAACAAGTTCAAGAAGCAGATCAAGCAGAGTTTGATGGCAACCTGGGAAGATTTAGACAGTGAATCTGAATTTGATAAGGATGATGTTGATGAAGATGCAAAAGTAGTTGTGGGGTTAGTGGCTACAATGACTTCAGAAGTTGAACCTGAATTAGACTCAGAAGAAGAAAATGAGGTATATTCTAAAATTCCCAGAGAAGAACTTATTAAGTCTCTTAAGGAGCTCCTTACACATTTTAAACTGAGAACCAATGAGTTGAGAGATTTAAAAGAAAAATTTGTTGATTTAATGAAACAACAAGAATCAACTCTATTGGATATGAAAGCTTCTAAAGAAGGACTTATAGACTTTGACTTCATTTGTAAAACCTATGAAGAGAAACTCAAGTTTTTGTGTCAGAAGCTACAAGCTCAAGTTTTTGTGTCAGAAGCTACAAGAAAAATGCAATAGAAAACCCTTAAATAAACATGAAATTGCTCTTGAAGATTTTATTATGTCTGGTATTGACAGAAGCATAGTTGCTTCTATGATTTACAAAATTTATAGAAATAATGGCAAAGGGATTAGATTTTCAGAAGGGAAACCTAATGAAATCTGTAACAGCCCGATTTTCGTTATTTAGTTTTTAATTAATTATGTGTATTTATGTATGCTCATATGTGAATTATTTGCCCATTGATGCATTTTCTTTAGTTTAGTGATTATGAGGGTATTTTGGTTTTTTGGCGAGTAAGGGTAAAATAGTAATTTTGGTCGAGAATTAATCGTAGCGTTTTTAGTGAGAACCGATTGTTTAGTGATTTATTAAGATTAGTTGTA